>Ga0209517_10004218_pt1 | contig 19020 bp, 15 predicted proteins | sample PeaSoiMetSII2010_FD_187695 | JGI IMG/M metagenome (GOLD analysis project Ga0209517, IMG submission 187695) | Peat soil microbial communities from Weissenstadt, Germany - SII-2010 (SPAdes) (version 2) | ecosystem: Environmental > Terrestrial > Soil > Wetlands > Peat | place: Germany...
CGTGTTGACGTCGCCTGTGGCATGGGAACGCAGCTATGGGCCGACCTTGCGCGAGGCCGCCCGGCAGCTCGGCTGCGCTGTCCTCTACCGGCCGATCGATAGCCCGCTGGGCGAGACGGAATACCGGCGCACCCTGGAGGCGCTGGTGCAGGGCGGTGCGGACGCGCTCCTCGTTACCGACACGGTGGAAAATATCGTCAATCAGCACGTCATCCGCGACTTCGCAGAGACGCACCGGCTGCCGGCGATTTTCTCGCTGCCTTTCGCGGCCGAGCCCGGCTGGCTCTTGGCCTTCGGCGTCGATTACCCGGGTCTCATGCGCCAGCTTGCCCGCCAGCTCGATCAGGTGCTCCGCGGTACGAGCCCCGGCGAGATTCCGGTCTATCAGGCGACCAAGTTCGAACTGGTGGTCAATCTCAAGACCGCGAAGGCGCTTGGGCTCACCGTGCCGCTCGCGCTGGTCGCAAGCGCCGACAAGGTGATCGAATAGCGATGTCACTTCCGGTTTTGGGGCACTTTTCGGACATGACGCGATGCTCGACGTGAGTCCGTTAAGCGCAGCAAAACGGACGTGCTCCGACCCCCTGAATTTTTGGGTTCACGCCTAATTCGTTATACCTACCGGCTCGCGCTTTATCGCGCATGAGCTCTTACGGAAAGCCGATTCCCACTTTGCGCTAACGTGGCCTTTCGAGTCCGGATCATGCTAATTTACGCGAGCACAAACTTCACGAGATCACCCAGGCCCGAACCAATTCCATCCGGCGTGACCCCAAGCTCCTCTACCGGCGCGCCTAGGCGATTGACCCAGAAGGTCGGATAACCGAACCATTTGGCGCCGGCCGCGTCCCAGCCCGCAAACGCCGCGCCAACGGGTCCGCGCCATCGCGCGGCCCGATGACAGGCTCCGCGCGTCTTCAAACATGTTGTCGCGGGCACCCACGTCTTGGATAATGCGTGGAAGGAAGACGTGGATGGCCGGGCATAGGCGAGCGGAAGCGACGCCGTCCTGCGGACGGCTACGTCCGGCCATGACGAACGGATGGTGTGCGATGAATTACTGGCTGGTGAAATCCGAACCGTCGAGCTGGTCGTGGGACCAGCAGGTCGCGAAAGGCGCCAAGGGCGAGGCCTGGACCGGTGTGCGCAACTTCACCGCCCGGCAGAATCTCGTGAAGATGAAGAAAGGCGACCACGCCTTCTTCTACCATTCCAACGAGGGCAAGGAGATCGTCGGCATCGCCGAGGTGATCAAGGAGGCCTATCCCGACCCCACCGACAGAAGCGGCAAATTCGTCTGCGTCGACATCAAGGCCGACAAGCCCTTGAAGACGCCGGTGACGATGGTCGCGATCAAGGCAGAGAAGAAACTTAGCCAGATGGCGCTGGTGAAATATTCTCGGCTCTCGGTGCAGCCGGTGACGGCGGAAGAGTGGAAGATCGTCTGCAAGATGGGCGGGGTGTGAGCCTCATCCTGAGGAGCCGCGTAAGCGGCGTCTCGAAGGATGAGTGGCACCATCCGGGCCTCATGGTTCGAGACGCGCGAAGATGCGCTCCTCACCATGAGGGAAACTGGCGCTCTGCGCCGCCAAACTGATTCGCCCGTCGTGCCAATCTGTCGCATCCCGACGGGATTGATCTCAACCCCAAATCAAAAGCATCTTCCCGCGCTGTCCCGCCTCACCAAGAGGGGCGTTTCGCGATCGTCACGGACGTTGGGTGCGGGATGCGGTGGACGCTTTGGCGGCGCAAGACGGGCGGCGCGAAAGCGGACGGCGAAGTCGTGTGGTCCTGGCATCCCGACGCTGATGTCAAGCTTGCGAGGTGATGATCTTGCGGGCGACGGTGGCAAGAAAGCCCGGTCACCGGGGAGCTCGAAGGAAACCGTTAAAACCATTGCGCAGGGAATGCCGGGTGGTTCCGGTGTGACCGCGGTGACTAACTCGTATGCTATTTTTATTTTGCATGCGAGGCTGCGGGCGCTATCGAGCGCCCGGCATTCCCTGTGCCCTCGATTTTCTTTGAGGGACTCTTTCCGCACAGCTCGGGCGCGCTTGCGTTGCGGGAGGGTGGAGTCGTGTCTCGACAAAACGTCATTGCGAGCGGAGCGGAGCAATCCATACCTCCGCGGTCGCGACATGGATTGCTTCGTCGCTCCTCGCAATGACGGCGAAGGAAGTTGTTTGAAATTCAAAATCAGCGAGCCGTGTAGGGTGGGCAAAGGCGCGCTTGCGCCGTGCCCACCAGCTGCTTCGCTATTCGTCTAGATGGTGGGCACGCTACGCTTTGCCCACCCTACGATCTTTCGCGGGGACGACGAGAAAGGCTCACGCGGCTGCTGCCAGCACCACTTGCGCCAGAAGCGCTTCGCGCTTCGATTGGGTGCGGTAGCCCTTCATGGTCGCCGCGAAGCGCTCGAGGATGCCGTCCTCGAAGGCGGTGACGATGGTGTCGTGGACATAGCTCTTGCGGCAGATCGCCGGGGTGTTGGAAAGCTCATCCGCGGCGGCGCGAACGGCTTCCAGCACCTGCTTGCGGCGGCCGCGGGCGGATGCCGCCGGCGAAATCCGCGACAGCGATTCCAGCACCACGGCGGACGCCATCAGGGTGCGGAAATCCTTCAGCGAAATCTTGATGCCGGCGATCTCGCGCAGGAAGGCATTGACCTGCGTGGTCGAAACCGGCCGCGCGTTGCCGGAATTGTCGAGATACTGGAACATGCGCTTGCCCGGCACGCCCTGCAAAATGCCGATCGCGCGCACGAGCTTGGCGGCGTCGCATTCCTTGCGCACGGCCTTGCCGCCCTTGGCCTTGAAAGAGAGCACGACGCAATCGCCTTCCAGCGTCACGTTCGACTTCAAAAGCGTGGTGGCGCCGCGGGTGCCGTTGAGGCGGGCATAGGATTCATTGCCCGGCCGGATCGCGGTGCGCGCGATCAGTTCGATCACCGCCGAGAGCGCAAATTCGCGGGTCGGTGCCTCTCCCGACAGATGCGCAGAGACGTTGCGGCGGATCTTCGGGAGCGCCGCCACCAGCCGCGCCAGGCGGTGGGCCTTGCGGTGTTCGCGGACTTTTTCCCAGTCGGAGTGATAGCGGTATTGCAGCCGGCCGGCGGCATCGCGCCCCACCGCCTGCAAATGCGAGGTCGGGTCGGGCGAATAGCGCACTTCGGCATAGGCGGGCGGCACCGCCATCGAGTGGAGGCGGCGGATGGTGCGGGTACAGCGGATGTGCGAGCCGTTGGCGCGGACGAAGGAATAGCCCTGGCCGCGCTTGATGCGGCGAATGGTCAATTGGTTCTGCTCGCCGAGCTTGAGGCCGTGTTCCCTGATAAGGGATTCCACCGACGGGCCCGACTTGGCGTGGTTTTTGTCCGGCGGCGCCTTGGGATTTGCCGGCGGCACCTCGGGATTTGCCGGCAGAGCCTTGGGCCACTGCCCGAGCGCCTTGGCCAAAGCCACGGCAGGATCGGCCAGGGCGGGCTGCGCAGCTTCGAAATTCTGCTGATCCATCATGACTTTAGACGCCTTGCTCCAAACTCTACCCTGCCGATACCAGATTTTATTGTTCTTTTCGGAAACGGGCTTGCGCCCCGGGGGGGCCATTTAGGGGGTTATGACAGCCAGCGCCAGCCCCCTGCTCCACGGGTCACGGTTTCCAAATACCGTTGCGGGTAGGCGCAGACCTGCCCTGCGACCTTTCGCCACCCGAAAAAGCGATCGGGCAAGGCCCCGATACCAGCCGGCGTTTCACGGAGATTTGCGAATTGATCCCGCGCAAGACTTAAAGCCCGCCGAAGGTCGTAGTTGTTCTCCTTGTCGGCACTGTGGGGCCCGCGCATAATTGTTTCAATAATGAAGACGGCTTGCAGTGCTCGCGTTCACGGGCCGCATGGGTGGAGGATCAAATGTCCGAGAAGATTTACGACGTACCGGCCGATTGGGCCACGCGCGCCTGGATCGACGATTCCAAATATCGCGAAATGTATGCGCGCTCGGTCAGCGATCCCAACGGCTTCTGGGCCGAACAGGGAAAGCGCATCGGCTGGATGAAGCCTTTCACCAAGGTCGAGAACTCCTCGTTCGCGCCGGGCCATATTTCGATCAAATGGTTCGAGGACGGCGTCCTCAACGTCGCATGGAATTGCATCGACCGGCATTTGCACACGCGCGGCGACCAGACCGCCATCATCTGGGAGGGCGACAATCCCTCGGAATCAAAGCACATCACCTACAAGCAGCTTCATGACGAGGTCTGCAAATTCGCCAACATCCTGCGCACCCGCAACGTCAAGAAGGGCGACCGCGTCACGATCTATCTGCCGATGATCCCGGAAGCGGCCTATGCGATGCTCGCCTGCGCGCGGATCGGCGCGATCCACTCGGTGGTGTTTGCGGGCTTTTCGCCCGACAGCCTCGCCCAGCGCATCAATGACTGCCAATCCAGGATCGTGATCACCGCGGATGAGGGCCTGCGCGGCGGCAAGAAGGTGGCGCTGAAGGCCAATGTCGATGCCGCGCTCGCCAAGACCGGCGGCGTCGACTGGGTGGTCGTGGTCAAGCGCACCGGCGCCAAGGTCGACATGAACCCCTCACGCGATCTCTGGTACCACCAGGCCGCCGAGATGGTGACGACGGAATGCCCGTGCGAGCACATGCATGCGGAGGATCCGCTGTTCATCCTCTATACCTCGGGCTCGACCGGCCAGCCCAAGGGCGTGCTGCATACTTCCGCCGGCTATCTCGTATTCGCGGCGATGACGCACCAATACGTGTTCGACTATCACGACGGCGACATCTTTTGGTGCACGGCCGACGTCGGCTGGGTCACCGGCCACAGCTACATTCTCTATGGGCCGCTCGCCAACGGCGCGACCACGCTGATGTTCGAAGGCGTGCCGAATTACCCCGATAATTCGCGGTTTTGGAACGTCATCGACAAACACAAGGTCAACATTTTCTACACCGCGCCGACCGCGATCCGCGCGCTGATGCAATCCGGCGACGCGCCGGTGAAGAAGACCTCGCGCGCCTCGCTTCGGCTACTCGGCAGCGTCGGCGAGCCGATCAATCCGGAAGCCTGGGAATGGTATTATCGCGTCGTCGGCGACAACCGCTGCCCGATCGTCGATACCTGGTGGCAGACCGAGACCGGCGGCATCCTGATCACGCCATTGCCCGGCGCCACGAAACTAAAGCCCGGTTCGGCGACGCGGCCGTTCTTCGGCGTGGTGCCCGAGATCGTCGATGCCGACGGCAAGGTGCTGGAGGGCGAGTGTCAGGGCAATCTCTGCATCGCCAAATCCTGGCCGGGGCAGATGCGCACCGTCTATGGCGATCACGCCCGCTTCGAGCAGACCTATTTCGCGACCTACAAGGGCAAATATTTCACCGGCGACGGATGCCGCAGGGATGCCGACGGCTATTACTGGATCACCGGCCGCGTCGATGACGTGATCAACGTCTCCGGCCATCGCATGGGCACCGCGGAAGTCGAGAGCGCGCTGGTTGCGCATGCGGTGGTCTCGGAGGCAGCGGTGGTGGGATATCCCCACGACATCAAGGGCCAGGGCATCTACGCCTATGTCACGCTGATGGCCGGCGCCGAGCCGAGCGAGGAGTTGCGCAAGGAGCTGGTGGCATGGGTCCGCAAAGAGATCGGCCCGATCGCCTCGCCGGACCAGATCCAGTTCGCGCCCGGTTTGCCGAAGACCCGCTCCGGCAAGATCATGCGCCGCATCCTTCGCAAGATCGCCGAGGACGAGCCGGGAAGTCTCGGCGATACCTCGACGCTGGCCGACCCCGCGGTGGTGGACGATCTGGTGCAGCATCGCCAGAACAAGAAGGACGCGCCGGCGTAGGGGGGGGTGGCCTATCGCAGTCGGATCGAGTCGTTCCCCGGATGCTGCGCAACGCGCCGCTATGCGGCGTGGTGCGCCGCTGATCCGGGGTCCATACGCAGGAATGGTCGTCCCGACATTTGTGGGTCCCGGCTCTGCATCGCGTCACCATAGCGCGTCGAAGACGCGCGTGAACGCGCTGGAGGTGCCGCGCCGCGTCCGGGACACGGATAACGACGCCCCCTTCACCTCATTGTCAGGCCGAAGACCGCCATCGGCGTACGTTTCCTGCGGAGTGTTGTTTTCAGGTCATTTACTTTGTTTCGAACATTTCCTTTCCTGCTCCCGCAGAACCAGTCCCAACGACCGCCGTGGAAAGCGTTCGGTTAACGCGCGCGGTTAAAAATTGGTGGGAGACCCGCTTTTTCTCAGGGCCTGGTTGGATTTGACAGCCCCGCAAGGGGATCGGCGGAAGCATTGGAGAGACAAATGTCGTTGAGGATTGCGGTGGCGGTGGCGGCTACCATCGGGGCGGGGGTTTTGGGAACGACGGGCGCTCAGGCGCGGCCGGATGTGGTCGGCTTCCGGGGTGACTACTCGCCGGGAACGATCGTGATAAAGACCAACGAACGCAGGCTTTATTACGTTATGGATACCGGCCGCGCCGTTCGTTACCCCGTCGGCGTCGGCAAATCCGGCAAGCAATGGGCCGGCACCACCCGGATCGACGGCAAATACCGCAACCCGGCCTGGTCGCCGCCGGCGGAAGTGAAGCGCGACAAGCCGCATATGCCCAATGTGATTCCCGGCGGCTCGCCGCGCAACCCGATGGGCGTCGCGGCGATGACGCTGGCCGGCGGAGAATATGCGATCCACGGCACCAACATGCCGGGCTCGGTCGGCGGGTTTGTCTCTTATGGCTGCATCCGCATGCTGAACCCCGATATCACCGACCTTTTCCAGCGCGTCTCCGTCGGCACCACGGTGGTGGTGACGCGCTGATCGCGGGGAGGCAGGCGGCCTCAAAAATCCGAGGCGATGCCCTTGTTTTCCCAGTCGCCATATCGGGTGGGTTCGGGACCCTTGGGGCCCTGAAACTCCTTGGGCGCGGGCTTCGTCTCGGCGGCCGCCGCCAACCTTCGCGCTTCGGCCTCGGCCAGCGCGCGCCTGGCCGCGGGCGAAAGCGGTTTGCGTTCGGGCTCAGACTCATCCGTTGCGGCACGCGAAGGATTTTCGGTCATCGACGCTATTCCTGCCGCCGGATCGGCCCGCCCAGGGTTCTGGCCATGCGGGTCGACCCGGCCTAGAGAAGTCACAAGAGAGATTCTTACATTTGGCATATTCTGCTGCCAAAGGGATTCGGACTTCCCCGATGGCAAGAGCTGAAATGCGAACTGCTGTCCGATTTCGCAAGATTTAAAGCTCCATGCCCGCACAACGATTCGCCCAGCCATCCGAAGCGCCCGGTCTCGCGGCGCGGCGGATCGCGGCGGACATTCTCGATGGGGTTTTACATAAACACCGCACGCTCGACGAACAGCTCGATGGCGCCGCCGCGCACCCCGGGCTGAAGAACCTCTCCGACCGCGACCGTGCCCTGATGCGTCGCCTGGTGGCAACGATTTTGCGGCGGCTGGGCACGCTCGGCCATATCCTTTCGCGGCTGCTTGACCGCGGCGTTCCGACCGACGCGCCACGGGCGCAAAGCGCGCTTTTGATCGGCGCCGCACAGATTCTCTGGATGGACGTCCCCGACCATGCCGCGGTCGATCTGTCGGTGCGGCTGGTGCAGTCGGATCGGCGGGCGGCGAAATATGCCGGACTCGTCAACGCGGTGCTGCGCCGATGCGCCCGCGAGGGGCAACCGCTGATCGACGAGGTCAAATCGCAGACGCTCGACGTCCCGCCATGGCTGATGGCGCGCTGGATCGCCAACTACGGCGATTCCCTCGCGCGCGACATTGCGGCTGCGATCGGCCAGGAGCCGTCGCTCGATGTGACCGTGAAGTCCGATCCCGAGCAGTGGGCCAGCCGGCTGCATGGCGAAACCCTGCCCACGGGATCCGTGCGCACGCTGCTGCAGGGCTCGGTGACGATGCTGCCGGGCTTCTCCGAAGGCCATTGGTGGGTGCAGGACGCCGCCGCCGCTTTGCCGGCGCGCCTGTTCGGCGACGTCGCGGGGAAGAAAATCGTCGATCTCTGCGCCGCCCCCGGCGGCAAGACCGCGCAGCTCGTGCATGCAGGCGCCCGCGTCACCGCGGTCGACCGCTCCCCCAACCGCATGGCGCGGCTGCGTGACAATCTGGTGCGACTGAAGCTCGATGCGGAGATGGTGGTGGCCGACGGCGCCGAGTGGCTCGATGGAAACCGTGACGGAGGGTTCGACGGCATATTGATCGACGCGCCCTGCACCTCAACCGGAACGATCCGGCGTCATCCCGATATCGGCTGGCTGCGCCAGGAATCCGATATCGCGCCATTGGCGGCGGCCCAGAAGCGGTTGCTGCAGAAGGCGGTTGCCTTGCTGCGGCCGGGCGGGACGCTGGTCTATTGTACCTGTTCGCTGGAGCCGGAAGAGGGCGAGCAGGTGGTTTCCGCGCTTCTGGCGTCCGAAACCGCGATCCGGCGGATACCGATCGAGGCCGGCGAGGTCGCCGGCTTAAGCGAAATCGTGACCGCAGAGGGTGATTTGCGCACCCTGCCCTGCCACTTGCCGCACCATGACCCGCGGTTGGGCGGACTCGACGGCTTCTACGTCGCACGGCTGGCGCGGCGGATTTAACCCTGATTTTGCACCATATTTCCGCCTGTTGCGCTGATTCGCGCGGTTTCAAGATGGTGTCTTGGCCGCGTTTTTCGGATTAAAAGGATTCGGCAGAGAATCCTCCCAATCAAGGCAAGGCGTGTCGGTCGCTCAACGCAGACGTATCTCGACGCTGATCATAAGCCGCTTTGCGCGCAATATGATGGCGCGTGCAAGCGGCGGCTGGGTGGCGCTATCGCGGCTGTGGCCGAGCCGCGCCGACCGCCTCATCATCGCCCCGCATGATCTGCGGACCGCCGACGCCACCCGCGCCGCCGAGATCTACGCCGGCCGCTTTGTTTTCGCCGGCAAGATCGTGACCTGCCATGGCCGCTCGATCTTCGATCTCGAGCCGCCTTCGGAGGATTGGGAGGTCGCGCTGCTTGGCTTTGGATGGCTTCGCCATTTGCGCGCGGCCGATACCGCGCTCACCCGCGCCAATGCGCGCGCGCTGGTCGATGACTGGCTCTCGAATCAGAGCCACAAGCGGCCCGTGGCGCGGCGCGCCGACGTGCTGGCCCGCCGCGTGATCTCGCTATTGTCGCAAGCTCCGCTGGTGCTCGGCGATACCGACGGCAAATTCTACCGGCGTTATCTGCGCGGGCTCACCCGCGAAATCCGCTATCTGCGCTACGCCATGCTCGACAATCCCGACGGCGTGCCGCGGCTGCAGGTATTGATCGCGCTTTGCTACGCCTCGCTTTGCCTCGCCAACCAGTCGCGGCACATTCGGGCTGCAGCACGCAAGCTCTCCGAGGAGTTGCAGCGGCAGATCCTCCCCGACGGCGGGCACATCTCGCGCAATCCCGGCGCGCTCATCGAGCTCTTGATCGACTTGCTGCCGCTTCGGCAAACCTTCGCGGCCCGCAACATCGCGCCGCCGCCCGCGCTGTTGAACGCGATCGACCGCATGATGCCGATGCTGCGCTTTTTCCGCCACGGCGATGGCAGTTTCGCGCTGTTCAACGGCATGAGCAGCGCGCCTTCCGACGTGCTGGCGACCTTGCTCGCCTATGACGACGCCCATGGCGCGCCGATGGCGAGCATGCCGCACACCGGGTTTCAACGGCTCGATGCCGGCAACACGACGATCATCATGGATACCGGCCCGGCGCCGCCGCCAAGCGTCAGTCACGACGCCCATGCCGGCTGCCTCTCGTTCGAGTTGTCGTCGGGGACAAGCCGGATCGTCATCAATTGCGGCATGCCGTCAACCAGCCGCGACAACTGGCGCAGCTTTGCCCGCGGCACACCAGCGCATTCGACGTTGACCTATCATGATCTCTCGTCCTGCCAATTCGTCGAGTTCTCGGCGGTGAAGCGGCTGCTACAGGGCGCCCCCATCGTCAGCGGCCCGACCAATGTGGAAAGCTATCGCGAGGAGGTCGCCAACGGCGAACTGCTCACGACATCGCATGACGGCTATCTCGACCGGTTCGGCATCGTGCACCGCAGGGTGCTGATGCTCTCGCATGACGGCGTCAGGCTCGACGGCGAGGATTCCCTGACGCCCGGACCAAGTGGCCGGATCAAGGGCAATGAGACCGACTACGCGTTGCGATTTCACCTGCACCCCTCCGTGAAGGCAAGCCGCCTCAGCGACGCGCGGGGTGTCATGCTGGTATTGCCTAACCGCGACGTCTGGACCTTCGAGGCGCTGGACGACAAGGTCGAACTCGAAGACAGCGTGTTCCTGGCCGGCAATGACGGACCGCGCCGCACCGCCCAGATCGTGATTCGCCAGGATTTGCGCCACGCTCCCTCGGTCCGCTGGAGTTTCGTGCGCTCGCCGGCTTCGGCGTCGGCCACGACGGCGAGACGCAATGCGCGCCGGGAACCGGAATTGCCGCTGTAATATTTGTGGCCAACTACTGCCCGGCGGGCGCACCGGTTTTATCGCCGACAAAAGCGTGCTACCCGGCGAGCCCGTCATCAGGGATTAAGGCATGACCAACCATCCGCGCCGCGTGACCCGCGCCTTGCTGTCCGTTTCCGATAAATCCGGGCTGGTCGAGTTCGCCCGCGCGCTGGTCAGCCAAGGCGTCGAGCTCATCTCGACCGGCGGTACCGCCAAGGCGCTAGCTGCGGCGGGACTGAAGGTGAGGGATGTTTCGGAATTGACCGGATTTCCCGAGATGATGGACGGAAGGGTCAAGACCCTGCACCCCAAAGTCCATGGCGGGCTGCTGGCGATCCGCGACAACGCCGAACACGCGCAAGCGATGAAAAGCCATGGCATCGCGCCGATCGACCTTCTGGTCGTCAATCTCTATCCGTTCGAGGCCACCGTCGATAAGGGCGCCGGCTTTGAGGACTGCATCGAGAATATCGATATCGGCGGACCCGCCATGATTCGCGGCGCGGCCAAGAACCATGGCGATGTCGCCGTGGTCGTGGAACCGCAGGACTATCAAGCCGTGCTCGATGAGCTCGCGGCCAACAAAGGCGCCACTACGCTTGCCCTGCGCCGCCGTCTCGCCGCCAAGGCCTACGCCCGCACCGCTGCCTATGACGCTGCGATCTCGAACTGGTTTGCGCGCGAGCTCAAGACCGAGGCGCCGGATTTTCGAGCCTTCGGCGGGCGGCTCATTCAAGCGCTGCGCTATGGCGAGAACCCGCATCAGACGGCGGCGTTTTATCGAACGCCTGACAGGCGCGCAGGCGTCGCCACCGCGCGGCAATTGCAGGGCCGGGAACTGTCCTACAACAACATCAACGATACCGATGCGGCCTATGAGTGCATCGCCGAATTCGACGCCGCACGCACCGCGGCCTGCGTCATCGTCAAGCACGCCAACCCCTGCGGGGTCGCTGAAGGTGCCGATCTCGTCAGCGCCTATCGGAAAGCGCTGGCGTGCGATTCGACCTCGGCCTATGGCGGGATCGTTGCGCTCAATCGGACGCTGGACGCGGAAGCCGCGCGCGCCATCACCGAAATCTTCACCGAAGTGATCATCGCGCCGGACGCCTCCGAAGAAGCCGTCGCCATCGTCGCGGCAAGACGCAATCTGCGGCTCTTGCTGGCCCGTGGCCTTCCGGATCCACACGCGGCCGGACTGACTGCAAAGACGGTTGCCGGTGGCTTATTGGTGCAGAGCCGCGACAATGCCGTGGTTGACGACATGGAGCTGAAGGTGGTGACCAAGCGCGCGCCAACCGACGCCGAACTGCGCGACCTCAAATTCGCCTTCCGCGTCGCCAAGCATGTCAAATCCAACACCATCGTCTACGCCAAGGAGCTCGCTACCGTCGGCATTGGCGCAGGGCAAATGAGCCGGGTGGATTCCGCGCGCATCGCCGCGCGCAAGGCGCTCGATGCGGCCAGCGAATTGAAGCTCGCCGAGCCTTTGACAAAGGGCTCCGTTGTGGCATCCGACGCGTTCTTCCCATTCGCCGACGGCATGCTGGCCTGCATCGAAGCCGGCGCCACCGCAGTCATTCAACCCGGCGGCTCGGTACGCGACGAGGAAGTCATCAAAGCCGCCGACGACCACGGCATCGCAATGGTCTTCACCGGCGTGCGGCATTTCCGGCATTGAATGTAGCCGACGACGCGCCCCCAATTGAGGTCGTCATACCCGCGAAAGCGGGTATCCAGTAATCGCCGGCGTCTACTGGATCACCCGCCTGCGCGGGTGATGACGGTCGAATGCAGGGAGCTATTGAGCTCCGACTGATGCACCCGTCCCAGCAACGCCAACCCGCCGACAAAGAACAACACCAATACCGCCATGCCGGCCTTCTGGCTTTCGGTCACCGCGGTGACGATGCCGATCAGCAGCGGTCCGATGAAGGAAGTGACCTTTCCGGTCAGTGCGAACAGCCCGAAATACTGCGCGATGCGGTCTTTCGGCGCCATGCGTATCAAAAGCGTCCGCGATGCCGCTTGCAGCGGACCGCCGGCCGCGCCGATCAGACATCCGAGCACGAGATAAGCGCGCTCCGCGGACGCGGCGAACAAGGCGCCGCCCGGCACGGGTGGGGCAACCCTGATAAACAGAATCGAATCCTTGCCCACCAGCAGGATCGCCGTGATCGAGAACAGCAGAATCAGCATGCTGCCGGCGATCACGCGCTTCGGCCCGAGCTTGTCGTCGAGTTTGCCGCCGAACCAGGCGCCGAAGGTGCCGGCGATCGCGAGGATAATGCCGAAAGTGCCGATCTGGATCGTGTTCCAGCCGAAGGTGCCGGCGGCGTAGATGCCGCCGAACGCGAACAGCGATACCAGCCCGTCGGTATAGATCATATTGGCGAGCAGGAACGCCGCCATCGATTTCTGCTTCGGCAATTCGAGCAGCGTCTGTTTCAGTTCGATCAATCCTTCCCGCAACGCTTCGCCGATCGCGCGCTTGGCCGGATAGTCCGGCGTTACCAGAAACATCGGAAGGGCGAACACGACAAACCAGATGCCGGTCAAAGGACCGGTGATGCGGTCGCCTTGATGCGTGACGGGGTCGAGGCCAAACAGCGGCGTGAAACCGAACAGCGTCCGTCCGGTCTCGGGGCTCGCGGCGAGAAAGCCGAGCACCAGGATAAGGCTGAGGATGCCGCCGACATAGCCGGTGGCCCAGCCTGTGCCCGACAATCGCCCGATCTTGTCCGGCGGCACCAGCGTCGGCATCATCGAATTATTGAACACGATGGCGAATTCGACACCGATGATTGCGACCGCATAGGCGATGAGCAGCGCCGGAATCACGCTGACGTCGCCCGGCTTTCCGAACCACATCAGCGAGGCGCCGATCACCAAGAGCGCGCCGAACGCCGCAATCCACGGCTTGCGGCGGCCGCTGGCGTCCGCGATTGCGCCCAGCACCGGCGACAGCAGTGCGATGATCAACCCTGCCGCTGCCGTGGCAAATCCCCATAGCGACTGGCCGCTGGCGGGATCGGCCGCGACGTGGGTCGCAAAATACGGCGCGAACACGAAGGTGGTGATCAGCGTGAAAAACGGTTCCGCCGCCCAGGCAAAGAAAATCCAGCTAACGACAGCCGCCCGCGGAGGATAGTCCTGCTGCAGATCAACAATGTGTGCGCCTGAAGCCATGACCGCCATGCTCGAAAAATCCTTGTCCATCGCGACGGGGCGTGGTGCCCTCGGCATCGAAAGCCATATAGCATTCGCCGCAGCGGCGACGGCTGCGTTTTTTCCGGTTCGACGGAGGAATGGTGATGAACTCCCTCCAGGCAAGATGGCGCAGACTATTTGCGGCATTCGCGCTTTTCGTCGCGTTTTGCGCCCCCGCAACCGCGCAGGAACAACGCCGCGGCTTCTACACGCCCCCGGCCGCCGACACCATTCATCCCGTTGTCGCCGAGCACGGCATGGTGGTGGCGCAGGAGAAAATCGCCGCACGCATCGGCGCCGACATACTCAGCCGCGGCGGCAATGCGGTCGATGCAGCGGTGGCCACCGGGTTTGCGCTGGCCGTGACCTATCCGCGCGCCGGAAACATCGGCGGCGGCGGATTTATGGTGATCCACTCAAAGGAGCGCGGCGAGGACGTCACGATCGATTATCGCGAGACCGCGCCGGCCGCCACCACCCCGCAGATCTTTCTCGGACCCGACGGCAAACCCGATATCGCCAAGTCGCGCGACTCCGCGCTCGGCATCGGCGTTCCCGGCACCGTCGCAGGATTGAGCCTGGCGCTGGAAAAATACGGCTCGGGAAAATTTGCGCTGACGGAATTGCTGAAGCCGGCGATCGCGCTTGCCCGCGACGGGTTTGTCGTCACCGATGATGTTGCCGACACGATGCCCGAGGAGTACCCGCGGCTGGCACGCTGGCCGTCGGCGGCCAAAATATTTTCCGGCAAGGACGGCGCACCCTTGCACGATGGCGACCTGCTGGTTCAGGCCGATCTGGCGACGACGCTGTCGGCGATTGCCGAGCAGGGCCCGCGCGGCTTCTATCAGGGGCCGGTCGCCGAAAAGCTGGTGAAGGGGATTGGCGAGGCCGGCGGCATCATGACGCTGGACGATCTAAAATCCTATTTGGCGACGATCCGCGCGCCGTTGCTCGGCAGCTATCGCGGTTATGACGTCGTCTCGATGCCGTTGCCATCGTCCGGCGGCGTCGTGCTCATGGAAATCCTCAATATCCTGGAGGGTTTTCCGATGGGTGAGATGAAGCAGGGCTCTGCGCCCTCGCTGCATGTCATGATCGAGGCGATGAAGCGCGCCTATGCCGATCGCGCGCGTTATCTCGGCGACCCCGCCTTCGTCAATGTGCCGGTTGCGACCCTGATCTCAAAGGACTACGCGGCCAAACAGCGCGCCGGCATCGATCTCGACCGCGCCACGCCGTGGACCGACGCGCTCTCGGCGGTCCCGCCGCGCGAAGGCAGCAACACCACGCATTTTTCGGTGGTCGACAGTTTGGGCAATGCGGTCAGCAACACCTATACGCTGAATTTCAACTATGGCGTTGGCCTCGTCGCTGAAGGCACCGGCGTGCTGCTCAATAACGAGCTCGACGATTTCACCGCGGCGCCCGGCGCGTCCAATGCCTTTGGCCTGGTCGGATTCGAGGCCAACCTGCCCGGCCCCGGCAAGCGGCCATTGTCCTCTATGTCGCCGACGATCGTGCTGAAGGACGGCAAGCCGGTGCTGGTCACCGGTTCGCCCGGCGGCAGCCGCATCATCTCCGCGGTAATGCAGGTGATCCTCAACGTGCTCGATTACCGCATGGACGTCGCCGCAGCAGTGGCGGCGCCCCGCCTGCACCATCAATGGCTGCCGGACGAGGTGCGGGTCGAGCACGGCTTTGCCGACGATACGCTTGAAGCGCTGCGGGCCAAAGGCCATCGCGTGATCGAACCCTTGGGGCGGACCTCGGCCAATTCGATCGCAGTGACCGACAAGGGATTGCTGGGCGCGCCCGATCCGCGGAGCCGCGGCGCGGCAGCGGCCGGAGAATAGGCCGATTGCGAAAATTCCTCCCCTCGGCGGCAACGCGGCAGTAAGCTTCGCAAGCCTGCGCTGTGATCCGTGGGTACTTAAGTAAGCCGGAGGTCGCCCGATGACATCGCTCAAAGGCAAGACACTGTTCATATCCGGCGCGAGCCGCGGCATCGGGCTTGCGATCGCGCTACGCGCCGCGCGCGATGGCGCCAATGTCGCCATCGCCGCGAAAACAGCGGAGCCGCATCCGAAGCTCAAGGGTACGATCTATACCGCCGCCGACGAGGTGCGCGCCGCGGGCGGCAAGGCCTTGCCCGTGCTTTGCGATATCAGGGACGAAGCGCAGGTGATCGCGGCGATCGACAGGACCGTCGCCGAATTCGGCGGTATCGATATCTGCGTCAACAATGCCAGCGCCATCAGCCTCACCAATTCGCAAGCGACCGACATGAAGCGGTTCGACCTCATGATGGGCATCAACACCCGCGGCACTTTCATGGTGTCGAAATACTGCATTCCGCATCTGAGGAAGGCCGATAACCCGCATATTCTGATGCTGTCGCCGCCACTCGACATCAAGGCCAAATGGTTCGAGCATTCGACCGCCTACACCATTGCTAAATTCGGCATGAGCCTGTGCGTGCTCGGTCTTGCGGCCGAGCTGAAGGCTTCTGGCGTCGCGGTCAACGCGCTGTGGCCGCGGACCACGATCGCGACCGCCGCGGTCGGCAATTTGCTCGGCGGCGACGCCATGATGCGCGCCAGCCGCAAGCCCGAAATCATGGGCGATGCCGCCCATGCGATCCTCACCAAGCCGGCACGCGAATTCACCGGACAGTTCTGCATCGACGACAAGGTGCTTTACGCAAGCGGGGTGCGCGATTTCGAACCTTATCGCGTCGACCCGACGGTTGCACTGATGTCGGATTTCTTTGTGCCCGACGACGACGTGCCGCCGCCCGGCGTCAGCGTAAAGGCGCTGCCTTCGGTGGGCGGGGTTCAAACGTCGCGCTAAAGCGTTTTCAAGCGAAGCATGCCCCCGGACTTGATCCGGGGTGGAGACCGGTCGCGTCAAGAAAACGCGTCAAATCAAAAATCTAGAGCGAGGGTCTTCTTACCGCCCGACCGCATAGGGTCCGCCTTTTTCCAAGGCGCGCTTGTAGGCCGGGCGGGCATGGATGCGCTCCAGAAACGCCATCGCCTTGGGATGGCCCTGCTCTAGTCCGCCGCGCGCCGCGGCCGCTTCCAGCGGAAAACTCATCTGGATGTCGGCTGCGGTGAATTCATTGCCGGCGAACCATTGGCTTTTCGCAAGCTCGCTTTCCCAGAACGCCATGTGCTGCTTGAGCTGCGGATTGACCAGGGTGGCGAGCGCCTGATTGCAGACCTTGCGCACCAGCGGACGAAGCAGCGCGGGCGCTCGCTTCGGCATCAGCGTGAACAACAGCTTCAAGAGCAACGGCGGCATCGCGGAGCCTTCGGCGTAGTGCAGCCAATAGGTGTAGCGCAGGCGCTCCGGCGTTTTGGGCGGCGGAATCAGCCGTCCGTCGCCATAGGTGTCGATGATGTATTCGGCGATCGCGCCCGATTCGGCGATGGTGTTGCCGTTGTCGGTGATGACCGGCGATTTCCCGAGCGGGTGAATCGCGCGCAACTCGGCCGGCGCACGCATGTCGGGCTGACGCTGGTAGCGGACGATCTCGTAGGGCACGCCGAGTTCCTCCAGCAACCACAGCACACGCTGCGAACGGGAGTTGTTGAGGTGATGGACGGTGAGCATGGCTGGTCCCTCGGCGGGTGTCTTCGTATTCGGCGGCGTGGTGGTGCCAGCGACGTCATCGAAAGTCGAGCCATCTTGGCTGAAATTATACCCGGATGTTATTGACCGCACTATATTACCCGGGTAATATGCCGCTGAATCAGGAAGCGGTATCATGAGCCAGTCTGCGGGCACCTACGTTGCCTTCGATAGGGACCGCCTCGTCGCGGCCGGCAAATTGCCCGAGGTCGCGCGCGCGACGAAAGAATTGCTTGATCGGCGCAAGGACACATCGGTCCTCATTTTTGATGGGGTGACGGGCGCCGCTGTCGACCTCGATTTTCGTGGCACCGTTGGCGACGTTTTGGCACGGCTGCCGGCCAACACTGGGACACAAGCGGCGGCGGACGCCGTGCCCGCTGCGCCTCGGGGCCCGGGCCGTCCGAAACTTGGCGTGGTCGCCCGTGAAGTCACGCTTCTGCCAAGGCACTGGGAATGGCTGGCGCGGCAACCCGGCGGGGCTTCGGTCGCGCTGCGCAGGCTGGTTGAAGAAGCGCGCCGAAGCGGCGAGGAAAGGGACCGCATCCGCCAGGCCCAGGACGCCGCCTATCGATTCATGTCGGCGATGGCCGGCGACAAGCCGCATTACGAGGACGCCATTCGCGCGCTGTTTGCAAATGAACGGACCCGATTCGAAGCACTGATCGCCGGATGGCCCGCCGATGTGCGCGACTACGCGCGGTCACTCGCAGAAACGGCCTTTCGTCACGAAACGGTGATGTGTTCCGGTTGATCCGAAGGGTACGGACCGCTAGGCTGATGAGATGATGAGTATCATATAAGAAAACCTCTTCAGGGAGACCGCCGTGAATCCGACAGCCCCGCAATTCCTATTCGATTTCGGCAGCCCCAATGCCTTCCTCAGCCATGAGGCGATCCCGGCGATCGAAAAGCGGATCGGGGTGAAGTTCGACTATGTGCCGATCCTGCTCGGAGGCATCTTCAAGGCCACCAACAACAGATCTCCCGCCGAATCGCTTGCCGGCATCAAGAACAAGAACGAATTTCAGGCGCTTGAAACCGAGCGCTTCGTCAAGCGCTTTCACGTCAAGCCCTATACCTGGAACCCGTTCTTTCCGGTCAATACCCTGCACCTGATGCGCGCCGCCATTGCCGCACAAGCCGAGGGCGTGTTCGAAAAATACGTCGAGGCAGCGTTTTTCCACATGTGGGTGGAGCCGAAGAAAATGGACGACCCTGAAGTAGCCACGAAGGCGCTATCTGCGTCCGGGCTCGACGGGGCAAAACTGTTGTCCCGGGCGCAGGAGCCCGAGATCAAGGCAAAGCTGATCGAGAACACTCAATCGGCGGTCGAGCGCGGCGCATTCGGCTCTCCGACCTTCTTCGTCGGCAAGGAAATATTCTTCGGCAAGGAGCAGTTACGCGAGGTCGAGGAGATGGTTTTGGGGAAGTAGCTACACCGTCATTGCGAGCCAACGGGTCGCGCGAATGCGCGCCCGATGACAGGCTCCGCGAAGCAATCCATGGCCGCATAATTTGGAGAATGGATTGCTTCGTCGCCCTGCTCCTCGCAATGACGAACAAGGAAAGCACCAATGGAAAAACGCAACGCGACGGTCGCGGTGATCGGCGCCGGCGACTATATCGGCGCCGAGATCGCCAAGAAATTTGCGGCTGAAGGCTTCACCGTGT
>Ga0209517_10004220_pt1 | contig 19015 bp, 13 predicted proteins | sample PeaSoiMetSII2010_FD_187695 | JGI IMG/M metagenome (GOLD analysis project Ga0209517, IMG submission 187695) | Peat soil microbial communities from Weissenstadt, Germany - SII-2010 (SPAdes) (version 2) | ecosystem: Environmental > Terrestrial > Soil > Wetlands > Peat | place: Germany...
CAGCAGTCCGCGCGCTACGCGCAGCGTTCCCTTGGCCTGTTCAATGTTGATGGGTTTGGTCAGGACGAGGTTGGCGCCGATGCGAAACGCCTTGGCTACCCCGGCCTGACCTTCCACTACGGCTACGGCAAGAGACGCCTGGTTGGACGTCGAGTTGCGCGCGCTCTTGAACAACAATGTGGCATTCTGCTCGTTATCGCAGTCGACCACGACAGCGTCGAAGTGTTGGCCCATCAGCTTCTTGACTGCAGCGAAAGGTTCCATGCAGGCCTCGACGGTGAATTCCAGCTCGCTCAGGACCTGGGTCACCGTGCGAGCGGTTTTTTCGTCGGGACAGAAGAGAAGAGCTTCGTAACCCATACCAAGGTCATCCTAGGTACACCCGTAAGCTCCGGCAAGTTACGCTGGTAATTCGCGTTCCCCGGATTTGTGTGGTGTTTCGCTGTCGCTCGGATGTGTCCTGGGTGGCCCGGGTGGCCCATTTCTCGCTCTCTTTGCGAGAAGTGGGTTTTTTGGGGGCACCCCGACGACCGGCCATGGACGCGGGAACAAGCGCCGCGCTGGTCGCATACAATAGCGGGCCATGCGCCCGCGCCTGCCTCTGTGGCTGAAGATCGCATGGACCGTCTGGCTGATCGTCTGGGCGCCCCTGTACTGGCGGCAATACGGCCTGCAGAATTTTCTCTTCTTCTGCGACTTGGGAAATATTCTGATCGGAATTGCCTTGTGGCTGGAGAGTCCGCTGCTCTTCTCCTGGGTGGCGTCTGGATTGCTTCTGTTCCAAACGCTCTACACCATTGATTTCGTCGGAGCCTTGCTGACCGCACACCACATTGTCGGCGGCACGGAATACATGTTCGATCCCGGCCTGTGGCTCCCCATTCGCCTGCTCAGCATGTTCCACGTCGTCACGCCTCCCCTGCTGCTGTGGGCGATTTGGCGTCTGGGTTATGACCCGCGAGGATGGAAGTTGCAAACGCTGATGGCGTGGGCCGTAGTGCCGCTCAATTATTTCTGGCGGCCCGAGATGGACGTGAACTGGGCTAGAGGACCGTTCTTCCATCAACAGCACGCGATGCCAGGCTGGGCTTATCTACTCGGCTACCTGATCGCGCTGCCGCTGTTCGTTTATTTCCCCACGCATCTATTTCTGGACTGGCTCAGCCGCGGTTGGCACGCACAGCAGCAGAACTCGACGCCCCTCACCCGCGGTTAATCTAACGAGTTCCGGTCACCGGGCGCGGTGGCGCATTCTTCACGTATTTGTCAAACCAGCGCAGCATCTCGTAAACCAGCTGTTCGTTCGACTCCATGGCGGTATACCAGTGCGGCTCGTGCGGCAGCAGCACCAGGCGAGCGGTACCGCCGTTGCCTCGAATTGCCTCATAAAGCTTGTTCGCTTGCAGTGGCGTAGTACCAGGGTTCGCGTCTTCCGCGCCGTGCATGATGAGCAGCGGCGTCTTAATTTTGTCGGCGAAGAAAAATGGAGAGACTTTCAGATAGACATCCGTTGCCTCCCACACCGATCGTCGCTCGTTCTGGAAACCGAAAGGCGTGAGCGTCTTGTTATAGGACCCGCTGGTTGCCACGCCGGCCCGGAACAAGTCGGAATGGGCCACCAGATTTGCCGTCATTAGAGCGCCGTGACTGTGTCCGGTGACTCCAATGCGGTCGGGGTCGGCAACGCCCAGCTGCACCGCCTGATCGACTGCGGCCTTCGCGTCGGCGACCAGCTGTTCCATATAGGTGTCGTAGGCTTTCTTCGGATCACCGATGATGGGGAATGCAGCATTGTCGATGATCGCGTAGCCTCCAAGCAGCAACAGTCTGTATTCATACAGCTGCGTGAAAGTTTCCTGCGAGCCCGTAACCTGGCCAGCGGTCGAAGCGTCTGCGTAGTCGAGAGGATAGGCATAAAGAATCGTGGGCACGCGCGTGCCCTCCTGATAGCCGGGCGGCGTGTAGAGCGTGAACGACAAGTCCAGGCCGTCGGCCCGCTTGTACTTGATCAACCGCTTCTTGATCGCGCGCACCTCCGGGGTGGGATCGGGAATGTGAGTGAGCGCAACGTTGGTTGAAGCGAAGGCCGCTTCTCCGGCGGGTGCAGTCAGGGATTTTCCCAGCGTTCGCGTGAACGCATTCGGCGGGTCCGCCGGCGATTGATGCCAGGTAAGGAATGTCCGTGTGTCCGGCCCGGTAAAGGAAAGAAATCGCTCGAGGCAAGTCTTTTCGCTGCGATACAGGCGCTCCAATTTCAGTGTCTTGACATCGAGCCGGTCGAGGAAAGGCCGGTCTCCGTCGGGCGAGGATCCGGTTCCGGCAAGGTAAATCGAATCACCGTCCTGCCGAATCACCCAGGAGCCGTTCGCCAGTTGCCGTCTCACCGGACGGCCCGGGTTGGCATAGTTCTCGTCAGTGGAGAGATCCCAGAGCAGCCGGGGCTTTCGTTGCTGATCGTCAACATTGATGATGAAGCTTCGTCTCCAGTGCCGGTTGTTATCGTATTCGTTCATGAGCGCGATGCTCGGTTGTTCGCTCCAGGCGAAGCCGACATAACGTTGCTCACTCCGTGTGATTTCGACCGCGGTCGAGCTGAACGGCGACTTCAAAAGCACGACCTTGTCGCGAGCCGGAACCTTCACATTCCAGTCGCCGCCATCCAGCGCTTCTGCCCAGACTAGGGTTGCCGGATCAGTGGCACGCCAGGAAAAATCCCGCGGACCCAGCGGAACGCCATGGATGGGTACGCGGTCCGCCAGTGGAAGCGACGCGATGGTATGAGTCAGAACATTGGAGTGTTCTGCTACGTCCCAGACTTCGACTTCCTTCGGAAAGCGATCGTAAGTGGTGACGTAGGAATAAGGCTTGTGAATCGCGGTGACCAGGATGTGCCGACCATCCGGCGCGGGGTCGAGCGCTTCATAATTCGCGGGCTTTCCCACCGGCGTGATTGCTCCGGTGGCCGCGTCGACCAGGGCAAGTTGCGAGGCCGCGTAGTAGTCGAAGACATCTTCGTCATGCTTGTTGCCGAGCGTGTCGCGGTTTTCATAAGTGCTGCTCTGTCCTTTTTGGCCCTCGGTTTCCTGGATGCTCGGGCCAATCGGCACGATGGGCTCGGGCGGGGGCGCGCCCATTCCCTCAGGCACCAGCTTGACCAGAAGCGTTTTCTGATCCGGCATCCATTGCATCTCGTCGTTGAACATTGGGTTGAGACGGGCTGCGGGCACTCGATGTACTTCGCCGGTCTTGGCGTCGCCGATCCAGAGTTCGACCGACTCAGCAGCGATATTCACGAAGGCAAATCGTTTTCCGTCCGCCGCCCACAAAGGCTCGCCCGGACACGCGCCTGCGGGAAGCGCGACATGAATTTGTGCGCCATCGGCCGCTCGACCAGCCGCTCCACCAGGGACGTGCACCAGTTCGAAGCCTGTGGCGCAGGGCGTGATGCCGTAGCCGCCGGGGGTGTCGTGCTTGCTGTGATTCCTGGGCTCGACGCGCGCGCCGGCGAGGCGCAAGAACGGCGTCGCCACGCGCGAAATCGGCGGATATTCCTGCCAAGATACCAGCAGGATCGAGTCCTGAGTCGGGCTCACCTCGGGCTGCGGAGGTAAGGGGGCGCGCATCACATCCAGAATGTTTTTCGGCGGCTGGTTGTATCCAGATGCACTCTCGGTGGACTGCGCTGCCATCGGCACAAACGCCACGCAGGCAACGAGCGCTCCGGCCAAGAGACAGTTCAACGCGCTTCGATTCGGCATGAATTCCCTCCGCTTGATTTCTTCAGCGAAACCCACACACAAAATAGATAAGACGATACTCCGCAGTTTTAGGTAGCCCAACTTTTCGACGAGGCGGCAATGCGAGGTGGTCCGCCCGGCCACTGGCGCAAAATCTTACGTGCGCGACGCCATCGAGTCAACGAATGCCGCCGCGTCTTTTGTGGCTCCGAAGCTTAGTGGATAAGATCTGCCCGTGTGTCGAGCGTCAGTGCGAAGTTGACCAGTATTTGCGAGCGCACGACAACTGTGTCGCCGCCGATCCTGAAAGGCTTGTACTTCCAGCCTTTGACCGCATCCAGCGCGGCCTCGACCAGGAATGGATTGCCGGAAAGAACTTCAAGACTAGCGATGCTCCCGTCTTTTTCAATCACTGCGAGTAAAGTGACGGTGCCCTGAATTTTGGCTGATCGAGCTAGCTCCGGGTACGTGGGCTGAATCTTGCGGATTACGAACTCATTTATCGCACCCGGAGGCACCGAATCGTACGTCTGATCCTCAGGCTGCGTGGAGTGACGATCGATGCTCTCGCCTCGTCTGTAGGTCGTCGTGATTTCGCGTCGAAGGATGAAGTCGAGGACTTGGTGACACGTAACTGCATAGGGTCCGTCTGGCGAGAGTTCCAGGTATTTCTCAAAGAGGGTTACAGCTTCCGGAGGCACATCAGCCTGCCCGCGGACGGTCTCTGAATTACTAAGAAGGTTGAGGCCCTTGAAATAATAGGACTGTGAGAAGGCGGGGTCCGCTCTGATGGCGTCATCGTAGGCCGCGTCCGCCGCGTTGAAATCTCCGGCGTTTGTCTCCACTGCGCCAATGTTGAAGTAATATTGCCAGGCCTTCTCCGGGTCAAGCTGTGCAGCGTTGCGATAGGCATGTACCGCATCAAGCACATTTCCAAGTTTGGATTCTGCCTCACCCAGGTTGTTGTAATAGGGCGCTATGGGCTTGATGGCGATGGCGCGATTGTATGCTGCGGCAGCGTCCTGATACCTCTTGGCTCCGCGGTACGCATCACCCAGCTTGAACCACAAGAGATCCCTGTCGGGAGCAAGCTCGGTTACTCCTTCCAGCAAAGCGATTGCCTTTTTCCAGTCGCCGGCATCGCGTGCCTGGGCAGCCTCGGACAGCTTCTGGTTCAGAAGACGAACGAGTTGGACCTCCTCGCTGGCACTTCCGGATGAGGCGTCCTGCGCAAGTGACATGCAAGCCAGGAACATCAGGATCGCGACGATCAATTTCGATTCCATTCTGCCTCCATTATCCGGCGGCCTAGACGGGTGCGCTATGCTCGTGACTTGCCGGAATCACCCGGTGCCTTGCGCACCGCCGATTCTGGCTGTGGGTACTCTATCGATCCCTTGAAGGAAGAAATGTCTTCCTCGTGAAAATCGGGGAAGGGCAACTGCTTGCCGTCGCGCAATTGCGCAATTTTCTTGACCGCGGTGTCGGCTTTTTCCTTTTCGACTCCGGCATCGCGGCTCAAGTAAAGCGTCTGCGAAGGAAGCGCCAGGCCGCCGCCGGAGTCCTCCATGATATCCATCATGCGCAGCAGCACATCTTCGCGGACCGCGGCGAATTCGTTGAAGTCGCGCGTCAGAATGTAGGTGACGACCTCGACGCTGAGCGCAGTGCCCGCAATGTCGGTGAGGCGCACCCGGACCGTCTTGGTTTCTACCTTGGGATGGCTGTAGAGCAAGCGGCGAATTTCCGCGATCACAAAGCGAACGTGGTCCGCCTTGCTCTCGGGCCGCAGGCCCAAAGTCGTCTTGAATAGAATCTTGTCGCGGCGGCTGAGATTTTCCAGGTTAATCGTCGCCACGGTTCCGTTGGGAATGGCCAGTAGCGTTCGTTCCTCAGTGCGGATGCGGGTGGAGCGTAAGCCGATATCCTCGACAACTCCAGTCCGGTCGCCGAAGCGGCACACATCCCCCACGCGAAACACTTCGTCGCCCAGCACGGAAACGCCGCCGAAAAGATTCTCGATAGTCTTCTGCGCGCCGAACCCAATCGCCAGTCCGCCAATGCCCAGGCCGGCCAGCGCCGTGCTCATATTGAAGCCCAGGTTGCCCAGCACCGCCAGAACACCAGCGGCAAAAATCATTGCCTTGAGAATGCGCTCACCCAGCAGCATCAGCGATCCCGTGCCTGCGTGCCCGCGGGCCAGAGCACGATTGCGCACGCGACGCAGCGACCAGCGCACCCCGCGCCACACAATCCAGGTCACGCTGACGATGAGCGCGATCGACGTGACCTGGAAATAGTAGTGGCGCGGCAGCAGCGGGATGCCCAGGTAGCGGGCAAAAACCTGATGCGCCAATGTGCCGGTGAGCAGCCACGCCGGCGCCGAAACCGATCGCCAGTTGGCGATTTCCACCTGGCCCCGCCGCCGCGCCCACCAGCGTATGGGGATTTCCAGAAGCACCAGCAAGAGCCAGCCAATCGCTGCCGCGACGGGCACTGCCACCAGCAGCGCCAGCCACTGCCATAGGGGCATGCCCACAATCTGATGCTTGACCAGCACGGTGGGGAGTTTGCTCTCGACTTGTCGTGCTGCGGCCTGATCGTAGAGCTCGGGAACCTTGGCCAGCGTATCCGAAGAGATCAACCAGATCTTGCCTGCGGTCGGATCCGACACGCGCACCAGTTCCAGGTCGGCCTCGACGTCGCCCGACGACATGGTTCCCAATTTTTGTCGGCCGAGCGGAACGCCCTCCTGCGGAACGCCCTCTGGCTGCGTAAAACCACTTACTCGAACGCTGGCTGCGGCCGGGCTGTTCAACACTGCATTGAGCTGGCTGGCGATCTGTTCACCTTCAGCTTGCCGGCGCGCCGCGCTCATCTGCAGGTATTGAGCCGCGATGCTGTAGTCGCCGGACTGAGCAGCACGTAGAAATCCAAGGACGGCGCCTGAGGGCGTCGCGCGCCCCAAGGGATCGCTGGGCGCATTCGACGTGCTGGTTGTCGTCGAGGAAGACGGCAACACGCCGCTCAGTGGCGACTGCGCCGTGACTGGAAGACTGGAAGAAAAAGAAAGAACCACAAGCAAGAACGTCTTAGGGAATGAGGACATGATGTTCTCCAGCTGGAAGCCCCCGTGGGCGTACGCAGCCGCTTGCCGCTCGAAGTGAATTTCATTGTATCGAAACGAGCTGCGGCTATTTGGATGCTGGACTGGGCCCTGCGAAGGGCTCGCGCGTCATCCCCGCTTCGGACGGTAGATGTCTGTGCTGGTGCCAAAGAACACTTCGGCGGACTCCATCACCGTTTCCGAGAGCGTCGGATGCGGATGAATCGTCATAGCGACGTCGCGGGCTAGTGCCGCCATTTCGATGGCCAGCACGCCTTCCGCGATCATCTCTCCGGCGCCGACTCCGACGATCCCGACTCCGAGCACCCGCTCCGTCTGCGGATCAATCAAGAGCTTGGTCATGCCTTCAGGCCGGTCAAGAGTAATGGCGCGGCCCGAGGCGGCCCAGGGAAACTTGGCCACTTTGATCTCGCGGTTTTCATTCTGCGCCTGCGTCTCGGTCAGACCGCACCAGGCGACTTCCGGATCCGTGAAGACCACCGCCGGAATTGCGTTCGGTTCGAACGCGACTTTGTGTCCGGCAATGGCCTCGGCCGCGGTGCGGCCTTCGTGCATCGCCTTGTGCGCGAGCATGGGCTCGCCTACCACATCGCCGATGGCGTAGATGGCCGGATCATCGGTTTGCAATTGCTTGTTCACCTGAATAAAACCGCGCTGTCCGACCTGCACACGCGTTTTTTCCAGCCCTGCGATTTCGGAGTTGGGCTTGCGTCCGACGGACACTAGCACGCGATCAAACACTTTCTCGCGTGGCTTGGCTTCGCTAACCCCGACGTCGGCTCCTTCAAACGTGGCGCGGATGCCGCTGCCTTCGTCTTTCACCGCGGCCACAGTCGTGTTGAGCAGGATTCCGTCGAACATCTTTTCCAGCCGCTTATGCAGCGGAAGCACCAGATCGCGATCCGCGCCGGGAAGCAATCCGGAAAGCATCTCCACCACGGTCACCCGCGTCCCCAGTGCGGTGTAGACCGAGCCCAGTTCGAGACCAATGTATCCGCCGCCAACCACCAACAGGCTGCCAGGAATATCTTCGAGATTCAGCGCCCCGGTTGAATCCATCATGCGCGGCGTATCGAGCTTCAACGTCGGAACGATCGCCGGCCGTGACCCCGTCGCAATAATGATGCGGTCGAACGTCAGCGCTTCTTCTGCGCCGTCAGATTTCTTCACGCGCAGCGTGGTGGAATTCTCAAACGCCGCACGGCCCTGTACGTAATGCACTTTGCGCTGCTTCGAGAGAATGCCGAGGCCTCCAGTCAGTTTCTTAACGACGCCCTCTTTCCAAGAACGCAGGCGTGCCAGGTCAATCTTCGGCGCAGCAAATTCAATTCCCCAATCCTTCGCCTGATGGGACTCTTCCACCAACTTGGCTACGTGCAGCAACGCCTTCGACGGAATGCACCCTCGGTACAGGCAAACGCCGCCAGGGTTCACCTCAGGATCGATCAGAGTTACGGTCATCCCTAGATCAGCGGCAAGAAACGCTGCGGCGTATCCACCGGGACCAGCGCCGACGACTGCAATGTTCAGATTCGAAGTTTCAGACATGAGGCTTTCAACCACGAAGGACACGAAGGTTCACAAAGGAAAACAATTCAATAAGGCCACTCAAGTTTCTGGTTTTGCGCATCTTCATCTTTAATCTTTCCTTCGTGAACCTTCGTGTCCTTCGTGGTTCATGGTTTTGATTTATCCCTGCACCGACAGCAAGAACGGCTGTTCAAATGCTTCCGCAATCCAGCGCAGGAAGCGGGCCGCATCCGCTCCGTCAATCAGGCGGTGATCGTAGGAGAGCGAGAGCGGCAGAATCAGCCGCGGCTCGAACTTGCCATTAATCCATTCCGGCTCCATGCGCGACCGCGAAAGCCCGAGGATCGCGACTTCCGGATGATTCACGATAGGCGTAAAGCCGACGCCGCCAATCCCGCCCAGGTTGGTGATGGTGAACGTGCCGCCCTCCATGTCCGCAGGCGCAAGCTTTTTGTCGCGCGCTTTCTTGGAGAGCTGCGACAGCTCCACCGCCAGTTCGACGATGTTCTTCTTGTCCACATCCCGGATCACGGGTACCAGCAGGCCGCGATCCGTATCGGCGGCCACGCCAATGTTGATGTATTGCTTGTAAACGATTTCTTCTTTCTCAATGTCGATGCTGGCGTTGAATTGCGGAAAAACCTTGAGCGCTGCGGAGCAGACTTTCAGAGCGATCGCCGTCACCGTCATCTTGCCGCCGGCTTCTTCGGCCTTCGGAGCGAAGCGCGCCCGCAGTTGCTCGAGTTCGGTGATGTCGGCGCGGTCCTGCTGCGTGACGTGCGGAATCGTATTCCAGGCCTCCGCCAGGTGCTCGGCGGTCTTGCGGCGAACCCCGCGCATCGAGACGCGTTCCACCTTGCCCCACTTGGCGAAGTCGGGCAGTTGGGGTTGCGCAAAATGTCCGGCGCGCGGAGGCGCCTGGGCGGCCGTGGCCGCCGCCGAGAGCAGCGCCTTCGCGTAAGCCTTGACGTCGTCTTCGCTGATGCGGCCGCCCGGACCCGTGCCTTTGACCTCGTAGATATCGACGCCGACCTCTCGGGCGAATCGCCGCACATGCGGCGCGGCGGGAATTGGCTGCCGATGTTCAGTGCCGGCAACCTTGCCCAACTGTACAGGCATGCTGAACACAGGTGCCGCCGTCCGAGGCTGATCGGGAGGCAGGGCCTGTTCTTCCGTCTTGCCCTCGGCGCGAATCGCCGCCTGAAACGCCAGCCGCGCTCCGTGCTGCCCGGAAACGTGTTCCACGGGAGCATTCCGCGCGCGTGTCGTTTCGGCTTGCGCCGCAGCCCCGCCCTCGAGCGTGAAGATTACTTGTCCGACCTTGATCTTCTCACCCTCTTTCACTTTTACTTCTTTAACCACGCCGCTGACCGACGAGGGCACCTCGACCACCGCCTTATCGGTCTCCAACTCCATCACCGGCTGGCCTTCCGAAACCTTGGTGCCGGGCGCGATCATCAACCGCACCAGATCGCCCTGGGAAATGTTTTCTCCAAGTTCGGGCAACTTGAATTCGCTCGGCCCGGTGGCGGTCGAAATGGCCGCGGCCGGGGCGGCGGCCGTAGGTGCCGAAGGCGTTGACACAGCTGCGGGTTTTTGCGGAACGGACGCGGGTGCTGCATTAGCAGTGCGGGCGGCCGTTTCCGCAGAAGCTTTCGCCTCATCTCCGTCGACCGTAAAAATGACCTGACCCACCTTAATCTTGTCGCCTTCTTTGACGCGAATTTCCTGCACGGTCCCGCTGACTGACGAAGGCACTTCGACCACCGCCTTGTCGGTTTCCAGTTCCATGACCGACTGGCCGGCGCTCACCGTGGCTCCCGGCGCAACCATAAGGCGCACCAGGTCGCCCTGTTCGATGTTTTCTCCCAGCTCGGGAAGTTTAAATTCGATCACCGCGGTTTTGTCCTCATTAGTTTCGTAACGCTTTCGTCTTGTTCGGCGTCATCCCGACCGGAGCCGTTTTTCAGGCGGAGGGAGGGATCTCGCGCGCATCAAGATTTCGAATGTCCCGCGCGAGATTCCTCGCCCCTCTCGTGAAAACACGGGACTTCGAAGTGACGACTCGGGCAAGGTGAATACGAGTTAACTGATCGCCGGATTCGCCTTGTCGGGATTAATCCCTAGTTCCTGAATCGCACGCTTCACCACGTCTGTGCCAATCTTCTTCTCCCGCGCCAGTGCTCCGAGAGTCGCGAGCACGATGTGCTTGGCATCCACCTCGAAGAAATCGCGCAATGCCGCACGACTCTCGCTACGCCCGAAACCGTCGGTTCCCAAAGAGACAAGTTGTCCTGGCACCCACTTTCCCAGACTCTCCGGCAGCACCTTCATATAATCAGACGCCGCGATGAACGGCCCGGCAGCATCCTTCAAAGTCTCCGTGACATAAGGAACCTTCGCTGCCTCCGCGGGATGCAGCATGTTCCAGCGCTCGCAATCGTTGGCGTTGCGGTAGAGTTCCTTGTAACTGGTCACGCTCCAAACGTCGGCCGCGACTGCGTACTTTTCTTCCAGGATCTGCTGTGCCTTCAGCACTTCGTACATGATCGTGCCGCTGCCCAGCAGTTGCGCCCGCAGCTTGGCGTCACCCTTGGCGGAAGCCTTAAACCGGTACAGTCCCTTCAAGACTCCTTCGCGAACGTTGCCTTCCGCCGGCATTCCAGGCATCCGCAGCGGCTCGTTGGTGACGGTCAGATAATAGAAAATCGATTCCTGATCGACGTACATGCGCTTGATGCCATCCTGAATAATGATGGCGATCTCGTACGCAAACGCGGGATCGTAGCAGTGCAGGTTCGGCACGGGCAGCGCCAGCACATGGCTGTGGCCGTCCTGATGCTGCAGGCCTTCGCCCGCCAGCGTAGTGCGGCCGGCCGTGCCCCCCACAAGAAACCCGCGGCAGCGCATATCGGCCGCCGCCCAGATCAAATCGCCGATTCGCTGGAAGCCGAACATCGAGTAATAAATAAAGAACGGAATCGTGTTGATTCCGTGATTCGCATACGCCGTGCCCGCCGCGATGAACGAGCACATCGATCCAGATTCAGTAATCCCCTCCTCGAGAATCTGCCCGTTCTTGGCTTCTTTGTAGTAGAGCAGCGTATCCATGTCGACGGGCTCATAATTCTGGCCGACGCTGGAATAAATCCCGACCTGGCGGAACAACGCTTCCATGCCAAACGTGCGGGCCTCGTCGGGAACGATGGGCACGATCAGCTTGCCCAGTTCGGGATCGCGCAGCAACTTCGCCAACAACCGCACGAAGACCATCGTGGTCGAAACTTCGCGTGCCTCCGTGCCTTTGTGGAATTCCTCGAAGTGCGAATCAGGCACGGACTTCAGCGCTGCCGCCCGCACCTTGCGGGTCGGCATATACCCGCCAAGCTGCTGGCGGCGCGCCTGCATATATTTGATCTCGGCGCTATCGTCGCTCGGCCGGTAGAACGGCGCGTTGTGCAGTTCGTCGTCGGGAATGGGAATCCCGAAGCGCGAGCGGAACATCTGCAGCTCGTCCTCGTTCAGTTTTTTCTGCTGGTGCGTGATGTTCTTGCCTTCGCCCGCTTCGCCCAGCCCGTAGCCCTTGATCGTCTTGGCTAGAACAATCGTCGGTGCGCCAGTCGTGTCAACCGCAGCGCGAAACGCCGCGTGCACCTTGATGGGATCATGCCCGCCCAGTCGCATTCGGGCCAGTTGATCGTCGGAGAGATGCTCGACCATCTTCAGCAGCCGGGGATCGCTGCCGAACAAGTTCTGCCGGAAGTACGCTCCGCTCTCGACAAAATACTTTTGATACTGTCCGTCGCTGATTTCGCCCAAACGCCGGACCAGCAGGCCGTCACGGTCGTTTTGAATCAGGCTGTCCCAATCCGAGCCCCAGATGCACTTGATGACGTTCCAACCTGCGCCGCGGAAAATCGCTTCTAGTTCCTGAATGATTTTTCCGTTGCCCCGCACCGGACCGTCGAGCCGCTGCAGGTTGCAGTTCACCACGAAGATCAGGTTGTCGAGTTTCTCGCGCGACGCCAGTGTGATCGAGCCCAGCGACTCGGGTTCGTCCATTTCGCCGTCGCCCAGAAACGCCCAGACCTTCCCTCCGGTCGACTGCTTGAGACCGCGATTCTCCAGATACTTGATGAAGCGCGCATGGTATATCGCCTGGATCGGCCCCAATCCCATGGAGACGGTGGGGAACTCCCAGAACTCCGGCATCAGCCACGGGTGAGGATAGGAACTCAGCCCTCCGCCCGGTTTCAGTTCGCGGCGAAAGTTCTGCAGCTTCTCTTTCGATATGCGGCCTTCAAGATAAGCGCGAGAATAAATTCCGGGAGCGGCGTGTCCCTGGAAATACACCACGTCGCGGTCTCCGCTTTCCGTTTGCGCGCGGAAGAAATGGTTGAACGCAACTTCATACAGGGTGGCCGCCGACGCAAAGGTCGAGATATGTCCGCCAATGCCTTCCTGAATCTTATTGGCCCGCACCACCATGGCCAGCGCATTCCAGCGCACCAGGCTCTTGATGCGGCGTTCCATCTCCTGGCTGCCGGGAAACGGCGGCTGCTGGCGAGTAGGAATCGTGTTCTGGTACGGCGTGGTCGCCGAAAAAGGCAGGTTGATGCCGGCCTCGCGCCGCGCATGCAATGCCAACTGCTGCAGTAATCGGCCTGCCCGGTTGGGGCCGCCTTTGGATAGAACATAGTCCAGAGAGTCGACCCACTCCCTGGTTTCCAAAACCTCTAAGCCGTCGGTTTCCGTCTGAGCCACGTCTGGTTTCTCCATCGCAGAATGCGCAATACTCCATCATAATTCAAACGCGCGGATTTTTGCTGGGGGAGGGTAAGAGCGATCACCTCGAAGCCTCGAGCCCGTTTGCCTTCGTGGACCTTCGTGTCCTTCGTGGTTTATGCCTTTGTTCGTCTTCTGGCGTTGGTTTAGAATCGCCGCGTCAGCGGTATAGGACCCGTAGGAGGATTCATGTTGCGGATCGTGCTGCTGTTGATTGTGGTTTTGATCCTGATCGTCCTTGTTCCGCGCCTATTGTCGCATTCGGCCCTGCCCTCCGAAGGCAGCAACGCGCCCGATTTCACGCTGACTTCGCAGGAGAGCTCGTCCGTCAGTCTGAAGGACTACCGGGGCAAGTGGGTCGTGCTCTATTTCTATCCTAAGGATCAGACGCCCGGCTGTTCCCGCGAAGCCCACAACTTCCAGGCCGATCAGTCGAAGTATGTCCAGCGCAACGCCGTCGTGCTGGGTGTGAGTCTTGACAGCGTGGAGTCGCACAAGAAGTTTTGCGCCAAGGATGGCCTGAGCTTCAAACTCCTGGCCGACACCGACCACAAAGTCACCGACTCGTACGGATCGCTGACCAACCTCGGTGTAGTGAAGTTTGCCGCCCGCCATACCTTCCTTATCGATCCCGGCGGAAAGATCGCAAAAGCCTACGCCAGCGTAGATCCGGCCAAGCACAGCGCCGAAGTTCTGCAGGATTTGGATCTACTGCAGAAATCCGAAGCCGTGAAGCATCCGTAGAGACGTTGCTTGCAACGTCTCTGCCGGCAGCGCTACGAGCGCTGGATTCATAGATGCCGCCGGCAGAGACGTAGCAAGCTGCGACTCTACGAAAAGTGTCGGGCCCGAACGCCTCTTCGCCAAATCTGTTTGGCGCGACGTAAACTACCAGGATGGCCACCGCAGCCAGGAACGATGTTCCCGCGAACAACGTCCGCGAGCCCGCCGGCAAGCAAGCGCAATACCGCTTCCCGCCCGGCTTGCAGCGCAATCTCCTCTGGTTCGCGCTCCGCAAGCTCCGCCCCGCGAATCCCATCCTCCTCTTTCAGCATCTCGCCCGGGAATACGGTGACATCGCGCACTACAAGATCGGCTGGCATCACATTGTTTTCCTGAATCATCCCGACTACATCCGCGAAGTGCTGGTCGTGCAGAACGACAACTTCGTCAAGGAACGTACGGTGCAGCGCACGAAAATGCTGCTGGGCGAAGGCATGATCACCAGCGAAGGCGCTCAGCATCGCGCCCAGCGCCAAGTCGCGCAGCCTGCGTTTCACCGCCAGCTCCCGGAATACGCCGCCATCATCGTCCAGCAGGCTGCCCGCTTGCGCGACCGCTGGCGCCCTGGCGAGCAGCGCGACATTGCCATCGACATGATGCACCTGACCCTCAACGTGGTCGCGCAGACCCTGTTTGCCACCGATCTCCGCGGGGAAGCGGGTGACGAAGTGGACGAACTGGCCGACGCCATCAACCGCATCATGGGTCTCTACAATTTTCTTGTGATGTTGCCGGCCGCGGAGTGGCTAATGCACGTGCGGCCTCCGGGGCTGGCCGCCTTCCTCAGAGCGCGCAAGCGTATCGACGCCGTCGTCTACCGCATGATCGCCGCGCACCGGCAGCGAAGTTCCCACACCGGCAGCCTGCTCGATCTAATGCTGGCCGCCTCGCCGAATAAAGACGCGGCCTCGGAGCAGTCCCTGCGCGACCAGGTCATCACGATTTTCCTGGCCGGCTATGAGACCGTGGCCAACGCGCTCTCCTGGACGTGGTTCCTGCTCTCGCAAAATCCCGACTGCGAACGCCGCTTTCACCGCGAAATCGACCGCGAGTTGCAAGGCCGTTTGCCGACCTTCGACGATGTTCCCCGCTTGCGCTATGTGGAAATGGTGCTGGCGGAATCGATGCGGCTCTATCCCTCCGCGTGGGCGATGGGCCGCTACGCGCGCCATGATTTTCAGTTAGGCGATTTTTTCCTGCCCGCGAAAACAACGGTGCTGATGAGCCAGTTCATCACCCACCGCGACCCTCGTTTTTTCCCCGACCCTCTGCGCTTCGATCCCGAACGTTTCACCCCCGAAGCCCGGTCGCGGCGAACCAAGCTGACCTACTTTCCCTTCGGAGCCGGTGTCCGGCAATGCATTGGCGAATCGTTTTCCTGGATGGAGGGCGTGTTGCTGCTGGCGACGCTGGCGCAGAAGTGGAAGTTGCGTCTCCTTCCCGGCCACCGCGTCGAGCCCGAGCCGCTCATTACTCTGCGTCCCAAGTACGGCATGCGGATGCAGGTCGAGTCGCGAGACGGAGCGACCCAACCTTACGTCGCGACTACTTGTCCACCAGATACATTTCCGCAACGTGCTGGGTGATCTTCCCCGGGGCAGCATCCTCAAGATTCGAGAGCGCCACCACCGTCAACTGGTCGTCCACATAGCGGTCAATAGCCGTTTCGAATCCCTGCCACGCTCCGTCGTGATGAATGCACCGGTGTCCCGCCCTCTCCTCGATGAACCATCCAAAGCCGTAGTGACCCTTGTTCGGCTGCCCGTTCTTCAGCTTCGCCGGAGTCCACATCAAATCGAGGCTTGAGCGCTTCAGCAGTTTTTCCGCGTAAAGTGCGGCGTTCCACTTGGCCAGATCGAGGATCGAAAAATACAGGCTGCCGTCGGCGGTGGTGTTCACCATGGGCGCCACCCACTCCTGGTTTTTCAATTCGCCCTTGACCAGCCGGTAACCCGCGGAACGATTGGGAACAATGTCGGCTTCACTGATGATGCGCGTGGATTGCATGCCCAGTGGCTGAAAGATTCGCTGCTGCAGAAAATCACCATAGAACTCGCCGGTCACGCGATGAATCAGAATCCCGAGCGTCACATATCCAAAATTGCTGTACTCCCAGTTCGTCCCCGGCGGATACGCCAGAGGAATGCTCTCGATCAGTTTCAGTTCCTCATCTTCGGTCCAGTCTTTGCGGAAGTTGAAGTCCTTGGGATAATCGCCTAAGCCCGCCGTGTGGCTGAGCAACTCACGCACCGTCACTTCCTTCCAGCTGGCCGGAGCATCCGCAAAATATTTCGTGAGCGGATCGTCGAGGCTAATCTTGCCCTCCTCGACCAGCATCATGACCGCGGTCGCCGTGAATTGCTTTCCCACCGATCCCGACTGGAAAATCGTTTCCGGTTTCACCGGCACCTGCAATTCCACGTTGGCCAGTCCGAAACCTTCGGCCCGCACGATCTTGCCGCCTTTCGCGACCAGCAGCGACAAGCCAGGGATGTGCTGCCGCTGCATCTCCGCTTTGACGTACTCACTGACAGCATCCGCGGTCGCAGGATTCTGTGCTGTGGCGATGGAGACTGCAAAGAAGACGGTCAGACAAACGACGCAAGCAGGGAATCTGCGAAGGCTCATGGTAGCAGTGTGCTGAATTTGCGACCATGAGTGTAATCGGCTGAAGCGCTTCCCAGCAAGGCTGGCGCGTTTCGTGCGTCAGGCGCGAGCTATTTTGGCTCGGCCGCGGTTTCGGCCAGCCGGTGTACTCCCGAGCGCCGCATCGCGTATAGAATTGTCCACCCGAGCATTCCCGCGACATAGAAGAAGACGATTCCCAGCACGATGCCTCCCAACAAAACGGAGTGCGTCGGATGGATCGGTCCGATGGGAGGATCCACAGCGCCTCGCAGCGACGCCGAAATGTTTTCTCCCTTCTGGATGGCCAGCATCACGCCGCCGAGAATAATCGCCATCAACACTGCCGTTGCCTTCGGAAAACGAAATTCGGTTCGCATCGTAAACCTCCTCGTTGGAAACCATAGCCAGACATCCTCGCCGCCCAGTTCGCCGCCAAATGCCCGCCAATGTTCCTGCAGGGCCCCAGCCACAACTCCCGCACCTTCGCGAAGGCAAAAAACAGCCCGCGCCATCGTCCCCTTCGAAACTGTCTCGGCCTGCATCTCGCCGAACACGGCAATCATTTCCTCACCAAAGCGTTCGCGATGGTACGCCGGATAGAGACGTAGTAGGCTCCGATAGACTCTGAGCATCGGTCAACCCTCCCTCACCGCAGTCCGCAGATTCGCCAAACGCGTGAGCTGCTTCATTCGTCCGACTTCGAGCTGCAGGTTCCTGCGTCCCCGCGCGGTCAGACGATACGCCTGGCGGCCGCGCGAGCTGTCCTCTTCTTCGATGCGCTCAATCCACTCTTCGTCGAGCAGCCGGCGTAGCGCGCCGTAGAGCGTCCCAGTGCTCAGCACAACGCGCCCGTCGCTCATCTGCTCGACGTCCTTCAGAATGGAGTACCCATGCCGAGGCTGCCCCGCCAGGCTAAGCAAGATAAGTAAGACTGGTTCGGTGAGCGGCAAAGATTCCATTGTGGCCCCTGACGACATGTCGTATAACGCCATATTGCCGCAATCGCCAGCCAAAGTCAAGAACGGAATAAATTGACTCGGTGTCCTCCGTGTCCTCTGTGGTGAAAGGTTTTTACCCGCGACCCCGAAACTGGATGATGTGTCGCCGATCGCGTTTCGAGGGCCGCCCTTCCGGCAGGGTCTCGAACTCGCGCATTGCTTTCCGCTCGGCTGCCACCTTCGCGCGCAGTTCGCGGCTGTCTTCGCTTTCGCGATAAAGCGTCTGCGCCACCGAGGCCGGCCCGCGCACCTCACTCAGCAGCAGCACTTCCACCTGAAATTCGCCACCCTCATTGGTCACGCGCAGCCGGTCCCCAACCCGGACTTCGCGCGCCGCCTTGGCGGGTTGCCCGTTCGACAAGATTCTGCCCAGTTCGCACGCCCGTTTCGCCAGCGGCCGCGTCTTGAAAAATCGCGCGGCCCAGAGCCAGATGTCCATCCGCACTCCGTTCATGCGTCTATTTTCCTACAACGCCGAAGAAGCATCCGTCGAAATACTCCTAGAAATGAAAAATCAGATCCGTCGCCACCGTCACCTGATTCTTCCGCCGTCCGTAGTCGTAGGCCTTCATATCCCAGGCCCGCTCGAAGCGCAATTCCGGGACGTATCTGGATCGTCGATCGGATCCAATGAACCCACGTAATCGTGTTCTCCGAGTAGCGCGTCGCGTAGCCCGTGCCACTGTCCCTTTTTGTCGTTGAGAAAGTCGCTGCGAAACGACAGGAAGTCATGCAGGAACACTTCTGCAGGAAATTCACCACGACATATTCCGGAGCCGTGCACCGCTGTTTTCAGGCTGAATCGTGCCGCTCACGGCAGGCACATCGCGCTCGTACATGTACCAGGTTTCGGTTGCCATGTGAGCGACAAGACAAACCCCACGGTTCCGTTGTCCAAATACGTCTCAAGCAGCGGTTGCGAGGTACCCACGCTTGAGGCAGCTACCTCTAGAGTGTTTCCTCACTTCGGTCAGCTTAGAGGACGTGGCAGTGCGTGCTTCAAGTTGGGAGCCGCCATTTGTTCGGACTTTGCAGCAGTAAGGCCTTACGCCGCGGGCTCAGCCTGTGCCTGCTGGCACAACTCTCGCACCGCTGCCTCCACCAAGGAATTCATCGCTGCCGTGACACCAGGAGACAACTCAGTGCTCCAATCCGTATTCGCCGGCTGTACGCCCAGCAGCACGACCGCAGGCTGCCGCTGCGCCAGCACTCGCAGCGCCACCAGCAGATCGGAGACTCCCAGCTGGTGCACGCTGCTGTTGCCGGGCAAGGAATTCAATTCCTCTCCCGACATCCGCACAATCGTGCCCGGAGCCTCCCCCACGTCCACCGCGTCGATCACAATCAGGCGCGAACAATCCCAAACGTAAGAAAGTAGTTCCAGCCCCAGTGTCCCACCTTCCACCAGGCTCACATCCGCCGGCACT
>Ga0209517_10004224_pt1 | contig 19005 bp, 16 predicted proteins | sample PeaSoiMetSII2010_FD_187695 | JGI IMG/M metagenome (GOLD analysis project Ga0209517, IMG submission 187695) | Peat soil microbial communities from Weissenstadt, Germany - SII-2010 (SPAdes) (version 2) | ecosystem: Environmental > Terrestrial > Soil > Wetlands > Peat | place: Germany...
TCCCCCGCCCCCTCTCCCGCGAGCGGGAGAGGGGGGACCACGAAGTGGTGGGTGAGGGCCCTGACGGCGGGGCTGAAGCCCCGCCCTTCCAGGATTCCTCGGCTGCCTCCACAGAAGCCATTTTCGTGCACGGTGGCGAGGCCAAGAATCATGAAGTCCTCGCTCAGAATGACAGTCGATGGGCTCAGAATGACACCGCCGGGAGGATTGAGGGTCACCAGCCCTCTATTGAGTGGTGCGACCGCCGACTATTGGCGCGCATTCACCGTCTCACGCTGGGCGCGCTACGCAAAGAGATCCAGCCCGTCACTCGAGCGCAATTCATGCGCTGGCTGCTGCGCTGGCAACACCTTGCCCCGGGCACGCAAGTGATGGCCGAACGTGGCGTACTGGAGGTCATCCGGCAATTGCAGGGCTTCGAGGCGCCGGCAAATGCGTGGGAGTCGCAGATCCTGGCGCATCGAGTGGCCGACTACGACCCGCAAATTCTCGACCAGCTTTGCCTGACGGGCGCCGTGGGCTGGGGACGTTTGTCGCCGCACCCGGCATTGAGTGGCGCGGGCGTCCCGCCCACGGAAGTAGGGGCGCATCGCGATGCGCCCCTACATTCTGAAATAACCCAGCGCCGCATCACTCCTTCCAGCGTTGCACCCATCACCTTCTTCGTGCGGGAAGAATCCGATTGGATGATGCCGCGCCACGCCCCTGTAACTGAAGTATCGCGAGCGCTCAGCGAGGCGGCGCGCCAAGTGCTCGATTACGTCCGGCAGCGCGGCGCTTCCTTCTTCGCCGACATCGTGCGCGGGACCAGCCGCCTAAAATCAGAAGTCGAAACGGCGCTCTGGGAACTCGTGGCCGCTGGACTCTTCACCGCCGATGGCTTTGACAATCTGCGCGCCCTCATTGACCCCAAGCGGCGCTCCGGGCAAGGCCGGGGGCGCAAGGCTCGCCCGCGCCACAGCACGGGGCGATGGGCGCTGCTCTTTCCAGGCGAGGCCGCGGACCGCGCGAAGGCCCTCGAAGCGGTTTGCCGAGTGCTGCTCGAGCGCTACGGCGTGGTGTTTCGCGAATTGACCTTGCGGGAAGAATTCCCGGTCAAGTGGCGGGAGCTGTTGATTACCTTCCGCCGCCTCGAAGATCGCGGAGAAGTGCGCGGCGGCCGCTTTGTGGACGGTTTCATCGGCGAGCAGTTCGCCCTGCCCTCGGCGCTCGAATCACTGCGCGCCGCCCGCCACGCCGACGTAGAGGCGCATCGCGATGCGCCCCTCCATACTGAACTGATCACCCTCTCCGCCGCCGACCCGCTGAACCTGGTCGGAATCATCGTCCCCGGCGAGCGCGTCCCAGCAATCTCCGGCAAAATTATTACGCTTCGGGACGGAGTTTTGGAAGGCAACAGCTTGCTGCCGCAGTCGTCAGGCTCGCTCGACGCAGAGCGCAGGTTTCCGGTCCAATGGCAGTAGACATCCATCGACTGTCAAGGTTGGCGCTGCGCCCACCGACGGCGTAATGCAAAGATGTGGTGCTGTGACCAGTGCTGTGACCAGATTGGCTTCGGTTTTCTGTTAGGATATAATGGCGCCGTGTTCGTTGACTCGTAGAAGCGATACTGGCATCGTTGGGGGGTGAAATAGATACCCCCAATGGAGGTCAAGATGAGTCCGTCAAGGGACAAAGAGCTTGAGAAGACGTGCTTTGTGGTTATGCCGATAGGAAGGAAGGACACAAAAGCCAATGAAGCGTTCGCTGAAATCTATGATTATCTTATCAAGCCTGCGGTCAAGAGCGCCGGGTTTTCATGCCTTCGTGCCGATGAGGTTCTGAGGCCCGGTTCCATCATCGAGGACATAGTTGCTTATCTTATAAGGAGCGATGCAGTAATAGCTGACCTGACGGGGCAGAACCCCAACGTCTTTTACGAGGTTGGTGTTCGGGATGCGGTCAAGGGAAGGATGATTCTCCTTGCCCAAAACATCGCCGATGTCCCCTTTGACTTAAGAGGTTCTCGTGTCGTGGTTTACGAGGTGACGGGTCCAAAAGGGTACCACGAGGCGCAGGAGAAGATCACGACGTTCCTGGAAGAACTTGCTTCTCGCCCTGAACTAAAGGGGAGCACAGTCAGAGACTATCTTTTTCGAGAAGGCTTGCAAAAACTCACAGCCCCCATGGCGTTGTCTAGTCTCGATGAAGGACTCCTCATTCTCGTTCGCGATTTGCACTCCGTGGTCGGCAACATCCAATCCGCGAACAGCCAGTTAGTTGAAAGGCTTGATGAGCTCTCCGCTGTCATCAAAGCTGGGAGAACATTAAGCGACTCAATGGCCTCCTCCCTCCGCGGAGTGGGACCTGAAGTCGCGGATACAATGTCGAAGGAACTGCGCGAACTCAAGGAAGGAATCGAGAGACTAGGGAAGAGACAGGAGATGGCGGCCGTAACGGACGAATTTGGGTTGGACGGCGTTTTCAGGAACAGGCTCGATGCCATAGAACAAACCTTCTATCGAGTGATGGAAAACGAACGAAAGCAAATCGACATTGTCGGGTCGACGTTATTTGGGCTGAAAGGACACAGTTGGGTAACCTCTGAGCGCGTGGTCGAGTTGTTAAGGTCCAAGCGCGCGGACGAGAATTTCGTACTGAGAATACTCCTGACTCACCACAAGTATCTGTCCTCTAGGCAGGCGCAGGAAAGAACCGAGAAGCGGCCGGACCGATGGGTAATATCGAAAGAAGCAATCGATGCAGCGGAAATGCTACGAAAGGCCGAACTGCTTGACTACGTTCGCTTCTATCAAGGAGCCCCCACGTGTTTTTCGATCGTATGTCATGGCCAGGGACGGATGCTTCTCAATCCCTACCCATACGAACGAGAGGCGTTCAACAGTTGGTGTCTGGCTGTCCGAAATGTGCCAACAGGTATCTATCATGATTTCCTGATTTGCCACGTTGAGAAGCCTTGGGTCAATTCTCTTCTTACGGAGCCGTACTCAAGTAACTACCAAGAATCCCTGGAGGCAAAGTATCGCCAGGACGTGGATGCGTTTGTAACAGAGACCAAAGGTAGACCCAAAGCGGGGTAAACGACCTCGAGCCAGAGGGCCGCTTTACTGGCGCACATAGAGTATCGGACGCCGGGGAGCCAGCAGGCTATCTGTCTTTCGTTTCTCGCGAGCCTGCGGCGTGCAGACACTCACCGCGGGAAGATCCGTGGCCGTTGACTCATCGCCAGAAGCCATTAGGCCGTGGGGGAAAAACCCCGGCGTGTGCGGAACCCAGACTGCGTATTCAGAAGAGCCTGTTGGGTAGGGCCTTCTCAAAAAAGTACAACTGCGCGACCATCCAACTCCCGTACTTAAAGTGCGTGCCCATGAGTGCGTAGGCATCCCGAGCGGGGTCCGCAAACTTCCCCTCCAATACCCTCTTGATTTGGGAAAATGCCTCCTGTCCCGTCCCATATCTGATTCTGAAGCTCCTAAAGGCCTCCATGTACTCCCAGCCTATCAGAGTGGAGACATGCGTCTTACATTTTGGATTGTTCTTGCAGCGGAACCTAAGCCGCATGTCGAGGGGCAGTTGTTCGAGCGGCTTTGTCTCGGTATAAAGATGGAATTGTTTGATGTACGGTTTGTCTCTCTCCCAATCCTTCTGCCGTGTCCGTTGGGTGAATTCGAGGTATTCGATTTCGATCACCCCCATGCTCGTCCAGTCCTGGTGGTAGCGGAATTCCAGCGTCTCGCGGTCGGGGGCGATCGCCCTCCTCAGTAGAGAGAATCTCTCCGACCAGGATTCGACCTCGGCTAGTACCGAGATCGAGTCCTCCTTGACCCTATAGCTTTCTTTCCGCTTGTCCTGGGGGTTCTTGGAGACTTCGAACTTCGCCCATGACCAGAGCTTGTATCGCTTCTCTTCCTCGAGGTAACGGAGAGATATTGGATACAGCCTCAGAAGCTGCCCGTCCTCGGTTAGCCCCCCTGTGCATACGGTCTCGATGTGTTTCTGGCTCGGCTCGGGTGAGGCCCGACCGACGACGAGTACCCTCTTCTCTTCCCATCTCAGATCAGGTGAGTCGGGGGGCAATTCGTAACCTCCGTGAGCATTTCAGCGATGATACTCCGATGACACTCCCTGGGGTTCTTCTCGAGGCAGAGGAGGCAGAATCGCTTCGAGGAAAAAGTCCTCAGGAGTGTGAGTACTTGCTGCCTCCTCGACTCAAGGTACCTTCTGTATGCTCGCAATGCCACCGAGATCTCGCTCCGCATGTTGAAGCGCTGTCTGATGTAAACCGGTGTTCCAAGCCCGGGGTAGTGGATGTATTGAATTCCCACCGCTGGGAGATATTCCTCCAGATACTTCTTTGAAAAGCCGGGCTTACGGCTGACGGGATTCCTGCGGACATCAATGAGTAACTCAATCTTGTGGGAATGGAGCAAAGCCGCGGCGGACGCCACCGTATGCCCTGCGTATCCCAGCGTAAAGAACTCCCTCAGGCACGGGACGCGCCGCTGCATACTGAGTCCAGTAAGTGACCGCAATTCAGCCGAGGTAGCTGGCAAAGGGCTCTCACACTCCACGTTCGCTCGTCCTCGAATACGGACGAAGCATACCACAAGGGCCCCCGTAGCGCATCACCTGCAAAGAGCTCCCTCGGGTTCCTGGGATCCACCCTAACTCAGCGGCCGAATCTTGGTGTAAGATTCACACTGAACTTAATCGCTGGAGGATCTGATGTCTGACACGCCGGAGAACACACTTAATCGCAGGTCATTTTTGAATCGCACGGCTTCGATGCTGGCGGGAACCGCGCTGGGAGCCACGGCGGTTTCTTACGGGCGGATCGTGGGGGCGAACGATCGCATCTCGCTCGGGCACATTGGAATTGGAGATCGCGGCCGCGAGCTCGATTGGCTCGCCTCGCGGCTGAAGGATAAGCGCAACGTGGAGATGACCGCCGTGTGCGACCTCTGGAAAGTAAATCGCGAGCGAGCGGTCCACGCCAATGGCACTTACTACGGCCGGCCGCCGCGTGAGTTCCAGCACCTCGAGGACCTTCTGCAATTGAAGGATGTGGACGCGGTGCTGATCTCGACGCCCGAGCACTCGCACTCGCCCATTCTGAAGCTCGTGGCGGACGCCGGGAAAGATGCGTATGTCGAGAAGCCCATGGGCAATGTGTTGGAAGAAGTCCAGGCGGCGCGCGATGCGGTCGAGCAACAGAAGCGCATCGTGCAGGTAGGCACGCAGCATCGCAGCGAGTTGTATCCCCAGGCGGCCAGCCAGGTGATCCAGTCGGGGGCGCTGGGCGACGTGAGTAAGATCGAGATTGTGTGGAACTATCACGGGCCGCGCTGGCGGGGGCGGCGGGAAGTGAAACAACTCCGCGCCGAAGACACCGATTGGAACAAGTGGCTGATGACCAAGCCGCCGCGGCCCTTCGACCCTCAGCTCTACTTCGAATTTCGCCTCTACAAGGAGTTCTCGAGCGGCATCGCCGACCAGTGGATAAGCCACGCCATCGAGCTGGTCCACTGGTTCATGGATGAGAAATACCCCACTTCCGTGGTCGCGCACGGCGGCATTTATGCCTGGCGAGACGGCCGCCAGAATCCCGACACCTTTCAGGCGCTTTTCGAATATCCCAAGGGATTCATGGTCAGTTACTCGACGAGTTTCGGCAACGACGCGCCCAGTTTCACTCGCTACATGGGGAAGAAAGCCACGCTGATGAATATCGGGGGCGAAGGGAGCCCTAGATATAAACTGGTCGAGGAGAAAGGCAACCACGAAGATAACCCCGACATCGACCGGCAACGCGCCGAAAAAGATATCCTGCTTCCCGGCGACCAGAAGCTGCCCACCGCAGGAATGGGTGATCTTGACCTGCATCACATGGAGAACTGGTTCGAGTGCCTGCGCAGCCGCGAACAACCCCATGCGCCCGTGAGCGATGGCTACGCGCACTCGGTGGCCTGCATCATGGCGGCCGAGTCCTATTGGGCGGGCCGGAAGCTCTACTACAATCCGGGGACGGAAACGATTCAGGATCACCCACCAGAGTCATGAGGCGAGAGGCGAAAGGAGTATAACAGCCCTCTCCCGGTGGCCGCGAAGTGACCCCTCACCCGTCTCGCTCCCGCTGATGAAAGCGCGGGCGCGAGACACCCTCTCCCCGAGGGAGAGGGCTGTCTATCGGCCGGACGGAGAGGGCAGCTCGTTCTTTTAGAAGTGAGACTGCATGCCCACAACCGGTGAGACCGAACCTCTTCACCAATTGCGCGACGCGATCGAACTCTTCATCAACTCCCTTTCTCACCCTATTGTAATTGAAGACGAGGTCGAGCTTTTCGACCTCTCGGCGAGCCAGTGGCGGCTATCGATAGAATTCGGCAAGCTGATTTTTACTGCATGGAACGCGGCGCGCTCGGTGAGCCGGCGAATCGAGGAGATCGCCTACCGCGATCGAGAGCGGCTGGGCGTCTTTGCGCGCAAGGCGGGCGGCCGTGAGACCGTCACCCTGGAATTCCGCCCGGCGGAGCGCCCCGCCGGCCAGGCGGTCAGTGCGCCTGGACGCGCAGCTTTCGAGAGGCAACTGCTCGCCATGCTGGCGCGGCGATACCCGGGCTGGAGCTTCGAGCGCGTCAGTCACCGCTCTGATCGGGAACACTCGTTTTCGGCGTGGTACACGAGGGGCGTGGCAAGGCAGGGCCGGACGGCCTGGGCTTTTCTCGGTGTGGGGGAGAGTGAATCACCCGCAGCGTCCGATGCCGCCTTGGCTTTTGGGTTGATCTGGCTGGATTGGCTGCGGAGCCGCTCCGAGCGCCTTACTTACCCCGGGTTGAAATTGATCTTTCCGCCCGGAACGGCGGAAACTTGCGCGCACCGCGCGGCCTGTCTGAACCATCGCGCCGTGCAGGTGGAAATCCTCGAGTGGTCAGCCAAAGACGGCCGGCCGAGCGCGATCGACTGGAGGGATTACGGCAATGTCGAAACCCGCCTGTCGGCGCGCCGCGTGGGCGCGGATCTGCTCGAACGGCATCGCGGGCTGCTTGCGCGGCTGCTGGGCGAGCATCTTGGCAAGGTCGACGTGGTAGCGGACGCCGCGGCCGCGGCGCTTTCCATTCGGGTGCTGGGCCTCGAGGTGGCGCGCCTCGAGGGCCTGCTGGCGCCCCGCATCACCTTCGGCTTGCCCGGCAGTGCCCGCCGGCTGGAAGAAAACAATCTTGCGGATTTCCACCAATTCCTCGAAACCGCGCTGCGTGTCCGTTGCGCCGCAAGCCCGGACCCCGCCGGCGACCTCTACCGGCTGCAGTCCGAGCGCTGGCTGGAGAGCATGGCGGTGCGGGACGTCACCAAGCTCGACCCCGCTCTCTTGCCCGATTGCGTTTATCCCCAGGTTCCGGCGTTTTCCGGAATGGATCGCGGTGTGATTGATATCCTGCTGGCTACGCGCGGCGGACGCCTGGCTGTACTGGAGCTGAAGGTCCACGAGGATATCAATCTTCCCCTCCAGGGGCTCGACTACTGGCTGCGCGTCAAGTGGCTGCATCAGCGCCGACAGCTTCAGCAATTCGGATATTTCCCCGGAGTTGAGCTAGCCAATTCTCCGCCCCTGCTTTATCTGGTTTGCCCTGCTTTTCGCTTCCATTCCACCACGGGACGAATGCTCCGCTACCTCGATCCTGCCATCCACATCCTGCAGGTGGGTATCAACGACGGTTGGAGAGAGGGAATTAAGATCCTATTTCGACGGGAGTTCGAAGGGTAGGGATGATTTGCTGAAGGGCTATTTCAAACGGCACATGACAAAGACCAGGTTTCTGATTGCCATTTGAAATCTGAGATTTGAAATCGCCAGGCGGGGTCGGCGATGGACGTGGCATTGTAAGTGATCGAACACGGCCGGAGATTCAAACGTCTAACCCGCTCGGGCCTGCCGCGAATCACGGATGATCGAGCGATTCCAATCCTTCCATCCGTCATCCACGGCAAGCCGAAAGCGGGCAACAAACCAGACCGCGTAGTGCTCCAACATCAGACCAAATGCTGTTCACGCAAGCTCCTCCGGCACCGCGTCCGCGATCAATGCTAGCCGAGGCCCTAGCCAGCCAGCGGCGAGTCGGTCGAGCCGGCCAACTGCGTGCTGTTTTGGCGGATCACACCCGACTGATCGGTGTAGTAAAAGTTGGTCCCAGTCGTGCCGGCGCTGACGGGGCTGGCGGTGAAACTGTAAAAATCAATCTTGTTGGTCGCGTCCGTGGCGGCTGGGGCGTAAACGAATGTGTAACCACTCTTCGAGCTTGTTTGGGCTGTTATGGCGGAACCCCCCGGCGTGCCGATTCCGGAGAGAACCTCATCGATCAATCCTGCAGCGGAAGCGGTCGGGGTATTCTGCCCCGCAGCCGCTGGACCCAGATCGGACAGGGTCGCAGAGTAGCCGGTGTTATAAGTTGTGGAATACGTGACCTCTGCGGTGTTAAGCGTGCGCAATGATCCTACCGCCGAAGCCTGGTTAGCTGCGATTCGCGAGCGCAGCAAGTTCGGGATCGCAATTGCCGCGATGATCAGAATGATCGCAACGACGATCAACAATTCAATCAGTGAAAAACCTCGTGGACCTTTCTTCATTCTTCCGTCCTCCTTGATATTTTTAGTGCTCTCGTACTGGCTACCCGCTTTAGTGCAGTTTGCCTGCCATCCGGGACTTCAGATGGTTTCTTCCTTACAAATAACCACCGTCTTATCATGGTGTTGAAAAACACCCTCGCGTGGTATGGTCAGCCGGGGCAAAAAAGAAGCTTTCGATTGCCCTATTTTGTCGAAACAGCATGACGAAATGTGTCATCGCCGCCCCGTCGGTTTCCGGTTTTTCGATGCACGCTCACGAAGGGCAGAGCCTCCAAGCGATGACAAAAAGGTGAGGAGGCCAGAGGCAACTACGGAGGGGTCGCCCCCTGAGGCACGGCCAGGTGGGCGTGTCGCGAGCGAGGGAAAAGACGCCAATTTGTCACTTTAAGCTTGAAAACAAATAGCTTGACATGAAAACTGCACACAGCTACGCTATATACGACTGAAAGAGTCGGATATCTCTATGCTGAGGCTCGGGAAGAAGGCCGATTACGGTTTAATAGCTCTCCGGCATCTGGCCGCCCAACGACCCCGCGCGTCTTCGAGCGCCAAAGAGATCGCCCGGACGTATGGGATGCCGGCCGAACTGGTCGCCAAGGTTCTGCAGAAGCTGGCGAAGATCGGCCTGCTGGCTTCACAGCACGGCACTAACGGCGGTTACGCATTGGCGAAGGACCCGGCACAAATCAACGCGTTTGAAGTCATACGAGCGCTCGAGGGGCCGCTTTTCATTACCTCGTGCGTAACCGACCGCAGCGAGTGTCATCAGATGACCAAGTGCACAGTGCGCGAACCTCTGCGCAAGGTGAACGAGGCGATTGCCGCGGCGCTCCGCCAGGTTACTGTTGCTAGCCTCGTAGTAGAGCCTCACAGCTTGATTCAGATACAGGCGGATGGGAAGCAGACGTGAAGGTAGAGGCGGAATCTTGACTATACAGTATAGATTTACTAGAATGGGTTTGTTGGTTCGGGCGGTGCTGGAAATGCCGGCGCGACGGTGCGGTTCGAGTGCCGCCATCCAGGACTGATCCCCAAGAGGAGGTTTGATGCCTACGCCGCAATCGGAAGTCGAAATCCTGGCAACGCAGGAATACAAATACGGCTTCGTGACCGACATTGAACAGGAAACGGTGCCGCCGGGATTGAACGAAGACGTCATTCGTCTTATATCGGCCAAGAAACAAGAGCCGGAGTGGCTGCTGGAGTGGCGGCTGAAGGCCTACCGCCACTGGCAGACGATGAAAGAGCCCACCTGGGCGAACGTCAAGTACGGACCCATCGATTATCAGGGCATTCGGTACTTCGCCGCGCCGAAGAAGAAAGAGGCGAAAGGGGAAATCGACCCCGAGCTTCTGAAAACCTACGAGAAGCTCGGCATCCCGCTCAAGGAGCGCGACCTGCTCGCCGGCGTGGCGGTGGATGCGGTGTTTGACAGCGTCTCGGTGGCAACGACGTTCAAGGCGAAGCTGGCCGAGCTGGGCATCATTTTCGGCTCCTTCTCTGAAGCGGTGCGCGAGCACCCTGAACTCGTCCGCAAATACCTCGGCTCGGTAGTGCCTTACACGGACAACTTCTTCGCCACGCTCAATTCCGCGGTGTTCAGCGACGGGTCTTTCGCTTACGTGCCGAAGGGCGTGCGCTGCCCGATGGAGCTTTCCACCTATTTCCGCATCAACGCGCGGGACACGGGCCAGTTCGAGCGCACTCTGATCGTTGCCGACGAAGGCGCCTACGTCAGCTACCTCGAGGGCTGCACCGCGCCCATGCGCGACGAGAACCAGCTCCACGCCGCCGTGGTCGAGCTTGTAGCCTTGGATAATGCCCAGATCAAGTATTCCACAGTTCAGAATTGGTATCCTGGAGACAAGCAAGGCAAGGGCGGCATCTACAACTTCGTCACCAAACGCGGCAAATGCCAGGGCGTGAACTCGAAGATTTCCTGGACGCAGGTCGAAACCGGCTCGGCCATCACCTGGAAGTATCCCGGCTGCATTCTTCAGGGGAATAACTCGATTGGCGAGTTTTACTCGGTGGCGGTCACCAACAACTACCAACAGGCCGACACGGGCACGAAGATGATCCACATCGGCAAGAACACGAAGAGCACCATCGTCTCGAAGGGCATCTCCGCCGGGCACGGGCAGAACAGCTATCGCGGTCTGGTGAAGATCCTGAGCGGGGCTGCGGGAGCGCGCAACTACTCCCAGTGCGACTCGCTGCTGATTGGCGATAAGTGCGGCGCGCATACCTTCCCTTATCTCGAAGTCAAGAACTCCACCGCGCAGGTCGAGCACGAGGCCTCCACGTCGAAGATCGGCGAGGACCAGATTTTCTATTGCCGGCAGCGCGGCATGTCTACTGAAGATGCGGTGTCCATGATCGTGAACGGGTTCTGCAAACAGGTGTTCAAAGAATTGCCGATGGAGTTTGCAGTGGAGGCGCAGAAGTTGCTCGGGGTGAGCTTGGAAGGAAGCGTTGGGTAATTCTGAATGGTGAATAGTAAACGCTTGTGCGGATATGACGATTCAGTATTTCGAGGACACCGATACGCTCTACGTAATGTTCAAGGACTCCGAAGTACGCGAGACCAGGGATTTGGATGAGAACGCCCTGATCGAGTTTGACGGGCAGGGGAAGCTTGTGAGCATGACGATCGAGCATGCGCGAGAGCGGGTGGATCTGGGCAGTTTTTCATTCCAGCCGGTTCTGGCGATGAAGGCAGGGGCTTAGGGGGGCAGAAACCCCTCACCCGTCCCACTCCGGCTGATGAAAGCGCCGGCAGCGGGACACCCTCTCCCCAAGGGAGAGGGCTGAGTTCACAAGAGGGGAAGAGGGCTGCGAGGGATAAGACCGAATTTCGATTTTCGAACTTCGAATTTCGATTTTCCAGTTTCCAGTTTCCAATTTCCAACGAGGAGTGAGGATGCTTCACATCAAGAACCTACAAGCAAGGGCGGAGGGGAAAGACATCCTGCGCGGCATTAATCTGGAGGTGGGCACGGGCGAACTGCACGCCATCATGGGGCCCAACGGCTCGGGCAAGAGCACGCTCGCGCAGGTTCTGGCGGGGCACAGTGCTTACGAGGTGACGGGCGGCGAAGTGACGTACGAAGGCAAGGATCTGCTGGCGATGCCGCCGGAAGAGCGCGCGCGGGAAGGCGTTTTTCTGGCCTTTCAGTACCCGGTGGAGATACCCGGGGTCAGCAATACTTATTTCCTGCGTTCGGCGCTGAACGCCATCCGCAAGCACCGCGGAGAGCCTGAATACGACGCCATGGATTTCCTCGGGCTGGTGCGCGAGAAAATGAAGCTGCTGGAGATGGACGAAACCTTGATGACGCGCTCCGTCAACGAAGGCTTTTCAGGCGGCGAAAAGAAGCGCAACGAGATTTTTCAAATGGCGGTGCTCGAGCCCAAGCTCGGCATACTCGACGAAACCGATTCCGGTCTCGACATTGACGCGCTCAAGATCGTGGCCAATGGCGTGAATGCGCTGCGCGGCAAGGATCGCAGCATTATTGTGGTGACGCACTACCAACGCCTGCTCAATTACATTGTTCCCGACTTCGTGCACGTTCTGTATGAAGGGCGCATCGTGAAATCGGGGACGAAGGAGTTGGCGCTCGAACTCGAAGAGAAGGGCTACGGGTGGCTGGAGCAATCGGCCGCGTAAAACAGGCTTCGGGCGCGGCAGGCGCTTTGGAGTGCGGCAGCTTGCTGCCGCTTTCCCCGCGGCGCGAACTTGCCCGCGCCCCGCTTCGGTAGAGTTCAAGATTTCGGCCAGCAAGCTGGCCTGAAGAAAAGCGGCAGCAAGCTGCCGCACTCCAAAGCCGGGCGATATCGGGGGATGTGAACTCCGAGGCGGCGACGGACAATGGACAAAGGGAAACTGATGATTGCCACAAGTGAAAAAGAAGGTCTTTACCTTTCGAGCTTCAGGGAAATCGAGGATCGTCTTGCTGCGAATTCGCCTTCCTGGCTGCATGGAATTCGCAGGGCGGCGATGGCAGGTTTTGCCGAGAAGGGATTTCCGACGACGCGCCAGGAAGAGTGGCGGAACACCAACGTGGCTCCAATCGCGGCGGTACCGTTTCAACCCGCCGCCCCCTTGCCTCCTGCTCAGCGAGGAGGGGAATCCGCGCCGGCCTCCTTGGTCAGCGCAAGAGGGGAGTCCGGAGGCCCCTCCTTAATAAGGAGGGGGGAGGGGGTGGTTGCGCAAATCGCTCGGCATCCCCTTGCTGACCTGGGCTGCCCCAAGCTTGTCTTTATTAACGGACGCTTTGCGAAGCAGCTTTCGACGCTGGACGGACTTCCCAAGGGAGTGAAAGCCGGAAGCCTCGCGGAGGCGCTGGCAAGCGATGCGAAAACTTTGGAGAGCCATCTGGCTCGGTACGCGACAGATTACAGGGAGCACGCTTTCGTAGCTTTGAATACAGCCTTCCTCGAGGACGGAGCGTTCATCGAGATTCCCAAAGGTGTTGTACTCGAGAAACCCATTTACCTGCTGTACGTATCCGACCCGAACGGGCTGCCCACCGTGTCCTACCCTCGCAACCTGATTATTGCCGGGCGGGAAAGCCAGGCCAGCATCGTGGAAGCGTACGTTTGCGGTAGCACCGGCGACCCCGGCGCAACAGGCAAGAGTTCCTCTCCTACCGAGGCAGTTTACTTCACCAATGCGGTGAGCGAAGTGGCGGTAGGTGAAGGCGCGGTGATCGCTTATCACCGCCTTCAGCAGGAAAGCGACCGGGCGTTCCACTTCGGGCGCCTCGTGTTCCACCAGGAACGCTCGAGCAACGTGGCCACGCACTCGATTGCCACGGGCGGGGCGCTGGTGCGCGAGGAAGTGAACACGGTTCTGGACGGCGAAGGGGCGGAAGCAATGCTGGCGGGCCTCTATGTCATTACCGGCCGCCAGCATATCGACAACCAGACCACTCTCGACCACGCCCAGCCGCACTGCAGCAGCCGGGAAGTTTATAAGGGAGTTCTGGATGGTGAGTCCTCCGCGGTCTTCAACGGCAAGATCATCGTGCGCAAGGACGCGCAGAAAACCGACTCGAAACAGAGCAACAAAAACCTGCTGCTATCGGAAAAAGCTGTCATCGATACCAAGCCGGCGCTCGAGATTTACGCTGACGACGTCAAATGCACGCACGGCGCCACGATCGGGCAGATCGATGCGGATGCGGTTTTCTATCTGCGTTCCCGCGGGATCGGACTGCAGGAAGCGCGAGACCTTCTGACTTACGCTTTCGTCAACGACATCCTGGGGCGCATCAAGTACGAACCGCTGCGCGAGCGGCTCAGCGAGGGTTTATTCGCTCGCCTGGCGAGCGGCCAGCGAGCCGTCGCCGCCGGCGGCGCCCAGAAAGCATGAAAGCGGCTCCCCTCCTTTGTTAAGGAGGGGACCGGGGTGGTTGACAGACATGCGGCCACCACCCCCAACCCCTCCTCCGGAGGAGGGGAACCGTCTGCAAAGCCGAGGAGGCATGATGGCCACCACGCACCAGACAATCCAAGCGCCGGCACGCACAGTACCTGCGCCGGCCTTCGATGTGAAGCGGATCCGGGAGGATTTCCCGATCCTGAAGCAGAAGGTCCATGACAAGCCTCTGGTGTATCTCGACAATGCTGCCACCAGCCAGAAGCCGCAAAAAGTCATCGACGCGATTGTCCGCTTTTACACCGAGGACTGCGCCAACGTTCATCGCGGCGTTCACCTGCTGAGCGAACGCGCCACGTACGTTTATGAAAACACACGGAGGAAGGTTCAGAAATTCCTCAATGCTTCCGACCAGCGCGAGATCGTTTACGTGCGCGGGACGACCGAAGCCATCAACCTGGTGGCGCAGACGTTTGGAAAGCGTAACGTGCAGGCCGGCGACGAAGTGCTGATCACCGGTCTCGAGCATCACTCGAACATTGTGCCCTGGCAGATGCTGTGCGAGGAGAAAGGCGCCAGGCTGCGGGTGGGGCCGATCAACGACCGGGGCGAGTTGATTCTCGAGGAATTCGAGAAGCTCTTGAACGACCGCACCCGCCTGGTGGCTGTGGCCCACATTTCCAACGCCCTCGGCACCATCAATCCGGTGCGCCAGATCGTCGAGATGGCGCACGCGAGGGGCGTTCCAGTCCTCGTGGATGGCGCGCAAGCCGCGCCGCACTTGAAGATTGACGTTCAGGAACTCGACTGCGATTTTTACACCTTTTCGGGCCACAAGGTTTTTGGGCCGACGGGAATCGGCGTTCTCTATGGCAAGTTCGCGCTTCTGGAGGCCATGCCTCCTTATCAGGGCGGCGGCGACATGATCAGCTACGTGTCTTTTGAGAAGACCCTTTATAACGCCGTTCCCTACAAGTTCGAAGCGGGAACGCCCGATATCGCCGAGGTCTACGGCCTGGAGGCCGCCCTTAAATACGTCAATCACGTGGGCATCGCAAACATCGCATCCTACGAGCACGCGCTCCTCTCTTACGCCACGGAAGCCATCCAACAGATCCCCGGAGTGCGGATCATCGGCACGGCGCGCGAGAAGGCCGGAGTCATCTCATTCGTTTTGGAAGGTGTACACGCGCACGACGTTGGGACTATACTGGACCACGAAGGAATTGCGGTCCGCACCGGCCACCACTGCGCTCAACCGGTCATGGACCGCTTTGGCGTGCCTGCCACGGTGCGCGCTTCGCTGGCATTTTATAATACCAAACAGGAGATCAATTCCCTGGCCGCAGGCATCCAAAGAGTGAAGGCAGTACTTGGATAGGCGGTCCCATTCGGGGGCGGCAAGATCGGTGGGCAGTAAATGCCCGAAGGGCATTAAGATCATTAGCCGTAGATGGAACCTACGGTCTATTGGCCAGCGCCGCTGCATTTCTGGCGACCCCGAAGGGGTCGAATGGTCGAATGTGCGCTCGTTCAACCCCTTCGGGGTTGGCTAACTCTCGGCCCGCACGCTTTCCGTAGGTTTCACCTACGGCTAATGATCTTGGGTCCCTTCGGGACCCGGCGGGAGTGCTTAAGTCAGCGCTCCCCCTGAGCCCTTGCTCTTGACTCTCGACTCTAGACTCTGGACTTGTTTATGGCAGACCTCGAAGGCCTTTATCAGGAAGTTATTCTCGACCACAGCAGGCGGCCGCGCAATTGTCATTCTATGAAAGACGCCGACCGGCACGCCGACGGTTACAATCCCCTTTGCGGCGACCGGTTCACAGTCTATTTGAAACTCCAGGACGACCGGATTGCAGACATCAGCTTTGAAGGCACCGGTTGCGCCATCTCGACGGCTTCGGCTTCGATCTTAACGGAGATACTGAAGGGTAAAACTCGCGCCCAGGCGGAGGCGTTGTTCGATACCTTTCACAACCTGGTCACCGGAAAAACCCATGCGGAGGGTGAGACTCCGGCGCTCGGGAAGCTTGCAGCTTTCTCCGGAGTTTGCGAGTTTCCCGTCCGCGTCAAGTGCGCCACACTGGTTTGGCACACGCTCCGCAGCGCCCTGAACGGCGAAAAGAAACCGGCCACCACGGAGTGACCTGAACCATGGATGAAGAGACTCCTCTCACGATCTCGCAGGCCATTGCCCTTCAGGACAAGATGATTGAGGCGTTGCGCACCTGCTACGATCCTGAGATTCCGGTGAATATCTACGACCTGGGCCTGATTTACGAGGCCAAGGTCGACACTTCCGGCCATGCGATTGTGAAGATGACGCTGACCGCTCCGGGCTGCCCTGCGGCGGGCTCGCTGCCGGGTGAGGTGGAAGACAAGATCACCGTCCTTCCCGGCGTCCAGAGCGTCAAAGTTGACGTGGTGTGGGAACCGCCCTGGGACAAAGATATGATGTCGGAAGCCGCCAAGCTGCAACTGGGGTTCTTCTGAACGGGTAGCGCAGAGGTATCCGTCAGCCGACGGATTCCTCTGCGGCTTTTCTTGTGCGCACCGAGCCGTCGCGTCCGCGGGCGTAATATCCCAACGCGGGCCGCAGAGGAGGGCAAAAGGCGCCCACCTCTGCGCTACCGAGTCCAAGGCTCGACCATGAAACTGTCTTTCCAGGAAGAATACGGCTTGCGCTGCCTGATGCGTGTGGCCACGCTCGCCGACGCCGGCTATTTAACCATCAATGAAATCAGCGAAGACGAAGGGCTGTCGGCTTCCTACGTTGCCAAGCTGATGCGGATCCTGCGCCAGAACGGCTTCGTGCGAAGCGTTCGAGGACAAGTGGGAGGGTACGCGCTGGCCCGCCCGGCTGGGAAAATAATCGTGGGCGAGGTCCTGGCCGCACTCGGTGGGAGATTGTTTGACCCGCGCTTCTGCATCGAACACTCGGGCCTGGAAGTGTCGTGCAAGAAACTGAGAGAGTGTTCCATCCGAACCCTCTGGCGCACCTTGCAAGTGCTGGTCGATCAGGTTCTGGGCAAGGTGACACTGGCCGACCTTGTCGAAAACAGCGAGTCGGAAATGGCTTCGCATGTCAGTACGCTGGTGCAACTGGGGACGGTGTTGGAAAATAGAAAATAGAAACTGGAAAACAGAAACTGGTGTCTGTCCCAGAACTTCGTTGAATCTGTCAGCCCGTCAGCCGACGGGCGCAAGCGAGTAGTCCGTCAACCGACGGATTGTGAGGCCCTCCCTCACCCCGCCTGCGGCACCCCCCTCCCGCTCAAGCGGGAGAGGGGTGCCGCAGGCGGGGTGAGGGCCGTCCAACCCAGGGCTCACGCCCTGGGCTACTTTATGGCGCCCCTGCGGGGCTGCTGACGCGTGGCCGAACCGTCTCGACTTATGTTGCGAATTATTGAGACGCGACACTGGAGGATGAAAGCGGAAAATGTGAAAGCGGAAATTTGAGATTCGCGCATCGCTACCTGATCTTCCAACATTCGTTTTCCATTTTCCAGTTTCTATTTTCCAGTTTTCGCTCTCCAGTTTCCATTTTCCATTTTGGCAATTTCAAATCTCAAATTTCAAATTCTGAGTCTCCACCGCCGATGAACACACTCCCCCTCTCCTCCCCTCTCGCCGATTATCACCGCTCCCAAGGCGCCACACTGGGCGAATATCATGGCGCCCTCGTTCCTTCGCATTTCACTGAGCCAGTTGCGGAGCACAAGGCGGTGCGCGAAGCTTCCGGCCTGTTTGATTTTTCCTTTCGCAGCAGGTTCGCCATGAAAGGCCGTGACCATGCCAAGTTCCTGCACCGCATGGTTTCGAATGACATCAAGCGGCTGACTCCCGGCCAGGGCACGTACGCGACGCTGCTGACCCCGCAAGGGCACATTCGAGTGGACATGCGTCTTTACTGCGCCGAAGACCGGTTCTTCGTCGACACCGACGCCGACCTGCGCGACAAGGCGCTCGAAGGCCTGAAGCGGTACGTGATTGCCGACCAGGTAGAATTCGAGCCTTTGGACGTTTATGCTCTCGCCTTTCAAGGGCCACGCGCGCGCCCATTGCTTGAGAAAACCCTGCACATCACGCTTCCTGCAATGCAGGAGTACGACCATTTCGGCGCCAACTACGCCGGCTTCATCGTTCATGTGGTGTGCGCGAGCGCTACGGGCGAGGAAGGGTACGAAGTCTGGACGGGGGCGAAGGGATTGCCGGCGATCTGGGGCGCCGCCTGCGGACAGGCGCCGACTTACGGGATGCTCCCTTGCGGGACACAAGCGCTCGAGTCGCTGCGAATCGAAGCGGGAATCCCGCGCTACGGCCAGGAACTGGGCGAGGATATCATCCCCAACGAAGCGGAATTGTGGAACGCTGTCAGCTTCACCAAAGGATGTTACGTCGGCCAGGAAATCGTGGAGCGCGCCCGAAGCCGCGGGCATGTGAATTGGGTGTTAATGGGACTCGTCGTGGATTCGGATACTCCGCCGGCCACTGGCGAGAAGCTGGCGCGCGAGGGCAGAGAGATCGGCGAAGTTACCAGTTCCTGCGTTTCGCCCACGCTCGGCAAAACGATCGCCTTGGCTTACCTCCGCCACGAAGTCGCGGAGCCTGGAACAAAACTTGAATTTCCTTCCGGCGCGGTCGCCCAAGTGGCGGCGCTGCCCTTCTACCACCGCACCCCTTAATCCGAAATTCGAAAATCGGAACTCGAAATTCGGGATTCGGCGATCGATTTCAAATCTGAAATCTCGAATCTCAAATCGCGGCCAAGTGCGGGCTTCCGTTCTCCGTGGATTTTGCCGAATGAGAGCCGCAGACCTGAGAAGCAGGTCCGCACTACCCATCTCACGGCCTGCGGGGGGGTTAGCCGAACTTTCGCAGTTGAGGGCATATTGAAGTCGTAAGTGTTTTCTTTTCATCAAAGCGATCTTGCAGGTCGGCACTACATTTTCAGCCTCGGCGACTGGGGCTGGGCAGCCTCCTGGGGGGCCTTG
>Ga0209517_10004225_pt1 | contig 19003 bp, 17 predicted proteins | sample PeaSoiMetSII2010_FD_187695 | JGI IMG/M metagenome (GOLD analysis project Ga0209517, IMG submission 187695) | Peat soil microbial communities from Weissenstadt, Germany - SII-2010 (SPAdes) (version 2) | ecosystem: Environmental > Terrestrial > Soil > Wetlands > Peat | place: Germany...
CCGCATCAGTACAGCAGAATCGCAATGCGATACCGCGTGAATCCCCCCGATCCCCCCGCTTCGCATGCCCCCACGGCCGCGCTGCGGTAAATTCCGCCTTGCACGCGCTGCTCGATGTCCGCGGGCAAGCGGCTCAGGTCGGAAGTCTCATAGCGAATCACGTTCACCGGCCTTTGTCCCGCCCAGCCGCGATCCATTTCACACGTTCTGCGCGCAATATCGATGGTATTCAGCAACCGCAGACCGTGCGCCGCCAGTTGCGAGCCAACTTGAAGCTCCTGCGCATCCAGGCCCAGTTTCAGCACGGCCGTCGAAAAATCCTCCACTGCAAATAACACGTTGCCGCTCTGCAGCACCGCAATTCCCACCGCATTCAATTCGCGGTCCAGCAGGTTGGCGCGGTGCGGGGGCGAATTCATCCACTGCGAATGCAATCCCAACACGCTCGGCCCCTCGGCAACATTCTCCGCAATCAGGCTGAACCGCGCGCCCGTCTGCCGCGCTCGTTCTTGTAGCGGCGGTTCGCCGGGAAACTGGTGCGAAAGTGCATTCTGCTGCACCATGCGCTGCGCATGTTGGCGAGCCGCCGCCGCGAGCGCCGCATCCCATTGCAGTGCAGGCAATCCTGCTGCAGCGCGGCTATGATTCGCCGCGTCCAGCAACGCGCTCTCTGGCGAACCGTCTTGCGGCAAAGGCGAAGCGGCGGCGTGCGACACCGGCGTTAGCAGCAATGCCGCTAACACAACTGCAGCAAGTATGGCGAGGCAGCGCAATAGGGTGGACATCGCAACATGCTCCTGCCTCCATTAAACACGCTTCCAGGAAAATGGATGCAGAAGCGTGGTACAGATTGCGCTGTAGGAAGCTGGCCGCAAGGACAGGCGGGTCCGCGAATTTTCGCGGCGTTACTTAGAACTGTTTGTGGTCCGCCTTGAATTACCCGCGCACGTACACGGCGCTGAAGCTCAGCACCACATGCCCGCCGGAGGTTGGCCGTCCAAAGATGAGCATAGGCCGGAAGCGCGAAAAGACCAGTATCTGGTCCAGATGGTGGCGCATTTCCTGAGTATCCGGGCCGTCCATGATGTCGTAGCTGAGCATGCGGCCGTCGGCATCCAGCTTCACGTCCACTTTCAAGTCCTGATCCAACACCACATCGGGATGCTGCATTTCCGGCGAAGCCGGAAGGTCCGAAAGCGAAATCAGCCCCGCGGGTTGCAGCAGCGAAGTGGGAATATCGTTTGGATCGGCACGCACCACAATGCCCGGCACGATCATGTGCAGCACAAACACGAACACCACAATCGCCGAAAACAATCCGCCGGTCGCAGGCACTGTCAAGGGGCGAAACACATTGTCCTGCAGAAGTTCCATGCGGTCCTTCACCATCTGCCAACGCTCTGCCCAAGTCTTCGGGCCGTGTCCCTGTGCCGCGGCCACCTTGATGCGCACGGCCAGATCCGCCGGAGGCAAAGCCCGGGGCATCCGCGAAAGCATCACCGCCAGCTTGCGGTAGCGCTGCAATTCCTCGCGGCACGATTCGCACTCTTCCAGATGTAGCCGTATGGCGTCCCGTTGCCGCGGGCGCGAACCCGAAGCCAGGCTGTCATCCAGATACCCGGCCAGTTTGTAACGTACCTTTTCGCACGTCATGATTGTTCCTCGCACGTCTTTCTTGGACGCGTTACTTCCTCTGCCGACGGACTAGCTGGGGCACGTACGTAGGCCATTTCTAATCCGACTTGCGCGCCGAAGTGCGCGGCGCTGGCTGCTTCCCGGCGCATCGCTTCCCGGCGTTGCGCAAACTCTTTTTCTCCCAGCATGGGCTCCAGCAATTCCCTCAACGTGCGCCGTCCCCTCAATATCCGGGACTTCACCGTGCCCACGCTGCAATCCAGCACTTCCGCCACCTCTTCGTAGCTCAACCCTTCCAGGTCCCGCAAGACCAGCGCGCTGCGAAATACTTCCGGCACTTCCTGCAGCGCAGTCTGCACCACGGCCTGAATCTCATGCGTAGCCATCTGGTCGTACGGCGTGGCGCTGTGGTCTTCCACTTCCACCGGCGCGCAGCCCTCTTCCGGCTCCGCATCAATCGAAATATTCTTCTGGAGGTGGCGCTTGAACCAGCGGCGATTGTTCAGCGCTTCGCGAACGGCGATGCGGTAGAGCCAGGTCTTCAGCGAACTGCCGCGGCGGAAACTGCGTATGCCCCGAAAGGCTTTCAAGAAAACTTCCTGCGTCGAGTCGGCCGCGTCCGCCGTATCTCCCAGCATGCTCAGACTGAGGCTGTACACAGGACCGTGATAATGCGTCACCAGCCAGTCGAATGCCGTCTCCGAGCCTGCCTGCAGCTCGCTGACGAGTCCGGCTTCATCGTGGCCCCACGAGAGGGCGCTTGCCCAATCGGACACGGTCTGCCTTTCTAGTTCGTCCCTTGGCGCTGGATGCCCTCGGACGAACTGGCCCGCGCTGGCTTTCGCTAGCGCGGACGGCCCATATGCCTCTTCCCTGCTTCGGGCCTCTTGGCACTTTGGATCGAGAGCACGATCCCAATCCACGTCCGCTCACTTTATTAGACACCACAAAGCGGAGGAATGTTTCCTGGCCCGGGGAGGTCCGCGGAAACAGGGAACGCTGAACCCGAAGCCTGCCCAAGCGAGGATTGTTGCACCGCGCGAGGCCAAGTGCAATGGCCCAAGGGTAATGGATGTTTGGCATGTCACCCGGTCCCACTTTCCATAACCAATAGACTAAACGTAGCTTAGAGACCGTGGCGCACCGCCTCGAGTTCAGGAATGCCAAGAGCGACCCCCAGAGCGCATGACTCTCTTGTGCTCGCTTCCCCAGCGCTGATTCCTGGCGTCTCGGAGTGCTGTCTTTGCGTCCAGTTTCACTCCTTCCTGCGAATACACTCGGCCATCGTGTCCAAATACATTGCAAGTCTTTGTTTTTGAATTAGATAGAGACTACCTGCCAGAATTCGAGAAAAGAATCAAAAAAAGACTTGCAATTCGCCTAGTGTTATAGTTATGTATAACACTAAGGCAGTCGCCAATTGCCTAATCTCATTGGGGAGGACGACTCATGCGAACACTTCTGCGAGCACTTCTAATCTGTCTTCTTGCGCCAGCCTGCGCCACGTTGGCCCAGGATAATCCGCTCAGCACCTTCAATAAGACCGTCTACGGAGTGGTGAAGAATGTCCTGCTGCGTTCCGCTGAAAAAATGCCCGAGGAGAATTACAGTTTTAAGCCCACGGACGCCGTGCGCAGCTACGGCCAGATCATCGGACACGTGGCCGACGCGCAGTACATGTTTTGTTCCATCGAACTCGGCGAGAAAAACCCCGGTCTGAAAATCGAGCAGACCATAACATCGAAAGCCGATCTAATCGCGGCACTCAAAGGCGCCTTCGCCTACTGCGACAGGGCCTACGATGGCATGACCGACGTGTCCGCATCGCAAATGGTAAAACTCTTCGGAAACGACACACCGAAACTGGGCGTTCTGACGGGCAACATCGGGCACTCTCTGGAACACTACGGCAACCTGGTCACTTACATGCGCCTGAAGAACATCGTTCCTCCAACCAGCGAGCAGGGCTTCCAGCCAACGCCACAGCCGAAGAAGTAGTTTGCGATTTTTCGAGTATCGCGGGAAAAACTCTGATCCGAAAATAAAAAAAGATAAGGAGAAGCAAACATGAAAGCACTTCGATTTGTTCTACCGGTCGTTGTTCTGATGTCGCTTGCGAGCGTGGCGTTCGCCCAGGCTGATGCGCAAAAGTCCTCCGCAGTTTCTGAGCCATCCGTGGCGCAAAAGTCCTTTGCCACCATGAAATCCCTCGCGGGAGAGTGGGAAGGCCCCGTGACCGTCCCGGACATGCCGGAGATGTCAGGCGGCAAGCCGATGCACTTATCGCTGCGCGTGACCTCGCGGGGAAACGCCCTTGTGCACGAGTTCCAGGAAGCAGGAACGCCGTTGGATGCGACAAAGTACGACCATCCGGTCACGATGGTTTATGTGGACGGAGACCAACTCACCCTGGTTCACTATTGCGACGCGGGCAACCGGCCGCGCATGACCGGCAAGATGTCCCCGGACGGAAAGACGGTCGAGTTCGAGTTCGTGGACATCAGCGGTAGCATGGAGTACCACATGCACCATGCGGTGTTCACCATCATCGACGCCAACCATCACACCGAGGATTGGACATTCATGATGAAGGACAAGCCGATTCACGCGCACTTCGACATGCAGCGCGCAAAATGACGGGAGGGTATCTCTCGTGAGGGCTATCTGGAAAACCTGATGAATCGTGAGTGGAACGACAATGAACCAATTTATCGCCAGATTCGCGATCGTGTTGTCGCGATGATCCTCGACGGAGTGCTGAAGGAAGGCGATCCGCTGCCCTCGGTGCGTACGGTGGCCGCCGAATACCGGGTCAATCCGCTCACGGTTCTGAAGGGCTATCAACAACTGGCCGAGGAACAGCTTGTGGAGACCAAACGAGGTCTCGGCATGTTCATCAATGCAGGCGCGCGCAAGTTGTTGCTGCAGAGCGAACGCCAGAAGTTTCTTGCGGAGGAATGGCCTAAGGTCTCCGCAACCATTCAGCGGCTCGGGTTGACTCCGGAAGAACTGCTGGACGCGGCCGCAACTCCACTTTCGTCGAATCCCGCAGATACAGAAAAGGAGCCGAAATCATGACGGCGATCGAAGCACGCGGCCTCCGCAAGGCTTATGGGACAACCCTCGCGCTGGATGGCGTCAATTTCCGCGTCGACGAGGGCCGCATCCTGGGACTGATCGGCCCCAACGGCGCCGGCAAGACCACCGCGCTCAACGCGATTCTCGGCCTCACTCCCTATCAGGGTGAATTGAAGGTGCTGGGACGCGACCCGTGGAATGAGCGCGATCAGCTCATGCGCGATGTCTGTTTCATTGCCGATGTCGCCGTGTTGCCGCGCTGGCTTCGGGTTTCGCAGGCGCTGGACTACCTGGCCGGCGTGCATCCGCGATTTGATCGCGAAAAAGCGCAGGGTTTTCTTGCGAAGACAAACATACGGCCTGCCAACAGAGTCAGGGAATTGTCGAAGGGCATGGTCACGCAACTGCATCTGGCTTTGGTGATGGCCATTGACGCGAAATTGCTGGTGCTGGACGAACCTACGCTTGGCCTGGATATCCTCTATCGCAAACAGTTCTACGATTCCCTGCTGAACGATTACTTCGATCGCAACCGCACCATCGTGGTGACGACGCATCAGGTGGAAGAGGTCCAGCATGTCCTCACCGATCTCATGTTCATCAATCGCGGGCGCATCGTGCTTGATTGCAGCATGGAAGAATTTGAGTCGCGCTATCTGGAAGTGATGGTGCATCCCGAACACCTCCCCGCAGCGCGGGCGCTCAAGCCGATTCAAGAGCGCCAGGTACTCGGTCGCAGCACTCTGCTTTTCGACCAAGTCGATCGCCAGCAACTCGCTGCATTTGGCGAAGTGCGCACTCCCAGCATTGCGGATGTGTTCGTCGCCGTGATGACTACCCATACCAGCCAGGCACAAGGAGCGGCGCGATGAGTACTCCGATGAATCCACAATCGAGCGCCATGCCGGAATCTCCAGTGGACTCACAGGTCCCCGCGCCCGCATCCATCTCAGCGACTCGGCGCATGTATTGGTCGGTGCGACGCGAATTGTGGGAGAGCCGTTCGATCTATATCGCGCCGCTGGCCGCCTCAACACTAACCGTCGCTGGATTCCTGATCAGTCTGGTTCGTCTGCCGGACAAGATGCACGCCGCGTTGGCGCTCAACCCGATGCAGCAGCACGCGCTCATCGAGCGGCCATACAACTTCGCTGCGCTTCTGATCATGGGGACCACTTTCATCGTCGCGATATTTTACTGTCTTGATGCACTGCACGGCGAACGCCGCGATCGCAGTGTCCTGTTCTGGAAGTCGCTGCCGGTTTCCGATCTTACGACAGTGCTCTCGAAGGCGAGCATTCCCCTGCTGGTTCTTCCACTGCTCACTTTCGCGATCACCGTTGCCACACAGTGCATCATGCTGCTGGTGAACACAGCAGTACTTCTGGGAAGTGGCCCGAGTCTCGCGATGCTATGGACCCATCTGTCGTTGGGGCACACGTCCCTAATGCTGCTTTTCCACCTTCTGGCCATTCACGGGCTCTGGTATGCGCCATTCTACGGCTGGCTGCTGCTCGTCTCGGCCTGGGCGCGGCGCATGCCATTTCTGTGGGCCGCCTTGCCACTGCTTGCCATCGGCGTCGTCGAGAAAATTGCCTTTAACACTTCGCATTTCGGCGCCATGCTGGCGTATCGCATGGGCGGCCCGGAGAGTGCCGCTTCCACGGCCGGTAAGATGTCCATGGATTCGCTGATGCAAGTCACCTTGGGTCAATTCCTGATGAGTCCAGGTCTGTGGATCGGCCTGGCGGTAACGGCATTATTCCTCGCCACCGCCGTCCAACTGCGGCGCTATAGAGAGCCGATCTGATTCACAGTCACACTCGATTCAGTTTCTCCGCCATTGACAGGGTGCAACTACGCGCCGATACTAGTCGCGTAAGGGCTATTGAAGCTCTGAGGAATTCTTGTAGACTGAGTCGATCGCGAATTTCCCTATGCTGAAACAATTGCTCATCAAGGTCATAGAATGGCTCAACACAGCGAAAACGTGGAACCGGCCTGCGCACAGCTCGTTTTACCGTGTGCGCTATACCAGCGTTCCCGTGTGGAAGCCCTGGCGGGACTTCTAACGCCGCGCGCTTGGCTTTCTCTTCGCTCTGCCAACGCCCACGGTTTCTGCGCCTCCGCGTTATCTTTTCCTTCTCTCTTCACCTTGCCGCGCCAACTCTCAAAACGTTCGCTCCTCTCCTAACATTAGAACTGACCACTTAATACGGATTCGTCCGTACCCGCGCGCCAACATTTCCGTCCCTGCACTCTTGATGAATCCGCAGCTTCCTTTGTTCCGAAGAATGGCATAGCCTAAAGGCGCATGCATGTGCGCAAAGGCGAACAGATCATGAACATTGAACAAGACATGGAAAAAGTGGCGTTGCGGGAAAAGCGCCTGCAGTTCAAACAGTTTGATGCGGAAACGGCGTGGACCATAGGCAGCGCCCTGAAAGCGGCGGCGGAAAAGCGTCACGTCGCCGTAGCCATTGATATTCAACTGAACGGGCACACACTTTTCTCGTTCTCGATGCCGGGAACCACGCCGGACAATTGGGACTGGATTCGCCGCAAGCGCAACACGGTGCTGCGCTTTCGCCGGAGTTCCTACGCCCTCCGTCTGAAGGACGAACTTGCGGAAAGCGCTTCAGGAAAAAAGATGGACCTGGACGAACGGGAGTTTGCGCCCCACGGCGGCTGTTTCCCACTTTTCCTCGCGGGGACGGGATGCGTCGGCACAATTACCGTGTCCGGTTTGCCGGGGCGCGAGGACCACGGCCTGATTGTTTCGGTACTGCAGGATTACCTGCATCTCCAGGGCGAGGACTTAGCCTTGGACCCGGAGAGCGCGGCCTGAGCCGGCCTTAAAGCTTTCAGTTCTTGTAAACAAAGTACGAAGGGCGTATGGTAGCGGTCTCTGTTGCGTTCCGTCGAGCCACTGTCCGCTCAAATTCAGTTTGCAAGAGAGGTATTCCCATGAGCAATCCTCTAATGATCGTTGGCACCGATTTTACGGCAGCCATGCATTTCATGTTGCATTTTAGCCAGACGCCCGATTTCACGACCCTGGACAACTTCGGCCGTCCTCAGGATTCGTTCCAGGTGTTTATCGCTTACAATCCGGCCACTGCAAATCCCGCGAATCCACAATCTGTGGATGTGCTCGTCCGCGGCGACGAAATCCATATCGCTAATGCGTTGCGGATTCGCGACGCGCGTCCGGCTGTGGCAGACCCTAACGCCGGGGGTTGGGGAGCCATCCGCGGCACCGTCCCGTACCACCTGAAGACAGAGGCCAACGGTACGGCGCGGCTCACTTTTACTGTGCAGTTTGCTCTACTGGGTATTACCGGGCAGTTTGCCTGGGCATTGCAAACCACGCAATTCGGCGCGGAGGTCGACTCGCGTCAGGGTGTCTCGCCTTAACTGGCCGAGCGTTGGTTCTCATTGGTTCTAATGATGTGCGACTGCGCAGGCAAACGTGCGGCCTGCCGCAGACTATTCGCAATCAGGCCTTGGCGTCGGTCTTTGCCGCGGCTTTGGCCTTAACGGATCCGCGCCAGGCCAGCGTCAGCATCAGTATGCCGAAGACAAACAATCCCACACCGGCTTCAAAATTGATGTTGACGCCGAGCGACCGCTCGTAAATCCGCTGATCGCCAAAAAGCCCGAAGGCTGTCAGAATCACGCCAAACAGGCTGAACATCCATCCAATCGGATAACGAATATCCAAACTCATCGCGCGTCTCCCTCTACCTGAAAATAAAGTTAAGCACCAGCGCCATAACAAGGACAAGGCCGCCGAGATACACCGGCCGCTGATACCAAGACAAGTGCTCTTCACTCGGCTTTTCCGTCAGGGAATAAACCAGCCCAACGAGTTCCTTCTCGTCGCGAGGTTTCGTCACGAAGCTGATCACGATGGTGACGACGAAGCAGACCATAAACGCCCAGATCGCCGTCCAGAAGTTCTGCGCCATCTCACTGGGATAATTGTGAAGCACCGCGATCCAGCCGCCTTTGATCCCCACCAGGTCTCCGTGTGGCAGCGACAATCCGTGATGCAGTGCCGCCGCAGTCGTCCCGCAAAGCAGTCCGGTGAACGCGGCGTGACCCGTGGTGCGCTTCCAGAACATCCCTAGCAGGAACGTGGCGAACAAGGGAGCGTTCACGAAAGCGAACACCAGTTGCAGAAAGTCCATCAGGTTATTGAAGCGCGCCGCGGTATAAGCTGCGCCAATGGAGAACAACACTCCAAAGACGGTGGCGAATTGTCCCATGTGTAAGTAGTGCCGATCCGAAGCCCCCTTATGGATGTACGACTGGTAGATGTCGTAAGTCCAGACCGTGTTGAACGCCGTGACGTTCCCCGCCATTCCAGACATAAAGCTGGCCAGCAGCGCGGTGAGTCCCAGGCCCAGAATTCCCGTGGGGAAATAGTGCAGCAGCATGTTTGGGATGGCCAAATCGTAGTCGAGGACCGGCTGCCCCTCGCGATCCACGGCCGGCTTGCCCGTGGCGACATCAATTTTCAGGGGGATCAGTCCTTTCCCTGCGTTTGGCGCCACCTGCATCTGAACCACGCCGTTCACTGTGACCGCTTGCTGCGGAGTAGGCAATGCCAACGCGATCATTCCGGGCAAGATCACCAGCGCGGGAAAGAACATCTTCGGCACAGCCGCGATCAGTGGTGTGCGGCGCGCATCACCCATCGATCCAGCCGCCATGGCGCGTTGAACCACCAGGAAATTCGTGCACCAGTAGCCGAAGGACAAAGTGAATCCCAGGCCCATCACCAGCCCGAACCACTCCACGCCCAGTGGATTGTTGTGCGCGTTCGTCATGCCCTGCCACGAATGCGTGAACGCGGACGGCAGTTGCGTCTTCAAGCCGCTCCACCCGCCAACATTCTTGAGCCCGAGGAACACGAGGGGCAAGAAACCAGCGACGATGAGGAAGAACTGCAGGACTTCGTTGTAAATCGCGCTGGTCAGCCCGCCAAGAAAAACGTAACCCAGGACGATCAACGCCGAGATGAAAATGCTCAGATGGAACGACCAGGAAACCGGCAGGCCCAGCTTCGCCAGCGGCACGTCCAGAATATGGAGCACCTGAATCAGCTTCGCCATGGCGTACATCGAAATGCCCGAAGAAAAAATGGTCATCACCGCGAAGGAGATGGCGTTGAGCGCGCGCGTCTTTTCGTCGAAGCGCAGCCGCAGAAATTCCGGCACAGAACGTGCGCGAGAGCCGTAGTAGAACGGCATCATGAAGATGCCGACAAACACCATGGCTGGAATCGCACCGATCCAATAAAAGTGGCTGGTGGCGATTCCGTACTTGGCGCCCGATGCACCCATCCCGATCACTTCCACCGCGCCAAGATTCGCGGCCATGAACGCGATGCCGCAGACCCAGGCAGGCAGCGAGCGGCCGGCAAGAAAGAAGTCCGTGCTCGTCTTCATGAAGCGCTTCAGGAAAACGCCGATTCCCAAAACGAACATGAAATAAAGAAACATGATGACCCAATCAATGGCCGTCAAATTCATTCCATAATCCTTTCCACCAGACGCCAGTTATTCGCAACGCGGAGCAACGCGCGCATGCTGGCTGTCTCAGTCGTGCTCCTGGGAAACTGCCATTCCCATGGAAAATGGGAAGGTACTCTGCCGCCGCTTCGTTTGCGGCGCACAAAAACATCTCCGGTGCCCCGGGAAAAAGGGATTGCAACTCCTTGCGAAGTGGTTGGAACGATGAATAAAAGAATGAGGAATCTGGATTCTGTTGATACCCATAGGGCAAGGGGCAAATCGAATGTTCAAACGGAACTCTGTCACCCCCCGCGTGGGGTTGTCAATTGATTTCTGGCCCAAGCAATGGCGTTCCTGGCGTTAATCCTCTTCGACTAAGCCAACAAAGCTGTGCGGCTTCAGCTCAATGTGAAACTCCATGCGTTGTGGCGTTTCTACGGTTCGCCCAAAACTCCGGATTGGCGCGGCCGCTTTGCCTTCGATCACCTGACCGGTAGCCAGATCGCGCAGGTGCTTGTACGTCCCAAGCACGGAGACCATAACCTGTGCGGGCTTGTCGAGAAACGATTGCACGACGAAAGTGTGGTTGTCGTAGACAAACAGGCTCACCTGGCTGGGCGCATCGAGTCGCACGGGAAAATCGCGCAGCAAGAATTGTTTGATGGAGGTAAGCAGCGTTTGCGGTAGCAAATACAGATCGTTGAAGTTTTCGGGGATCGTCAGCACATAGAGGATGCCTTTGGAGTAGCGATCCATCAGCAGCAATGGTGCACCGTGTCCGTTGGCAATGCCACGCACCACGGGCCAGGCATCGTTGGTCAGAAAACCGATCTCTGGCACGAGGACATCCGGGATCGCGCCCCGCTTTAAGCCCGCGTCGGGGTCGAAGCCGCCCGGGCCAAACGGACTCCAGTAGTCCTGCATCTTCAGCACGTTCCCCGTGTCATAAATTTCCGCAATCTGCTCGATGCCCTTGCCTTGCAGCGCCCGCAGCAACCCGGAAGTGATGATGACGTTTTGGCCCTTCTGCAACTGCGCCTGAATTTTGCTGACGATTTGCGGATCGAACTTAGCGGATTCCGTCAGCAACACCGGTCCCGCATCGCTGGGAAATTGCGGATAAAGTTCAATGGGAATTCCGATCATGCCCAGATAGTTGTGAAGAAAGTCCTCGCCGGTAGATTGATAGGGCTTGTAGCTCGCCAGGCCAATCGGATTGCCGAGCTTGCCCACCACAGTATTCACTCCAGAGAGCGAATAGCTGGCCACTGTCGCCATGTTCGCTTGCCCCGGCGCGCCGGAAGCAGTGTGCAGTTTTTCCATGTCAGCGTAGTCAAAACTGGTGTGCAGAGCGCCCCACGCGTCGCGATTGCCCGGCTTCGCCGGTAAGACGAGATCGCCATAGTTGAACAACATGATCTCCGGAGTCTTGGCCAGCATGGTGTCCCAGAGTTGCTCGGCATATCGATCCACATAACGCGTGCCATAAATGTCCACCCAGCCGCCGCCGTTGCCGCCGGGCTTGATGTTGTCGAAGTAACGAATGATCTCGTAGCTCTCGTACTGCTGCAGGTGCTGATCCGTGGTGACGGGATCGCGTGTCTCCGTGCCGGTATAAATGCCGTCGTAGATCTTGGGCTCCACGTCAAGGTCGTAGCCGTTGCCCTGAAAGTGTTCGTACCAGTTGGGGAATTTGATGATGATTTTGACCTTGGGATTGACGGCGCGCGCGGCGCCCAGCACCAGCTCGCGCGAAACGTCATCCATCAGGTGCAGGCGAAAGTTCGTCCAACTGGCGTTGCCCTTCGCGGCAATGTCCGAATCCGATTTGGTGCTATTGAAGAAAAAATCGTCGAGGATGATCTCGTCAAAGTTTCGCGCTGTCACTTCGGAGACGTGCTTAACATATGCTCGGTCCTTCGCGTCGGCGTAGCAAAACGACTGAAACTGGTTCGATTCCTGCGCAGTAAACGCGATCCCTCCCGCTACGGCCACGCCATGCGCCACGAAGAAGTGCTTCACGCTCCGCAGCAGCGCGTCGTCAGCGAGATCGCCGCTGCGGTAGCTCTCAATATAAACCTTGTCCACCTTCAACTGGCTGCTGATCTCATCCCAGGATTTTTGCAACCAGGCAGGGTCCTTCATCTTATCCACGACAAAGACAGGGATATAAATGGCAACGCGAAAATGATCATGCTCAGGGGGTGGAGTGGCGCCGAGCGTGATGCAACTGGACATTAGAAAAAGCAAAACCAGCAAACGAGTTCGCAGAGTCACGGTGGGATCTCCTGTGGCGTCGCGATGCGGTCCGAATTCCGGCGTACGTGCCGATGCAGCCCGCGGTAAGCGGCGTCGCACCAGTATAGCCACGATTGGCCACGAAAAACGATTTTCTAGGAATTCGATGGCTCGCGTACCGTGTGCGAACCCGATGATTCTCTAGGGCGCTAATCGCCTGAGGAACTGGCGGCGCTATTCGCGCGAGTCCTGGACCGGGAAGAGCGTTCTAAACACGTCGTCGGCCCCGGGGTCTTTTTCGGTGCAGGAGGGTGACGCGCGATCGGAGGCGCGCACCATCGTGAAGCGGTACGGTGGCTGCCAGCGAATGAGGAAGTAGATCGTACTTATCTTCTTGTCGGAGGGGTTGAAGGCGACTTGCCAGAGATCGGCGCTATCCGTGCAATGGTGTGTTTCGCCAAACTCGCCATTCTTGACGCCAGAAAGCACAGCGTCATGCTCGTGCTGAAGAGCTGTAGCCGAGGTCGTCTGCGACCATAGACTACTTTGTTCCCAAGCGGTGGTAAGCCACTCCTCAGAAAAATCCCGCGGGCTCAACGCCACCGGACCGATGCGTTCGACCGTGTTTCCATGCACCGCATAGTGGCGAATGGCGGAGCGGTGGTGGAGTCCCTGGTCCATGCTTCCGACTGCAAATTCAATAAGCGCATCCTCGCGTCCGACACTTCCCTGGATTGGTACGTCGTGATTCCCCAAAAAGGCTAACTCATCGCCTTCAAGAAGGAGCTTCGGAGTGTAATCGTCGGGATAAGTACGCCACAGGCGGTAATAAACATTGCGCCAATTCGATGTGCACCAGGGCGCAGAGCCCAGGGTGAGCACCAGGGGAGCACCTTCTTTGAGAGCTGGTGATAGCAGCACGGCATGGAGCGTCTGCACGGCGTACTCGTCCTTGGTGTAATGGTTTTGTTCGCTCTGCCAGATCCACTTCCACTTCCCGTCGCGCCATCTGTAAACGTAGGCGGATTCGTCATAACCACAATCGACCCCAATGGCCGTTTGTAAAACCAGGAAAGTATCCTTTTGACGCAGATCGATCTGGATGTCACCCAGAAAACCCAACCGGGTACGGTCGTTCGTCGAACATTCCGGCTCAGTGGTGCACAAGAGATGCTCTTGCTTGAGGGCCCCGTTGAGCTCAGCCACCAGTTCTGTCTTCTCTGTCTCGTCGGAATCCCCCGTGAGCTTCGTCAGGCGCGATTCGATCCAATCGCGAAGCTGATGTTTCGCGGTGGTAAGCTCCGGCGAAGCACCGCGGGTCTCCGCGTGTTGAGCCGCCTCGGCGCGGACGCGTTGCAGAACGGTGCGAATCTCGATGAGATGCGGATCCGTGGCCCGGGCCACCAAAGGCAAAATGGACCAGAGTAGGAGACAGGATAGAAACTTCACATTTCGATGATAAAAGGAACGGGGACGGTCCGTAAAGTTCAACGGGAGGCCAAAACGCGGATCAGGACTAGCGCAGGGTGAATCCGCGAGGGCTACATGGGGATGGGATCGTTGGCGTGGCGAGTGACATACCAGCAAGGGCGCATGCCAGCATGGGAAAAGAGGGAGTGCGCGCACGGCACGTCTTCTTCCGGCTGCTGCGAATCAATTTCATAGTCCACCTTGTAGTTCTTGAGAGGTACGGCAAGAAGGCGGACACGGTGGACGCTGCCGGTGGCAGGGCCTGCGGCGGGATAGAGGTAGCGGACGTGGAACCAGAGAGTGTCGCCGAAATAGACCACCATGAAAATTACGAAGGCGGCGAGGAGCGCGCGTAGGAGGGTGCGCTTGATCGTCCAAGGGGGTTTAGCAGGAGTGCTCGGTGCTGTGGACATGAGATTCAGGTGACGTCGACGACCAATTGGGGCGCACTCACACTATACCAGCACTGCGATGGTGATGCCTTCATTGCTGCGATTCAGATCGCGGTCGCCGCGCAGTTCCGGGCAATGTTCGATGGCATAGCGCGCGTCTTCCTCAAAAACGCTCCACTTTTCGCCGAAGATTACGCGCGTGACCATGCCTTCCTTTTTGCGCCGCAGCAACGAGGTGCGCAGCGCTCCGCGCAAAGCGCCTCCCTTCCCTGTTGAACCGTAGCCATGAATGATTTTCACCGCGGCGACGCCGCTTTGCTTGGCTTGCTTCAATTCGGCAAGGAGAATCTGGCGAGCTTCTTCCACCGTGGGCATGTCCGCTTCAATGTTCAGGATCTTCACGCGCGCCATGGGGAACTCCGTTCGCCGTGCTGGGGAGATTGTGCCTGAGTGCCCGGGGGCAACTCAACCAGGGTCATCCGGAATTGAGAAATCGGCCGCCGAACTATCTCGCTATTGCAACGGCGCCACAGTGGGCAGGAAGGTTGTACAATCCTTGCAGTTTACGAAGCTCAGAAAGCCTCGCTCCCGTATCACCTCAAACGGAGACTCCTTCATGGACAGACGCATTTTCATTTACACCCTTGGCGGTTCCGCTGCCGCGCTCGCTGCGGCGAAGTTGGAAGGCCATCCAGCCCAGAATCCTGCCGCTCTCTCCAACAAGCGCTGGAGCAACTTGAAGTATGCGGTGTACTTCCTTAGCAGCGACATTGAAAAGTTGCTGGTGGATCCGGCGGAGCGGCGCAAAACCTTCGAGTACTTTGCGCCCATTCGGCCCAACCGCTTCTACCTGGAAGGGCCGAGCCAAAAGGATGTTGACGTCCCACTACTGAAGAAGGTGGCGGAAGCGGTTCGCGCGGAAGGAATCATCGCGGCGGGTTCCATGGTGCCCACCGTGCCCAGCGGCCCCGCCTGCTACAACAACCCGGAGCACATGGCGATCCTGGAAAAACGTGCGCGCGCCATGGCCCAGGTCTTCGACGAATTGATCCTCGACGACTGGCTCTTCACCATCTGCACCTGCGAAAAGTGCGTTGCGGAGCGCGGCCAGTCCACCTGGGCCGACTATCGCACCAGGTTGCTGCGGGAAAAGTCGAAGCAGCACATCATCGATCCCGCGAAGCAGGTCAACCCGAAAATTAAAGTCATCATCAAGTATCCCGATTGGGCCGAGGGCCACCGGGAAAATGGCTACGACGTTGACGGCGAAACGCGCCAGTTCGACGGTATGGCCGTTGGCATCGAAACGCGGATTTCCACCACGCAAGATCAGCACATTCCCATCTACAGCGGTTACGTCTTCCAGAAATGGTGGCCCAGTGTCGAGCCCAACAAATGGGTCGGCTCCTGGCTGGACAACTACGGAATGCAGGGTCACGCCAACGAATTCGTCGCCCAGGTATGGCAAGCGGTGCTGGCACAAACTCCCGAGATTATCCTGTGGTGCGCGGGGACGTTATACCCCACTGACCCGTCCAGCGATGTTTATCCGCACTTCTGCGAGATGCTGCCGGAATTCGATCGCGTTGCAGGTCTGCTGAATGGCCCGGCGCGCGGTGTACCCATGTACCTGCCTTACGGCTCGGTGGGCGAATACAACGTGTTCGCCTATTTAGGTATGGCCGGTATACCGATCGCGCCCGTCGCGCAATTTCCCTTGGACAGCCACAACGCCATCTTCAGCAAGCATTCCCTTCGCGATTCAGGTCTCGCCGACAAACTGCTCGCGCGTCTGCGCAATGGCCACGACGTCTTCATGACCTGGGGACTCTTCCGCAAGCTGCAGGATACCGAGTTCAAGAACATGTTCAGCCTGGTGGACACGGGCGGCAGCGTTTCGTCGTCCACCTTCCGTCTGAGCGGTTGGAACTGGGAGACCGAGCATGTGACCAGCGAACGTCAGTTCACCTTCCCGCGAATCGAAACAACCACGTGGCCGTACGTTCGCGAAGTTGCCGTAGTCCGCGAAGACTACGATTTCGGCGTCATGCTGAAAGCAAAATACTTGAACGCCAATCTTTATGTACTGAATCTTCCGGAAAATAGTTACGACCTGCTGCGGCTTCCCGCGGTGGTGCTCAACAAGATTCGCGGCGAGTTCAACAAGGAACTGGGCGTGCAGTTGAAGGGCCCCGGCGGCGTGGGCCTCTATCCATTCGGTTCCGGACAATTCGTGCTCTACAACATGAATGAAGAGCTAGCGAAGGTGGCGCTCTCCTTCGACAAGACCATGCCCAGCGCGGGCTGGAAAGAACTGCTGCGTGGCGAAAGCCTCACGGTTTCCGAAATCAAGCCGCCCAAAGAGATGGAACACTACGGGCAACCCTCCAGGTCGGAAGTGTCGCTGACGCTGCAACCATTCGAGATCGCGGTGGTGCAAGCGCCGTAGAAGTTGCCATCAAGCGACTAGCGCTGCCGCTTTGACTGTGACGCGCTCAACTGGCGGGCAATCAATCTTGGTGTCAGATCTCACGCTTGAATCTCAATTTGGGAACGCAGCTTGCGTTAAAGAAGTTCCTCGGGACACAAACACGGTTCTAAACAATCACCACGACTTCCCAACATAAACCGTGGCGGTTCGCAGAACTCCATTCAGGTTCGGATTCCAGTAATCGCGGTAGCTGCCGTAGCAGAAGACAAGTCCTCCCTCGATCTTCCGCGGGAACAAGTAGTACGCTTTCCCCTGGCCAATCCACTGGGGCACGACCACTCCGGAAATCTGGTTTGCGCTGAACGCCAAGTTGCCCAGCGCCGACGGGAACAGGCCATTCGGATCGAACATCCCTTGCGCGATCAAACTTGCGTTACCGAGTTGCGCGGCGTCGCTGGGATTCACGTCGGGCCGCATGCTGCTGCGCGAAGAGTTGTAGGTGAGGCCGAGATTTAGCCCCAGCCGCTGCTTGATGGTGTAACTGGAATCTGCCCAGTACGCCTGGGTGATTTGCTTGTACGGGACCGCGGGTTCGTCGATAAAATAACCCACGCTGGAGTCGTTCTGAAAACCCATGTAGGTGGTGAGGTTATTCTGCTGATAGGAATATCCGAGCCCCAGGTTCCAGCCTTGCACAAACCGGAAGTTGGCGCTGATCGTCTCAAAATAGAAACGGTCGCTGCGTTGGAAATCACCGGGCGTATTCGGGAGTGCAATGGCGGGAAAGGCGTTTTGCAGAATGACGCTGGTATCGTTGCTGAAGACCAGCCATTTCGTGGGCGTGAGCCAAACATCAGCAAACGCTCGGTTGTTGCTCTGCGGCACAATCAGGAAGCCGGGCTGGTGCGTTCCCGTCCATTCGTATCCCGCTCGGGCGCTCCACAGGCCGCGGTCGTGATAACGCAGCGCCAGCCCGGTCGTGTTGCTGAAGGAAGAAGGCACCACGGTCTGCAAATCGGTGTTGTCTGCGGAATAGACCTGCGGCCACAGGGAAGCATTGGAGCGGGTGATGGCGTTGCGTTTGTAATAGGCCTCGACATCGAAACCCTTGGCCAACTCGTAATCGAGCTTTAAGCCTTCATTGTGGCTGTGGTACGACACGTTGCCGAACAAGCTATAGTAGGGCGTGAAGTTGTTGATCAGGTTTTGCTGGTGGTAATCGGCGGTCACCTGCAAGCGGTCAATCGGGCGCCAGTTCACCGTTTCGTCCGAGCCCAGCGAGTTCTGGGGATAATGGGTATAGGTGTCCTCCAGGCGCGAGTAGCTCACATTGCCGTTGAAGGTCAGGCTCGGCGAGGCGGTCCAGTTCAAGCTGACGCGATCCGTGGAAGCTTGGCTCGGCGCAGTGATGTCCAGCGAATAATTTCCGGCAGGGAAATCAGCCGGTATGCCGCCCGCCGAAGGGGGATTCACACTCGAAATGCCCTCAACCTCCGGGAAAAACCCACCGAAGGTTCCGAGCGGAAATTGAAGCCGGTCATTAAAGCTGCTGTAAGTGTGTTCCCAGGTAAGCTGAAACTGGCCCAGATCCACTTGCGCTCCCCCGCCAATATTGCGCGTTGTGTAGTTGATCCCTTGAAACACGGAGTTGAAGTGGCATTGAGCGCCGCAGGTGGCTGCGCTATTTCCCGTATTCTCATCCAGGTAAGCAAGTTGCGTTACGCCTACGCGCGCCTGCCAGTCCCCCTTCACAAATAAATGGATCGGCAGCTTCGGCACCTTGCCTCGAGCGTACGCGTTGCCCAGCCTTCTTTTAACCCCAAATACAGCCTGACTGGGAATGAGATCTGTGGTGGTGTCCGGAGGCGTGGTGCTGCCGGGAGGCACGTCCAACACAGGAAACGCGTAGAAATTATAATGGTCTTGTTGCTGCAGAAAGCTGCGTATGAAAAGCCCTACTTGCAATCGATCTCCGGCGGTGAGCTGCGTTCCAGCGGAGTAATCATCGCCGCTCAGAACATTGGCCCGGGAAACCACGGTGAGGTTGTTCCGCGTGGAGACGTACGCGGCTGAAACGTCGGCGCCCGCTGACTGCTGCAGGGAATCGTATTCACCCACACGTCCCAGAAAACCGGAGCCGTCGACAAACCGGTACTCGCCCGGGGTGAACGAGATGGCTGAGGCGCCACCCGCACCCACTTCCGTACCTCCCGGACCACTAGGCCCACCCTGCATAT
>Ga0209517_10004226_pt1 | contig 19002 bp, 19 predicted proteins | sample PeaSoiMetSII2010_FD_187695 | JGI IMG/M metagenome (GOLD analysis project Ga0209517, IMG submission 187695) | Peat soil microbial communities from Weissenstadt, Germany - SII-2010 (SPAdes) (version 2) | ecosystem: Environmental > Terrestrial > Soil > Wetlands > Peat | place: Germany...
CCCCACCCGGATGACCTCGGGGATGGCCTCAGCCTCGGCTTTGCCGCGGCCCTGGGTACGGCGCAGGATGGCCCGGATGCGGGCGACGAGTTCACGGGGATTAAACGGTTTCGGAAGATAATCGTCCGCCCCGATTTCCAGGCCCACGATGCGGTCAACGTCTTCGCCGCGCGCGGTCAGCAGCAGAACTGGAGTCTTGGAAGCCACGCGCAGGCGGCGCAGCAAATCGAAACCGTTGAGGCCGGGCAGCATCACATCCAGCACGATCAGCAAGTAGTCGCCGTTGAGGGCGCGTTCCAGTCCGCGGGTTCCGTCGTGAACCGCCTCGATCTGAAAGCCTTCCGGTTCGAGGTATTCTCCGACCAAAGCGCACAACTCTGCGTCGTCGTCGATGACCAGGATGCGATCCATTTTCTTCATATCAGTTCTATAACAACGCCGCAGCGGTAGGGGTAAAGAATTGTCAAAGGCCCGGGCACCCCTATTTACAAAACTTTACGCCGGTTGACTGACTCTTTACTACCTTGTTTGCCAGAATAGTGTTCTTATCAGAGAACACAAGATTCAGCGCTCCACGTCGGGCGAAAGAGGAGAGTTTTATGAAAAGCAGCAAAGTGAAACTATGGGCGGCAGGGCTGGCGCTTACATTGGTGGCGGCAGTAGCTGTGTCCCAGACCCTGCAAAAGGTGGACTTTCATCATCGGGGAGGAATGGGACACGAGATGCCATTCTTTGCCCTTCACGATTTGAGCGACGCACAGCGCACTCAGATCAAACAGATCTTTCAGAGCTCGAAAGCGACAATCAAACCCCTATGGCAGCAGGAACACCAGAGCCATCAGGCGATGATGCAGCTCATCACCAGCGGCACCTTCGACGAAGCCAAAGCGCAAGCCATCGCGAATCAGGCAGCACAGACCCATGCGCAGCTTGAAGTGGAGCACGCAAAGGTCGTGTCGCAGGCGTACCAGGTGCTGACCGCAGAGCAGAAGACCGAACTCGCTGCAATCATGGCCAAGCACCAGCAGCGTATGGAAGAACACATGCAGCGGCACGAAGGGACGCCGGAACAAGCTCCGAACCAATAACACGCAACGAGGGGATGGGGGGGAGGATCACGGGATTGCCCTCCCCCCAGGCTTTCAGGAAGGCGGTGGAGTCTTGGCCACAAGGGCAGCAGTGCCACGAGAAATCGTGGACGTGATCGCGGACGAAATGGCCTGCGGAGTGGACCGGGCAGTGGAGTGCTGGATGTCGCAGGTTGAACAGGCGCTCGACGATACCGGCCTGACTTCGCTGGGGCGGCTGTACGCGGTCAAGGAAGTCGTGGAGCGCTATAAGAGTTTGACGGGCAAGGCGGAGTTGGAAGTTCGCGGGCCTAGGTTGCGACTGGAACGGCCTGCCCACATTCCTCACGCTGAAGCGCATTTGGAATGACAGGTAGCCGGGAGTGGCAATGAGCTTCGAAATTGTTTATTCCTATCTGATCAACTCGGCCGTTTTCTTTCTGGGAAGTTGGGTCGCGTTTCTGCTGGCGGCGTCTGCCCGAGCATTTGGCAGCGACGTCCGGCCACCGAAGAGTTAGGCCGACGAGACGAAAACTGAAGCTGGTGCTGGTAGAATCTCATCTACTGGAAGCACATGCTGCCCAAGAGCCTTCGTCCCTTATTTCCCTATCTGAAGAAGTACCGCGGCAGCTTTGTGGTGGGGACGCTGTGTGTTTTCCTCAACAATGGAATCTGGATTCTGTTTCCGCAGGTCGTGCGGCGTGCGATTGGCGATCTGACGCATTCCATTGAGCATCACCAGCCTCTTCATTACCGGCTGCTTACCTACGCCGCGTTGCTGCTTGCGGTAGCTTGCACCCGGGGTATTTTCCAGTTTCTAACCCGCTGGATTCTTATCGGCATTTCCCGCGAAATTGAATTCGACCTACGTAACGACTTCTTTCGTCATCTGGAGAGCCTTTCCTATTCCTATTACCAGCGCACGCGAACCGGCGACATTATGGCGCGCGCAACCAATGACCTGAATGCCGTACGAATGCTGTTGGGACCGGCGATCATGTATTCGGCGAATACGGTGGTATTTACCGCCGGGGCGCTGGCCTTCATGCTCTCGATCAGTCCGCGGCTGACGGTTTACGCGTTTCTTCCCTTGCCCATCGTAAGCATCACCATCCAGTATTTCGGGAAGCGAATCCACGAGCGGTTCGAGAGAATCCAGGCGATGTTTTCCGAGATTTCGGCGCGGGCGCAGGAGAATTTTTCCGGCGCCCGGGTGATCCGCGCCTATGTACAGGAGGAGCCGGAGATCGCGGGGTTTGAAGCCTCCAACCGGGAATACATAGACCGCAGTTTGAAGCTGGTTCGTTTGATGGGTATGTTGTGGCCAACCCTCGAAACCATGTTGGGTTTCGCTATTGTGCTGGTGTTGTGGCTGGGTGGAAGAGAGGTATTGCAAGGTCGCATCAAGGTCGAGGACTTTGTCGCGTTCAACCTTTACATGGTGCAACTGACCTGGCCGATTATCGCGCTGGGTTGGGTGATTAACATTTTTCAGCGCGGGACGGCGTCGATGGCAAGGATTAACGAAATTCTGGTGGAGAAGCCGGAGATCGCGGATGGCCCGGAGGTGAAAGTTACGGGCAAGGATGCCCACGCCAGGGAGTTCCAGGGAGAGATTGAGTTTCGGAGCCTGAACTTCGCCTATGGCGGGAAGCCGGTCCTGCACGATGTGAATTTGCGCATCCCTGCGGGGACCAGTTTGGCAATCGTGGGGCCCACGGGATCGGGAAAGACCACTCTGGTGAGTCTAATTCCGCGGATTTATGACGCCGCCGCGGGAAGTGTGCTCATCGACGGCAGGCCGATACGGGAGTACAGCCTGGAGTTCCTGCGCGCAAACATCGGTTTTATTCCGCAAGAGACCTTTCTGTTCAGCGAGAGTGTGCGGGAAAACATTGCCTTCGGAAAGGCAGACGCGACTGACGCTGCGGTGCGAGCCGCGGCGGAGGCGGCGAGCATCGCCGAAGATATCGAGGGATTTCCTGAGAGATATCGGACGCTGGTGGGAGAACGCGGCATTACACTCTCTGGCGGACAGAAGCAGCGGACGGCCATAGCTCGCGCCATCATTCGCAACCCTCGCATTCTGATTTTGGACGATGCTCTCTCCAGCGTGGACACGCACACTGAGGACAAGATCTTGAACCACCTGCGCGAAGTGATGCAGGGCCGGACTACGATTTTCATTTCGCATCGGCTATCGACCGTGCGCAACGCGGACATGATTGCGGTGCTGCACAGCGGCCGCGTGGTGGAACTGGGCACGCATGCGGAACTGATCGAAAGAAACGGCTACTACACGGAGTTGTATAACAAGCAACTGCTGGAAGAAGAGCTGGCGGAAGTGTAGGACGGTCCGGTTCACCCAGAGGACGCGGAGATCTTTGGGAGGCCCCTTGCCGGAAGTGTGATTTCCATGAAGAGGACGGTCATCCCCGAGCTGCTTGATTCCGACGCCGGTACTCCGTCCGAGATCAGCGCTTCTCTCTTCGACCTGAACCGCATCAATCACTGGTTTGGTGGAGTTGCGACCACACGATCCCTGGTTGAGCAAGTGGCGCGAAAGCTGGGGACGAAGTCGCTTTCGCTATTGGAAGTGGCCGCCGGCACCGGTGCGGTGCCGGCAGCGGTGGCAGCGGCTGTGGCGCAAAGCGGCATCCGGATTGACTTCACCCTGCTTGATCGAGCGCCTTCTCACCTGAAGAACGGCAATCGGCGGGCTGTCGCAGGCGACGCTCTGGCGCTTCCCTTCTCCGACGCCAGCTTCGATGTAGTGAGCTGTAGTCTTTTCGTTCATCATCTGGCGCCGGATGAGGTCGTGCGATTTGTGAACGAAAGCTTGCGCGTGTGCCGCGCCGCTGTTCTCATCAACGACTTGGTTCGGCATCCGGCACATTTGGGGTTGGTGTATGCCGGCATGCCACTGTACCGCAGCCGGCTGACTCGACATGATGCGCCGGCCTCGGTGCGACAGGCTTACACGGTGAACGAGATGGAGGGCATGCTGCGGCAGGCGAAAACGGCGCGGATGGAGATCTCGCGGCGTTTTTTGTTTCGGATGGGAGTGATCGCGTGGAAGGCTGCGCCGGTGGCGAAGTAGACCTATGTACGACGTAATTGTTATCGGCGGCGGGCCGGCTGGATCATCGGCGGCGATTACCGCTGCCCAAAGCGGGGCGCGGGTTCTGCTATTCGAACGCGGACGATTTCCTCGCCAGAAAGTCTGCGGCGAATTCGTTTCTGCGGAGTCGCTGAGCCTGCTGGAAAATCTGCTGGATGCGAAACATCACTCTTGGTTGCGCGATGCCATACGGATTCCGCGGACACGAGTGTTCCTCGAGGATCGAGTGCTTCAAGCGACGGTCCAACCCGCGGCTGCCAGCATCGCGCGCCTGGACCTCGATGACGCCCTTTGGAGTTCCGCCGGGGCTAGGGGCGTAGAAACTGGGCAGCAAGTCACGGTTCAAGCAGTGCGGGGGTCGGGGCCGTTCGTAGTGCGCAGCTCCGCCGGGGATTTCGAAACTCGCGCGGTGGTCAACGCTTCGGGCAGGTGGTCGAACCTGAATCCCACGCCGCCGCCGAGCGCAGACCGTTCGCGGTGGATTGGCATTAAAGGACATTTTGAGGAAGCCTCGCCACAAGCTTCGGTGGATTTGTACTTTTTTGACGGCGGATATTGCGGCGTTCAACCGGTCGAACTCAGAGCAGACTCCACGTCTGGGCGGGTGAATGCTTGTGCCATGGTGCGTGCGGATGTGGCGAGCACGCTGGTAGAGGTGTTCCAGCAGCATCCGGCGCTGCTTGAGCGGAGCCGGCAGTGGAGGCAGTTAGGCGATCCAGTCGGCACTTCGCCACTGCTGTTTCGCGAGCCGCAACCGGAGCGCGACGGCATTCTGAGGGTGGGCGATGCTGCTGGTTTTGTGGATCCGTTCGTGGGAGACGGAATCTCGCTGGCCCTGCGCAGCGGCGCTCTGGCGGTTCAATGCCTGGTTCCGTTTTTTCGGGGAGAAACAGATCTCGCGGACGCGTCGCAAAGATATTGCGATGAATACGCCTTGCGCTTTGGGGCTGTGTTCCAGAACTCGTCGAAAATCCGGCGACTGTTGCGCCTGCCGCCGGCGGTGCGGGGTCCGATGGTGGCGCTACTAACCAAGGTGCCGGCGGTCACGGAGTATCTGGTGAGGAAGACGCGGTAGGTTGCTCCCGAAGGCCCGGTGATTCCGCAAGGTGTCGATGCAGCTTCGGCGGCGCGCCTGAAGACGGGCCCTTTCAAGACACCACCGCTTATCCACCAGCTTTCTCTTACCGCACCACCAGGACTTCGCGAATGTTGTCGCGGGTGAGGAAGAACTTGATGGACGTGAAATCACGAAACAGGTTTTCGATGTGGCGGTTATTGAAGACGCGCTGCAAGCGGAAAACGCCGCGCGAATTCGGTCCGCTGGGGCCCTTTCGCACGTCACCCCGGGCCTCGATGTGCTGCATTTCGAGCGTGTCATTGCCCATGATGTGATAGCGGTAGCAGGGTGCATCCGGTCCCGCTTCCTGGGTGTGAAAAAAGGCCAGCAGCATGCCGCCGGGGCGGATCATCGACCACAAACGTGCCACCAGGGGTTTCACCAAGTCTTCATCCAGATAGTCGGCCAGGTTCCAGCACAGAACAACATCGAAGTGGGCATTGCGGAAGACCAGATTCTCCGCCAGGAAGCGTTTGTGATCAAGGGCAGTATGGCCCTGCTCGTCCCGCAGCACCAAAGTCGGATCCGTCGAGGCATCCAGAAGATCCTCGCTGTAAATCTTGTGGCCGCGTTCTGTCAAATAGCGGATATTGGCGGCCGAGGTAGAGCCGATATCGAGGATGCAGAGCGGCTCTTCAGACAGCAGCAGGCGCGACAACTCCGCTAGACCGCTGGAGCGGCGAGTGAGCCGCTGGGTGGCCCGGGGCAGCCGCACACTCTGGCCATGATCCGGGGCGGACTCGGTGGATGGACCTCGAAAAAGCTTCATGAAGCTATGCGTAACGGATGCCATTGCGACTGCTTTCGGCGTCCGGTTCAGAGTGCCTCTCAAGACCAACTATATCGCGAGGCCCAAAGCTAAACCGGGCAAAAACTCTCAAACCTTGGTTACCGACGTGCGCTGTGCCATGGAATTGCTGCCACCGCCGGCCGTCGCCGATGCGCTGGTGGCGGAGGCAACAGGTACCGGAGCCGTGCTTTTGGCTTCCGGTTCTGATTTCACCGCCTGGGTCGAGGCCGGCTTGGCGGCCTCCTGCTGGATATCCACCTTTCCTTTGAAGTAGGCGCCTTCTTCGATGGCAATCCGTTGAGTGAAAACGTCGCCCACCGCAATCGCGGACTTGCGCAGTTCGGCTCTTTGGCTGGCGCGGATGTCCCCATCCAGTTTGCCCTGCACCACCACACCCTTGGCGTGGATATTAGCCTTCACCTGGCCATTCGGGCCGATCACCAGATTGTTGTTGCGCAGCTCGATGGTACCTTCGACCACGCCGTCGACGAATAGATCTTCGCTACCGGAGAGTTCTCCCTTAATGATGACGGATTTACCGATATGAGCAAACTCGTTGGTTTTTGGCGCGTCCATAACCCCAGCCTCCTTAGGTACACCGCTGCGTGATGCCAGCGAGACTACCGGATTCTAAACCATTTGGCGAATTTGCGGGCACACGAAGGGGCGCAAGCCTTCCCAGACGGCTTAGAATAGGCGAAGGTGGGCGCTCCCCGGCCGAGCACACGGATACAACGGCACGGGTGGGAGTTTCGTCTAAATTGCGGGAGAAATTATGAGATCGGTTGCCCTAAGACCGGAACTGCTCGTAGGGGTTCTGCTGGTGATCATCCAAGGGGCACCCGCGCCGGCGCAAAGCGTGTCCGCAGCCCCAATCGAACTGGTGCGGGAAACGGTGCAGAACGAAATCAACTCCAACGACGCCAGGTTCATGTTCCGGGAGCGCGAGGAAACCGCGCACGGTTCGCAAACCAAGCTGATCGTGGAGACCAAGGAGATGGCGGCGGGCATGCTGGTGGCAATCAACGACAAGCCGCTCGCCGTGGAAGAACGTCAGAAAGAACAGGCCCGCTTGGATGACCTAGTGAATGATCCCCAGGAACTGAAGAAAAAAATGAAAGCGGACAAAGAAGACACGGAACGCACCAATCGAATCATGAAGGCATTGCCGGAGGCGTTGCTCTATGAGCCCGACGGTGTCCAGAACGGCACAGAAGAGATGGGCAATCCGGGCGATGAACTGGTGCGCCTGAAGTTTCGCCCTAACCCGGACTACAGCGCGCCGTCTCACACGGAGCAGGTGCTTACCGGAATGGCCGGATACATGCTGATCGACAAGCTCAAGCACCGAATTGCGCTGATCGATGGCACCCTGGAAAAAGAGGTGGGCTTCGGTTGGGGCATTCTCGGCCGCCTCGATAAGGGTGGGCGCTTTGTGGTGCAGCAAGGCACGATGGGAACCGGGGCGTGGCAGGTCACTCGCATGAACCTGGATTTGACCGGCAGGATATTGTTCTTCAAAAAGCTGGTGATCAAGTCTACCCAGACGTTCAGCGACTTCCACCAGGCGCCCGCCGATCTTTCCTTCGCACAAGGGGTCGAGCTGCTAAAGAAGCAGGTGCAGGAACTGGCGGAGAAGCAGCCGCGGTCGGCCGCAGATCAACGCCAGAGATAGACGGGTTGGGTGGTCAGGAAATGTGGTCAGAGAATAAGCATGCGCGCCTTTCATGCGCGGGCGTGAATCGGCGCGCCCAGATCCCGCGCGGTGAAAAGAACGCTTGCTCGGGGTGACCCGTTGAAGGGCGATCACTTAGCCGTGATGGTTTCTTTGCGGACGGTTAACTTCTCAATTAAGCCTTCACGTACGCGGTACCCGGTGCCGGGAATATCTCGGATGGCAATCATGCCTTGCGCACTGACCTCGACTTCCGGCTCGATGATGTCTTCCTTCCAATAACGCCTGCTGGCGGAAACATCTCCGGGCAGGCGGAAGTTCTCCAAGGTCGAGAGGGCGACGTTGTGGGCGCGCCCCACGCCGGATTCGAGCATTCCCCCACACCACACAGGAATCTGGTGCGCGGCGCAGACGTCGTGGACCTTGCGTGCCTCGCTGAAGCCTCCTACCCGCCCGACCTTGATGTTGACAATGCGGCAGGCGCCAATCTCAATGGCCTGCGCGGCATCGCGGGCGTGATGGATCGACTCGTCCAGGCAGATCGCGGTGCGCAGCTGGGGTTGCAGGCGGGAATGGTTATAAATGTCGTCGTCCCAGAGCGGTTGCTCGATCATCAGCAGATTGAACGGGTCGAATTTGCGCAGGTGCTCGACCTGGTCGAGCGTGTAGGCCGAGTTGGCGTCACAACTCAGAGTGATGTCAGGCCAGCGCGAGCGAATGCGTTCCAGAACGTTGAGGTCCCACCCGGGTTTCACCTTGACTTTAATGCGGCGGTACCCGGCGGCAAGTTCGCGTTCAATCTTTTCCAACAGCTGTTCGATGGAATCCTGAATGCCGATGGAAACTCCACAGGGAATATCGCGCCGGGTGCCGCCCAGTAATTTCCAGAGGGGCTGTTGTTGCTGGCGGGCGGCAGCGTCCCAAAGCGCGTTTTCGATTGCGGCTTTGGCCATGCGGTGACCACGCACTTTGGCCATCAAGCGGGCACTCTGTTCGGGGTGATCCACGGTCTGGCCGAGAATGGCGGGCGCGAGCCAGTGCTGGATGGTGATCCAGGCGGAATCAATCCACTCGGAACTATAAAAGGGCGCGCCGTCTGCGACGCATTCGCCCCAGCCCGTGACTCCGTCGCAATGAGCGCTGACCAACAGAATGCGACGATCGTAGATGCGGCCAAAGCTGGTCTCAAAGAAATCGACCAGCGGCATTTTGATTTCGCGCAGGGTGAGGGCTTCAATTTTCATAGGTGTGGACTGGTCAAATCTAAATCAACCATAGAGAAAACAGAGGGCACAGAGAAACCTCTAGCTCAATTTCTCGGCCCATGGTCCCAACAGAAACTCCCCATTGCCCTGCGGATCGCGCCGGTAGCCGACCACTGCCAGGCCGCTGGCGAAAGCCCTTTGAAACTCTTCCCGGTTACGCTCCTGAATCTGCAAGGCCTGATTCCGAGTCGCCACGTCGGCCTTCCAATCGTATATCTGGGCGGGAACGGAAATCGTGCAGACGGGGGTGAATTGTGGATTCTTGCCGGTGGCCAGGAGTTGCTCGACTCGTTTCGACTTCAGCCACCACTCAGCCACCAGGCGATCCGTTGGCAGACCGCCCTGCAATGGCGATGAAGTAATTCCGTACTGGTTCACGTTATAGCGACGGGCAATTGCTCCCAGCCTTTCGAGATTAAAGTAAGAATTCTTGATTTCCAGTGGATCGAACGTCCACTCCATGAGGTCAAGGCCGCGACTCAGGGCATCGTCACGTTGAGCCAGTTTCACGCGGCGTCCCAACCCGGTGTTGCGATGGGGCTCGCGTACGGCCAGCATATGAGAGTACAGGTACACATGTTGGTCGCGCACCCCCGGCACAGCAAGCGCAAAGGCGACCAGGTCATTGCCCTCAAAAGCTCCCATGACCTGACCGCCGACCTTCTCGGCGACCACGAACATGCGCAGCGGAACCAGTTCGATGTCAGCGAATCCCCAGACTTCTTTTTGCAGAGCTACACAGGCCCGCATTTCGTCGAGGCCCTGGCACTTGCGGAGCAGGAGCGAACTGCGGTTCACGGTTCGCTCGATTCCTGCCGTTTTGCCTGTTGCCATAGCGACTCTAGCTCCTCCATGGGGACTGCCTGCGGGGTCCGTCCCGAGGCATGCAGTTGCTCTTCCATCCGTTGAAAGCGGCGCCGGAACTTGCGGTTGGTTCTTCGTAGCGCGGATTCCGAATCGAGCGAAAGATAGCGGGCGATGTTCACCAGGACGAAGAAGAGGTCTCCGACTTCACCTTCCAGGCGGCGGCGAAGCTCGTCGGGAACCTGGGGCTGGCCCGATCCCGCCACGCCCCGGCCCTGGGGTTGCGGCCCAGGCGCGGGAAATTCTTTGAGGTGTTCCTGAAGTTCTGCGGTTTCCTCGCGAAGCTTGTCGAACAAGCCTTCCACATTAGGCCAGTCGAAGCCGACGATGGCGGCACGCGAACTGAGTTTGTGGGCCTCCAGCAACGCCGGCATGGCGGAAGAAACACTGGACAGAATCGACTCGGGGTGTTCGGTGCTTCCAGCTTTGCCTGCGGCCCGCTTTTTCTTTTCTTCCGCTTTCAGCGCTTCCCAGTTGCGCAGGACTTCGGCAGGGGTCTCGGCCTTGACATCGCCGAACACGTGAGGATGGCGGCCAATCAACTTGTTCGCCAGGCGGTCCAACACATCATCAATGGAAAAAGTTCCCTGCTCACTCGCCATCTGGGAGTAGAACAATACTTGCAGCAGCAGGTCGCCGAGTTCGCCGGCGAGTTCCGGCCAGTCGCGCTGGTCGATAGCTTCAAGAACTTCGTAAGTTTCTTCCAGAGTGTAAGGCTTGATGGAGTCGAAGGTCTGCTCGCGATCCCAGGGGCATCCTCCGGGAGCGCGCAACCGGGCCATGATCGACACGGCGCGTTGGAAACGATCTCCGGTGGTGGGCATGGACAAATCACTCTAAATGAGGCGGACGGGTGTGGGCAATCCGTCGCGGGAGAGTTGGGCTGCCGTGCAGACGCCGTCGCATGAGGGGTAATCCCGTGGATGCGGAGTTCCTCAGGCAGGGATGACAGTTCCTCACACCCCGAATATACTGAGTGAGAATGGCAGACACGAGTTCTTCAAAACCATCTTCTGGCTCATCACCAGACTCCACTTCAACCCTTTCATGGCCAAAGCAGTTGATCTTTGGGTTGATTTCGATCGTTGTCGCGTTCCTGGCTTTGGCTTGCGTCGCCGAAGTAGCTCTGCGTGTGCTTCCCATGGGGCGATACACCAGCAAGCCGTTCCGGCGCTACGACCCGGTGATGGGGATCGCGCTGATCCCGAATATGAAAGTGGTGCACAGTCGTGGATGCTTCACCGGATTGGTCGAGACCAACCGCTGGGGTTTCCGCGACCGTGATCGCACGCTGGAGAAGCCACCCGGCGTATTCCGCATCGCGGTGATGGGCGATTCCGCAGTCGAAGCGGTGCACGTTCAGCCCGATCAGGTCATGAACATACAGATGGAGAAGGATCTCCAGCAGCAGGGGTATAAGAACATCGAGGTCATGGACTTTGCGGTAGAAGGGATCGGAACCACCCAGGAACTGATCATGTACAAGAACCAGGTGCGGCAGTTCCATCCCGACCTGGTGGTCATCATGTTCTCCGACAATGACGTGATGAACAATTCTTCCGCCCTGCAACCGAAATCGTACGGAATTCACACCTGGTATTCGCCGTATTACGATCTGGGCCCGGATGGACAACTGGTTTTTCGTCCAGTGGACCCCCGGATGCTGAATGGTTTGCGCTCTTTTCTGGAACAGCATTCGGTACTGGTCTATTACCTGGAGCGTATGTGGTTCAAGTTTGACCCTACGGTTTATACCTGGCACGGACTTCCGGTTTACTACGGAACCTACGGCGACGATCCGATGGACGCGGACTGGCAACAGGCTTGGCAGATCACTTCCAAGGTGATGGGCATGATGAAGCAGACGGTGGAAGCCGACGGCGCCAAATTTGTGATTCTGACGCAGGCCAGCCTGTTCAGCATCGATCCCAATTGGCGTACCACTATGACCCGAATGACCGGCAAACCGGTGCCGCCAGAATTCAACCCGCCGAAGTTCCTGGAACATCTACAGGACGCGGCGGCGAAGGCCAACGTCCAACTGGATTCGCTGATACCTTACATGGTCACTTATCGCGACGAACATCACTTGCAGTTTCCCTTCTACTCGCTGGGTTGCGACCCTCACTACAATGCCATGGGGCACCAAGTAGTGGCGGCCGATGCCGTCCAATTGCTCCAGAAGGATGGATTACTTCCGCCTCCTCCAGCAGCCAACCCCCAGTAATCTGGCTGGGCAACCGCCCGCGATGTGACAACTGAACAGACAAGCGTGAGTTGAAATGCTTAGACTCTCCCCCAACGGGAGAAACCCTCTTGGTCGTTCTAGTCGTGGGCGGTGCAGGGTATGTTGGCAGCCATGCGGCCCACGCTTTGCGGAGTGACGGGCACGATGTCGTCATCTACGACAATTTGTCTACCGGGCACCGGTCTCTAGCGGATGGATTCGAGTTGATCGTCGGCGAGATTGCCGACCGGGTGAAACTCTCGCCCGTGCTGCGGCGTGTGGATGCGGTGATGCATTTCGCCGGGCACGCCTATGTAGGCGAATCGGTCGAAAACCCACGAAAGTATTTTCGCAACAATGTGGAAGCCGCCCTCACCTTGCTCAATGCTTGCGTGGATGGCGGCATACGGCGCATCGTCTTCTCTTCGTCGTGCACGGTGTACGGGATTCCTTCAAAGATACCGATGGCGGAAGATGCGCCTCGTGAGCCGGTGAGCGCGTACGGAGCATCCAAACTGTTTTTCGAACATGCGCTGGAGGCTTACGACCGGGCCTACGGCGTGAAGTATGTTGCCCTGCGTTACTTCAATGCTGCCGGAGCCGATGAAAGCGGAACGATTGGCGAACTGCACCAGCCGGAGACTCATCTGATTCCTTCCGCACTCCAGGCGGTACGCGGAGAACGCGCGCCACTGGAGTTGTTTGGCAGTGATTATCCGACGCCGGACGGCACTTGTGTTCGGGACTACATTCATGTGAATGATCTGGCGGAAGCGCACGGGCTGGCTTTGCGGTATTTGTGCGGCGGAAATGATTCCGGCGCGCTGAATCTCGGGACCGGCCGTGGCTACTCGGTGGAAGAGGTGCTCAAGAAAGTGGAAGAGGTGACCGGGCATGTGGTTCCGCGGCGGATGGCGCCTCGCCGGCCGGGAGATCCACCTTCCCTGGTGGCTGATCCCAGTCGCGCGAAAGAAGTGCTGCGATGGAAGGCTAAACGCTCGCTGGATGACATCGTCAAGAGCGCGTGGGACTGGATGGGACGATGGAAGCGGTGGGAGCGCAGCGCGTAGTCTTCCTATAGACACACCCCTGAAAGAGCCCGGCAGAACCATTACAGAAAGCTGGTGGCGGTATTTTCTCGAGGGTGTAAGTGCTGGCGGAGATTGGGCGCGAGTCTCCAGCGCGAGCCGTAGAACCCACCCAAAGGTATGGGAGACTTTCCTCCCCGATGACACGGGGCCGAATTCAGGATATTCTGTCCCTCCGGTTCGTGATTGACTGGAAACCAACATCCCCCCCGATTTTTGCGAGGAGAAAGTATGCCGCACAGGGTTGAAAGATTCATGCTGGTATTTCTGTTGCTCGCTGGCCTGGCCAGCGCCCAGGTCACGGTGACCACCCTTGAGGGGATTGACGCGTCGGAATACAAGAGCGCTGGTCTGAGCGTCGACCCCAACGGAGCAGTGGGTACGGTTCAATTCACGGAATGGACGAATGCCGTGTACTGGGCTTTTAACAAAGCCACAGGCGCGCCGCTTACTGCCGCTCCGGTCGAAGGAGACACGCCCTGGCGGAACAATAACATGCCGGATTGCTACGGGGCATCGGGCAATGTTGAACTGCTATTCGATCACTTGGCGAAGCGCTGGATCATAGGGCGGCGAACGGCGCAGAGTGGTCCGACGTATTTTTACTGTATTGCGGTTTCCAACACCGATGATATGACCTCGCCCACCTTCACGTGGTACACCTACGAACTGCCGCTGATCGCCATTCTGGGACAAAAAGGCGATGGAAAGACCTACTACCCTGACTATCCGAAGATCGGCACCTGGTTAGACGGGTATTATGTGGCCATTGACGTAGAGGATCCTGACACTTTTGCGGAAGTGGGAATCGTTGCTTGCGCCTTTGACCGCACCACCATGCTGACCGGTGGGACCATGCGGACTCCGCAGTGCTTTAAGGTCACAACTAATCCCAACACTGTTTTCCGCGCCCATAGCCTGGAGCCCGCCGACATTGACGGAACCGTCGCGCCCCCGGCAGGAGAGCCCGAGTACTTTGTGAGCATCCAAAACCCGGCGGTGGGGCAATCCACGTCAAATACGCTGAATGAGTGGATATTGCACGTTAACTGGAGCACGCCGGGGAATTCGACATTCTCCGGGCCCATCTCGTTGGGCGTCAATCCGTATACGCCGGGGTGCTTCAACATTAACAACGTCACCGACACGGTATGCGTGCCCGAGCCCAGCACCGCAACCACCGGCCAGCCCATCGATTCGGTGGGTGACCGTCTGATGCAGCGGCTGGCGTATCGCCGCTTTACCGGAACCAACAAATATCAGTCCTGGCTGGTAACGCATGCGATACAGACGGGAAGTGGGCCGCTATCGCAGACGGGGATCCGCTGGTATGAAGCCCGAGACAACGGAACCTTCAATGTCGGCACCATCAGTTACAACGACCCCAATTACCGCTTCATGCCGAGCGGCGCTGAGGACAAGGTGGGCAACATGGCGGTGGGCTACAGCGTCTCCGGGAACAATCTGCATCCTTCGATTGCGGCTTCCTATCTGAACCTGCAAAACCGCACCCTGCCAACCGAGATTCCGCTTTGGGGGGGCACGGCCGACGAAGAAAATTCCTACCACTGGGGAGTGTATACCAGCATGACCATCGATCCCGTGGATGATTGCACGTTCTGGTACGTCAATGAATATTTCGACACCGCCCAGATTGGCAGTGCCGTGACCTGGCAGACCAGAATTTCGCACTTCGCGCTGCCGAACTGTAACTAGAAGTACTCGACAACGGCGGGAACACTTTGAAGCGAGCGCGCTGGCTACAGGCTGGAATCGCCGTCGAAGTGCGAGGGATCCCAGACCTCCGGGTCTTTCAGCTGTTCCCCCAGGTCCTTGTCCCAGGTTTTATAAAAGTAAAACCATGACGGCAGGCGGCGCCGATAGGGCGCCAAACTGTCAATCACGCTTTGCTTATCAGGACGGAAACCGTAAGCCTCCATCATATGGATGCCCTCGTTGCGGCATTTTCGCAGCGCCCAGGCCAGCATGGGCCGAAGCAGCTGAGTGTCGCCGCTCAACACCTGGAAATCAATCAAACGGACGCGCTTCAATTTGATTTCCCGATTGTCGTGACGGAAGAAGATCGCGTACGCCTGAATGCGAGACGCATCACCGACGGTGAGAATCCAGACACGTTTTTGTTCCAAGGCATACTTGAAGTGCCACTGCAGGACCTGGCGCGAGCGGGTCGCCAGAAGCCGGTTGGGATAGGCCCGCTTCAGGTCTTCCCAAAAAACATCAAAGCGCTCATCGAAATCGGAGCAGGTTTTCAGTTCACAGGTCTGGCGCATCCACGAAGGTGACCGGGTCAGGCGGTCGCTAGCGCGCAGGGCGGCGGCCGCGGGATAGGCCAGGAACTTTGGCCATCCTTGCCTCCCCAGAGCACAGGCGAGAAAGCCGCGGTAGTTGGTAATCCAGAACACGGAATTCCCCCAATCCCCGGTGGGAACATGAGGGGCGCGGCTGCGTTCAATGAGTCTTGAAGAGCTGGCATTGGCCGTGGTGCACACCATGAACTCAATGCCGTGACTCCACGTCAGGAAGCGCTTGATCAACAGGATGGCATGGCCGCGGTAAGGCGGATCCATGGAGGTAGAGTAAAGGCTGGCGCCCAGAATCTCCCGGCCCTTGAAGAAATAGCCTACGGGGATGTTGCCGAAATAGCCGACTACGACGCCATCGCGCTCCGCCACCCATCCGATGGGCCAATGGGGAAACTTCTTGAAGACGGGGTTGTCGACCCAGAGGTGCTCCCACTCCTGGCGGCCACTGGTATCCAAACCATTGCGGGCACCGAGGGCGGCGATCTGGTCGTAGTCGGCCAGAACGGCTTCCCGAATCTTGACATCAGCGGTCGTTGATAGCCTGGCTTCTGTATCCTCAGTCGGCATTTATCTTCCGTGATGGCACGGCGTATTCAAGAACAACCGCAAACCGTCCCTGTCGCTCAAGATTTCTGGTCTTTCTTACGCAACCTTTCCCGGCCTTCAACTAAAAGCATACTCAGGTGGTGGCGGTGAGTGTTTCCTTTTCGTCCCAGCAGCCAATCCTAGAGTTATTGGACTGCTCTTCGCAACTGAACCCGGTGTTCATGAGACGGTTCCCGGCGTCAGTCCACAGGTCAGACATTGAAACCCACACTTTACGAGCCGCACGTGGTCGTGCAACGTAGCATACCGTGCCGGTATAGGGCAGGTTCGCTCGCCGGGCCGGGGACAGGGGGCCCCGACAACGCTGTTGTCAAGCCCGACACGAGCTCTTTCATTTATCAAACTAACGCAGGAATAGCGAACAACTTGGGCAGGATTCTAGCACCTTCCCGATTGGCAGAACAAGCCACGGTCAGCGCATGCCGTTGCCGTAGTGGCGGAATATCAGCGAAGCGTTGGTCCCGCCAAATCCGAAAGAATTGGAAAGCGCATATTGGATTGGCACCGGGCGGGCGCCGGCGGAAACGTAGTCCAGATTGCAACCTTCTCCGGGAGCGGCAAGATTCGCGGTGGGAGGTGCGACCTGATGGTGGACGGCGAGCACGGTAAGTCCAGCCTCAAATGCACCCGCCGCACCCAACAGATGACCAGTCGTGGACTTGGTGGAGCTCACCGCAACCTGGGAGGCACGCTCGCCAAACAGAGCCTCGATGGCCTGGCTCTCGGAGCGGTCACCAATTTCGCTGGAACTGGCATGCGCGTTCAGGTACTGGACGTCACAGGCGCAAATATTGGCGTCGCGCAGGGCCGCGCGCATGGCCCGCAGAGCTCCCTCTCCGTCGCTGGGAGGGCTCGTAAAATGGTAGGCATCGGAGGTTGCAGAATAACCAACCACCTCGGCGAGAATCTCCGCCCCGCGACGCTCGGCACTCTCCATTTCTTCCAGCACCAGGACCCCTGCGCCTTCTCCCATGACGAAGCCGTCACGATCCTTGTCCCAGGGACGGGACGCCGTCTCCGGAGAGTCGTTGCGGGTGGACAGGGCGCGCATGGCCCCAAAACTGGCTATCGCCAGCGGCGTGATGGCAGCTTCGGCGCCGCCGCAGATCATGGCGTCCACTTGCCCCAGTTGAATCAGGCGGTAGGAATCGCCGACGGAGTGGGCTCCGGTTGCGCAGGCGGTGGAGTTTGCGAGGTTGGGGCCGCGGGCGCCAGTGCGCAGCGAGATAAAACCAGCAGCCAGGTTCACCACCATGGCGGGAACCAGAAACGCCGAAACTCGTGAAGGGCCACGCTTCAGGAAGTGGCGATACTCACGTTCCAAAATCTCCAGCCCGCCAATCCCGCTGCCGATGCAAACTCCAACCCGCTCGTCGTTGCCGCGGGTGATCTTGAAACCGGACTGCTGCATGGCCATGTCCGCCGCGGCGATGGCGAACTGTGTAAAACGCGCCATCCGCTTCAAATCTTTGCTGTCGAGAAAACAACGGGGATCAAAACCCTGGACCTCGGAAGCAATTTTTGTGGCGAAACCTTCCGTATCAAACTGAGTGATTCTGCGGACACCAGACTTGCCCGCAAGAACGCCCTGCCACACCTGCTCGGTGGTATTGCCGACGCTTCCGATCAGACCCATACCGGTGACTGCGACCCTGCGGAGTTCGATCACGTGAGCGCCATTTCTCAATGTTTTGTCCCCTGACTACGACCGCCAAAATGTGTTGTGGATACTTCCGTTCTGGTGGACGGGCCACCAGTCGCCGAAACTCGGCCCGAAACCCTCTGCGTTAGCTCGGCTCGGCCGATCAAATTTTCTTGGGGAACTTCAGACTTGCTGAACTGTCCGCGTTGCGGAGCTCGGACCAGACAGCCTTCTTTGTATCTCCATTCCCGGGTCGCCCCACCCTAACCATCACCCGGGCACAATACAGGCTGAGTGTACACCGCATGGGATAAGGCGCAATGTAACTAACGTCTCCGGATTCTGGGAGGCAGAAAGTCTCTAACTTCGGCGACTGCGCGGCTGGAAGCGGGGATTCCATGCAAGTGCAGAGAGATGCAGCCGGCCAAGCCTGAGAACCGGGCACAAGATGTAAGCATTTGATTGTCTGATACTTAAGGCCGCAATTTCTGGCATGAGAAATGCCGTGGTTTGATTGGAGAAGTTTTGGAGTATAGTGCTGGCGTGCCAACACCGGCGGAGGAATGTCTTTGGCCCATGATTTTGAGACCCCGTTTGACAGCATCGAGGGTGCTCAGGAATATCTTGCGCTGCTGGCGCAGGCGCTGACCGAAGCCAAGGAAAGTACCGAGGCCGACTTAGCGTCAGATATTCACGCGAAAGCGCCGCGGCGCCTGGAAGCGATGCGCCTGGCGCTATACAAATTGGAAAAATTGGAACAGCACATTAAGGTGAGCCATCGCCTGCTGAATGATCTTCGCACCTTGCGACGACTGCTGTTCGAGGAGCGCGCTCAACCCGCAAGTTCGCACAGCGGTTCAGAATCCAAGAAGTAGCTGAACCGAAGTTCGACTATTCGCGTTTCATTGCCTATTGCAGCGTGACCAGCACCTGGATCACGCCTTTGCCTTCGCTGAGCGGCTCCAGTGCCTTGCCCACAACTGCACCTAACATGCGGCTGCGATCAGTTCCCTTCATCGCGTGACCGGGAGTGGAAGAACTCACCAGCAGATCGCCGGGTTGGATCGGACCATTTTCCGCGCTCACTTTGCAGGGAACGATTCCGACGATGGCCAGCGGAATTTCGTTGGCGGCAATTTCGTCCATGTAATGCGGAGTCGCGAGCACGCCGGGTTTGGTGGAGTAGATGCCCGCGACCAAGGTTGAATAAGGCTGC
>Ga0209517_10004228_pt1 | contig 18984 bp, 15 predicted proteins | sample PeaSoiMetSII2010_FD_187695 | JGI IMG/M metagenome (GOLD analysis project Ga0209517, IMG submission 187695) | Peat soil microbial communities from Weissenstadt, Germany - SII-2010 (SPAdes) (version 2) | ecosystem: Environmental > Terrestrial > Soil > Wetlands > Peat | place: Germany...
GATGCGGGCGGTGCCGCAGCGACGGGTAAGGCTTGAGGTGCTGGTGATGCCGGCGGGGAAGCGGCAGCAACTGCCGGTGCCGCGGGCGCTGTGGAAGCGGCGGCGGGTGCTGGGGGTGCGGGCGGGGATGCGGCAGACACCGCCGGTGGCGCGGCTGCAGGTGCTGGCGGTGTGGGAGCGGCGGCGGCAATCGGGGCCGCAGGGGCAGCGGGTTTGGCGGCCGCATCGAGGATCGTGGCGAGGCTTTGCTTCAGCTCGTCTGCATTGGTCGCGGGCAGGAATCGGCCGCCCGTGCTTTGGGCAATGCAAGCCAAAGGTTTGAGGGTCGCCTTGGCCTTGGGGTCGAAGCCGATCACATGGATGCGCAAACCCGGCGCCGCTTGCTTCAGTCCCCGCGCGGTGGCGCAAACTTCAGCCTTGCAGCTGTCGAGACCATCGGTAATGAGCACAATGTCGAGGTTGCCGCCTTCGGCACCCTTCGCAGCCTCGCTGAGGGCCACCGCGATCGGCTTCGAAGCCTTCGGCTTGAACCCGAACAGCAGCTTGCCTCGGGTGTCCGATGTGAGCTCGCCAGCTTTCGCCAAGAGTTGACTGTCCGCGCAGGGCGCCGCCTCTCGGTGGCCGAAAGCCACAAGCCCAAAGGCGATGCGGTCCTTATAATCGCTGAGGGCCTGTCCAAGGTCGGTGCGCACGAGCGCGACCTTGCTTTGGCCGCCTACTTTGGCCCACATGCTCCGCGAGGCATCGAGTACGATGATCGTGGGCGAGAGCTGCGCCGCTGGCGGGGCCGGCCGGTCCTGGGCTGCCGCGGGGACGGCACCAAAGAGGGCGATGGGCATGAGCAGACGCCCAAGCCCCGCGCAGCGTTTCCCTCCCATGGCGTTTCGCTCTCCTGCGGTCGCCGCCAGACCTTATACTCCGTTCCAACCCCTCACAACGCAGCGAAATTCGGTCACGACTAAGGCCGATTTGGGGTGGCGGGAAGTACCTCCGGGCTTCCCGGGGGGGCCGGCAATGAAGCGTTGTTTGCCAAAGCTTTTCGCGATAGGGGAACGCGAGCTTAACCCTTGCCGGCGCCCCATGAGGAACCCCACCATCGACCATTTGCTCGCCCGCCGCTCGGTCTCGGCCAACAGCCTTGGCGAGCCCGGTCCAAGCGACAGCGAGATCGAGCAGATCCTCACGGCCGCCGCACGCGTGCCCGATCACAAGAAGCTCGTGCCGTGGCGTTTCCTGCTGTTTCAAGGCGAAGCGCGCAAAGCCTTCGGCGAGGTATTGGCGGCGGTTTGCCGCGACGAGGAGAAGGACCCCGGCCAATTCCGGCTCGAGACCGAGGCCAACCGCTTCTTGCGGGCGCCGCTCGTCATCGCCGTGATCTCCCGTGTGGTCAAAAACCCGGCGGCGCCGGAGTGGGAGCAGATTCTCTCCGCCGGCGCCGCGTGTCAGAACCTCCTCCTCGCCGCCACCGCGCTCGGCTACGGCGCGCAATGGATCACCGAATGGTACGGCTACAGCCAAGGCATACGTGCCGCGCTGAGGCTCGCTGACAATGAGCGCGTCGCAGGCTTCGTCTATATCGGCACGGCGCGGGAGAAACCTGAAGAGCGGCCGCGGCCCGCACTTGCCGATATCGCTCATCACTGGCGCCCATAGCGCTAGGGCTCTCAGTAGCCGAACTGCTCCGAGATGATCCGCTCGGCGAGCGTGTGACCCGGGTCGAACATCATGAGGATGTCGACGCCGCTTTCTTCCTTGACCTTGACGGTCACGACGTCGCGAAACTCGGTGTTGTCGGCGACGGCGCTCACGGGGCGCTTCTCCGGCTCCAGCACCTCGATCACGACCGTGGCCTCATTCGGCAGCAGGGCACCGCGCCAGCGCCGCGGCCGGAACGGACTGATCGGGGTCAGCGCCAAGAGCGGCGCGTTGATCGGAAGAATCGGTCCATGCGCCGACAGATTGTAGGCGGTGCTCCCAGCCGGGGTGGATACGAGCAGGCCGTCGCAGATGAGCTCATCGAGGCGCACCGTGCCATCCACGGAGATTTTGAGCTTGGCGGCCTGATAAATCTGGCGGAACAGGGATACCTCGTTAATGGCAAGCGCGCGGTGCTCGGCGTGCTGTCGGTCGTAGGCGGTCATGCGGAGCGGATGGATGACGGTGATCTCGGCGGTGTCGAGGCGCTCCAACAGCTGGTCGTCCCGATAGTCGTTGAGCAGGAAGCCGACCGAGCCCCGGTTCATCCCGTAGATGGGGATGCGGTTGTTCAGATAGCGGTGCATGGTCTGCAGCATCAATCCGTCGCCGCCGAGCGCCACGATGACGTCGGCCCGCTCGGGGGGCGCATCGCCATAGCGGGCGACCAGCTCGTGGCGGGCAGCCTCCGCCTCCTTGGTTTCGCTGGCGACGAAGGCAATGTTGCGGAAACGGGGCATGGCGGCGTCGATACTTGGAGCATGGCTGCGGAGCGGGCACTATAAAGGCTTCGGCGCCCCCGCATTGCAAGCGGTTGCACGGGCGGAATGGTGAATCCATGGCGAAGGACGATCGGCCGGTACTGGTCTACACGACGTTTGCCCATCTCGACGACGCCAAGCGCGTGGGCGACGCGCTCGTCGCCGCGCGGCTCGCCGCTTGCGTCAACATCTTCCCGGGCATGATCTCGATCTATGAGTGGAAGGGCGCGCGCGAAATGGCCGGCGAGGTCGCCATGATCATCAAGACGATGGCCTCCTTGGCCGAGGCGGTGCTCGCCGAGACGAAGCGCTTGCACCCCTACGAGCTGCCGGCGCTGCTCGTGCTGCCCACGGAAGGCGGCAGCGACGAATATTGCGGCTGGATCTTGGGCCAGACTGGAAGCGCGGTATCGCCGTGAGCGGGCGTGGCGTCGTGCTCGCAATCGATCAGGGCACGACCAGCACGCGCGCAATTCTCTTCGATGCCGGGGGCCGGCCACTCGCCGCGGCGCAGGTGCCGTTGACCCAGATCTTTCCCGCGCCGGGCGAGGTCGAGCACGATCCGGAGGAGATTTGGCAGTCGGTGCTCGCCGCGGGGCGCGGCGCGCTTCGCGATATCGGCCCACGATCGGTGGCCGCGATCGGCATCACCAACCAGCGCGAGACGACGCTGGTGTGGGAGCGCGCCACGGCTAGGCCGCTGGCCAACGCCATCGTCTGGCAGGACCGGCGCACCGCGAAGCTTTGCCAGGAGCTGGTCGAAGAGGGCTGGGGCGCCCATGTCGCCGAAACCACGGGTCTCGTCATCGATCCCTATTTCTCGGCGACGAAGCTTGCCTGGCTGCTCGCCAATATCCCCGGGCTCGAGGCGCGCGCGCGGAGAGGCGAGGTGTGCTTCGGCACGGTCGACAGTTTTCTTCTGTTCAAGCTGACCGGCGGCAGGATCCACGCCATGGAGGCGAGCAACGCCGCCCGCACCATGCTCTACGACATCCGGTCGGGACAGTGGGACGATCGGCTCCTCGACCGTCTTGCGATCCCGCGCGAGGTCCTGCCGGAGCTCCGCGACAGTCAGAGCGATTTCGGCGCGGCGGAAGCCAAGCATTTCGGGGCGCCCATTCCGATCCGGGGCGTGGCCGGCGACCAGCAGGCGGCCGCCTACGGCCAGGCCTGCTTCGAGCCGGGGATGCTGAAGGCGACCTACGGCACCGGCTGCTTCCTTCTCGCCAATACGGGGAGGGCCAAGGTGGCCTCAACCACGCGCATGCTCTCCACCATCTTCCATCAGCTCGAAGGCCGGCGCACTTTCGCAATGGAAGGGGCGATCTTCATGGCCGGCGCCACAGTGCAGTGGCTCCGCGACAGTCTGGGACTGATCGCCGAAGCCGCGGAAAGCGAGACACTGGCGCGCCTGGCCGATCCCAGGTCGGGCGTCTACCTCGTGCCCGCCTTCCAGGGACTAGGAGCCCCGCATTGGGACGCGGAAGCGCGTGCCGCAATTCTCGGCCTGACGCGCGCCGCCTCGGCTGCGGACATCGTGGCGGCGGGGCTCGAGGCGGCCGCGTTCCAGACCCGCGACCTGCTCGACGCCATGCGGGGCGACATGGCTCAGAGCGACATTCCACTCTTGGCGGGCTTGCGGGTGGATGGCGGCATGACCGCAAATGGCTGGTTCATGCAGAGGCTCGCCGACATCTTGGGCGAGCGCGTCGAAGTCGCGCTCAATCCGGAGACGACCGCGCTTGGCGCCGCTTACCTCGCCGGCCAGGCGGCGGGCCTTTATGGCAGTCAAGCCGAGCTTCAGCGCGCCTGGGTCCCAGCGCGCGCCTTTGAGCCGCGGATGAGCGCGGAGGAAAGGGAGACGCGCTATGGCGGCTGGCTCGATGCGGTGGCGAAGGTGAAGTCGAAAGCCTGACCCGGAATCCGAAGGTAACCATCGCGGCGCGTGGAATTTGTGCGAGCGCCTTTATCGTATCGTCACAGAGCCGTCATAAGTGTATTCTCAGTGCGTCGCCTTAGTGCAGGGAATGGTAACGATGGCGCTTGCCGCAGTCGATTTTCAGATGCTGGCCAATAGGGGATTCCCTCCCGCGAAATATGCTGCGGGCGAGGTCATCTTCGCGACTGGCGACAAGGGCGACGCGATGTACGTGGTCCGTTCCGGCGAGGTGGTCATCGAACGTGGGGGGCAGGTCATGGAGACGTTGGGGCCAGGCGGCATCTTTGGCGAGATGGCCTTGATCGACGGGTCGCCGCGAAGCGCCACGGCGCGCGCCAAGGCCGACTGTGTGGTTGCTCCGATCAATGAGAAGAGCTTCCTCTTCCTCGTACATGAGACACCGTTCTTCGCCATTGCCGTGATGCGCACGCTCGCAGAGCGGCTGCGGCGAATGAACGAGGCGTTCTAGGCAGTTCCCAGGCCAGCTGTCGCCAAGCCGCCATTTTTTGCCTTTTCATTGCGGCAGGCCCCGGCCATGATCGGTCGAGCCTTCAACTTTGAACTTTCCGAACAACGCCCTTGTCTTCGCTCGCTAATCTGGCGCTGAAACGCTCGCGCAAGTTGGATTTGCCGACGCTGGGGCGCGATGCTTTGGCGGGCGTCATCTCTGCGGTCGTGCAGATCGCCTACTGCATCTCCTTCAGCGCGCTGATCTTCACCGGCGATATCGCCAGCGGCTTTTCGCTTGGGCTGGCTGCGCTGATCATGGGCACGGCGGTCGTGGGAGTAGTCATCGCGCTGACCTCGACATTGTCACCCGCAAACGGCGGTCCGGATTCGCCCGCCGTGGCGGTGATGAGCGTGCTTGCAGGCTCCCTCGCCGCCGCTCTTGCCGCCAAGGGGGTGGGCACCACCTCGATCATCATCAACGTGCTCGTCGCGCTTTCGGTGAGCACGCTGTTGACCGGCGTTCTGCTGTTCGCGGTGGGCGCGCTTCGACTCGGTCAATGGCTGCGATTTGTGCCCTATCCGGTAATCGCCGGCTTTCTCGCCGGATCGGGTCTGCTGCTCATCACCGGTGGCATGGAGGTGGTGACCCAGACCAATCTCACGCTCTCGCCCTCATCCTGGGAAATTCTATACTCGCCGGTCTATGCGACTCAGATAGTAGTCGGCGCGCTGTTCGCCATCTCAATCCCCCTCATTAGCCGATGGGTGCCGAGCTTCCTTGCACTCCCGCTTGCCTTCGCGGCCTTCCTCGTCGTTCTTGACCTCGGTCTATTCGGCGTTGTGAAGGACGAGGGCGTGCGGAGCGCCTGGTTCCTGCCGAGCCTGGGCAAGCTCGCTTTGTGGTGGCCGATCTCTGCCATACTACGCCATGAGGTCGATTGGGGGGTGATCGCGCAAAGCAGCGCCGAGATTGGCTCCGTGTGCGTGATCATGGCCATCGCGCTTCTGCTCGACGTCTCCAGCCTCGAAGTGGCGCGGCAGAAATCGGCCGACCTCGATAAGGAATTTCGCACCAACGGCCTCGCCAATATGCTCGCATCCGTACTCGGCGGGTTCGCGGGCTCGCTGTCGATGAACGGTTGCCTGCTGCTCGACGAGTCGGGTGCCATGACGCGCTGGGCCGGCGCCGTTGTCGGCGTCGTCTGCGCGCTGATCCTGTTCTCCGGTGCAGATATTGGCAGCTTTGTTCCGAAAGCCATTTTGGGCGGCATGCTCGCCTATCTCGGCGTGATGATCTTGGCCGAGCTAGCCGCCTCGCCTGCGCAGCGCTCCTGGGTGGACTGGGCGCTTGCCATAGCGATCATGCTCGTGATTTGCAATCTAGGTTACTTCCAGGGCGTGATGCTCGGCGTCGTCGGCGCTTGTCTGATGTTCGCGCTGAGCTACAGCCGCATCGGCGTCGTCAGGCGGCACCTGACCCGCGAGGAATTTTCGAGCAATGTCGAACGCGCGCCCGAACAGTCGCGGATCCTCCGGGAAGAGGGAGAGCGTGTCCACGTCTTCTGGCTTTCCGGCTTCATCTTCTTCGGCTCGTCCAATGGTCTGTTCGAGCGCATCCGACGGACGATCGATGCACAGGTAGAAAAGCCGGTCGGCTATGTCTTGCTCGATTTCAGCGCCGTCCCCGGCTTCGACTCTTCGGCGCTGTTGAGCCTCATCAAGCTCCGCAACTATTGCGACGAGCACGGCGTCACGCTGGCCTTCTCGGGCTTGAGCGACGCGATGCGCATCGGCTTCCAAAAGGCCGGATTCTTCTCTCCCGGCGCACCGCACCAGGTCTTCGGAAGCCGCAACGAGGCGCTCGAATGGTGCGAGGACATGCTCCTGATGTATCACGAGGTCGGTGCCGCCTCGACGCATAGCTTTGAAAGCTGGCTCACGGCGGAATTTGGCGGGGCCGCCGACATGTCCCGGATCGCGCCTTATCTCGAGCGCCATGAGCTCGATGTGGGGGAACATTTGTTCCGCCAGGGCGAACCACCGGACTCGGTCGAGTTGCTCGCTTCGGGCTGCGTGGCCATCACCATCGAGGACGAGCAGGGGCGTCCGATCCGGCTCCGCCGCATGGTTGGCTACACCGTGGTGGGAGAAATGGGCTTCTACCGGCAGGTCCCGCGCACGGCGAGCGTGATCGCCGAGGAGCCGAGCGTGGTGTACCGGCTGACGCGGGAGTCCTTCGACAAGATGCAAGCGCAAGATCCCGCCGCCGCGTCGGTGTTCCACAAGCTGATCATCCGGCTGCTGTCGGACCGGCTGGAATTCGCCAATCGCGAGATCTCGGCCCTGCTCTAAGCGCCCTCGCTCGCTGTGTCTCAGGCGGCAAAGGCCAGGAGCACGGCGACGATCAGAAGATAGCTGAGGCTATGCACGAGCTGGTCGGTGCCGAGCGCGAGCCAGAAACCCCGGTCCTGCGCGGTCAAGCCGTTGCGACGCGTGAGCTGCTCCTTCAACCAATCGACATGATAGTGGAGGACGAACTCGCCGAGGGCGATGCCGGCGGCGAGCAGAAGCGATGCCGGCGCGAGCACAAGATAGACCAATGGCGTCAGCGCCACGTGGATGCCGGCGTGCAAGAACCCGCCGGGATGGCCATAGGTTCCCTTGTTCAAATATTGATAGGCGGTCTGCAGATAGAAATCGGCAACCGCATGCTTGAGCATTAGGACCCCCACGGCGGCGAGGATGAGCAGGGCGAGCTGTGGCATGGGACTATTTGCCGAGTGCTTCCGCGGTGCCGTCCCAATGGGGCGGGGGAGGGTTTTGCCGAAACCAGACGATGCGCTCCCGGTAGAGCGCGTAAAGCCGTTGCAGGCCGCCGCCGTCTAGGCTTTCGCATTCGTGGGCAAGCGTCTCCGCCGCGTCCCAGTCCTTTGCGCGATATCTCTGCAAGAACTCGCCGTGACGGGCGGAGAGGTTGATAAAGCCGCGCGATTGCTTGAATGCACCATTGCCGAGCAGCGCGAAGATCCGCGTGGCCTCGGTCCTTCCCTTCACCTTCAGCAGGTCGAGCTCGAGGAAGGCGAAGTCGGGCGCCCGCGCCGTCGTGGACTCGCCGACGATGGTGACCACCTCATAGGTCTTCGATTGGCCCTCGAGCCGCGAAGCGACGTTGACGTTGTCGCCGATCACCGAATAGTCGAAGCGCGTCTCCGAGCCGAGATTGCCGACGCAGCAGACGCCGGTGTTGAGCCCAATGCCGATCTTCACCGGCCGGAAGGGCCGGCCCTTGGTCTCCGCCTCCTCCCCCCAAAGCTCGTTAAGCTCCTGCATCCGCTCCATCATGCGCAGCGCCGCACGGCAAGCATGGGTCGGATGCTCGCTATCGTCGAGCGGCGCGTTCCAGAAGGCCATCACCGCATCGCCCATGAATTTGTCGATGGTGCCTTGCTCCTCGAGGATGATATTGCTCAAGGGCGTGAACAGGGTGTTGAGGAAGTGCGTGAGCTCCTCGGCGTCGAGGCCCTCTGAGATGGTGGTGAAGCCGCGCACGTCGCTGAACAGGAGCGTCATGTCGCGCGTCTCACCGCCGAGCTTCAGCTGCGAGGGGTCGCCGGCGAGCCGCTCCACGAGGGCCGGCGCCATATAGTGGCCGAAGGCATGGCGAACGCGGTTGCGCTCCCGCTCAGTGCGCAGGAATACGTACAACGTACCGGTCAGATAGACCGCGGTCAGCGCGATCGCGGGGTAGATCGGATCGACCAGCCAGCCAAAGACGTCGAAGGCGTACCACGACACCGCGACTACCGCCGCCACGGCGATGCCGCCAAGCACGGCGCTGCCGAGCGCGCCCAAGCGATAGATGAGAAAGGCGATGAGGAGGCCGAGCACGAGGATGAAGAGGAGTTCCGCGGGGGTGGCGAAATCGGGCCGCTGCAGGAAGGCGCCTTGCAGGATCTGCTCGATGGCTTGGGCGTGCAGCTCGACGCCGGGCACCGAGGCTTCGAGCGGGGTTGCCCGGAGATCGAGCAGGCCCGCAGCGCTCGTGCCGATGATGATGATGCGTCCATCGATGTCCTCCTTGCCGGTCTCCCCATTCAGCACGCGCCAGGCGGGCAGATAGCGCCGCTTGGCCTCGCGGGTGAACCTGATCCACATCTGGCCGTCGGCCTCGGTCGGAACCTCGTAGTCGCCGATGCGGACCTTGATGATGCCGGTGTGCTCGCCGAACGACGCCTCGCTGCTCGCGCCTGAGGCTTTGACGACATAGGTCGAGGCGCCTTGCGCGAGGCGCAGCATGTCGGCGGCGAAGGACGGGTAGAGCTTGTCGCCGACCTGGACCACCATGGGCACGCGGCGGATGATCTGATCATATTCGGGAATCCAGTTGAGCGATCCGGCGCCCGAGGCCTTCTCCTGCAGCTCGGGCAGGCTCGCCGCCGCACCCGGATAGGTGGGAGCAAACAGCCTTGGGTCGTCTCCGCCATGAGCGAAGCCGGCCTTCGCCACCGGAATGGAGGTGCCTTGCGGCGCGCCAATGAAGCCGAGCACCACGGGGCCTTGTCCGATCGCTTCGGCGAAGACTTGGTCGTTCGATGGAAGCTTCTCCACCTCCTCGCGCAGGCCCGCCAGCGCATCGGATTTCGGCCAGAAGCGCAGAGCGTTCGCGGGCGAGAGGCGGTCCGGCTCGGGAAACACCATGTCGAAGCCGATGGCCGCGGCGCCGTTCGCAGCGAGCTTCTGCACGAGCTCTGCCAGCACGGTGCGCGGCCAAGGCCATTGTCCAACCTGCTTCAGCGAGTCCTCGTCGATGTCAACGATGCGTAGGGGAAGGCTGGGGTCGAAGACGCGCGGGCGGAGCTGCTGATAGGTGTCGAAGACAAGCGCTCTCAGCCTCGCGACCGGGCTTGGATCCCAGACACGCAGAGCAAGCGCGCCCATAATCACTGCCCCTACGATGAGGGCGTAGAGGAGACGAGGACCCATCCTGCCTAACTGACCCAGCCACAAGCAAAGTAGACCGCGCCGGAGCGGCGCGGGACGCTAAGCCTAGTCGATGGCGTTCAGCGGCTCCAGTGTCAACTTGCCTTCGAGATCGAGTGGCAGAGCATCCCGTTTTTGCAAGGCAAGGTGGCATTGAACCCAAGCACAGAATGAACTAGGAAGCGCGCGGGAACCTTAAAGCCCAAAGCGTCAATCCAGGGGCTCGTTTTGTGAACATCTCGATGATTGGGGCAGGCTATGTCGGCCTTGTCTCCGCTGCCTGTTTCTCGGAATTCGGCTGGACAGTCACTTGCGTCGATAAAGACGCAAGCAAGATCGAGCAGTTGCGCAAGGGGAGCGTGCCGATCTACGAGCCGCGCCTCGACGAGCTTTTGCAACGTAACCTCCGCATGGGGCGCATCGATTTCGCTACCGAGCTCGCTCACTCGATCGGCGATGCCGATCTCGTGTTTCTGGCGGTCGGGACGCCGATGCGCAGGGGCGACGGCCATGCCGACCTCAGCTTCGTGTTTCAGGCTGTCGAGGAGCTCGCCCCGCACCTCAACGGCTTCACCGTGATCGCGACCAAGTCGACGGTGCCGGTGGGAACCAGCCGGGAGATCGAAAGACGCCTCAAAGCGCTTCGCCCCGACGCGGATTTCGCGCTCTGCTCGAACCCCGAATTCTTGCGCGAAGGCTCCGCCATCTACGATTTCATGCATCCCGATCGCGTGTTGGTCGGCTGCGACGACGAGCGCGCGAGGGCGCTGATGGAGCGCCTCTACAAGCCGCTCACCTTGCGCAATGCCCCGGTGATCTTCGTCAGCCGGGAATCGGCGGAGCTTGCCAAATATGCCGCCAACGCCTTCCTCGCCATGAAGATCAGTTTCATCAACGAGATTGCCGATCTGTGCGAGGCGGCGGGCGCCGATGTGCAGGAGGTGGCGACAGCGATCGGCGCCGACGGGCGCATTGGCGGCAAGTTCCTGCATCCGGGTCCAGGCTATGGCGGCTCCTGCTTTCCCAAGGACGTGGCGGCCTTGATCCGCTCCGCACGCGAGGCGCGCTCACCCTTGTCGCTGATCGAACAGGTGCAGACGGTGAATTCCGAGCGGAAGATCGCCATGGCCGGGCGCATCGAGCGCGCCGCGGGCGGTAAGCTGGCCGGAAAGTCGATCGTGGTGCTGGGGGTCGCCTTCAAGCCAGACACCGATGATGTGCGCGACGCCCCGAGCCTCGTCGTCATCCCCATGCTGCAGGAGAGGGGAGCGACAGTCAGGGTCTACGACCCACATGCCCGCGAGAATGCCGAGGCGCTGCTGCCGGGCGTGGTCTGGTGCAAAGGCGCGCTGGAAGCCGCCGAGCAAGCCGACATCGTCGTGGTCCTCACCGAGTGGAACGAGTTTCGCGCGCTCGATCTCGACGCGCTCAAGGCCAGCATGCGCGGCAACGTGCTCGTCGATCTCCGCAATGTGTATCTGCCGGCGCAAGCGCGTGCCGCCGGATTCACCTATACGAGCATCGGGCGCTAGTCTCGATCGTGCGCGGGTGCGCCGCCGATCCTATTGACCGGGCCAAGCGGATGACGGGAACGCCCGTTGCAGCTCGCGTTGCTCGTCGCCTCCGCCGTGACGCGCGGGTCTCGGGCTTGGCGCCGCGGCCTGATGGGGAGGGGTGTTCGGTACGCCCGCGCTTAATCCCTTTATGCGCCGGGCCGATCTGCTGCTTCGGCACTGCGATGGCTTCCGGGGGCCGGCGCGCGCGGGGACCGACTGCCCTCTCGATCGGGCAATGCGGTCCTTTCCACGCTTTCGGGGCATCGAGGCTTGCCTGTTGCGGCTCGTCCAACGGCAGCTCGAGCGCCGAGAGCCGATTGAAGCGCTCCAGAGCGAGTTGCGAACGGACGCTCCAATTGCCGTTGACGCGGCCGAAATAACAGCCAAGCCGCTTAAGCTCGGCTAGGATGTCTTGCGCGACCTCTTCACGGGCGACGCTTCCCGGCAATGGCGGCTCCGTGGCCTTGACGGCTTCTGGCTCCTTCACCTCGGCGCCCTTGCTTTCGGCGGCAGCGATCTTGGTGTCTGCCGGTGGCGGCGCAGCGGCAGTCGGAGGAGCGGGGCCGTTGGCGGACGCGTTCGCAGGCGCCGCAGCGCCACTTGCCGCGGGCTCGACCGCAATCACCCGGTTGGTCGCGGCGGGAGCGGCCGGACCTGGTTGCTGGCGAGCTTGCTCGGACGTCTTGGTCTCCTCGGCAAGTTTTTTCTGCAACAGCTCCAATTGCTCCTGTTGGGACTTGAGCAGCGCCCCTTGATCGGCTTGCAGCCGGGTAATCTCTTGGCGCAGCGCGGTGAGCTCGGCGGAGGTCTCGGAGGATGTGTCGGCGGCGGTCGCCGCTGCGGCTGGCTTGAAGAAGAACTGGCTCGTGAGCGAGGCGCTTTCAAAGGGCCGCTGCTTGCCGCCGGTGGCTTTCAGCACGTCGTTGCGCACGGCGATCATCACGTCGCTGATGCTCGCGCCCTCGGTATCGATGTGCTGGAGCAGGGCGGCGGTGAAGGGGCTGTTGCGGCCGGTCCCGTCCATCGCCACCTTGCCGGGCTCGGTTGAGTAGACGATCATCATGCTGGCAGCCGCCTCGACGCGGGCCAAGCTGCGGCCGACATCTAACGAGCGGCTCGATTGCGCGAGGTTGGCGGCGAGCGGGTTGTCGCGGCAAGCGTCGAGGAAGACGATGCTGGTGGGGGCGTTCCGCACCATCTGCTTGAGCACGAGGTCGAGCTCCACGGCCTCGAAATCGAGATCGGATTCGAAATTGAGCTGCGCGTCGACCGGAGCGAGGAAGTTCCTCTGGTCGACCTGCAACCCATGGCCGGCATAGTAGAACAGACCCACATCGGCGCCGCTCACTGCTCGGCGAACGCCCGGATCCGCTTTTCCATGTCGCGTTTCGCAAGATCGATCCCCTCGATCACATCGAAACCGAGCCCCCGCAGCTTGTTGGCCATATCGGTGGCGTCGTTGCTCGGATTCGCAAGAGGCGGAACGTTCTCGTAAGCGGCGTTGCCGATGACGAGGGCCACGCGCTTCTCTGCGGCCGCCGGTGCAAGCGTCGCCAGAAGCGCCGCGAGGCCTATGAGACATGCGGCGAAAAGTCTGAGCATGGACGCCTCCACGGCTCGAAAACGGGCTGCAGGCTAGACGTTTCTGCCTGCCCTCTATGCGGCGCATCATGAACGGTGGCTGAACGGCCAGACCGTCGCCGAGCCGTACGCGGGGGGTGGGGCGCGATCCAAGCCTCAAGCGAGCCATGAGGGCCTCGGGCGCGGGCGAAATCCGCGTGCGAAGCGCCAAAGCGCGGGGGCAAGTGTACCGGCGGTCTCGACCAAGTCAACGTGAGGCGGTGTCGGCCTCCGCCAATTCTATTTGTAAGCAGTTGATTTTATTTGATTAAAAATCAAGGTGCCCTTTTGGCCTTACAATTGGTCTTACTCTCGGTTGGCGCTCGTAATGGTTCTTGGCCAGAAAACAGCGAACTAGCTCAGTTGGATAGAGCGTTGCCCTCCCAAGGCAGAGGTCGCAGGTTCGAATCCTGTCGGGTGCGCCAATTCCCTCAATGGGTTGGCTTCGCCTCCGGACTCCCATCAACGGGACGTGTCCGCGGAATGTCCGCGTAATACGTTCTCTGGCCGTTCGTCCCCGACCGACCGTTGTTCGCCGGACACCAGCTCCACTGACGCCTGCCATCTTGTAGGCAGCTCTACCGAAACCTCCCGTCGCGACGCACTCGGCATGTGTCCCGAAAATAGGGTGCGCGAGCCAAGTCAGCTCCCTTCTGCGGTCGCTCTATCGAATGACAGCACACCCGCACCGGCGCACCCCTCAAATGGCCTCATAGCGCAACTCAACGAGAATTGGAGGGTCGTGGACGATCCGCTCCAATGGATTCTTCAGCGAAAGAAGGGCAATCCACGTAATAAGAACACCGGCTGGCAAAGCCGTTCCTTCTGCACCACGCGGGAAGGACTGCTACGCTGCGTTCGCGAGTACTGCGGCGAAGTAGAGCCAGCTGCACTCGCCAAGCTCGCTGCCCTCCCCCCAAATCACGCGACGCAGAACTTGGAGCGCGGAACGGACGAAGCCTAGATCCTGCTGTAACTTCAAACAGCATCGGAGGTGTTTAGGACCTGATCCGCGCCTCGACTGCACGGGGAGAGATATTGCGCGTACAGCCCCACCGCTTGCCGGTGATCGGTGACTTGATGCCCCGATGGCGTCCTTTTTCATCGCGGATCGACGCTCGATAGGTTTTGCCGCAATCTGCCCACCAAGCTTGTTGGCTCTTGAAGCGGCAAAGGTAGTCGAGCGTGCTGCCATAGAAGGGGTAAGGACGAGGCCAATAGGTGCATCGAGAACAGTCTCTTCAAGCGAGCGAATGGCTTCCACTACGAGACAGAGAAGGTTTTCCACACCGGTCGTCGTATGAAGGTAACCGAGTACGCGCTGCCTGATGTTGGCGCTCAGCGCCTGTGGCTACAGAATAGGATGCCGGAGGTGTATCGCGAACAGAGTGTCATGAAACACCAGCTCAGCGCCGACGAAGCCTTCTTACGCTTCTTGGACATGATGGATGAGCAAGCAAAGCTTGAGCGAGCCGAACGCGCCCGCATCATTGATCAGAAGCCCTCCGAAGTGGTTCGAGGCTCATGTATGTGAGGCAAGTTGATTGGATCCTTGGCATAGCGCAGCTTCCCCCTACGTCACTCCAGCTCCCATATACCGCTCTGAGAGCAACACGAGAGGCAGCTGTGAGTAAACTGGACTCGTTCAAATCAAAGGCGCGCGCTCTAGCACGATCTGGCTACTTTTACGGACTGACGCCACTTGAATTTGAGCTTAGCTTCGAGGAGGGCTTCCACGAGGCGCGCGAGTGGCTAGAACTAGCCTCGACTAAGGAAGAACTGGAACGTCTTTGCCAGGTGTCGAGAGCGAAGCATAAAGCCGCCTAACCTATTGCCACCTGCTAGATTAGCGACCTGCCTCCTCAAATCTTGCGAAGGGGCCGAACATAAACGGCGCGAACCCACGCCGCCGGTCACCGCGTCGAGCCCATTGGCCACTCCACGGATCCGACTTCGCGACCACAACGCCGTCTAATACCCGAACCGCGGGTTTAGCGGATCGGGTCCGCTTTTTTGATTTTGGTAAAGCCGGCTTGGCCGATAGGGGCTCCGTGGTCGATTCCATTGCAGCTTGAGTGGTGGAGCCATCAATTGAGGAAAGATATTTCTCAAAGACCCAGCCGCGCTCCTGGGTCAGCGGGTCGGATACCTGGAACCAGCCGCCTTCTCGTCTGACGACCTGCAATTCTGTACCGGGGCGATAGAACCGGACCACAGGGGAGGAAACAGACGCTTGACTATGCATCTCCGCGGCAAGCGCTACCTTAGCCCGCTCAACAGGCTCTTGTTCCCCGTCGCTTTCGGAGGCCTCTGATGCAGCAAGTTGGTAGTCTGCGCCGGGCTTTCGCTCCGAATTTTGGCTAGGGTTCTCACTTTGCTGAGGAGGCAATGGGGCGGGTTGCTGAAAGGTCGCCAACGGAGCTTGCGGTTTTTGGCTTGGAGAGCGGGGAAGGTAAGGGCCCCACGCACTCAAGCGCTCGCCGACTGGATGATTGGGCTGAGTTTGGCCAGCAAAGGTATCTTCTGCCTTGTCGCTCGGTAAGACATCATGTGTAATGACTAGCAGCACGTAGATGGCAGCGCCCACAAGACTCAAGAATAACAACACTCGTCCCATAGCCCGGTCTCCCTACCGAGCCCCCGTCTTTATCTTGGATTGAACGTCCTCGATTTCAACCCTGACATCCGGGCCGCGTGAATTGTCCTTCCTCTCGGATCGTCGGCAGCCATCCGTCAGGGCAGCAGCGGCAACGACGCAGGCGACCCAACTTGCCCAGACCGGGATAGAAATTGTCGTAGCCACAGTAGCCGGCCAGCCGCTGAGCGCGCGTGCCAATTGCAGTACGGCAATGATGGCGAAGATGAGTGCTTGCCAGACGCGAATAATTTTCGGCAGTCATGGGAGCAACCGCAAATCAGACTTGGAGGCCGCAAAGGGCTTGAGCCGCGCTACGCGATCATGATGCGGCGCTTCGGCAAGCAGCCACGTTCCGTCGAAAAGCCGAGGCCTAAGCCTCAGCATTCGGACGGGCTATTGCGCATTATAGTTGTAACCAATGCTGCCAAATCGCATTGGTTTGGGTTCTCGCTCGCCACGACGCTGGGCTATCCGCTTTGATGTGGCTTTGGTTCGCGGCCCTTCTTTCGCTATCGGCCCATCGGGCTTTCTCGCAGGCAGTGGCATTGCATCAGCTTGATCAGATTGAGCAGCAGAATCGAATTGCGACACAGAAGTTGAGTTGGTGACTGAGTCAGGTTCCGCAGGCGCTTCTGATTGCGACACAGAGGTGCTCGCCTTTGAAGTAAATCCATCCGTCGGGCGGATTTTGCTGATACTCAAGTCCTCCCCCTCGGTGACATCGATCTCGGGCTTAGGTTCGGGGCTTTGAATTGTTTTTGGCGCGTTTGGAGGAGTGGAGTTGATTTGAACTGGCTTTGCCGTGTCAGGCACAGCCGCCGCAATTTGAAGGTCCTGCGCTTTTGGAGAAGCTGCTTTTTCCGAAGTCTCAGCGCCTATTGCAAAGGTGCGCATGGCGACATCAATTGACCCCCCAAAAACTGCCGCGATCAGCAAGCCTACAAAAACTCCCCGCCGCTGCATCAGTCGGAGGAAGCCTCCCATCTTGACGGATCGAATAAGGTCTCTGGCGAATAAAGTCAGTTTGTCCTGCCAGCGGATCGCCTCTTGCCACGCTGCAAAAAACAGCGCGCTTATTTTTGCAGTTTCTGATTGCGCGGTTGGTGATTGAACGCGCGGCAGCGAAGGAGCCAGGACGCCCGGTATACACTCGGGTGATACCCAACCGCCTAGTCCAGGTCTCCATAAAAGGTCGCCGGACTTCAGGTGCCCAAGTTCGGCTAGTAGGAGCAACTCCCGGTCAGAGATGCGACCATACAGCTTCTGCCCGCGCATTAAACGCCAGACGGGCCTTGGACGGATACGAACCATGGCCTGTATCCTCTCTGACGCCAAGCCCTGATGATACCAGCTCTCCCTTCGCGAGCAGCCGCACTGGACTTGGAGCGTGCTGATTCTATGAGAGGAGGTGCCTAAAGGTCACACCGTTGTGAGCCCAAGGAAGAACAAACGCTAGGATATGGCTCATTTCCTCATCCCGCGCTGCAGGCTGCGATCAGCACGCGCTCCTATTCGTAACGTAACGATCACGCGATCCACCCCTCCAAGGATGTCCGCAAGATGCCCACCCCCGAGCAATGAGCGAGGAGGATTCTAGGAGCGCACTCTTTGTCGCCTTTACTCGTCTCTGATGCGGAGAACGAGTGATCGCCTAGAGGGTCGTGATCCTTGAGCAAAAGGCCGGATCGCTAGGGCCGAGCCTCGGAATGGGTCAGGTCTCGACTCTTCAGCGCCTTCTCCAACTGTCTCTCAGAGACAGGCTTCTGCCGAAGTATGCGGTCCAGGAGCTTCTCTAGGGATCCCACCCTTGCCGTCAGGTTCTTCAGCTGCGCCGTGACGGCTTTCAACTCTGAGTCGCTCATGCTTCTTTTTAACAGACGCTCCTCAGCCCAGCCTAGGCAGTGAAGCTCTCAAGGTAAACAGGGACCCACCCTAGAGCCCGTAGGGAGCCCAAGGACGGGCGACAGCCACATTTTGGCGGAACACACCACCATAGGAAGAACACGCCTCAGCCGTCAGCGGGCAAAATCTGCCCCTGGTGCCGATAATCTTCCTTCTCGGTAACGCGGCAACTGCGGTCGCGAACTAACTGCCTCAGTTAGATTTCCTGCGCGGTCCTCCGTTATCCGCGACCACCGGCAGAGCCTGAGCAGCCTTCTTCGCGGCCTCGAATGGGTGCGTGTTGCCCTTAGGTTCAGCGGCAAGGGTATCGTCGACAGCAATCTCTTCTCCACACATTTGATTTGAGATATCTCGTCGCCGCGCCGTGATTCTCGATAGGTGAAACACTCGCACCAGGGGTCTTTTAAACCTCAGCGTATGATGGAGCCGACTGATAGGGGCCGTTGATGGCCAAAACCATCGACCTTGTGAAGCTGCGAAAAAAGTCGACCGACGCACTCGATTACATCGTCCGTCGTATAGACGCTGCTGCCCAAACAAAACTGCACTATCTATCAGTCAGGTGGATGTGTGCAATGGGAGCGGTCGAGACGTGTACGATTTGGGAGCGATATGCAGAGAACAGACTGGCGGTCGCTCTCAATCACAACGCTAAGCACTTTTTGAGTGAATATAATATCAAGGGCGTAAGCCGGGTTTCGTCTGGCTTTGCATTCTACATCGTTCGTGGTGGCGGAAAGTTCTTTGACTTCCGTTCAATGGCTGATCTGTTGGATAAGGGAGACCGGCTGCTGGGAAAGGGCGGAAATCCTTTTCGAGCGAGTGCGGCAGACGACCGACAATATCTCGATGCGCTCGCAGCGATACGAAACAAGGTCGTGCATAACAGCGATGCCGCGACGCTCGCTTAACAAGCGCCAACTCAGGACCCTGTACGACATCCGGTCGGCACCTGATCCAGCCGAGTTCTTAAATGCTGTAGACAATAGAGCGACGAGCCTGCTTCGCAGTAAACGGCGTTTGGATGGACTTATATCAATTGTGAAAAAGGTTATCGCTGCCACCTAGATTAGATGGGCCGCTCGGCATCTCGACGAGCACGCTTCACCAGTGGAAGGTGAAGCACGAAGAGTTTTACGAGTCTCTCCAGAGGGGTAAGGACGAGGCCAACAGGTGCGTCGAGAACAGTCTCTTCAAGCGAGCCAATGGCTTCCACTACGAGACAGAGAAGGTCTTTGGACGAGCAAGCCAAGCTCGAGCGGGCTGAGCGAGCCCGGCTTATTGAGGATCAATCAACATCCGTGGTTGAAGACGAGAAGGCCAGCGGCAATGATCCACTTTCTTCATGATCGGTGCCATCGGGTGAGCGGTCTGCACATGTGCAAGGCTGAACGGTGATCGATCAAAGAGAAGCAATAGCCTACCACGAAGCCGGGCACGCCG
>Ga0209517_10004229_pt1 | contig 18974 bp, 17 predicted proteins | sample PeaSoiMetSII2010_FD_187695 | JGI IMG/M metagenome (GOLD analysis project Ga0209517, IMG submission 187695) | Peat soil microbial communities from Weissenstadt, Germany - SII-2010 (SPAdes) (version 2) | ecosystem: Environmental > Terrestrial > Soil > Wetlands > Peat | place: Germany...
GCCTGCGGCACCCCTCTCCCGCCCGAGCGGGAGAGGGGACGGGGGTGAGGGAGGGCCTCACGAACCCACGGCTCACGCCGTGGGCTACTCGCTTACGCCCGTCGGCTGACGGGCTGACATATTCAACGAACTTCCGGGACACGACACTAGAGGCCCATGGCACGCAGAATGCTTGACAACACTGTTTCGTCCCCTAATTTCGAGGAGATCATCATGTCGTACAGGTGACGGTTGGCCCAGTCCTGGTTGTAGTACCGGCGAATGAGGGCCGCGCGCTCCTGATCCCGCGCCTCGAGAGCAAGTTCAGCTTCAGCCTTGCTGGCGTGACGGCTTTGAATCCGGCGCAGACGCTCGGCGCGCGGAGCGTAAACGAACACATGAAAAGCGTCGCTCCGGTGCTGGAGGATGCATTGGCTGGCTCGCCCGACGATTACGCAATTTCCAATAGCCGCTGCTTCCTCGATCACTTGCCGGGAGAGCGAAGCCATCGCGTCGGCGTCGAACAATTCGGGCATGGGACCTGCCATGGCGCCGCGCATCAGTCCGCCGTGCCAGAGCGAAAGAACGATGCGGTTGATCCAGGGATCCGGACGTTCATCGTATTGTTCAGCCAGCTTGGGATCGATGCGCGCGTGTTCCGCGATCTTCTCCACCAGACACCGGTCCAGTAGTTTCCAATCCAAGTGGTCCGCGAGGAGTTGTGCGATCCCCGCGCCGCCACTGCCGTACTCTCGCGCCACCGTGACTATTCGGAACATAAAACACCAGGAGTCAGAAGTCAGGAGTAAGAATCAGGCTTCACTGCCATTCCCATCGGTCATGGGGCTGTGCCCCATAAGCGTTCACTTAAGGTGCAGCGACTTCCAGAGCCGCGGAGCGGCGGCAGAAGGTAGCCCACGGCGTGAGCCGTGGGGCCCCGTGGCTCGTTGATATCCACAGCCCCGGAAGGGGCGACAGACATAACAGAGGAGCCTCTGCCGCCCCTCCCGGGGCTCGGATAACCACGGATTGCCCCTCGGACTCCACGGCTCACGCCGTGGGCTACTCTCTGGCGGCCCTTCGGGCCTATAGGGGGCATCACGACGTACATCGCTACTGGCGGTGTTAAGTAAACGCGTATGGGGCTGTGCCCCACGCTTAGCCATGAAAGTAGCAAACATCGTCATCCCCGCAAATGCGGGGACCCAATTCCCGTGGATTCCCGCTTTCGCGGGAATGACGGTTCCTTTCTTCTGCCTCCTGCCTCCTACCTTCTGCCTCCTGCCTCCTTCATTTCGTAATAATCGTCGCATCCACATTCATGCCGGGGCGCAAAATCGCTTTATCCGGCGGAACTGGGTCGACGAGTATCTTCACCGGAATACGCTCTACGACTTTGACAAAGTTGCCCGTGGCGTTTTCCGGGGGCAGGAGGCTGAGCTTGGCGCCCGTTGCTCCGGCAATCGAATCGACGTGCCCCGTGAAGGTCTCCCCGTACATATCCACGTGAATCTCGGCCTTCTGCCCGGGACGCACTTTTTCCAACTGAGTCTCTTTGAAGTTGGCAGTCACCCAAACGTCCTGAAGGGGAATCAACACCATGAGGCTTTGTCCGGGCTGCACGATCTGGCCGACCTCCACCGACTTCTTGGTTACCACGCTGTCCATGGGGGCCACCACTGTGGCGTAGCTCAGTTGCAGCTCCGCAGCCTCGAGGTTGGCTTTGGCTTGCGCCACGGCTGCGACCGCAGCCGCAGCGTCAGCCTGTTTGATGGGAACCTGGCGATTATTGGCACGCGCTTGCTGGATCCCGGCCCGCGCTATGTCCACTTTGGCCTTGGCAGCCAACATGGCGTCCTTGGAAATTTCCGCACCTCGCTCCGCAGCGGCCAGTTGATCCTTGGCCGCCGCCAGCGTGCTTTCCGACACGCGCGCCGCCGCCCGGTAAGCATCGAACTGTAGCTGCGAGATCTCCGCCTTTTCAACGAGTGGTTTCATGCGCGCCAGGTCTGCCTGGGCGCGGTCACTGTCGGCCTGTCGCGCGTCCACGTTGGCGCGGGCGAACTCGAGTTCTGCGGTCGAGTCTTTTTGGTAGGCTGACTTGGCGCGGTCATATTCGGCCTGCGCGCTGGCGAGTTGCGCATCGGCGGAGGAGGTATAGCTTTGGGTGGTTTCCTGGGTCATCGGCACTCCCACCTCAGCCGCCTTAGACTGGCTCTCGGCAAGAGCCAAGGCCGCTTTAGCTTGATCCGCCCGAGCCTGGTAGTCGCGAGGATCGATGCGCACCAGGACTTGTCCCGCCTTCACCGCTTGGTTGTCCAGCACCTGCACCTCGGAGATGTCACCATAAATCTTGGCAGCGATCGGGATGATGTGGCCATCCACTTGGGCGTCGTCGGTACCTACCCGATTGCGGTAATAGAGGATCAGCGCGACGGTTACAACGGCCAGAACCACCAGTGCTCCCAGGGCGGCCCGACGAAACTTAGGATCGGCCCAGCGGCTGGTTGTGCCTTGGCGCTCCGGCTCCGGCTGCGGTGAGGCAGACGGCTCCTGGTTCATAGCTTTTTCCAGTTCTGCGACGTTCGAATCCATGATTCTCCCACCTCATTTTGCGTAAAGGCCTTCAGTCTGGCCGATGGCGTGCGCCAGGTCGGCGCGCGATTGATTGTAACCGTAGAGGGCCGCAATCTGGTTATCGTTGGCGCGCGCCAAGGCGTCCTGCGCGGTGATTACTTCGATGTTGTTGGCAACTCCGGCCTGGAAACGGTCACGCGCCTGGCTCACTTCTTCCTTGGCCAGCTTGACTCCTAGATTGGCAACCTCAACTTCGTGCCGCGCGGACTCGAGTTGCGCGACCCCGGTCTTCACTTCCAAGGCGATCTGGTCTCGAAGATCCGACCTTTCCTGCATGACTTTCTTCAGTTCCAGGTTCGTCCGTGTAATCTGGGCGTGGATCCTCCCGCTGGTGATAATCGGCACGTCAAAAGAAACCTGAAGTGTATAAGAGGGAATTGAGCTCCGCAAGGACAAGCCTTGATATGCCCAGTCTCCCCCGAAGTTGATGCTCGGGAGCCTTGATTCGCTGGCCGCCCTTATTTCAAGCCGCGCAACCCTTTCGCGCGCTTCGAGCGCTTTCATCTCGGGACGAGTCAGGAGAGCTTGTTCGACGCTCTCGTTAGCCACAAATTCCGGAGTCTGGAAGAAGCTGGGTTGATCCGCCAACTCGACTTTCTGGTGCGGATCAAGATTGAGAAGCCGCACGAGTCCGTAGAGGGCAACCTCTTCCTGTGTTTGCGCTTCGATAAGGCGCTGCTTTTCGTTCTGTAGTTCGACGTTGGCGCGCAAGCTGTCGAGCCCGGTGCCCACCCCGTTTTTCTGCAAGTCGGAGGCCTGATCGTAAAGGGCCTGCGCCAAATCGACTCGTGATTTCGCCGCCACCACCGCTGCGCCCGCGCGCATGCCTCCCAAATATTGCGAAACCAGCAGCAGCACGATCTGCTCCCGGACAGTAGTTTCCTGGGCTTCACTCGCTCGGACTCCCTGGTGGGCAGCGGCCCAACGCCGCCAGAGCGTCAGATCGAATATCGGCGTCCCAAAGTTTGGACCCGCCTGGAAAAACTGAAACGGCCCGCCATGCTGCGGGATGCCGGGGAACTTGCTGCCAAACAGAGCATAGATGTTATAGCGCATGGCTCTGTCCACAGTCTGAAAGTCAGCCTGCGGAAGCAGTCCGGAGCGCGCAATGTTCTGGTCCTGCATGCTCTGCGCCAGATTCAGGTCGGAGATCTGGACCTGGGGGTTCTGCTTCAAGACAAGCTGTACTGCCTCCTGGAGCGTCAGCTTCAGTGCCTTGTCCTCTTGCGCTCGCGCCCGCCCGGCAGGAATGAACATGGGAACGAGCAACACAACGAGCATCTTGACAAGGGTTTGTTTGGCCCCCTGCGCTGTTTCGTTGCTCCGCTTCTGCTCCTCGTCGCAGTGTGAGATTTCTTCGATGATGGACCTCGTCATCAGGCCTGTTCCAACCAGCTTTGCTCCTTGGTCATGGATCTTTGCTAAAAGACACTTTCCCTTAGAATCGATGAAGGTCACGCCGGCAAGTTCCACAACGACATGCTGCCACTTCTCGACGGTCGAGCTCCAGCAACGCTCGAACTCCTCGACCCAGGGACCCGCGAGCTTGCCTTCGAGCTTTAACGTGACCTTGCCTTGCCCTTCTTCGACGTAAGTTGTGACTCGGAGCATGATTTGCGATTCACCTCGCCTGCATTGATTAGGGCATTCCCGTGGCCAATAAACTCGATCGAGAATAACAACGAATAACTGTATTTAGCCAAAGGACTTAGTGCAATCTTGAAGGGATTCTGGCGGGTGAGTCGCGACAGCAGCAGCCGATATTTCGGCACACGCCGAAATTTCGGCACCCGCGCCCGGGGTTCCCACGTAGCTAACGCCTTAATGCCCGAAAACGCGAGTGGTTCTCACAACTTAGCCGGGAACTACGCGGCAGCTTTTTCGGCCTTTGCCTTACTATTCCCAAGCTCTTGTGAAGCGCACAAGGATTTCTGGTCTGGAATATTGAATTTGGAGTTTTGAATGCTGCCGACAGGCCGCGCCACTCCTCTGATGGGCTCTCATCCCGGCCAGACGAAAGCCTGGCCGTAGTTTGATGGGATCGTGATGGTCTGACGTTGTAGGGAAGCGCCCTGGGATCAAACGGGATTGGCGCAGGATACAGGATGGGACGATTAGTGCCTACTACCCACTAGCGACTGCCTACCGCCCACTGCCTACTGCCTACTGCCTACTGCTTTACTGCCCACTGCCTTCCTCGCCCGGGGCAAAATAGCCGCGGCGGGCATAGACTGTGTACTTTTCATCGTTCGAGGCGTCTTTGATGTGAATATCAATCTCGCGGAAAGCGCCATCGTGACGCCGGTTGGTGCTGTAGTAGCCCAGGCTATAGCGCTGCTTCAAGCGGGAGATCACTGTGTCCATGGCGGAGCGGATGGAGTTGAGGTTCCTGGCGTCGATGACTTCACCACCGGTCTCGTGGGTCATCTTGGGTACGGAAACATCCCGAAAGGAAACCTCCTCTAAGATGGGAGGAATCACATACATCGAGTGAGGGTGGGAGCCTTCCGGAACCCGAATACTGTAGATGACCGCTTCGGATTGGAGCGCTTGGTGGATGACCCGCGTTTCATCGCAGTATCCCTTTTCCGTATTTTGGTTATCGGAGACCAGGATGATGGCGTGACGGCGGCCCGGAGCGGCGCGGGCGAGATAAAGCGCCGCTTCGTAAAGGGCGTCTGGAATCACCGTACCGCCGCCGGGGCGAATGGTTGCAATGGCGTCGGCGATGCGTTGGCGATTCCTGGTCAGGCCAACTAGCATTTCGGCGCGTGCGGCGAAGTCGAACAGGGCCACCTGATCGTCGGGCTTCAAAGCGGAGAGCGTGTCGAAGGCGGCATGATGCAGTTGCCTTAGGACCGGCCCCATTGTCCCGCTGCAATCGAGGACGAGGGCAACGGACAAGGGAAGTTGGTCTCGCGAAAAATACGCGACCTGCTGCTCGACGCCGTTTTCGAGGACGCCGAAACTCTCGCGCGTAAGGTCGTTCACGATGCCGCCGTTCTGGTCGCGCACCGTCGCTTCGACCAGGACCAGGTCCACGTTCGACTTCAGCCGGTAATTGTCCCCCGTGACTGGAGGGGCGAAATTCTCGACAGGCGGAGCACCTGCGGCAGGAGGGAGTTGGCTGGGAGCGGGCCGGGTCCCGGCCATCGTGAAAGCCAAAATAGCGACAATTCGACGCGCTAGCGCATTTCTCATCAAGGTCCTACGGCTTTTCCGATGCACGAGATCAGGCATACGTTGCCAAGATACACGAACCAGCGGCCTGCGGAGAAGCGCTTCACGCCAGTCATTCTGAGCGAGAGCCGCCCGCCTGCTGTTGAGTTCCGCCGACCCCCTCACCCGGCCCATTGGCGCTAAGATAAGCGCGTGCCTGGGGTCCCGAAGGGACCTAAGATCATTAGCCGTAGGTGAAACCTACGGGCGGGCGGAGCACAAAACCAGTATCCGACCCTGAAAGGGTCGAATATTCGACCCCTGCGGGGTCGGAGACGACCAAAAGGTGGGTGCTTCATATCCGTAGGTTTCACCTACGGCTAATGATATTAATGCCCTTCGGGCATTTAACATCGCTCCCGCACGCTTATCTTAGCGCCTATGCTCACCCGGCCCGCCCCCGGCTGAAGTGCGCCGGCTGCGGTCCACCCTCTCCCTCAAGGGGGAGAGGGCTTGCGTCACTATGGTATCACCGAGTACCTGGAACTTGACACCTGACACCTGACACCCGATATCTTCCCACCCCTTCTCGACTGTTTAGGCTTTGCCATTTATAATCGCCGTTGGACCTACCTGGAGGTGGCTATGCGCAGGCGGCTTGGTTCAAGGCGAATTGGGGAGGGCACGATTGCGGTGAAGTGGGTAATCCAGGCGTTCGTCCTGGTGGTGGGGTTCGCGCTTGCGGCTAGGGACGCCCGGCCACAGGTCACGTTTTTCACACCGGTCACCGATAATGTGAGCTACAACGTGGGTTCGGAAGTCCGTGTTAAGGTAGTTCTCCCACCTTCAGACCATTTCGGTTCAGCTCCCATTGATATCTCTGCCAATGTCCGCTACGCAGGCGAACAGAAGTACTTGGAAGAGAAAAATGTTGAGCTAGCCCGCGGTGTAACGCTCGGCGCAAAGGAATCGGCGACAGAATACTATCCCTTGTGGAAGGTTCCCGAAGATGCAAGAACCGGGCGTTACGAGGTTGTACTTGCCTTGAGCGGGTCCTCGTCTGTCACGAATGCGCAACCAGTTCCCGTCACCTCGTTCTCCGTTTACCGCAAACTCGTGAAGATCGAAAGAATCCGGCTAAGCAAAGCTTTTTACACACCGGGGGATGCCGTATCCTGCGAGGTCGATCTCAAAAACCTCTCGGGACACGCGATAAGCAATCTGCGGGTCGAGTTCTCCGACCGGTATTGGCCTTGGACCGCGCAAACCTCGGAACGCGCCGGGGTGGATGTCGTAACGATTGCGCAGGATCTTTCTTTGCCGGCGGGCGGTGACCGGCATCTCGAGTCCGCCCGGGCCGCGGTTGCCACGATGCCAAAGCCGCCGGAGCAGCCACACGAGACCCCGGAGGCCAAGGCCGCGGCTGCCAAGCGAGCGAAGGAACCTGCAGTCCAACAGTATGCGGTGGTGGTGTGGGATGGCGCGCGCCGCAACATCTATGACATCGCCTTTAGTTCCGAGGTCTTCATCGCACCGGCTGGGATTACCGAACCGAAACCGTATTCCCTGCAGTACGTTTATCCCTCCCTGGACGACGTGAACGTCACGAGCTATAGGCACTTCTACCCTGCCGGCCTTGATTCAGCGGCTATTCAACTCGACCGCGAGCACACGATGTACCCCTCAGGAAGCGAGGCTACGGTGCGCTTCTCCCTGCGCAATCCAACCAGTCAGCCCTGGCGCGGGGTCAGCGTTCGAGCCCGCTTGCTTGACTCCAAAGGGAAGGAGCTTACCGCCAAGGAAATAGCCACGAGAGTGAACATCGACCCCGGCAGCGCAGCGCTTGCTGAGGAGACTACGCTCGCACTCCCGGCGGGTCAAAGCGGGATATTTCGGGCGCAGGTGGAAGTAAACGACGCGTCGGGCGAGACGCTGGCAACGAACGTACTGGAGTTGGCCGCTAACCCGCTGCCGCATTCCATCCTGATTTTTTGCGCCCATCAGGACGATGAGGGGGCGCACGCGGGGATGATTCGCGCTGCTATCGAGAATCATATCCCCATTCACTTCGTCTATTTCACCAGCGGCGACGCAGGTTCCTGCGACCGGTACTACGAGCATTCCTGCGCGCCGGATGAGGCCAGGAATTTTGGCGCGCTGCGCATGGAAGAGGCGCGCCGGTCCGTGGGTCACCTGGGGGTGCCTAGCGAGAATATCTTCTTCTTTGGATTGCCGGACGGCGGCTCCGGCCAGATCTGGTATGACCACGTGGAGGCCTCGAATCCTTATCTTTCCGTACTGCTGGCCAGCGAACATGCGCCTTACGAAGGCCTCGCCGAACCCAATTTGCCTTACGCGCGTCAAGCGGTGGTCGAGGCGGCCGAGCGATTCATACGCGAGTTCCAGCCCGAAGTCATTTATACGGGACATCCCGACGAGCGCCACGTTGACCACCGCACCAACAACTGGTTTGTGGTGAAGGCGCTTCAGGAATTGCTCCGCGAAGGCGTGGTCCGCCCCGATCAAACATTGCTGACTGACCAGGTTTACGGGCCGGGGCCGCAAGCCCATGCGCCGTACAAGTATCAGAAAAACGTCCTGAGTGTTTCCCCCGACGCTATGGCTCTCGCGCAGGAAGCTCAGTGGTATTACCAATCGCAGGGCGGCAACCGCGCGCTGGGACACCTTCGCACCTTCGACAAGCTGCGCAACGAGGAAGTCCACTGGCAGATTCTGGATTGGAAAGACCATGAAGGGTGGAATGAGAAGCAGTGAGCGTTAGTTGTCAGTAGTCCGTTGTCAGTTGCAGCACGAGATCGATAGTCCAAAGTTTGTAACGAGATCGGACTCCTGACTAGTGCTTACTTGCAGAAGTAAGCGTTTTTATTCGTTTGGCGTCGGAAGGGCGGGGCTTCAGCCCCGCCGCAGAGATCAGGCCAGTCCTCGGGGCTTTAGCCCCTGAAGCCGCGTTGCTTCAGGGCCTAAAGGCCCCTTCAGGCGTGCTCTGCGTACCGGCGGGGCTGAAGCCCCGCCCTTCCAGGACGCAGAACAATTGCGCTTATTAACACAACTAAGCACTAGGACAATTGAAGACGGACAACAGACGACTGCGAATTCTTGAGAACTTGGATGACTGAAAACGACGGGTCTCACAAACTAGAACACGCAGCTCCCGAAGAACCTTCCCCCGAAGAGCAGCTTCCCAGCGAGCCTTTTCTCTGTCCGGCCTGCGGGCAATTGTTGGCGCCCTCTTGCCGAGTCTGTGTTGCATGCCATCATTCGATCGATCCTGCCGAGATTCGGGAGCCTCAAGCTCCGGCGGCTGTTGAAACGCCGGTCGAGCGCGAGCCCGAACCCGTGCGCTTTTCCTGGCGAAGTTTTCTCAGGGTATTTGTGATTTGGGTGGTGGGCGCGACCCTGGTGCAACGTTTAATGCCGCCCCTGAGAGCCCAGCTTGTGTTGGGAGGCGTGCAGATACTGTGTTCCTTCTGGGTCCTTTTCGACGCCTTGCAAAAACACCTGCCAAGACCGTTCAGGTGGGGAATGGGCACGCTGCTGCTATGGCCAATCATCTTCCCCTGGTACCTGGCCAGAAGAAACTACCCCCTGCGACCCTGCCCGTTCATCGAGGCGCGCGTCAAACCCACAACCCTGGCCGCGCTTTTTATCCTGCTGGCCGTCCTGGTCTACGTGATGGTCAAATATGCCCCGCCGGCGTGAAGCACCTGGGATCTTAGATTGGCGGGTAGCACGGACCTACTGACTGCGTCCTCAGGCGACCACGGATTGTGTATAATGGGACCTTAAGGTGCGCACCGGAGGCAAAATGCACAAGTTGGCCCTCAAGAGAACGAACTTGCTCCTTGAAACCGCAAAAGTCCGCCGGCTTCGCGAGACTCTCGGGTCTCCCAGTAACTCCGACGCCGTCCGGCGTGCGATCAATGAGCGTCTCGCCGTCGAAGCGGGTCTCCGTGGACTCCGCGACCTGCGGAGGCTTGGCGGACTGGAGGATGTCTTCGGGCGTGTCGCGACCAAAAGCAGATGAGCTCACTGCCATCCGGCCGGCTTCTCTTCGACACCGGCATTTACATACGCTTCAGCCGCGGTGACGGCTACGAGTGGCTAAGCGAAGATGCAAGTGTCTTCCAGCGCACTATCTTGACGGCGGTCGTGGCCGCCGAACTCTACGCTGGCGCCGGCGACTATCGCGAAAAGCGAGCGTTGGATAGACTTTGCCGGGCCCACCTTTCCCTGGGCTACCTTGTGTCCCCGCCCGCTACGAGTTGGATTGAGGCAGGAATACTTCTGCGCCGCGCCAGCGGCACATTTGGCCACTTGGATTTCGCCCATCACTTCCGCGATGTGCTGATTGCACTCGAAGCGGTAAGGGAAGAAGCGACTTTGGTGACCGAGAACACCAGAGACTTCGAGCGCTGGAGGGCGCTGCTCGCTTCCGCAAATAAGACACTTCGGCTCGTCGACGCGTCACGTGCGTCATAGAACCTGTCAAGTGAACAACTGGGGAAAGACCTTTCTGTAGATCGCCATGCCGAGGGCGGCGTTCATGCCGATCTCTTCCAGGGCCTTGATTTCTGCTTCCGTGGTAATCCCGCCTGCGGCAGTAATGGGCAGTTGCGTAGCGGCGCGCAAGCTTCTAAACCAGGCCAGATTGGTCCCCTGAAGTTTGCCCTCAGCATCGATGTATGTGCAGAGGAATTCTGAGCAGTACGGTTCGAGCCGCGCCAATGCCTGGGCAGAGGTGAGCGGCAGCGTCTCCCGCCAACCGCGAATGGCCACGCGGTCGCCCAGGCAGTCCACCGCAATCATCAACTTCTCGCGGGGAACGGCGGCAACGAGACTTTCAAGGAATACGGTGTTGATCCCATCGGAGGCAAACGCGCTGCTTCCCACGATCACCTTGAGCGCACCTCCCTCGACGACGTCGAGAGCCTTCTCCACGGTGCGGATTCCTCCCCCCACGCGGCAGGGCTTTCGCCGGCAGAGTTCGCGGATAATCTCGCTGTGGTCTCCTCGACCGAGCGCTCCGTCGAGGTCGATGACCTGTATTTGCGGGTAGTCGGCGAATTTAGCAAGCACCGCCAGCGCGTCAGGCAACTCCAGGAACTTCTCGCGCCCCTGGATGAGTTGGACGACCTTGCCGCCCATGAGATCGATGCAGGGAATGATCATGGTGGAAACCAGTCGAGAGTCGAGAGTCAAAAGTCAAAAGGTTAAAGTCTGAACAATAAAATGGAAAACCCTTACCCTATTTAAATCTTTGACTCTCGACTCTTGACTCTCGACTCTTAACTCTCGACTCTCGACTTCTTCACAACCGCACCGGCACGCCCTGAGATTGCAAGTACTCCTTAAGGCTGCGCAAGGTGTGCGTTTCGAAGTGGAAAATCGAGGCGGCCAAGGCGGCATCCGCATGGCCATTCAAGAAAACCTCCGCAAAATGTTCCAGGCCGCCCGCGCCGCCAGAGGCGATGACAGGAATATGCAGAGCGTCGGCGATGGTCTTCGTCAACTCACAGTCGAAGCCTGCCTGCGTGCCGTCCGCATCCATTGAGGTCAAAAGGATTTCGCCGGCGCCGCGCGCCTCAACCTCGAGAGCCCAATCCACCGCATCCAGGTCGATTAGCTTTGTCCCGCCGTAGGTTGAGACTGTCCAGCGCGAGGTAGGGGCACCCCTTGTGGGTGACCTGGCTTGAAACGAGCCCGCCTCAGGGCCGGTCTGGGCACCCACCAGGTTTGCCCCTACGCGGCGCCGCGCATCGATGGCAACCACGAGAGCCTGCCGCCCAAAGTGCTCGGCAATCCGGTTTACGATTTCGGGGGATTCCACCGCACCTGTATTCACGGCCACTTTATCGGCCCCGGCGGAGAGCAGTCGGTGCGCATCTTCCACGGTCCGCACTCCTCCACCGACCGTCAGCGGGATGAAGAGCCGGCGCGCCACCCGATGCACCGTATCCATTAGCGTGGCGCGGCCTTCGCGAGACGCCGATATATCCAGCATCACCAGTTCATCCGCACCCTCGCGGTTATAAGCCTCCGCCAGTTCGCCCGGGTCGCCGGCATCGCGTAGATTCACGAACTGAATGCCCTTGACAACCCGGCCGTCCTTGCAATCGAGGCAGGGAATTATGCGTTTTGCGAACATAAAAACTTGTCACTAGTCCGTTGTCCGTGGTCCGTTGTTGTCTGCAACGGACTACTGACCACGAACAACGAACAGGCACTTCACAAACTCAGGAAATTGCCCAAGACCTTCAGCCCAACGTCGCCTGACTTTTCCGGGTGAAACTGCACTCCCCAGATATTCTTCATCTCGAGGCCCGCGGCGAAAGTCTGCCCATAGTGAGTCAGTGCGGAACTCTCTTGTGTAGTCGGCCCATAATACGAGTGGCAGAAGTACACGAAGCTGCCAGTAGCAATCCCCCGAAAGAGCCCGTCTTGGCTGCGAATCTCCAGTTGACTCCACCCCACGTGTGGGACTTTAAAGACGCCCTGAAAGCGAGTCACCCGGCCGGGAAGTAGGGCCAGTCCGGATACCTCGGGGGCCTCGTCGCTGGCTTCGTAGAGCGCCTGTAGACCCAGGCAGATTCCCAGGAAGGGGGTGCCCGCGGCTAGCGATTCGCGCAAGGCTGTCAGAAGGTGGCGCTCCTCGAGGGCGCGCATCATGGTGCCGAAGTGGCCTTGGCCCGGAAATATGATCTTCTCGGCGGCGCGCAACGACTCGGGCCTGTCGACGACCTCAGCCGAGTACCCGAGGTGCTCGACGGCCTTCAGCACGGAGCCCACATTGCCGGCGCTATAGTCGAGTAGTGCGATCACAGTAGCCCCTTGGTGCTGGGGAGTTGGGCTTTCAGGCGGCGGTCGCGCGCACAGGCATACCGCAAAGCGCGTGCCCAGGCTTTGAACAGAGCCTCGACGCCATGATGGCTGGAGCGCCCGTAAGCGAGCTTCAGGTGCAGGTTGGCGCCCGCAGTGGTGGTAAATCCGTGGAAGAAGTCTTCCAACAGCTCCACTTGCAGGTCGCCGACAAGCTTTGCTTTGATCGGCGCATTGAGCACCAGATAAGGCCGCCCGCTCAAGTCGATCGCAGCGATGGCCAGAGTCTCATCCATCGGCATCAAAAAGTAACCGGCGCGATTGATGCCCTTCTTTGCCCCCAACGCCTCGCGCAGCGCCTGCCCCAGCACAATGCCGATGTCCTCGACCGTATGGTGCTGGTCAACATCGAGATCGCCGTGCGCCGAAACCTCAAGATCGAATCCACCGTGCCGGGCGAACAGCTCGAGCATGTGGTCGAGAAATCGGACGCCGGTAGAAATCTTGTAGCGGCCGCGCCCGTCCAGGTTCAGCCGGACGCGGACGTCAGTTTCTGCGGTCTTGCGTTGAATGCTCGCTTGGCGCGCCTTCATGCGAACCATCCTGTCTGGGAGTCGGTGATAGACTTCCGCCAGGCTTTTTCCCCTTTCCGGGTCTCGATTAACTCCTCGTGCCTTTCCAGTCCCTCGAGCAAGCGACGCGTCTGAGCGCCGGAGCCAATGGTGAAGCGCAAGTAACCCTGGAGATGCGGGTCGTAGCTCCAGTCACGCACCAGAATGCCCTCCGCGCGCAGACGCTGGGCGATTTCCGGCGCGTGTTCCCCTACGCGAGTCAAGATGAAGTTGGCAGCACTGGATACGTAAGGAATCCCCCGCGCTTCGAGCCAGCGGTAGACGCGCTCGCGATTGAGATGAACTTGCGCCACGTATTTCTTGACATGTTCTTCGTGCTGAATGGCAATCGAGGCGGCGGCAAGCGCGAGCGAATTCACCTGAAAAGGATTCTGGGCCCGATGCAGGAGTTCCACAAGCTCCGGGTTGCCAAATATAAAGCCCATGCGCAACGCCGCCAGCCCAAATGCTTTCGAGAACGTCCGGGATACCAGAAGATTCTCATACTTTCTAATCCAGGGAAGTACCGTATGGCCGGAATAGTCGAAATACGCCTCGTCGACTAAGACCAGAACGTCCGGCGCGGACTCCAGAATCTTGCGTAGATCAGGCTTCGAAATCTCCGTGCCGGTAGGATTGTTGGGGCTGCCGAGAGCGATCCAACGGGTTTTCTTGTTGATCGCCGCCACGAAGCTGTCCACCGGGAGATGGAACCGCTCGTCGTAGCGAACGCGCTCGACGGCGCCGCCGGCCACCTTGTGGAAGAATTCGTAAACCGGGAAGGTTGGAGCGGGCACGAGAAGAACATCACCGGGATCGACAAAGGCGTCGCAGATCGCTTTGATGGCGTCGTCGGTGCCGTTGGTGAGGAGCATCTCTTCCGGCTTGAATCCGAAGTAACTCGCCAGAGTCTCGCGACTCTCCCCGTACTCGGGGTAACGCGTAAGCATTTCTGGCGTTAATGCGCGCCGCAGGGCGCGGACGACTTCCGGGGCGCACCCCACCGTGTTCTCGTTGAAGTCCAAGCGGAGTTTTCCCGCCCGCCCTTCCATGGGGGGACGGTATTTCTTCAGTTGCTCGACAGCCTTGCGAGGTCGGATCATGAGGAATAATCACCGGCTGTCATCCTGAGCGAAGCGAAGGATCGCGGCAGTGTTTTTCAGGCTCGACGATTCACGAACAACTGCAGAGATCCTTCGCTTCGCTCAGGATGACAGAATTCAGGCTTTTCCCATCCTTAGCGACGGACGGGAGTCTTGGAACCTCGTTTGGACTGACTCCGCGTGCGCCGTCAGGCCTTCCGCGCCAGCCAGCGTTACAATTGATGGGCGAAGGCGCGACAGACCGTCACGGGTAATCTTCTGGACCGAAATGCACTTGATAAAATCTGCCGCGCTCAAGCCGCCCCGCACACGCGCCGCTCCGGCAGTGGGCAGAATGTGATTGGTGCCGGAAGCGTAATCTCCCGCGGCAACAGGGCTATAGCCGCCCAGGAAGATCGATCCGGCAGACTGGATCTGGTGCAGCAAATCCTCAGCATCCTCGAGCAGAGTGAGATGTTCCGGGGCCAGGCGGTTGACGAACTCGGCCGCCTCAGCCAGAGTCCGTGTGAGAACGATGCAGCCCTGGTCAGCCAGCGATTTCCGTGCGACCGGCAGGCCAAGTTGCGCAACCAATTGGGCCGCGCGGGCCTGCACGCGCCGAGCCAGTTGCAGCGACGGGGTGATCAGGATCGCCACAGCGTCAGGGTCGTGCTCAGCCTGAGCCACAAGGTCGGCCGCGATCCACCAGGGGTTACCATCAGCCCCGACGACCACGAGTTCAGACGGGCCGGCGACGAAGTCAATTCCGCATTCGCCTGCTACGAGTTTCTTGGCTGCGGCCACGTAACGGTTCCCAGGGCCGACGATCTTCTCGACGCGCGGAACGGTCTCGGTGCCGTAAGCAAACGCCGCGACCGCCTGGGCACCGCCCAGCCTGTAGATTCCGGTCACACCAAGCATTGAGGCGGCCAGCATTACAACTGGGGCGGGTTTCGGAGAAGTGACGAGGATCTCCCGCACTCCCGCAACCTGCGCGGGAATGACGCTCATCAGGACAGTTGAGGGCAAAGGGAATCGCCCGCCCGGCACATAGCAAGCCACGCGTTCGAGAGGGCGAAGCACCTGGCTTACGTGGACGCCCGGAAGGGGCTGAACTTGCCAAGCGCGAGGAAGTTGGCGGCGCGCCACAGCTCGGATGTTCTTCGCTGCCGCCGACAAAGCTGCTGCCAAGGACGGTGGGGCTTGCGACGCGACACGATCCAGTTCCTCGTGGGTCACCGTCATGCCGGTCTTTCGCAGGTCGATGCCGTCGAACTGGCGTGAATAGCGGATAAGGGCCTGGTCGCCATGGCGGCGGACATTGTCGATGATACGCCGCGCCACCGTCTCCGCATCGCTCAGGTTCGCCATCCGCGAGCTGAGTAAACTGCCGACGGCTCTTCGGTCGTCGCTGCGAATGATCTTCAGCATAGAGTGTTGCCGATTGCTGATCGCCGGGGTGGCGCAGACATTGAAGTCTATGTCTGCGCCACCCTTCACAACTTAGGTCATTGCCAATAATGACTTGGGACGCCACACTACAGCACGATCTTGTTCAACGGATACTCGACGATGCCCTGGGCCCGAGCGGCCTTGAGGCGCGGAATGATCTCGCGTACTGTCTTTTCCTCGATAACGGTATTGACCGCGACCCATTCCGGGTCACTGAGTTGCGAAATCGTCGGCCGCTTCAGAGCCGGGAGAACCGCCAGAACGTTTTCCAGGTCCTGCCGCAGGACGTTCAACATCAACCCCACTTTGCCGGAAGCGTCGATCGCGCCTTGCAGGAGCATCACCAGCATCTCGATCTTGGCGCGCTTCCAGGGCTCATCCCACGCCGTGCGGTTAGCGATGAACTTGGTATTCGATTCCAGCACCGTCTCCAAAATGCGAAGGCCGTTGGCGCGCAGGGAGGAGCCAGTTTCTGTAACCTCTACGATGGCGTCTGCCAGGACTGGCGGCTTGACTTCCGTGGCCCCCCAGGAGAATTCCACTTTGGCCTTCACTCCCTTCCCCTCGAGGTATCGCTTGCATACACCGACTAGTTCCGTGGCAACGACTTTTCCTTCCAGGTCCTGGACACATTGGAAAGGCGATTTTTCGGGCACCGCCAACACCCAGCGGACCTTTCCAAGGGTCTGCTTGGCGTAGATCAGGTCTGCGACTTCCACCACCGTGGCCTGGTTTTCGAGAATCCAATCCTTGCCGGTGAGCCCTGCATCGAGCACTCCATCTTCCACGTAGCGCGCCATTTCCTGCGCGCGGATCAACATGCACTCAATCTCGTCATCGTCGATGGCGGGAAAGTAGGAGCGTGGATTAATGGTGATTTCGTAGCCCGCGCGGCGGAAGAGTTGGAGCGAGGCATCCTGCAGGCTTCCCTTGGGTAAACCCAGCTTCAGGCGATTCATGTTTGGCTCCCCTGGTTTCCATCCCCGTATACTTTAGCCGGATCAAATTCCCGTTCCAGAAAGATCTCCTCTCCGGAAGCGCTCAGTTTGCGGAAAAAGCAGGACCGATACCCCATGTGGCAGCAGCCCGGACCCGTCAGGTCTGCCTGAATCAATAAGGCATCCTGGTCGCAGTCCACGCGGATTTCACGCACATGCAGGTAGTGGCCCGAGACCTCGCCCTTCGTCCAGAGTTTCTGCCGGCTGCGACTGAAGAAAGTCACGTAGCCGGACTCGATCGTCTTCTGCAGCGCATCGTCATTCATGTATCCCAACATCAGCACCTTTCCGCTGTGTCTATCCTGAACAATGGTGGGGATCAGGCCATCTTGAAATTTCAAGTCCATCTATCGGCGCTCCTCGTCCTCAAAAATAAAAGGCCCGCTGAGCTTCCCGGCCAGCGGGCCATCTTTATTGCCAATACATCGGAAATTAGCAATTCGCCCACTGACACGCTACCCTGTTGGGCGAATGGTGATAAAAATGTAGCAGCGGATACATCGTCAAACGACAGATTACATCCCGCAGGGAAGTCTGTCAATTCGAATTGAGATCCCCGTCCGTCGACAACGGCCCCAGCGTAGGGGGACGGCTTGCCGTCCCCGCATTTCTACTGGCCCCGCGGAGGGTAGGGCAAGCCCCACCCCTGCACCGACTTGGTCCAGCCGCGTGCAGCGCAGAGGCGCAAGGCCTGCCCCTCGTTACAATGCCAGAGAGCCTCGACGGCGAGTCAAGGCACTGGCCTCTACTACTGGGTGCACTTCACAGCCGCGCGGCCCAGGAATTCGGCAGCGTCACCCAATTCTTCCTCGATGCGCAGCAGTTGGTTGTACTTGGCGATGCGGTCGCTGCGGCTGGCGGAGCCGGTTTTGATCTGCCCAGTGCCCAGACCCACCGTGAAATCCGCAATGAAGGCGTCCTCGGTCTCACCCGAGCGATGCGAGACCACCGAAGTGAAGCCGTGGCGACGAGCTAACTCGATGCAGCGGATGGTCTCGGTCACGGTGCCGATCTGGTTCAACTTAATCAGGATGGAATTGGCCGTGCCTTCCTCGATCCCGCGTTGCAAGCGTTCGGTATTGGTAACAAACACGTCGTCACCAACGATTTGGATCTTATCACCGAGTGCTTCGGTCATGGCCTTCCAGCCGTCCCAGTCGTCCTGGGCCAGGCCATCTTCGATACTGATGATCGGGTACTGGCGCACCCAATCGGAGTAAAGCTTGATCATTTCATCGGAAGACTTTCGCGATTTGTCCGACTTAAACAAAACATACTTGCCATCCTGGAACATCTCGCTGGCGGCGGGATCGAGCGCCAGGCAGATGTCGTGGCCGGGCGAATAACCCGCTGCCTCGATGGCCTCCAGGAGGACTTCTACGGCTTCCACGTTGGATTTCAGGCTGGGCGCAAACCCCCCCTCATCGCCTACGGAGGTGTTGTAGCCTCGCTCCTTCAAGACCTTCTTCAAGGTGTGGAAAGTCTCAGCGCCCATGCGCAGCGCTTGGGCGAAGTTCTCGGCACCAACGGGCATGATCATGAATTCCTGGAAATCCACGGTATTATCCGCATGCACGCCGCCATTGAGCACATTCATCATGGGGACGGGAAGTATGCGTGCCTGAAGTCCGCCCAAATAACGGTAGAGCGGCATGCGTGCTGAATGCGCCGCGGCACGGCACACCGCCATGGACACCGCAAGCATGGCATTCGCACCCAGTCCGCCCTTGTTCGGTGTTCCGTCCAGGCGGATCATGTGGTCGTCAATTCCCGCCTGGTCGTTGGCTTCCTGTCCCCCGAGTTCGCGCGCCAGCACCGTATTGACATTCTCGACGGCTTGCAATACGCCCTTGCCTAAGTAACGCTTCTTGTCTCCATCCCGCAGTTCAACTGCCTCGTGCTCGCCGGTGGACGCCCCTGAAGGCACCGCCGCCCGCCCGAAGGAACCGTCACGAAGGACGACATCCGCCTCGACCGTGGGATTCCCGCGCGAATCGAGTATTTCTCTTGCCTGGATTAGATCGATGTGGGCCATTAAATTAATCCTCTCAGTGAATTTCGAAACTTGCGATTCTAACACAGGATGCGTTTTGGGGGAAACGGACGAGGGCGATTTGGAAAGCAGGCACATGGGTAGGTAGGCAGATGGGCAGATCGGCAGATGGGCAAATCGGCAGGTCGGCAGATCGGCAGTTAGGCAGTCGGGCAGATCGGCAGAT
>Ga0209517_10004231_pt1 | contig 18967 bp, 16 predicted proteins | sample PeaSoiMetSII2010_FD_187695 | JGI IMG/M metagenome (GOLD analysis project Ga0209517, IMG submission 187695) | Peat soil microbial communities from Weissenstadt, Germany - SII-2010 (SPAdes) (version 2) | ecosystem: Environmental > Terrestrial > Soil > Wetlands > Peat | place: Germany...
CGGCGCTCGCGTGTGGGTTGCCGGGCTGGTATGCGCCGCTGGCCTGGCCGTCTTCTTCTTTGCACCGTCGGGGGCCAAGCTGCGTGCGCGTTTACATTGGTCTCTTGAAGACCCGCAGGGCGGAGCCCGGTTGTTGCTGTGGCGCGACTCACTGCGTATGAGCACGCAACAGCCGGTGATCGGTTTTGGGCCGGAAACGTTTGCTACCGAGTTCCCGCGTTTCGAATCCGCCGAACTGGCGGCGGCCTATCCCGACTTCTATCATGAATCTCCGCACAACATGTTTCTGGACGCGTTAACGGCGCAAGGGGCGTTCGGGTTGCTGGCACTGGCGGCGCTCTGCGGCCTGGGCATGGTAGCGGCGATTCGGGCCTTTCGCTTGGGCAATCCGCTGGGGCCGCCACTCGCGGGCGCCCTGGCCGCCGTGTTCGTGGCTCAGCAATTTATGGTGTTTGTCGTCGCGACGGCGCTCTATTTCCACTTGCTGGTGGTTTTGCTGGTGGTTACTGCATGGTCGCCATGGGAGCCAGCCGCCGTTCCGAGCCGAGCCGCGCGACGGTGCGTGTTGATCCCATCCGTTGTGGTTGCGATGTGGCTGGTCTCGGCTGCGGTTCAAGTGCTGGTAGCCGATCGGGGGTTCGCGATCGCGCAGAAGCGTATCGCAATGGGCGACATCGCCGGGGCGTCCGCGGCGTATCGTGTGGCTTTGCGCTGGCAGCTACCGGGCGCAACATCAGATCTGAACTACTCTCGCGCCATGCAGCAGGCGTCGGCCAAGTCGCCCATCTTCACCATGCGCCTGCTGGCTCGCCAGCAAGCTCTGGAAGCAGCGGTTCGGGCGGCCGGCAGCGCGGAGGATCGACAGAACGCCTGGTACAATCTGGCGGCTCTGCTGGCGCAGCAAAACGACCCGGCAGGAACCGAGCATGCGCTACGCAACGCCATTGCCTGGGCGCCCAACTGGTTTAAGCCGCATTGGGCCTTGGCGCGCCTGCTCGCTATCGCCGGGCACGGCGCCGAAGCGATCGAGGAAGCTCGCATCGCCATGGAGCGCGATGGCGGGCGCGATCGGGAAGTTGCGGACACCTGGGAACACCTGCAGCCGCAATCGAAGGCCACGCGCTGAGTTTTTCACAAAGATTTTACCGTTTGGAGATTGCCTGTTCCTGGGCGCGCCGACTATAGTTAGCGCAGGGAGTACTTTAACATGAAGACTTACGGCGCGATTCTTACAGTTACGGCACTATTCTTGGCTAGCGCCAGCCTCGGCTCTGCGCAACCCACCGTTACCAGCGGCGGAATCTTGAACGGCGCGAGTTTTACCACTGGCCTGCTAATTACCCCCGGCTCCCTGATCTCGATCTTTGGAACGAATTTCGCAGCCCATGCGGCCTCCGCCGACACCATTCCTTTATCCAACCAGCTTGGCGGAGTCAGCGTGCAATTTGTAAACGGAAACACCAAGGCAAGCGCTCCGATGCTCTTCGCCGACTCGACGCAATTGAACGTCCAGGTGCCGTGGGAAATTCTTCCCAGTGGAACCGCCACGAGCGTTAACGTTATCGTGACGAACAACGGCAAGGCCTCGGCGCCGTCGCCGGTGATGGTGGGACCATTCTCGCCCGGCGTGTTTGCTTCGAGCGGTCTTGCTATCGCGGTCAATAACAGCGACGGCACACTTGCATGGGCAGTCGGCGCAGTGCCCGGACTCGTCACGCATCCGGCGAAGCCCGGCGATGTGGTTATTATCTACGCCACTGGGCTTGGCGCGGTTGTCGATACGCCGGCGGATGGCGCGAATTCGCTGGACAAGTTACGCCGCAACATCGTTCCTCCGCAAGTATTGGTGGGAGGCATCGCGGCGAAGCTTGACTTCGCCGGCCTGAGTCCGCAGTTTGTCGGGGTCAACCAAATCGACATGGTCGTGCCGAATGCTGCCCCGGGCGATAACGTTCCGTTGCAGATCAAAGTTGGCGGCATCACCAGTCCGGCCAGTACCACGATGGCGATCAGCAACTAAGAGCCAATCAGGGCGCTTGGTTAGTTACCAGGCGCCATTGCCCCGGATGATCGCCGGAATCGTCCGGGCCAGAATCTTCCAATACATTTTAATGCTCAGGCTGCGCACCAGCTCCAGGTCCATGGCTGCTCGACGCGGGAATCGAACGGCGCTGCGCCCGCAGATTTGCCACAGGCCCGTGAGACCTGGCTTCACCGAGAGCAATTCGCGCGCGTTCTCTGCGTAGTAACGATCAATCTCCATGCGCGTCAATGGGCGCGGGCCGACCAGCGACATCTCGCCGGAGGCAACGTGCCATAACTGCGGCAGCTCGTCGATGGAGTGCTTGCGGCAGAAGGAGGCAAACCCGCTAATCACCCGCGAATCGGATGGATCCTTGCCATTACTTTCGGGCTCGGCGACAATACGCTCAATCCAGCCGGGACCCTGAACGCCGCATCGCGAAGCCGGCCACATGGTGCGGAGCTTCAGCATCCAGAAGGGCTTGCCGTCTCGCGCGACGCGCAAGTGCGCGATGACCGGCGTTCGTCCCGACAATGCCGCAATCGCGACGGCAGACATTGCAATCAGTGGGCTCGCCACCGCCAGCAGGGCCGCTCCGGCCATGCGCTCTGTAATTTCCGTCAGCCAGTATTCGCGGCGTGACGATTCACAGATGAGCGAACTTTCGATCGGCTCCAGGTTGATGGTAGACACAGCCAGTAACGCCGCGAATCCGCGGTCCTAATCGAGTATACGAGGCGATTCACGGCGCGCCAAGCATTCTACATTTTCTTTGCATTTCTTTTACGCCAACGCCCTGCTCCATGGATAATGAGTTGTGTCTCAAGGACTTCCGCGGTCCGGTTCGGACCCGGTGCTGGAACGCGAACTGGCTTATTACGAAGAGCTTTACAGCACTTATGGCCCCGGCCTTTTCGCCCAGCCGGGTGTGGTTCTGTTTCGCGAGTATCTCGTTCGCCGAATTCTGATTGCCACCGGCGTCAACGCGCAATCGCGCGTATTGAGCATTGGCTGCGGCATGGGGGATACGGAGTTACTACTTGCGCCGCGTGTCGCGCACGTCACCGGAGTCGATTTATCGCCTGCGGCCATCACGGAAGCGCGCCGGGCGGCATCCGCGCGAAACATGACCAACGTTCAATTCGTCGCCGGAGCCTGGCAAACCGCTACTCTCGGTGAAGAGTTCGACGCGGTGCTGGCAATTTTCTTCCTGCACCACCTGCCGGACAGCGATCTGGCGGCGTTTCCGTACCAGCTGAAGCGACTTTTGCGTTCCGGCGGTGTGTTTTACGCGCTCGACCCCAGCGCCCGGCGCCTGTCGGGTTTCCTCGGCCGACTCCTGGTGCCCAAACTCATGCGGAAGTATCAGACCCAGGACGAGCGCCAGCTTTCGCCGCTCGCCACCACCGCGCCGTTCCGAGCCGCGGGTTTCGAGACCGCAACGCGTTGGTTCGATTTTGCATCCACTCCGCTGGCCGGGCTGTTCCCGTCCTGGGCCGCCGGATATCGGATGGCCCGCGCATTGGACGAAGCACTCACGCGCACGCCGTTGCTGCGCGAACTCAGCAGCAACTTTGAACTGACCGCACGCAAGCCTTGAAGTGGCGGACTAGCGCCCGCGCACCGCGTCAGACAAAGACACACGATTGTCTTCGAGGATGGTGCCCGTGGCCCGCTCCAGCGCCGCCCGCGCCTTCAAGTACGCGCTCTTCGCGACCACTACCGTGGATCTGGCCTGCGCCAGATAGCTCTCGTATTGAATGATGAAGAAACTGGTGGAGGCGCCCACTTCAAACTTGGCCTGCTCAGCCTCCAGCGACTCCTGCTGCAGCGCCTGCGTCTGCACCGCTGCTTCATACGAAGCGCGAGCGCGCCGCATGGCCACCAATGCGTCTTCCACTTCCAACTGCGCCTGCTTGTGTAGCTGTTGCAACAGCACCTGGCTCTGGCGAAGCTGGATCTCGTCGCGAGTGACATCGGCTTGTGCGACGCGGTTGCGCAGCGGCAGCGTGATATTCAGACCGGCGCCGTAGGTCGGGTATTTGAGACTAGCGAGCTGCTCCAGCGCATTGCCGTATCCGCCGATGAGCGGTGAGCCGATAACAGGGGCCAGTGGATTCAATTGGCCAGCCAGGCCGTTGTTCTGAGCGATACCCACTAGATCGATTTCGGGCCGCAGTCCGTTTCGGGAACCCTGCAAACTGATCTGCGTGTTCTCCACCTGTACGCCCGCTTGCGACAAATCAGGACGGTTGGCGAAGGCCTGGGTGATCAATTCTTGTAAGGGCCGGTTTTCGTCGGCGGCCGGAACTTCAATGGAGTCGGTCGGAATCAGCCGTGCGTTCAGTATCTCTGGATCGTTGTCAGTGCGGCGTGTGATCACGTTCTTGACGATCGCCTCCTGCTCCTCGAGCAAGCCGCGCGAGTTGATCAGGTCCTGGCGAATGGAGTACACCTGCGCGTTCGCGCGCGTCAGCTCGATGGGCGCTTGGGTGCCCTCCTCCACCTGTGCCTTGGTGTCGGAGTAAAGCTTCTCAGCCGATGCCAGCGTTTCCTCCTTCACCTTTACATCTTCATAAAGCGCCACCAAATCCGTGTACAGGCGCACCACTCCATAAACCGTCGCGATGAGCTGCTGCTGTAGTAAGAGGCCCGCGATTTTTTGTTCGTTCTTCGAAATGCGGATGAAGCGGCGGTTCACCGCCAGGCCGAACCCGCGCAGCAGCGGCTGTGTGATCGTGAATCCCACACTGGAGGCTGTGTAGGGGCTAAAGGCGCTCTGCAAAGAATTGATCGTCGTCCTGGCGTTGTTGAACGCTACATTGAGCTCCGTTCCCGGCCCGAACCCTTGTGAATAACCCGCATTGGCGTTGGTGGTGTTGCTGTTGAGGGCGTTCGCGCCGATGGAAGGCGGATCCGTGGAAGGGGTGGTCAGATGCGTCCAATTCAATTGGCCTGTCAACGCAGGATCAAACTGCGGAATGGCGGGGCCGGTGGAGAGCGGCTGAGTCCCTAGAACTGAAAGATTGTCCTGCTGCTCGGCCAATGCGCCGAGTTCGGATGGATTGGTCGGCACCGATCCAGCGGTAATGGTGGGTGTCGCCACCGCTGTCACCAAGGGGCTGGAAGGTCCGCCCACACCGACCGGAGCTTCAAAAATTCCGTATTGCAGTCCTCGCAGCAGCCCGCCGCCCTTGGCTCGCAACACCTCCGTGTCCGCCGCCGGCAGGGAGTAGCGCTCCAGTTGAATATCGAGGTTGTTCTCGATGGCCAGGGCGACCGCGTCGGACAGCGACAAATAGATATTGCCGGAACGCAGCACCTGCCGGATGCGCGGCGAGGTGGTCAGGTCCACCGGCGCAATAGGGCGTTCGACATAGGGGGTCTTCAACCAATCAAAGACCTTCGCCGCGAAGCTGGCCGGCGAGAGCAGAAGCAAACACAGAAATACGACGCTGAACTTTTTCACGCTGATTTTCATGATGGATTGGTTCCCGGCACGTGGCCATCGAAAGGGGCCGTGGTGCACGTTCTTTAAGCGTACGGCAGAGAAGAGAAAAACACGAGCTAGCGGGGGCGTTTCTGTCCGCCTCCGGCGCCCGTCACTACCAATGTAGGATGAACCTTCACGCCCTCTTGCACGGAGTCGTTCGGGTTGGCGATCACCTGCTGGCCCGTGCTCAGCCCCGATAGGATCTCGATTTGGCTCCCAAAGTCCCGGCCCACGGTCACTCGCTGGAAATGAACGACGTTGTTGGAATCCAGCAGCGCGATCAGCGTGCCTTCCGGCCGCACCAGCAGCGTATCGCTCGGCAGCAGCATGGGAGGATCCTTGCGCGGAAGATGCAGGTCCACCTCCACGTACATGCCGGGCATTAGTTTTGCATCCGGGTTGGGCACTTGCACTTCCACCAGAAGCGTCCGGCTGGCCGGGTCCAGGGAGTTGGCGGAACGGGTTACGACGCCCGAAAACTTCCGGTCCGGCAGCTCCGGCGTCGCGAGCGACGCCATCTGGCCGACATGCACATCCTCGGCGCTGGCCTGCGGCACGTTCAGGAAGGTGCGCAGAAGATTGGTTTGGGCGATGCGAAACAGCATCGTGCTGCCCGAGTTGACCAAAGCTCCCACGTCGACATTGCGCTGCGTCACTACGCCGGCGAACGGCGCGCGCACTTTGAGATATCCTTGCATGTCGATCAACCGCGCAAGGTTGGCCTGCATCGCCGAAATATTCCCCTTGGCTGCATCCACGGCTCGCGCCAGCGCCTTCACGTTGGCCGATTGCGCTTGATATTGCGCCTGATACTGATCGTTTTCCTGCTTGGAGACAACGCCGCGCCGCACCAGGTTGTCCCAGCGCGAAGCCGTCACCCTGGCGATGGACTCGTTGGCTTTGCCTTGTTCCAGCGCTGCATTGGCTCGCTCCAGATCGGACTGCGCCTGTTCCAGGGCGGCCTGCGCCTGGCGCACTTGTTGATCCAACTCCGGCGCTTCGACATCGGCCAGCAGTTGGCCGGTGGCGACACGGTCGCCAATGTCCACGTAACGCCGTTGCACATAACCTGACGCGCGCGCCAGGATAGGCGCCTCGGTAACAGCCTGGATATTTCCGGGCAATACGAGATCACCCATCCCGGAGGCTTTCTTGGCCCCAACCACCACCACTTCGGGTAGCGACTCGTGGGCAGCGCTGGCTTCGGCTGTGATCTGCACGTCCCGCCGATGATGAGGAATGTAGCCGGCAAAGAATGCGACCAGGAATATCGCCGCCAGCAGCGCCAGCAACATCGCGATCCTACCGCCGGAGGGCCGTTTAGGATGCTCCAGCGCCGAGTGCGCGCTGTGCGTCTTATCGAGTTGTTTCTTCAGACGCTCGATTTCCGCGCGCAATTCATCTTCGGTGGCCGCGCCGGATGGTTCTATCGGATTATCGGGTTCGTCAATGGTCGATGATGTCATCGTAATTTAGAAAATCTGGAATTCGGATTCCAGCAGCCCCTCGCGCTCTTCTTCCTGGATCTGGCGGTCGTGATCGATGGGCGCCTGCTTGCGCATGTAGCTGTAGACGATCGGTACAATCAGCAGCGTACTCACGGTGGCCAGCAGCAATCCGCCAATCACCGCGCGGCCGAGAGGCGCATTTTGCTCCGCGCCTTCGCCGATCCCGAGTGCCATCGGCAGCATTCCGAGAATCATCGCGGACGCAGTCATCAGCACGGGCCGCAGCCGTGTATATCCGGCTGACAGCGCCGCGGCGCGCGCGCCTTTGCCTTCCATCCGTTCATCATTCGCGAAGACCACCATCAGAATGCTATTGGCGGTGGCCACGCCGATGCACATGATCGCACCCATCAACGATGGCACGCTCAGCGTTGTCTGGGTCACGAACAGCATCCACAAGATGCCGGCCAAGGCGCCGGGCAGGGCAGTGAGAATGATGAATGGGTCTACCCATGATTGAAAATTGACTGTCATCAACAGGTATACCAGAACGATGGCGGCGATGAGGCCCAGGCCCAGACGATAGAATGAGCTCTGCATGGTGGCGGCCTGGCCGCGCAGGATGAGCTGCGTGGTCAGCGGCACTTTTGTCTCTCGCATGATCTTTTCCACCTGCGATGCCACCCCGCCCAGGTCGCGCCGGTCGATGTTCGCATAAACGTCAAAGACCGGCTGCACGTTGTAATGGTTCGCGATCTCGGGGCCGGCGCCGTGTTCAATGGTCGCCAGATTCGACAGCAGTTGGGTTTGGTAGGGCAACGCGCCCGGATTGCCGTACGCTGCTGAGGTTTGGCTGGGTGAAGCGCCGGTGAAGCCGTCGCCCGAGTTTGCCATGCCCGCCTGCGATCCCACGGTGTTCGAAGCCACCGCCGGGTTGGCGGGCGATACGGGCGTTCGCATCAGCTTGTCTACCGAATCCAGCTTGTACTGCGGCGTCTGCACCAAAATGTTGTAGCTCACGCCATTCTTCCAGTTCAGCCAAAAATTCGGTGCAACCTGGCCGCTGCCGCTGAGCGAAATCAGCATGCTATTGGCCACGTCCCTTTGTGTCAGCCCAAGCTGGCCGGCTTTAACGCGATCCACATTGATGCGCAACTCGGGCGCGTCCAGCACTTGATGGATGTGGACGTCGGCGGCGCCGGGGATACGCGCGATGCGCGCCTCCAGTTGTTGCGCGATCTGGTAGTTCGGTCCCGCGTCGCGGCCCGTCACTTGCACGTCGATCGGCGCCGGAAGTCCGGAGTTCAGAATCTGGTTGGTGATGTTCGCGGATTCGAAGAAGATCACCATGTCGGGGAACTTCTCGCGCAGATGTTTCCGCAACAGCTGCGTGTATTCCTGTACCGGTGCGTGGTCCTTGGTGAGCGAGATCAGAATGTCGCCGTCGTTGTTGCCGATGGTGGCGCTGTCTCCGAATGCCAGATTGAAGCCTCCCGGAGGCACGCCGATGTTGTCGAGAATAGTATCCAGCTCACGTTCCGGAATGACGCTGCGAATCTCCTTCTCGATTTCAGCGAACAGTAGCTCGGTCTTTTCGATGCGCGTCCCGGCCGGCGCTTGAGCATGCAACCGGATCTGCCCGGAATCCACGGTGGGAAAGAAGTCGCGTCCCACCAGGTAGACCAGGCCCAGAGAGCCAATGGAAAAGATCAGGAAGCCGGCAAGTACCGCGGGCCGATGGTCCAACGCCCAGTCCAGCACACCCGTGTAGGCGTCGCGAAAACGCTCGAACCGGCGATTGAAGGCGAAATGGATCCGCCAAATCAACGGATGGCCTTCGGCGGTTCCGCCTTCTCCATGTTCGCCGGCCCGGTACATGTCGACCTCCGGCTTTAACAGATAATGCACCATCGTCGGGATCAAAGTTCGCGACAGCATATACGACGCCAGCATCGCGAACACCACCGCCAGCGCGAGCGGCGTGAACAAATATTTGGCCGCGCCCGTCAGCAGCAGCACCGGCACGAAAACGATGCAAATGGAAAGCGTGGAAACGAACGCCGGGATCGCGATCTGTTGCGCTCCATCCAGCACTGCGCGCACCAGCGGTTTCTTCATCGCCAGATTGCGGTGCGTGTTTTCAATTTCCACAGTGGCATCGTCCACCAGGATTCCGACCGCTAGAGCCAGCCCGCCCAGCGTCATCACGTTAATGGTCTGGCCCATCAGGTTCAAGATAATGAGCGAAGTCAGGATGGACAGCGGAATGGAGATGCAAACGATCACCGTGCTGCGCCAGCTCCCCAAAAACAGCAGGATCATCAAACCGGTGAGCAGCGCGGCGATCGCGGCTTCCCTCACCACGCCGTTAATGGAGGCGCGCACGAACAGCGATTGATCGAACAATTGCCGGATCTTCAACGCCGGCGGCATGGCGGCTTGGATTCTCGGCAACGCCGCCTTCACCTTGTTCACGATGTCGAGCGTGGAAGCCTGGCCGTTGCGCAGGATGGTCAGCAGCGCGCCGCGGGTTCCATTGGTCCGCACAATGTTGGTCTGGACCGAGAATCCGTCGCGTACGGTGGCTACGTCTTTCAAATACACCGTGGCGCCGTTGACGGTCCGCATCGGCAGATTGTTCATCTCGCTCAAGATTTCCGGACTGCTGTTGAGGCGCACGGAATATTCGCGGTCGCCGATCTTCACGTTTCCGGCCGGCAGGATCAAGCTTTGCGCATTCACCGCGTTCGATACATCGATAGCGGAGAGCTGTTTGGCGTAGAGCGCGCCCGGATCGAGATCGATTACGATTTGCCGCTGCTTGCCTCCGTAGGGGCCGGGAATGGAAGCGCCCTGCACGGTCGCCAGCGGCGTGCGGATGAAGTTCTGCGCCAGATCGTAGATTTCCTGCTCGCTCAAGGTCTTGCTCTCCAGGCCCAATTGCAGGATCGGCACGCTGGAGATGTCGTACTTCAGGATGTTGGGCGGAAAAATACCCGGCGGCATACCGCGCACCGCGGAATTGGATTGCGCCGTGATCTGCGCCACCGCCATGTCGATCTTTACGTTGGGGTGAAAGTAGACGTGAATAACAGAAATGCCGTAGTAGGATTGCGACTCAATGTGTTCGATGTCGTTGACGATGGTGGTCAAACCGCGCTCGAACCCGGTCAGAATGCGGCTCTCCATCTCCTCGGGCGAGATGCCGGAGTAATTCCACACCACGCTGACAACTGGAATATCGATGTAGGGGAAGATGTCGACCGGCATGGTGACGATGGCGGTCACCCCGAGCAGGAGGATCGCCACGGACATCACAACAAACGTATAAGGGCGCCGGAGCGCTAATCGGACTATCCACATACACAGCTCAAGCTATATGGTATTAAAGATGACTTGCTTGGTCCCGAGGTTAGTGGCCCTTTGGAGCTATGAAGACGGCGAGGACGCCGCAATCAGTTCATTCGAGGGCGCTTGTGACGCGGATTCTTAAGCTGCCATGCCTGATCGGAGAATCTATCAGCGCGCAAATATTGAAATGAGGAACCGGTAGATCCAACGATGCACCGGTAGCTGAATCCGTAATGCCGGAATGCAATCATTCCTTGCTTAGCACCGTACTCCCGGTTACCGAAGTCGAACAATACTTCTGTAGCGCTCAAAATGCTCCAGAATTCGCCAGCCTGACGCAACGAAATCCCACTTGGATCGAAAGACCCGCATTGCTCGCCGGGCATGCTGCCAACCGGCGCACGGCCGGACGACAACAGGTACGTCATAGGAGGGTGGGGACGGCCTGCGAAGCACGTGGCATCCATTCGATAGTAGTGGATGATTTCAAGCGCCCGCCGCGCCTGCTGCTCCTGGTTTCCGAAATCGAACATCCATGGACCGCCATCCACGATCTTCCAGCTCTGTTGAATGAACGCGACGGAGGCACTATCCAGATTGAATCGCAAACAATCCTCGCGCACGCCTCCTCGGCCGGAAATGGTTGCAATTTACAGTCGAACGCTACGCACTCAGCGGATTCAACCAGCGCACATCCGGAAAACGGCGGAAGCCCTGGTCCGTGGATGCCAGCGAAGCCCCGTATTCAATCGCAAGCGCGGCAAGAACGGCATCCGTTACCAGCGGACCGATTGCGCCGTAGTCGCTGACAAGTTTTTCCAAAATCTCGGCGTGCAGCGGTCCAGGGTGTAGTGAAACTACACCCGGTTGCGCCAGCCATTCGCCAACAATCGCAAACGCTTCCTTGGCTGGTCGCGGATTGGGCCAGATTCTTGAATTGGTGCTGATACGAATGAATGCCCAGATTGTCACCCACGGCAACGCGATCGTTTCGCGGCTCTCCAACAGCTTCCGAAGCCAATCAGTGGCCATGCCCTGTTGCGGTGCATCCGAGTTATACGCGTAGAGCAGCAGATTGGCGTCGAGGATGGTCATCGGTGCCGCTCGCCCTCGCCGTACTCGATGAGCGACTCGATGTTGTCATAGTTCAGCCCTGGTTTGTGACCCATGGGAGTGGGTTTGATTCCGAGCGCACGGCGGCGCGGTTTGTTGTCCATACCCACCAGCGCCGCTCGCAGCAGGTCATTGAGAGTGTCCCGAAACGACGCTCCCCTGGACTGACTTTCGCGTTTGACTCGAGCCACCACATCATCATCGAGGGTAACAGTTGTCCGGATGCTCATGATGCTTTAAGGATAGCATCAAAAGCATCAGATCCGGATGCCTTACTCGGTACAAGCGCTGAATCAAGCCATCGACATCATGGATATCCGAACCGCGACCGTGAGGGAGCGTTTTACAGATGAATAATCCCGCGCTGGATCGCCGCCGTCGCCGCTTGCGTCCGATCATCCACGCTCAGCTTGCTCAGGATGTTCTTCACGTGATTCTTCACGGTATGTTCGGCGATACCCAGTTGGTAGGCGATCTGCTTGTTCCCCTGGCCCTTCACAATCAGCGCCAGCACTTCCATCTCGCGTGCGCTCAGGCCGGCGGGCAGGGCGCTCGATTCCAGCGCGGCGGCGACACCCGGGGGTAAAAACTTCCCGCCGGAATGCACCGCGTGGATGGCGCGGATCATTTCTTCATGCAGTACATCTTTGGTCAGGTATGCTCGTGCTCCGGCTTGCAACGCGCGGCGGATGTCTTCATCGCCGCCATAGGTGCTAAGCGCGATGATACGCGCATCCGAGAACTCCGCCCGAATCGCGACGATCGCCTCCACGCCGCCCAGCACAGGCATTCGAACGTCCATCAATGTCACGTCGGGGCGATGCCTGCGATACAGCTCCACGGCCTGCAATCCGTTGGCGGCCTCACCCACCACCGTCATGTCCGGCTGCGTGTTGATTATGGTTTTCACGCCGACGCGCGCGATGAGATGGTCTTCGGCGATTAGGATCCGAATCGCTTTGTGCGTGCTCACGAAAGCGGTACCGTCACATGCACTTCCGTCCCCCCGCCTGGTTTGCTGCGCAGTTGCAGCTCGCCGCCCAGACGCTCGGCCCGCTCCCGCATTCCAAGCAGACCGAAGTGCCCGCCCAGTTCGGAAAACGCTTCATCCTGCTCGAAGCCCTGGCCATTGTCGGCCACTCGCAGACTGAGCTCCCGGCCGGCCATTTCGAGATGGATTCGCACCTGGCTGGCGTGCGCGTGCTTCACCGCATTGGTGACGGCTTCCTGCGCGATCCGCAGGAGGTGTTGCTCGGTCTCTTCCGGCAGCGGGCGGCTCTCGCCCTCCACATCGACGTGGATGCGAACCGGGGAGCCAGCCGTCCACTGGGGAGCAGCTTCAGAGAGCGCCGCCGGCAAATCGTGACCTTCCAGCGCCGAGGCGCGCAGGTCCATCACCGACCGGCGAGCTTCCGTCAAACTGTGCCGCACCATCTTGCGCGCCAGATCCAGGTGCTTCCGTGCCAGATCCACGTGACCATTCAGCGTGAGCGCCACGGCGTCCAGTTGCGACGAGATCCCTACGAAGCCTTGCGCCAGGGTGTCGTGAATTTCGCGGGCTAACCGTCCGCGCTCTTCCAGCACCAGGGAGAATCGCTGGCGAATCTGGCGGAGCCGCAAGTTGTACAGGCCCCAAATGCCGGCGGCTGCGAGGGCGGCGCAGAAATAGCGGAACCAGGCCGTCTCATAGAAGTGCGGCAGCAGCTCAAAGTCAAACGAGCTTTCGCCGGCCGGGCCGTTGGGAACGCTGGCGCGAACGGTAAACCGGTATTGGCCGTGCGGCAGGCTATTGTAATTGGTTACGCGGCGGGCAACCGAACTCACCCACTCCCCATCCAATCCGTCCAGCCGATAGGAGTAGCGCACACGCTCGGGAGCGCTGAGATAGATGCCCGTGTACCTGAACTGCATTCGGCCGCTGCCGGGCGCCAGCTGGGCGCTCTGGGCGGTGGCGATGGGACGTCCGTCCACGGCGACTTCGAGCAAATGAACCACGGGCGCGGCAACTGTCGCCGGCCGGTCCTTCGGATCCAGCACCGCCAAGCCGCGGCTGGTGGGAAACCACAGGCGTCCATCGCTGCTCCTGGTGCCGCCACGGCTGGTGGGATACGCGGGAGCGCACTGCGCGCTCCGAAGCCCGTCCGCCACGCCGTAGTTCACCGGCTGGATTCTGCGAATCTTGCCAGCGGCGAAATCCCAAATATCCTGCTTGCGGACGCGGCATATTCCGCGCGTGGTGCTGAGCCACAGCCATCCCTGACCATCATCTTCGATGTGCGATACGTTGTCGCTCAGCAGGCCATCGCCAACCGTGACATGCACAAATTTGCCATTGCGCAACGCGTTCAGGCCGCCGCCGAACGTGCCGATCCACAGCGTCCCGTCGGTGCCTTCCACCAGAGAACGTATCTGATTGCTCGAAAGGCCATCGGCCACCGTGTAGAGGCGGAGCTGCCCGTTATCCAGGCTCCACAAGCCTTCGCCCAAGGTGCCGGCCCACAGTTTGCCATCGCGCGTTTCGCACAACACTACGGCGTCACTGTTGAGCTGCGATCCGCCCGGAATCACGGTGCGCGGCCGATTGCCTGTGAGTTCGCTCACCCCGGCGGGAGAAGCTACCCACAGCTTGCCGTTACGGTCTTGCAGGTAGTCGAATGCCACCCGGCGATTCAGAGGATCCGTCATGACCGGATTCACGAAGTAACCATCGTGCAAACGGCTCGGCCCGCCGCGAGCCGCGATCAGAAGGTCGCCCTCCCGGTTCTCGCGGATGGAGAAAATCTCATTGCTCGGCAGGCCGTCTTTCTGAGTGTAGAGCCGGACCGGTTTTCCGTCCGCCATTTGCAGCAAGCCTGCGTCGTGAAAGCCGACCCACATTCTGCCCCGGTGGTCTTGATAAACGGTAGTCGGCTCGTCGCTCGGCAGCCCTTCCGATTCGCCGTACATGCTGAACAGATCGTTGCGCAGACGATTGAGGCCGCTGTTCATTCCCACCCAGAGGTTGCCCTCCGTGTCTTCGTAGATGCAGCGCACCCATTCGCGCTCGTGCGAGCTTCCCAGTGGAATGCTGACAAAGCGCCCGTTCTCCAGCCGCGCTAGTCCGCCATCGGTTCCGGCCCACAGATTTCCGTCGCGATCTCCCCATACCGAGCGGATATAGTTATCCGGCAGCCCGTCCTTGACCGTGTAGCGCCGTAAATCTCCAGATGGACTCCGCATAAGCAGTCCGAAGCTGGTTGCCAGCCAGAGATTGCCGTGGCGGTCCTGTAGCAGCGAGATAACGATATCGCCTAACGGCCCAAGCACGGGCACGAACCGATCGCCTTCCAGGCGGACCACTCCGCCGAAACCAGTCACGTAGATGCGTCCATCCGGCCCGCAATACACCGTGCGCAGCCCCTGGCGCGGGCTGTATTTGGTGAATTTTCCATTCTGGAAGCGGTTGACGTAGACTCCGGCGGCCACCCAGATGGCGCCGGATTTATCTTCCGTGATGGAGTTGACCGACGTATCCCCCAGGCCATCCTGCTTCGTGAAGGTGGTGAATTTTCCGTCGCGATAGCGGGTGAGGCCGCCCAGCGTGCCAATCCACAGGCTGCCATCTTTTGCAGCCCACAGGGTCGCGACACTGTTGCTGGGCAGCGCGCCGTTTTCTTTGTTAAAGACGACGAAATCGTAGCCGTCGAACTGGGCCAGCCCTTCGTCGGTACCCAGCCACAGGTATCCGTCCTTGGTTTGCGCGATGGCGCGAACCGTATCTTGCGGCAAGCCGTGATCCTGGGTCCATACCGTGCGCGTGTATTGCGACAGGGCGCGGCTAGGATTTAGGGCCAGCATGGGATGAACCAGCCCGGCGAGCGCCACCACGGTCAGAAGAGCCTTAGGCCACACTTCCGAGTTTAATTGATTTGGCGCGAAGCCCAGCGCTCCGACGGTGAGATAATGTTCCAGCAAGTGCTCACTCGAACGATCTACGTCCTGATGGTGCTGTCGGCAGCGTCCGTCGACGCTCCTGCCCAGTGGTTGAATTACCCCACGCCAGGGACTCCGCGAACGCGGGATGGCAAGCCGAACCTCGCCGCGCCTGCTCCTCGGGCGGCCAATGGTAAGCCGGACCTGTCCGGTGTCTGGCAGGCAGAGGCGACGCCCCCTGAAGAATTGAAGCGCCTCTTCGGAGATTTGAACGCCTTCAGCGTACCGGGAGACGACCTGCTCGCCTTCTCCAAGTACCTCATCGATATCCTGGTTGACTTCCAGCCCGAGAAGGCGCCGCTTAGGCCCGAGTTCGCGGACCTGATGCGCCAGCGGGCGAAAGAGGACTCTCCCTTGTTGCGCTGCCTGCCGATTGGACTACCGGCGGACGGCATGTTCCCGAGTCCTTCTAAGGTGATTCAGACGCCGGGATTAATCTTGATGCGGAATGAATACGAGAACACCCTTCGCCAGATCTACACGGATGGCCGCAAACATCCCGCCGATCCCGCGCCCTTGTGGTTGGGATATTCGGTCGGCAAGTGGGAAGCCGACACCTTGGTAGTCGACACCGTGGGGTTCAATGACAAAGGCTGGCTGGATTTTGTCGGTCACCCGCACAGCGAAGCCCTGCATGTGGTGGAACGCTTCCACCGGCGCGATTTCGGCCATATGGACGTCGAGGTCACGATCGACGATCCCAAAGTGTACACCAAGCCTTTCTCCATTAAGTTCACCGACCGCCTGCTTCCGGATAGCGACGTCACGGAGTACTTCTGCAACGAGAACGAAAAGGACCAGCCCCACTCTAAAGGCAATTAAGAAGTCCAACATGCTGAAGAACCTCAGGATTATGCTGCTGTTTGGGATTTTTCTCCCTGCCCTACTTTCGGCTCAAGGCGTCTATCGGTCGCGCCGCGGAGTGGCTCCTGGCACTCCGGTTCCCCCGGCCTATAAGGGTGTGGCCGGTTCGTTTCATGGAATCCTCAAGGAACTGACCAAGAAGGAGATTATGATTGAAACGGACGACAATCAAACTGTTTCAATTCGCCGGTCGGGCAAAACCAAATTCCTGAAAGGCAATCAGTCCATCAAAGCATCCGATATTGACATCGAGACGCTGGTAACCGTGGACGCAACCGAAGAAGCGGATCTCAAGCTGACAGCCATTGATGTGATTGTGGACCCGCCTCCGAAGAACACCAACAACAAATAGTTGGCTGAGAGGATGATGCGCCAGCGTTCGTTCGTGATTCTCTGCCTGGTCCTGGTGGGCTGCGCCCGTTCAGATCGCCCAGTGTTACAGGATTTGTCGGGGCGGGAGGATCTGTCAATTTTCAAGCTGCAAGGGGTCGGCGGCGTGCGGGACGGCGACCGTATGGCGGCTCAGGTGCTGGTCAGCGATAGCTCATCAATCCTGATGCTGGATCTGCATTTCGCGATTGGCTCTCCAACCACCCTCGCGTCGGGCAACTGGCGTTGGTCGCGACCCGGGCGCTTGCTGAATGGCGCGGTCACGGCGCGCTCGGTGACGTTTCTCGGAGGGCAAGATGGTCCGCCCAGCATCGGAGGCACGTTCGATCTCTCTGGTTCGTCTTATCGAGTGAACCTTCCGCTGAGTGTGCTGCCGCGTAGCTACACGGTCAAGCCTGTTCAACCTGCAGCTTCATCCCCACCACGCCCTTAACGCGGACGTGCGCGCCCGCCGGCACAGGAGAGATTGCGATGGCGTTCCAATACTCGCCTCGTATCAGCACTTGCCCCTCGGGTTCCAGCGCCGTGCGCGCGATCCCCAATTCACCGACCATGCCCTCCGAGCCAGTGAGCACTTTGTTCGCGCGCGCCTTGATCACGATGGAAACCAGAAACATGGTGATCGCTGCGAATGGGAGCGCCACGGCCAGCGCGGTGGAAAGGTGAATGCGCATCTCGGGCGGACCGTTGACTAGCAGCAGCGCGCCCAGCACCATCGAGATGGTTCCGCCGATGCCGAGCATGCCGTGCGATGTGAACTTCGCCTCCAATACGAACAGCGCGAGGGCCAGCACCAGCAGCGCCACTCCGGCCCAGTTGATGGGGAGAATGGAGAGTGACGAGAGACCGAGCAGCGCCAGGATGGCCCCGGCGATTCCGGGGAATATTAGTCCCGGCGACGTGAATTCGACATAGATGCCGAGGACCCCGAGCACCAGCAGGATGAATCCGATATTCGGGTTGGCAATGGATGAGACCACCCGCTCGCGCAGTGTTTCGCGCACTTCGGTCACGGTTGCGCCCGCCAGATGCAGCACCAGCTTGCGGCCGTCCCAGCGTGTGATTTCGCGGCCGTCCAGCGATTGAAGGAGCTGCTGTTGGTTGCTCGCGATCAAATCGATCAGCTTTTGGTCCAGCGCTTCTTTCTCGGTGAACGCTTTGGCTTGACGGATGGTCTGCTCGCCGACCTCGCTATTGCGCCCGCGCCGCGACATCATGCTGCGCAACATGGCCGCTGCGTCGTTCTCCACTTTGCTGCGCATCACTTGATCCATTTGGCCGACCATCAGGACCGGGGACGACGCGCCTGTGTTTGTTCCAGGCGACATGGCGGCAACGTCGCCGGCTTCGAGAATGAAGAATCCCGCCGATGCCGCCCGCGCGCCGCTCGGAGTTACGTACGTCACCACCGGAACACTAGAAGCATCCAGCTTTTCGATGATCTGGCGCGTGGCGTCCAGCAAACCGCCCGGAGTGCTGATGCGGATCAAGAGCAGCGCGGCGTTGGCGGACTGCGCCTGCTCGATGGCATGCCCGATGATCTCAGCGGTGATCGGGTGAATTTCGCTGTCAACGGATACGGCGACGACGTTCGGTGCGGGGCCCTGGGCAAACGCTGCGGCCGCACAGAGGAGAGCGAATATGCAGAGCATTCGCAAAGCACATTCACTATAGCTTTTTTCCATCCCGGCTTCACGGGGCAGGTGCCAATCCGGCAGCCGGAACTATAATGAAATTGAGAGTTCGATGGAGAGAATCACAATCGAATCCATTCCGATCGTGGTCGGGCGGGAAGAGGACGGCCGCTGGTGGGCTGACATCGAGTCGATGCCAGGCGTGATGGCATACGGCGCTAGTCGCGAGTCCGCCATTGCCGCCGTACGAGCACTGGCGTTGCGCGTTGCCGCCGATTGCATCAATCAGGGCGAAGAGATTCCCGAGCCGTTCACCAAAGTCTTTTCGGCGGCATGAGCCGCTGGCAAGCTCGCACTGAACACTGCCTGAGAATACACTTTAGCCGTTCTTCGTGAAAGCCTCTCTCAGCTTCCGCCACGTGCCCGGCAAATCTTCCGGCAACACGCGCGTTTCAGCCACCGTCGTCATGAAGTTCGTATCGCCCGGCCAGCGCGGCAACACATGCATGTGGATATGTTCGGCGATTCCCGCGCCCGCGCTCTCGCCCAAATTCATTCCCAGATTGAACCCCGGCGCCCGATACACCGTCCCCAGGTGCCGCTGCGCGTCGCGCACCAGCAGAATCATTTCCTCCAGAGTTTCGCCTGTCGCCTCTTGCAGATTGTCCACGTGCTGGTA
>Ga0209517_10004232_pt1 | contig 18967 bp, 19 predicted proteins | sample PeaSoiMetSII2010_FD_187695 | JGI IMG/M metagenome (GOLD analysis project Ga0209517, IMG submission 187695) | Peat soil microbial communities from Weissenstadt, Germany - SII-2010 (SPAdes) (version 2) | ecosystem: Environmental > Terrestrial > Soil > Wetlands > Peat | place: Germany...
CGGTTCCTGCAGGTCGTGGGAGGCAATGTAGGCGAATTGCTCGAGTTCTGTGTTGGAGCGACGCAGTTCTTGAGTGAGTTCCTCGAGTTCTTCAGTACTTGTTCGGAGTTCCCCCTCAGTCACCTTGTGCTCCTCAATCTCCACCTGTAATTCTCGGGTGCGCTCCTGCACTTTCTGTTCCAGTTCGTCATGTGCTCGTTTGAGCGCTTCCTCAGCCCGCTTCCGCTCGGTGATATCCCTCGCAGCTGCAAAAACTCCTTGAATCTCATCCAGTTCATTCGTGAATAGTGTCGCATTATACAACACATCTGTAATTCTGCCTGATTTGTGCCGAATAGCAAGCGGATAGTCTCTGACAAAGCCGTCAGTGAAGACCTTCCTGTAGCCTGTCTTCGCTCCAGCTGGATTAGTGAAGTAGTTGCTGAAGTCGCTGCCAATCAGTTCTTCACGGGAAAAGCCAGTCACATCCTCAGTAGCCTTGTTGACATCGGTGATTTTGCCCTCAGCACTAATGGTGACCAGTGGGTCGAGGCTCGCCTCAATTAAACTCCTTGAATATAACGAGGCCGCACGCACCTTCTCTTCCGCCTGTTTCCGCTCGGTGATATCGTTGTTGATCTCAAATATCATCGACGGCCTTCCTTCGCTATCGCGGTAGAGCGTCCAATGGCTCTCTACAACGATACGTGCATTATCGCGTGTCGTATGAATGAGCCCCCCCTCCCATGCTCCGTCTCGATGAAATGTATTCATCGTATCATCTAAGGATACTGGATACCCGGTCTGCAGGAACTTGTGTACATTCTGCCCAATTGCTTCTTCTCGAATCCATCCATAGAGCCGTTCGGCACCTTTGTTCCAATACGTGATGGTATCATCGAGGTCGACAATCATGATGACTTCGGTGGCGAGGTCGAGCATCTCGCCACGTTGCATGAGCTCTTCTTCCCGTTCCATAAATTCTATCGCAAAGGCGATATCATCTGACAGCCGTTCTAGCAACTGAATTTCCTCATCATCGAAGAAAAGTTGCTCATCCGCGTAGAGCATCAAGGCCCCTATAATGCGTGTCCCTATTTTCAACGGAAACGCAGCGCTAGAGCGGTAGCCACGTTTTAAAGCCTCGGCGCGCCAGATTTGCAATCGCGGGTCATGCTCAAAATCGTTGCAAATGACATATCTTCCCTCGCGAAGTGCGGTTCCTGTCGGACCGCGACCCTCCGGGACGTCTTTGACGGAAATAGTAATGGAATCGAGGTACCCCTCTTCGAATCCCCAGTAAGCAACCGGCTTTACCAAATGGGTATCAGGCTCTGCCTTGCCAACCCACGCCATCCGAAACAACCCGTCCTCGACAGCAATGTGACACGCCTCTTCGTACAGTTTCTTTGGTTCACGGACGCGCCACATCGCCTCATTGATCTTGCTCAATACGGTGTAGAGTCGGTTGAGGCGGGCAATCTTTGCTTCTGCTTGCTTGCGCGCAGTGACATCATAATTAATCTCAAATGTTGCCAGTGGCACTCCCGATGTGTCATAGTATACCGTTTGGGAACTCGCCACGATAATGGGACTGCCGTCACGTTTCCGATGCGTGAGCTCACCGACCCATCCCCCATCACGGTATAATGCTTGCGTGGTCACGTCAAGCGGCTCAGGGGACATTGTCTGAAACAGCTCGTGTGTAACCTTGCCGAGCACCTCCTCCTCTTTCCACCCATAGAGGCGCTCTGCTCCTCGGTTCCAGTAGGTGATGCAGTCATTCACGTCACGAATGATGATGGCATCGTTGGCGAGATCGAGCATTGTCGTGCGCTGCAGCAGCGTTTTTTCTACCCGCTCCCGCTCCTCGATCTCCGCAAGTAACGCTTCGTTGGTTACCAGCAATTCTTGCGTCCGTTCAACAACCCGCCGTTCCAATTCATCGCGTGCCTGTTGAAGCTCTTCTGTAGTTACCTTCAACTCCTCTTCTGCGACTTTCCGCTCCTCGATCTCATCCTGTAATTCTTCGTGAGCTTGCTTCAGCGCCTCCTCAGCGCGTATCAGTTCAGTAATATCGTTGCCGACGGCTAAAATACCGGTGAGTGCGTCCTCAGTATAGATCGCCTGATTCGTCCAACTCACCCACACCCGTCGTCCGTTCTTCGTGATGTTCTCGTTCACGTTCTCTTGGTGCTTCGCGGGGTGAGCGATGAAGTCGTCGACTAATGCCCGCATGTCCCGGCCGCCTGTCTCGGTTTTTGGCATAATTGTGCCAACCACATGGCGACCGATGAGCTCCTCTTCTGAATATCCAAAGAACCGCTGGCCGAACTCGTTGATGAAGGTGATGATGCCATCGGTATCCATTTTTAAGATGATGCTGTTGGATCTCTCGACGAGTTCGCGGTACTTCTCTTCACTCTTTGCCACAGCCTCCTCTGCCCGCTTCCGCTCTGTGACATCTCGCCCATACACGTTGACATACCCAGCATCGGTGACAGATATTACAAAAAACTCGAAGATGCGTGAATTTACCTCAACCTCGATTGTTTTATGCACCTGGCTCGACAATGCTTCAATCGTTGCGTCACGCAAGGGTTGCGGGGCAGTGCCCCCCGCGGTACTGTCCCAATCATCCAGCAACTTCTGTCCCGGCTTGTTTGTGTATAGGATCTCCCCTTTTGCATTCAGCCGCATCACCGGGTTAGGGTTCTCTTCGGGGAACTTCGCGGAGCGCTCAGCATTTTCTTCTGCCCGTTTCCGCTCGGTGATATTCCGGAACGTGGAGACAATCGATTCCACCTCGCCACGTGTGTTGAAAATAGGGGCGTGGATGCACTCGTAGAACAACGTCTCACCGTCAGCACCGTCCCACTGCAGCTCTTCTGTCTGGGGGCGCCCTGTCGCAAACACCATATCAGCGAGCGCTATTACGCGCCGCATCGGTTCCAGGGGGAGGCCCAGTTCTTTCCATGTCTTACCGACGATGTCCTTAGGCGCCATCCCGAATGCCCGAGCTCCTGGCAGGTTCACGTAGGTGTACCGCATGTCCTTGCCGAACACGTAGATGCGGTCATCAGATGAAGAAAGAATGCCGTTGAAGGTGCGCGCCTGCTCCTTCACCTGCTTTAATAAGCGCTGCCGTTCCTCTTTCACGCGTCGGTATTCTGTGATGTCACGGGTTACCACCACGAGGCGCGTGACCTTCGTTCCTCCGTCGTCGAAGATCGGATAAATCGAATGGTCGATGCGCGTTCCCTCGCGCACCCCTTCGGTGCGGAGGGGCTTTCCTGATCTGATTACCTCGTCGATGCGGCGCTTCTGCTCGGAGACGATATCAGGAGGGGAGGCATCGTAGAGGGATGTTCCGGTGAGGTCGGCCGTAGTAGTTTTAAGATTTTTGGCAGCAGCTTCGTTAACGGCACAGATGATGCCGTCGGTATCGATCAGAATCGCTGCGTCAGGGAGGGCATGCATGAAGGCCCACGTGGCATCATCGCACGGGGGTGGTGTAGCGTTAGTTCGTTTCTGTGAAGGCATCGTTGAACTATCCGTCGTGTATCAGCTTTAGGGGTATGCAGATACGATAAGGCACATTAAGGCAAGACAGTCCAGCTAATCTGTGTCGTATCTTGTATCGAATCACTGGCTGTATATAAGTAAGAAATGTGTAACCAGTTTATATATAACCATTAGCCTTGGAAGAAGCAGCCGTTTCGTCAACCGCTAGGGCGATTTCGGTATTTCTTGCATGGGGCACAATCATACAAAACAACTTTTCCTCTATACTAAGTGAGAAGTGAACTTATAACTTTTATATAAACAATGGCAGCAGGTTCGCATCCACTGGGGTTAAGGAAGCTACCAACCTATCACACCTTAGAGTCCCTCAAAGCCGACGGGTAGACGGACGCGATTGCCGCCGCTCCCCCGCATTCGTAACACAAACAAAGCGATTCAATATTTAACGCATCAAAAACGCCACGCGATTGTACACATCCCTCGTCCTCATTACTGAACTGCAAGTACACGGGGGTCATGTTGAGGTTACATGACCAAGAAGCAGCTACTCACTGCAGCCCTTTTAAAACTACTTAGAGACAGCTATATACTATTACGGCTCTTGGAGCTCAGTCGCGAAGCGCTTCACCTTCTCCACGTACTCCCCGCTTTTCACATCCTTCTCCAAGACATCAAGCATTCCTACCGCCGTTTTCCCACAGAACGATTCCATGCTTTTTAGGGTTTTCTCACTACCTCGGCCACCATATGTACAAAAGAAGGCGACGCTTTTAAACTTGCTTTTATTCTTCGCAAGATATGTCCGCACTGGGGGGGACATTTTGCTACCCCATACGGGGGTACCAACGACAACTATATCATACGACGAGACATCCTTTGAGGTTTGACCGATTCTCGCGTGCACGTTCAACATTGCCTGCATTACCAGCCGACCCATACCTTTCCCCTCTGTATCGGCGATGATGGGGTCAACGTCGGCATTGAGAGCGTCAACAATCGCTTCCGCGACCGCTTTCGTGCTTCCCGTTCGTGAGTAATAAGCGACAAGTGATTTCATCGCTTTAGGTTATACCGCATTACTTAATAACATGTACCCTCAGCGTAAGGGAATTTCTTAATGTAAGCGATAAGATACATTATGGTAACACTAGGGCACTGCGGATCGGCGTGTGACCGGCTGCGGCTTGTTGCTCTGCTCCTCATCTTTCATTTCATTTTATTTTATTTTCTTTTATTTTCACACTTACCGTTTCATTACCGGAAACTGTACCTCGGTGAGTAATTCACTTTCTGGAACGTCCATTGGGTTATTCAGATAGAGTTCTATAGGCGCTCCAGCAATCTCATAGCCATTTTTCATCAAATGTTCCATCACCGCTGCATATACCGATCCCAGCTCTCTATACGGTCCTTTGTGGATGGTTGAGAGAACGTGTTGCGCTGGGAACGTTTTAATCTTTATATCGCCTTCGTCGCGGGCTTCTCCTACAAATGGGATTCCCACCTCATATTTCAATTCTCCTCGCTGCATCTCTTCCGGACTGCTGTAATATACAGAGAACGGCGGCCCTGCCATCTGAAGGTTGTTTTTTACCTCCCATTCGAATATTTGCCTGAGCAGTGCCCCCATATCTTCCCCTACTGACGTGACGGGAATTGCATGGAATATGCATGCTGCTTGCTTTTCTTCAACCGTTTTTAGCTCTATTTTTTCCATAACGTTCACTCTTGTAGTTTAGTTTAGTTTATTCACCCCACTTAATCTTCTTATAATTTTAATGTCGTATTGATTGCCGATAGAGGGGAAGTCACCTCGACGGGAAATGTGTGGGCATCGACCCTCAGATAGAACCTCGGAAGAAACGTCGCCTTCGATGTTGTTAACGATTTCCTACACGTCGTGGCTCGAGTCTGGGGCAAAAGTTGGTGACGTTTTGCTGTTATGTTTAATTTTCAGTTTATTCTGATTTATCAGAAAATTATAAATACTCGCGTGACTAAGTCTTCTTTGATCTTTATGGAGGAGGTCACGAAAACTATGGGTGACACAGATGAATCTGGGGCATGCTGTCCCCCCGCCAATGTAACGCTCAGCTGCTGCAAAGTCGAAGCCATCATCAGCATTGATGAACGAGGGCAGATGGTACTCCCGAAAGAGTTACGGGAGCGGGCGCACATCGGAACCGGGGAAAAACTAGCAGTGGTAAGTTGGGAAAAGGACGGGAACATCTCGTGCATCTCTCTCATTAAAGCTGAGGACCTTACCGAGATGGTGAAGAACGTGCTGGGACCTGTAATGAAAGAAATACTGTAGCATGGATGATGAAATGAACATAAAACGACACGGATACGGAGGAAATGCGATATGAATAGTGAAGAAATAAAACGCGTGGTAAGAGAGGGCTATGCCAAGGTTGCAAAAGAGGAAAAAGTGTTTTCTGTTCCTCTCACCTCGTGCTGCGGGGGTGCATCACTTGCTGGGGAGATTAGCAAGAAGATCGGCTATACCGAGCAAGACCTTGTCACAGTGCCTGAAGGGGCAAATCTCGGTCTTGGCTGTGGAAATCCCGTTGCGCTTGCTTCGTTGCACGAAGGAGATATCGTGCTTGACCTGGGCTCAGGGGCTGGATTCGACTGTTTCCTTGCTGCGCAGCGCGTTGGCGCGAGTGGACGAGTTATTGGCATTGACATGACGCCTGAGATGATCGCAAAAGCTCGAGAGAACGCACAAAAAAGTAATTACAACAACGTTGAGTTCAGGCTAGGAGAAATAGAGCACCTTCCCGTTGCTGATAACTCCGTTGACGTTACCATCTCAAACTGCGTGATTAATTTGGTGCCAGATAAACGAACGGCCTTTGCGGAGATATTCAGAGTGCTCAAACCGGGAGGAAGGCTCATGATCTCGGATATTGTGTTGCTGAAGGAGCTTCCGGACTTCATAAAGAACTCAGCTGCGGCATATGTCGGCTGTATTTCAGGAGCACTCATGAAGGACGAGTACCTCAAGACCATACGAGAGACGGGGTTCGAAGCGGTGCAGATCGTCGAGGAGACCTTCTTCCCTATAGAGTGCATGGCGAATGATGCGACAGCGCAAGCGATTGTTAAGGACGCAGGTCTGTCTCAAGAACGAATAACAGAGGTTGAACATTCCGTAGCGAGCATTAAAGTGCGTGGGATTAAACGATAACTCACACGGAAAACACGGGTGCATCATCTGTAGCTGAAAAACCTAGAGCGCGACTATCCCTCTTAAACGAGCTCCTCATGCTTTGGATCTTTCTCGCAATGCTCATAGGGGTAGGTGTTGGCTACCTCTTTCCAGGCATCGCAGGCGTGCTGAACCAGTTCCAAGTGGGGACTACCGGATTATTTACACGGTTGGCGACGTGTTACGACAAGTACTCGTCTATTACAAACGCCGTCGGGACGAGTACACCTAGAAACATCTATGAGATAAGATGGTTCTTCCTTCCAAAACTCGGAGTTATAGGCCATTTTGTACATTGCAATAAAATCGCTATTTTTAAGTAAGGTCGTTAAAAGTTACTGCACAATTGTGAATAAAAAGAAAAGAAGACTGGGAAATTGCATCCCCGTTGAAACTTTTGCGTGGTATATGCATGACTAACAATGAACGCGTATGTGAAAACTGTGGGACTCCACTACCCCACGGGACCACATTCTGCACCAAGTGCGGCACCAGAGTGGAAAATCAAAATACTTGTAAAAGTTGTGGCGCACCGCAATCTCCAGATGCAAAGTTTTGTACAAACTGTGGAGTGGCTCAGAATGGTATGAGCGGTGCTCCAGAGACTATGCCAGGAGTGTCCCCTAGCCCCTCTCACAGCGGCCAAATGTCTGGAGGCAGTCCTGAGAAATTAAAACAGCTCTTTGCATTTGAGCAACCAGCACGTCGAATAGAACTTCTGGTAAGGATTTTTTATTCAATTGCTGTTTGGATACTACTATGGGCGTATGGAATTATTGCCAGAATCTGTTTATTCATTCAGTGGTTTGTGATATTAATTCTCGGGCGTCGAAACGATGGCCTGAGTGATTTCATCAAGGGGTTTCTGGAATATTACGTACATGTAATGAGCTATATCTACTGGATGACTGACGAGAGGCCTGGAGTAGTCCCCAAAAAAGTAGAGATATACGAGAAGAGATTGGAGCCTTAGTATCTCTAGCATACCGTTGTCATTCAGCTTTCGCCAATATCATTATAAACAAGCTAGAAGTCGTATAGCTCGAAGTTCTCACAACGCCTTCTTGTTCGTTCACATCCCTTGTACGGCCTTGTCTGGAAGCGGTAACAGTGGCAGCTAAAAACACCGTAAGGTAAAAGAACGTTCCTTTCACTACTACTATGAGGATGATGTCATGGTTAAATTATTAGTGGTCTACTATTCGCGCACGGGACATACCAAAATGATGGCGGAAATAGTGGCAGATGCGGCGATAAAAGAAGGTGCCGAGGTCGGGCTCAAAGAGGTGTCAGACGCGTCTAACGATGATCTCGTATGGGCTGACGGCATCGTGATCGGCTCACCTGTATATTTTGGTCTGCCGGCAGCTGAGATTAAGAAATTCATTGATGATTCGATTAGTGTCAGGAGGCAGCTCGAAAACAAGGTTGGGGCTGCTTTTGCCAGCTCAGGGCACCCTGCAGGAGGTAAGGAAACTACCATTATGGCACTTTTGCAAGCCCTTTTAGTGCACGGCATGGTCGTTTGCGGAGATCCGATTTCCTCTGGCGGTCATTATGGTGCAGCTGCGACCGGTGATCCTGATGAGCGGTCCACTAAGGAGTGTACGGATTTGGCGAAAAAAGTAGTTATGCTCGCATCAAAGTTAGTAAAACAGTAGCGGACGATCTTGACGCCCAGTTCGGTCGAGGCATGAACGGTTCGAAGAGCTTCACGCACCACTTGCAAATCTCCTTCTGATGCTGTTGGTGGTCACACTATACATGTTCTCGGCTCAGACAGGTGAGCACAAGAGTGTTATCGGAAAGCGCCGTGCAAGTGCTTTGTGTTACGTCTAATTGTCAGAAATTTCTTAAGAAACTGCCTCTTATTGGCCGTTAGCAGATAGAAGTGAAAAATCAAATATTTTTCACTTGCGAGTTTGACACCAAGACAAGAAGACTTGTGATCAGATCGGGTAATACTTGAAAGTGCATTTGTGTACCTTACTATTGACGTCGGACGCGCTATACACTTTCCATTTAGGCGTTATTTTTGTTCCATAAACGCATAGTTTGCAAGGTGTGGTGCAAATTTCGCATGAATTTCAATGGTTCGTAGATCAAGAATCGTAAAGAACGGCTCAAAAAGGTCTCGCAACTCGCCTTCAGACGAAAAATACAACACCGTACCCAAGCGTGTCTCTCGATATTTTCCTGATCCACCAAATTGGGGATCGTCCTCGCTAAAGCAGACCGACAGATACTTCCCGCGTGGATTCAGCAGCCTGTGCACGTTTTCGACGTAGCGTTTCCTTTGCTCCGGGAAAATGACATGCAGCACCTCCCAATCATAGGCAAAGTCGAACGTGTCGGTAACTTCGTGCAGATCGCCGAGGATATCAGCAACAAGAAACGTGCACATGACGCCTTTCTGCTGTGCATTTTGTTTGGCAATGTGCACCGCAGTAGGAGAGCTGTCCACCCCCGTTACATCAAAGCCCCCCGTCGCAAGGTATATCGCGTAGTTGCCCGCCCCACAGCCTAGGTCGATCGTTTTGCACGGGCTGACTCGTCCGCTCTCTACTAAATCAACCAGCGCTTGGGGAGGGGCCTCAACGTTCCAGGGAATCTCCTCAAGCGGCACATCTCGGTAGATTTTATCGATATCAATCTGCTTCATAGCAGCATTGTATTCTATGGGGCCCCGTTTATAAAGGTGGGCAAACACGCCCCTGTAGCACAGCAAAAGGAAGTCATGACATGACGGGGTTCACCATGAGAAAATAAGTGGACGGCACCAGTTGTTCAGGAACGTTCTCTGCAAACGGTCACGCTGGTTTTTTTTTAATACTGGGCTATAATTGTAACATTTTCTGTGCTTTCAAGACCCTATTATTTAAGATTCAATTAATTGTACACATTCACACTCAATGACCTCGATACACAAGTTAAATCCAGCCCCTTTCCACCCACCATTCGTACGCGTGCGCTAGTAGCTCCTTGTTCGCCTCAATGAATTGTCTAATGCGTTCTCTGTGCTCTGCGAGCATTTGCTCCTGATCCGGGTACCGGCGTCGTGTCCGGATCGCGTCCGCGAGCGTCTGCCCGAGCGTAACTGCGTCCTCAATTGCCGCAGCAAGCGCCGCGGGATTCACGTCTAAGGTCACCCCTACCTCACCCACCGTGACGGCACCCAACTCGTTTAGGACGCGATTCATGTAGCGGAGCACGTCTTTTTCACCAGAGCTTCCGGCAGTGGCGACGGCACACCCGTACTTGCCCGTAAGTATCTGACAGTAGACCGCATCCGCCATCCGGTCGATCACCGCCTTAAGCTGCGCGGTGACGCCATACATGTACACCGGCGACCCGAGGACGATGCCGTCGGCACGCGCCATTGTATCTAACAAGTCAGGGAGGTCATCCTCGCGCACGCACTTTCCTTCAGCGTAGCACACCTGACATCCGAGACAGTAGCGTATGTCCAATGCACAGATATCCACCAGTTCGGTTTCCGCCCCGTACTGTTGTGCGCCGTCAAGCACCGCCTCGACTAATTTCAGCGTCCGGCTGTGCTTTCTCCGGGGACTGCTGTTTATTCCAAGTATTTTCATCAAGTAACCTCGAATGTATGCCGGATATTCGCAGGATGGACCTATTTATGCTCTCTCTCAGGACTTAAGACTGTCGCAGAAGCGCTCTATCCTGGGTAGAGTGGGTGGACAATAAACTACAAAAGCGACTTAGCCGTGGGATCGACGGCGCCTTCGTTCAACGTGTCCGTAGTAGTATACGGGGTGACAGCAGCATTTATCGGCGTTGTATGTGGCAGGCGTACCCTTGGCGCCCTCCTCATGCTCACGCTAGCGCTCAGCGGCGCGCATAGCACGGGGGTGGGCCTGTTTCCTGAGATTGCTTTCATCTCCCCACTCCATCTTTGCGTTCATCGGATTTTTCCCAGGCGTGACGACAGTGATTATCTCTTACAGAATCGTATCGTGCACAGGCGCCCTTCCCTTTTTAGCGGTGCTTGGCGTCATCGAGCTCACTACCATCGTCGTGATACTCTCACCAATCATTCTTGGTCATTTCCGGGTATAGGTCAAGGTGGATAGAACGAATGGTCGCGTATCCGGGCTTAGTATTGGTGCTAGGGTTCGGAAGTGCTATGATCGGTTCGAAGTGACGAAATACCTATTTGTTTGTAGATTTAGACTATCACCTTTGTTATGGTGGATGATGTTCTAAAACTCCTTGTCTATTTTTTCTTGTTTTTGCATTATGATGCATTCTGCTCTCTCACAAGCTGACTAACATTGCCGCACACACACCACATCAAGATTCCATTCGATTGTATACCTCTCTCAAATCTTGATCTTAAACTACAAGTACGCCTATGCAATGTTGAGGCTGTAGTAGTCAAACGATAGCTGCCTCCTCCTCGCGAAGTGCATTCGCATTCATCTTGTTAAATCGCGTAATAAACCAGGGAATAAGCGCTACACCCATAACAAGTAATAGCGCGCTTAAATACAACCCATCAATTTCTATGATGCCTGAGCCTCTTTGACCAAACGCGGTAGGCAGGGTGACGTCCCACATACCGTGGAGCAGCATACAGGGAAGGATACTCTCGGTCAAATAGTAGCAATACGAAAAGGCAAACGCAAACGTAACCACGAACCCGGCGTCTAGCACCGTCAATGTCGGAGGGTTGATTCCCGCGATCGCCGCCAGTTGGTAATATATCGGTATATGAAAGAGCCCCCACACAATTCCCACCATCGTAGTAGCGGCAACCTTCCCTTGCTTCTGCGTGAGGGCGGGGAGGAGGTATCCTCGCCACCCGTACTCTTCACCAAAGGAGAGGAGAAAGGTGACGGCAACGAGAACAAGGAAGAGAAGAAATGAAGTGACATTGAGCTTATTTGACAGGCCTTCAGCACTGATATGCCCCACACCCGTGATGAGTGTGATCACTGCAGCAGCAACGATGAACAACAGCGGATATGCCACGGCAAACACCACTGATCTACCGGTTATCCGGTGGGTGAGCGGTTTCAGTTGTGCTCTCGCCGGTTTACGTTGTATGACGTTAAAGGCAAAAGCGACAATCGCAGGAAAAAATGCGATGAGTAGAACTGACTGTGCTACCGCAGTGCCAGAAAAACCGAAGATTTCAACGGCCCACGCGATCGCTAGAGTAGCAGCGATGTACCCGATAATGTATTTGGCCCCCACCACGTCGTCATGTGATAGGCAACCTTCGGTGCTGTTAAGACGCTCGTTTCCCATGCTATGTATAGTAGGTTGTTCTGTACGTGTTGTTTTTTATTTAATCGTTCCCGTTTTAGCTGAAGTCCATGTATCGAAAGAGCCGATGCACTGCTTCCAAAGCTGTTTGCACGTTTTAATCTTTGTTTCACAATGCCTGCACAAAAAGAGTGTAGCCCTTTTGTCCCCTATTGTTTTCGACGGTAGAAAAAGAACAATGGTACACGGACGTGGTCTGTGCCCAACAGAATAAACAAATGAAGCCTATGTCATAAAGATAGTTCAATGTCAGCCACATCGAGCAAAGGACATGGCTCGTGCTTCCCACAGTCGCAGGTTTCATATTATTGTATGCTGCCGCTCGTAGTGTTCGAGATCGTCCGTTGTCAATTAAAATTTAAGTCTTCTTGAGACAATCGTATATTTGCCACCAAACGAAGTCCGGAAAAAGAAACGAAGAGTGATGCATTGGACACCTTGACAGTATTTAGAGTAGTTCTGCCTGCTATTGGAATAGTGATTTTCGTTTTAGTAGCAACGCTGACGAGAGCGCCACGGTATGTTACGTTTTCAGCACTCGAGGTATGCTGGGTTGCAGGACTGATCAGTTTGGTGGCCGATGCAGTAGCCAATGTACTCCATTTCTGGCATTATACTCTCAACCCCCTCTATTACGGGCTGCCAATTGATTTTTATGTTACCGTCAGCCTGGTATACGGGGGCGCTGTTTCACTGATCTACTGGCGGATCAGCCACTCGAAATACAAGACATTCGCTCTCTACTTCGTTATCGCTCTGCCATTTTATGGACTAGTGCGCGACTTTTTCGCAATGCGTGTATCGGGCAGTACATTTCTGGTCTGGGATCATCCCCTATGGTGGATTGCTGATTTTATTGCATGGGCCGCAGGGCTGTGGACGACCATTCTCGTATTTCATTTAAAAATACGCCGCGCAGAATGAGGGGCACACCGAAGGATCTCCAACGGTAAACCTATACGTCGTTTCCGAATTAACAATAATAAAGAGAGGCAAAAGCGCTGTTTACCTTGTATATCCAGTAACAAAACTATCGCTTTGTGCGCAACCGCCGTTAATCCTTACGCGATGTACGATCGTGATAACAGTTAACCGATTGCCCCTCATTTTATCCACTTCTTTTGGATTACCGATTTTCCTCGTTCGTACGCAATAAGGGGGATCAGTATACCCTCCGCGAAAATGACCGCATAAGCGCCGATAACGTTGTAGAGGGCAAGAAACACGGAGAAATACACGCCCGCGTAGAGCGGCACAATTCCCTATGGTATAAACTTGTGACTCCGAGATACTTCTATCCAAAATTAAAAAAATTTGAGCACGTTAACTGATATACAGGGTACTCTAAAATTTCTAGACTATTACGTTTAAAAATTTAAGTGTTTATTTCTCTCCTTTCACTTCCTTCCCTTTGTAGTACTCTTCTTTCTTCTTCTCCTCTTCTTCTGCCATACCGAGTCCCTCCTAACGTTAAAACTATGGCGGTATACTATAAATAAACTTTACACGTTTTTCATTGTTGTAACCAGAATAAAGTATTCTTTGATTTGTTAAGCGCGATTACCCTCTAGTGCAGAAAACCAAATTATTGACGCTGGAAAGATGAAGGCTCAATCTTCTTTTCGAGTGAACGTCATTTCGCTTCATGCAGCGTAATGTAGTGTAGTGTGCTATTTTCGTGTACAGTGCTGTACCACTACTTGTCGAGCAATGTGTGATATCGGTTACACTAACAAAACTACTGGGATGTTAAGTCGTACGTGTCTCGATCTTCTCTCGCAAGCGCCGACCAAATGCTACTACTTCACTTTTATTACGGCTGTCGAGTATTTCGTACCTCTTTCCAAGTCGACTAAAGAAATCTTCAATCGTTTGCCTGTCATATTCAGTGAGTTGCTTCACGTCGAAATAGCCTCCGAAGACTCCAAAATCAACTATTGCTTCAGGACAATGTTCTTTCAGTATCTCTTCGTACTTTTCACGTTTCTGCGCCAGAAGTTTATCGTAGACGATAAACAGCGCCACTTTCTTTTCTTTCAGCTCATCACACTTATCCTTCAAGAAAGTCGAAACGCTTTTTAATGGTTCGTCAGTGTATATCGGTGAGCCTATCACAATAAGGTCATAGTCGCAACTTTCTATCTCGCTCACGTTTTTGATGTCACAATCAACGCCAATGCCTTCGGCTACCCATTGCGCAATGGTTTTTGTGGTTCCATATTTAGTATCATAAGCGATGAGAACTCTCATAAACAACCCCTGCTTTATCTACTCGATGCATAATAAAGATAGCGTTCGCTTATTGGTACGCTGCAAAACTCATTTGACTGTCTATATATAAATCAGAGCAAGACTGCTGGTCTTCAGATCTCTTTACCATCGTGAACTGAAATTAACATTATACTCGATTCTCGAAAGGAAAGACCCAAGCACAGACTCGCGTGATTGCTGAATTGGTGCGATACGTCTCCCCTATACCCGTGTTCAAAGCGGTAATCGTCATCCCTTCTTTGCTGGAGCTGATTCTCTTTGTGGTTCCACCTATCGACAACCTCCCGAATCACGTTGATCAGATGACTATGCTGCGAGGTATAGGGATGCACAGCATGCCCCACTATCCGACGGTAATTCTGAGAGGCGCCATACATACCTCGTTGTAGGGAGGGACAAAGGATGCCCAAGCCGATTATCTAGCAGACCATCTCCCGCTTCAGAGCATCTCCCACATCAGCCACAGTGCATTCCCCTTTTTATCCACTACCATAAACGATCATTTATGATAAAAACAGTGGAAGGACCCAGTAAAAGTAATGCCTGGAGCACCTCTGAAGACGCAGCTGTGATGGTAACCTACGCAGGCCCCTCATACGATGTCTCGAGTTGCATCATCAACCGCTGCGCTAACTCACGAGATTTGTGCTCACTAAATACGGTTTGGAGTGTGCTGGCCAATTTGGTAAGAGCGACTGTCGCATTAGCGGTGTCTACCCCAAGCTCAACGCTCTGAAGGACACCTAAAATAGGGTATACCAACGCGTAGATTAAACATTCTTTTAGGTCGCATTCAAATGTACGCCTTCCCTCGCCCTGCAGTCCGTCGTATTGTGTGAGACAAAATTTGCACCCCACCCCCGTCATCACCGCCCCCGTTCTTTGGGCCTCAATCTCATTAAGCCTGACTTTGGTGATGATGTCTTCCAGCGGCAGCTCATTTACTTCGGCGGTTATGAGATCAAACACAGTTCTTTCTAAGTCAGCCATTTTTTCCTCTATACTAAGTGGGCGTATGCCTTTTATATAAACAATGGCAGCAGGCTCGTGTCTGCCGGAGTTAAGGTAGCTTCCAACCCATCACACCTTAGAGCCCCTCAACAGCCTGCGGGTAGACGGACGCGATTGCCGCCACTTCCCCCATGCCTTTGTAAAATAAACAGAGCGTATACTTTTCTAGGAAGTTACAACGTCCACCATTCTCAGCAATAATAACTTTCAGGGGTTCCAGAGGGAGGTTCTGGATACGTGCTCGGTCTGATGTCTTACATTTGGCTTCTCGCCTTATTGTTAGAATGCTGCTTTCATACTTTCATGCAAAGAGCGTCACATAACGAGACTACCAGACCTCATAGTGAATGCATGAAGGATTGAATCGATCAACTGGAGCTGGAGTCTCTGCAGGGTGCCCTACGGGGACTACACATAGGGGGATGACGTTCACTGGCAGATTGAGCAGGTTCTTTATGCCCTCTACTCGATCTTCGAAGGGGTACACCGCTGTCCATGCCGCCCCCAACCCTCGTGCGGTGGCGGCAAGCAACATGTTTTCCGTAGCGGCAGAGCAATCTTGCACCCACAATCCGGGAAACTTCTCGAGATCCTTGTCTGCACAGACCGCAATTGCCACCGGCGCATCTTTTACCATTGGAGCAGTGGGGCTTATTTGCGGGATTGCAGCAAGTGTCTCCCGGTCTTTAACGACCACGAAATGCCACGGCTGCTCATTTACTGCAGACGGCGCGTGCATAGCCGCGTTGAGCAGTGCTTCTATATCCTCATCAGAGACAGGCTCTGTAGTGTATTTGCGTATGCTCCTCCTTGATACTATGGCCTTTGTAACATCCATTGTCATCTTATCACTCCCTAATTATTATAGCTACTAATGGTTGAAATACATCTTCCAACATGCTATTAATTACTAACCTAGATAATCCATTCTCCCTTCGCCCATGTTTTCGCTCATCTCCTCTTGCACGTTATCACCTTTGAAATGCAGACAAAATTCGTGATCTCAATCCTGTATGGCTCGCCCAAGTTGAACTTGTTTTAAATCAGTTTCTTGGCTAAATATGGAAAAAAGATTAGCTTTATCTCCTCATGTGTTGATATTTTACATGAAGGCTACGTAAGAAAAGCACCTCTTTAATGTCCGAGACAGCCAAGTTAGGAAAGGAGAACAAAGGACGTGGAGACGAGAACGTAGCGAGGGCAAACACATGCACCACATACATGCACCGGGTCCGGAACCGAAACTAATGGCCGTTCCAACGGTCTTTATCGGCGATTCGTTGCACTTTGAAACAGAATATTTGATTGTCCGATTGACCGATAAATTTCGTGTGGTCGAGAAGAGAGAACAGCTGATTCGCAATGTGATACAGTGTATTGACAGCACGGTCAAAGATGATGCTGAAATGGGGCTGCTGCGACAAGAGTGCGCGCTCTATCAAATACAAGTTAATCCAGACAAAGTGAAGGCAACCGCTCAATTACGTGAACAACTCACGGAACTTGGCGAACAGCACAAGACGCTTGAAGCTGTGGTGTCGGCGGTCAAAGAGGCTTCTTACTCTCCGCGCTTTTTCACCCCCGAAGAGTTCAAGTCATTTCCGGTGGATTCAATACGGGTCGTCTTGGCCTCACTAAACGGCAGAACCATCCGGTTTGAGAACTTGGGCGGCGATCATCAAATCGAACCCATCGAGACATCGGATCCTCGCGTTGTCGTTGCACTCATTCGTCATCAAATGGGCCATCCTGTGGCCATTCTTTGAGTGGCCTCTTTATGTTCACTCATACATTGACACATCTTTAGCGTGGAGAATTCTTCATTACAGAGTAGAGAACGTAGCAACAAAAGCAGAATCATCAGAAGATCGGCGAGTTTGAGATTGTTCCGCGGGCTTTCAATTTTATTTTGTAAGATGCTTCATATGTCAAAATTGGCGGCGGGCCTCTCTCTTCGTCTTCTCCGTCACACCTCAAATTAATTGTGATACAAGTTACTTATGATACAAAATACAAAACAACAGGTACGACCTAAGAAATTATCACCGCTTGACTGATAACACCGTGCTTGTCTTGATGACGGCGTATGCGTTAAGGGAACATGCGACGCCTGGCAGCGATTATAAAACCGGTTATAAGTGGATGAAACGCGGCGCATGAGATCATCAAGGGGGGCCTGAGGCAGCCACGTCTGCCGTAAAGTGTAATAACTTAAACCACGGAGAAAGGATGAACGAAGAAGGTATATGTCATGAATGTTATAGATGCGCTAAATTCCCGTGCTACTATCCGTGCTTTTAAACCTGATGCTGTGAGTAAGGAAACGATTCTCGAGATTTTGGAAGCGGCAACTCGTGCCCCCTCATCAGGCAACACCCAGCCGTGGGAACTCTTTGTTGCCAGCGGGGAGGTGCTAGACCGGCTTCGTCACGCTTATGTAGCAAATTTTAAGACAGGTGTACCTAGTAACCCAGACCTCCCGGCACCGCAGAAATGGCCTCTCGCCCTACAAGAGCGTATGGAGGAATCGAGGGCAGCACGCTTTAAATCCATGGGCATAGAACCTGGCGATAAAGCCGCACGACAAGCTATTTTTGAGCAAGGCCATCAGTTCTTCGGGGCCCCAACCGTTGTGTACTTCTGTATGGATCGCACCCTCACGCCGTGGTCAGTACTTGATATCGGAATGCTTGCTCAGAGCATTATGTTGGCAGCACAACACTATGGCGTGGACTCGGCTCCGGCTTTTCTTTTCATATCGTACCCTGACCTCATTCGTGCAGAACTGGAAATTCCAGAAGACTTATCAATAATAATAGGGGTGGCACTTGGGTATCGTGATACACAACATCCGCAGAATCAGTACCGAAGCCCCAGACGGCCTATCCAAGAAGTTGTTCGTTTTAAGGGCCTAGTCTAAATCTAAGGATACGTGTGACGAGTTCGACAAGTCGATACGATTAATCGTTGACTCCCCCCAAAAAACGTTACAGAAATCTCGTTAGCGCTTCTCGTATCATCTCTTTTGGCGGCCACTCAGATACCTGCTCGTGGTACAGGTACATCCTGCAGTGGCCATGATACTCTGTACGTTGTTCAATACCCTGCTCTACATCTTCTCCATTAATTCTGATCGTGGGTGACCCAAGAAACTTCAACCGTTCTGCCGCCTCAACGTTCGCAATCGGGATCATATTGATATCTGCCTCGATATGCTCCTCTGAAAGCACCTCTTTCAGAATGATCAGAGCATCGGAACAATGCGGACAATCGTCAGTATACAAGAAGTCGATAGGCAACATAGTACGTACTATACCGAAAAAACGGACATAAAGCTTTCTGACCGATTCATCGACGCGAGAGAGGTGCATGATAAATCGAGTTTTAGTTTGTTTATTCTGCCGTAACTCCTCTTTTGCCGTCTTCTACAGATACTCTCCGGTCTGCTGTGCCTCCTTCACAGAGGTCTCTTAGTCGTAGTGCTGGGCACAAAGCACGGCACTCCATCGCGCCGTGAGGCTTGTCCGACTGTAGACTTCCGACAGCTTTTTTTGTCACTCCATGAAACTCTGCCATGCGGGGTGCATTAAAAATTAGGGTGTATCCCTCTCCTTTTACCTGTTTTCCCTTGTAGTAGTACTCTTTTTTCTTTTTTTCCTCCCCTTCTCTCCC
>Ga0209517_10004236_pt1 | contig 18960 bp, 19 predicted proteins | sample PeaSoiMetSII2010_FD_187695 | JGI IMG/M metagenome (GOLD analysis project Ga0209517, IMG submission 187695) | Peat soil microbial communities from Weissenstadt, Germany - SII-2010 (SPAdes) (version 2) | ecosystem: Environmental > Terrestrial > Soil > Wetlands > Peat | place: Germany...
CCCGGATGGTCTCCTTCGACCGGCCCTACGGCGCGGAGCAGGGGTCAGGCAACTTCCTCACCCTCGAGTACCCGCTGGTCTACTTCGCCGAGGAGCACGGCCTCGATGTCAGCTACGCCACCGACATCACCGTCGAGCAGCATCCCGCCATCCTGCTCCGGCACCGGGCCGTGCTCTCGCTGGGCGCGAGCACGCCGCGCGCGAGCTCGAGGAGCCGCGCCTCGAGCGCTCCCACGCGCCTCCGCTCCCGCTCGCTGAGGCCGGTCTCGTCCGCCAGCGGGTGATGCACGAAGGCGACGACCCGCAAGCGCTTGGCCTCGCGCTCGAGGCAGTCGGTAAAGGCGAGGAGCGCGAGTCCGTCGATGACCGCGACAGTACCGTCGGGCAAGCGTGCGAGCGCCTCCCTCGCGGCCCCGCGCGCGACATCGTCGGCGTTCGGAAATTGGCCGGGCAACTCGATTGCGTCGACCGCTCGTCCGCTCGCGCGCAATCCCTCGATCACGTGACGATCGAACAGATACCCGCCCGTGAGCTGATCGAGCGCTCCGGGAATGATGAACGCCGTCACCCCAACGGTCCCTCGAAGGCAGCCCAGGCCAGAGGCGATTCCCGCACCACGATCCGGAGCGAGGCGAGGGCGCCCGCCGTCCCGGGCCCAAGCGCGCCTTCGGCAATTCGCGGCTTCAGCCGGCGGAAGATCTCGCCGGCCAAGAACTCCGTCGTGGTGTTGCGCCCGCGGAACTCCGGCAGCTCGTCGAGGTTCCGGTAGTTGAGCGGGGCTAATATTTCCTTGAGCGTCGCGAGCGCGCGGCCGATGTCGCAGACCAGGCCATCGGCGTCGAGCTGCGCGCGCCGCACCTCTATCTCGACCGCAAAGGTGGCGCCGTGCAGTTGCTGCGCCGGCCCAAAAATCTCGCCCACAAAACTGTGGGCGATCATCACGTGGTCGCTGACGGCGAGGGTGTACATGACGATCCGGGTTCCTGCAGCGCTCGCACTACCATAACGCCATACCAAACTTTCGCCGATTGCGCGCGGATCAATGCGTGGCTGGGCCTAGTTCGGCATGATCGAGAAGTAGATGGCATAGAAGGCAATCCAGATCGCCAACCAGACAGCCTGGATGCGCCGCCGCAAGGCCTGCGTCGGATGACGCGGCGCCAGCCAAGCCGCGATGACCGTGGCGCCGGCAAAGCGGGGCAGCCGCGCCAGGACGCTCACCGCGAGAAAGAGCGGGTAGGAGACGCCTTGGGCTCCGGCAACCGCGGCATAGATCTTGTACGGCGTTCCCGTGAGTGGCCCGAGCACCATGGCCCAGGGCCCGCGGGTGACTACCTCAGTCTGGACATCGGCGACCATGCCCGAGGAAATCGCGGGCAGATGCGCGAGAAATGCGAAGACGGCGTCGGGTGCCCGCGCACCGAGGATAAAGGTGAGGCTGCCGCCAGCGAGCGCGCCAGCGAGCGCAAAGCCGCAGGCCATCAGGCCGGCCTTCACTCCGCGGAGCGCCCCGACATAGGTCAAGATCACGTCGGGGACGAGAAAGAAGACCGTCGCCTCGGTCAGGCCCCATAGAGCCGCAACGCGATTGGCGCTCATTGCACGAACCGGCCGCTCAGTCGTACCTCACGACCTCGCAGAGCGCGCCGTCCGGCGCCGTCGCGAGCCGCGCGATCGTGTCGGGTAGCGCGTCGAAGCGGCATTCCCCAGTGATGAGCCGATCGAAGATCTTGTCGCGCAGGAGATCGAGGGCGAGGGCCAGGCGTTCGCGGTGGCTGCGACGGGCGCGACGGGCGGGCGAAACGGATCCAACTTGAGAGGAGACGAGACGCAAGCGCCGGGCGTGGAAAGCCTCGCCGAGCGTCACCGTAACGGCCTGGTCGCCATACCAGCTGAGCTCCACCACTGTCGCCTCGAAGCCCGCAAGCGCGAGCGCCGTGCCGAGACCCGCGGCTGTACCGCTCGCATGAAACACCAGATCGGCCTCACCGGTCGCCTGCTCGGGTATCGCGAACCGGCAGCCGAGCGCCACCGCAAGCTCCCCGCGACGCGGATCGATGTCGACGAGCTCCACCGTAGCGCCGGGAATCCGCGCCGAGAGTGCTGCGACGAGCGCGCCCACCACGCCCGCGCCCACCACGGCGATGCGGTCGCCGATGCGCGGGCCCGCGTCCCAGAGCGCGTTCACCGCGGTCTCCATATTGGCGGCGAGCGCGGCGCGCCGGTCGGGCACGTCGGCGGGGACCGGCAGCACGGCGGAGGCGGGGACGAGGTAGCGGTCCTGGTGCGGGTAGAGGCAGAAGACGCGCGCGTTCAGCAGTTCCGCGGGCGTTTCGGGCCCGAGCGCGTCCACCACGCCGACCGATGCATAGCCGTATTTCACGGGCGCGGGAAACTCGCCCTCTTGGAACGGACAGCGCATGCGCTGGTGCTCGCTCGCGGGCACTTTTCCCTGGAACACCAGGCTCTCGGTGCCGCGGCTGATCCCGCTCGCGACCGCGCGCACTCGGAGCTCGCCGCGGCCCGGCGCCGGAATCGTCGTGGACCGGATCTCGCCGCGCCCGCGCCGGGTGACCCAGAACGCCCGCGCGGCGTCAGTCATTGAAGATGCAGTCGGCGAGCATGTCGCCGCCGAGCGCGACGTGCCGCACGCGCGGCCGAAGCGCGCCGGAGAGCGCCCGAATCTCGGGGAGCTGCAGGCTCGGCCGCCCGGAGCCGAGGATCACGGGCGCCAGCGCGATCTGCAGGCGATCGAGCACCCCCGCTGCCAGGAACCGCGAGACGGTAACGCCGCCGCCTTCGACGAAGAGCCAGAAGAGCCCGCGCCGCGCGAGCGCGGCCCGGATCGCCGAAGGCGCCAGACGCTCTCCGTCGCGCGGCAGCGGCACGATCTCGGCATTTCCGATCCGCGTTGCGCTGCCCACGCGATCCGCCGCCGCGAGCACCAGCGTCTGCGCCGTGCCATCGCGGAACACCCCGCGATCCGCTGATAGAGCGAGGTTGGCGTCGAGCACCACGCGCACGGGCTGATCGCCCGAGCAATGCCGGACGGTGAGGCGCGGATCGTCCTGCCGCACCGTCCCGGCGCCCACGATCACGGCATCGGCGAGTGCACGCAGGCGATGGGTGTGGCGCTGGTCCGCTTCGCCCGTCAGCCACTGAGACTCGCCGCCCGCCGTCGCGATGCGACCGTCGAGGCTTTGAGCGAGGTGCGCGAGCACGAAGCTGTGACGATGCGGCACCACGGCAAGAGGCAGGTAGAGCGCGAGCAGCTCCGTCACCTCGGGCGGCGCCTCCGGCTCGAGGCGCCAGCCGCCGCCGCGCGCGATGGTCAGCAGTCCCTCGCCCAGCGGGAGCTCGATGGGAAAGCCGAGCGCCTGTTCTCGTCCGCGCCGCCGGAGCGCAACGATCGCGTCCCAGGCCTCGGCCGGGGTGAGCGTGGGTTGCTTGTGGTCGCGCAGATTTGACGGCATTGTCGGCGCAATAGATCCGTTCGGCCTGAGGTCCCGGATACACTGCCGGGGGCACCCTGTCGACGGGGATAACGGGTTCGCCAAGCGCCCGAGCGCGCGAATTCACGGGGACGTGATTGTTGCGACCGGAGGCATCTTCGCTGCGGGCGGCCCAGGCGGAGGCCGGGCAGGCGATCGGCCTGGTGGGCTTGGCCGCGGCCGCGGCATTGCTGGCGATCGCCGGCGCGGGTCGGGCCGGCACCGCCGCCGCGCTGGCCGCCGCCGGCGTCTACGCCACCGTCTCGGTGCTGGTCCTGCAGGCCGTCGCGGCGCCGGACGCGCCCAGCCGGTTCGGGTCCGCCAATGTCGTCACGCTGTTGCGCGCGGGGATCGCGGCTCTGGTGACGGGGCTGGCGCTGGAGGCCCTCGCGACCGGCACCGGGCTGCTCGCCGGTCCCGGCGAGATCGGAGACCTCTGGGCCTGGGCGCTGCCGGCGGGCGCGTTGCTGGCCTTGATCCTCGACGGCGTCGACGGGTCGCTCGCCCGGCGCCGACGGACCGCCAGCGCCTTTGGCGCGCGCTTCGACATGGAGGCCGACGCGCTCCTGGTGCTGGGGCTGTCGTTGGCGGCTCTCGCGGGCGGTCGCGCCGGACCCTGGGTCCTGGGAGCGGGGGCACTGCGGTACGTCTTCCTCGCGGGAGGCGCGCTTTGGCCGGTGCTGGCCGCGCCGCTGCCGCCGAGCTTCCGTCGCAAGGCCATCTGCGTGGCGATCGGGATCGCGCTGGCCGTCGGACTGGTGCCTGCGGTGCCCGCCGCCGCCGCTGGCGTTTTGGCGGGCGCGGGTGTATTGGCGGTCGTCTATTCCTTCGCCGTGGACGCGGTTTGGCTGCTCCGCCGGCGGGAGATTGCGGCGGTCTCGGCATTAACGAACACGTGACGTGCGGGGAACGCGGGCCTGTGGTTGATCGTTCAGGGATAGGATCGGCTTGAGGATCGAACCGGTGCTGACACAACAAAAAGGGGCGGGGAGCGACACCCAGCCCTTGGTCGAGATCGACCGCGCGATCATGGATCTGCGCCGCGGCGGTTTTGTGGTGCTGCGCACGCCGGACACGGCCCTGCTGGTGGCCGCCGCGGAATCCGTGACGGACGTCGCGCTCGAGAGATTCAAGACGCTCGCCGGCATGCCGCTGGCTCTCGCGATCACCCGGCGGCGTGCGGCGGTCCTGGGCTTGGCCGAGCCGCCGAGCGGCCCCGGCGGCAGCGTGTTGCTGGCAGTGCCCGCGGGCACGCCCGCGGCGCTGCTGAGCGATCTCGCCGATCCCGTGGCGACGGCTCCGGCGCGCCTGCCGCTCGCCGTGGTGGAGGCAACGATCCGCACCGCCGCGGACGCCGCCGTGGAGCTCGCCAAGCTCGCCCGCCTGCTGCCCGCGGCAGTGGTGGCGACCCTCAGCCGCGCTGCGGTCCAGCGACTCACCAAGAGCGAGGCCGTTTTGGTGGTCGATGGCGCCCATGTGCTGGATTACCAGGCGTCGGCGGCGCGCTCGCTCGGCGCCGTCAGCGAGGCGCGGGTGCCGCTGCGCGAAGCCGAGAACACCCGTATCATCGCCTTCCGCCCGAGCGACGGCGGGCTCGAGCACTTGGCGCTCCTGATCGGGGATCCCGATCCCAGCGAGCCCGTGCTGACGCGGCTGCATTCCGAATGCTTTACCGGCGATCTCCTGGGCAGCTTGCGCTGCGACTGCGGCGATCAGCTGCGCGGCGCGATCGCCGAGATTGCGCGCGCCGGCAGCGGCGTGCTGCTCTATCTCGCGCAGGAAGGCCGCGGTATCGGCTTGGTCAACAAGCTCCGTGCCTATCAGCTGCAGGATGCGGGCTTCGACACCGTGGACGCTAACGAGCAGCTGGGCTTCGACGCCGACGAGCGGGTCTATCTGCCGGCGGCGGAGATGCTGCGCCAGCTCGGCATCTCCCGCGTGCGGCTCCTCACCAACAACCCCGAGAAGGTGGCGGCGCTCACCCGTTGCGGCATCGCGGTGGTCGAGCGCGTGCCGCACATCTTCCCCGCCAACGACCACAACGAGCGTTACCTCAGGACCAAGGCGGCGCGCAGCGGGCACTTGCTCTAACCTGCCCGCGGGCCCGGCAGGATCTGCCGGCGGACCTCGGACCTCGGACCTAAGTCTTCGGAATCCGTAGGACTTTATTTGGCACCGGGCTTGCTTAAGCAGTCCCGGAGGTTCCTTCGTGTCCGATCTCGAATCCGCCTATATCCCCTACCTGAACGGCCAGATCTCCCAGCCGGCGCCGGATGACGGCAAACCGCACCTCTGGGGGCAGAAGGGATTCCATTTCCACGACCTCCTCGACGCCCTCAATCCCCTGCAGCATCTGCCGGTGATCTCGACGGTCTATCGCTGGATCACCGGCGACACGATCGGGAACATTCCGCGCATCGTGGGCGACGCCATCTATGGCGGAATTCCCGGCTTCGTCTCCGGGCTCTTCGGCGTGCTGCTCAAGGAAGAAACCGGCAAGGACGTGGGCGAGCACGTGGTGGCGACGTTGTTCGGCGACTCCAACTCGGCGCCGACGCCTCCGGCCCAGAGCGCCCAGCAGCCCGAGCTCACTACGGAGCAAGCGGCTGCGCTGGCTCATGCGCCGGTCGAGACGGCGGAGCTGGCCCCGCTGCCGGCCGTCGCCGCCGCGCCGGCAACTCCTGCCCCGGCCGCGACCAGCGTGACCACGACTCCCGCCGCGCAAACCGCCGCGGCCGCTCCCGCTGCGACGCCGGCCACCGCGCTTCCCGCGGCCTCCGTGACCGCGGCGGCGGCAAAGCCCGACCATCCGGCGATCCCGCTGGCGCGCGGCGTCGGCATGAGCGTGGCGGCACCGGCTGCGGCGCCGGCGATCACGGTCACGAAAGACACTGCGGCGAGCGCCTTCCTGACGCAGGCCACCGAGCGTCAGCGCCAACTCCTGGGCAGCGGCGCGGCACCCGCCCCAACCGGCCGCGTGCTGAGCTCGCAACCCGTGCCTTTGCAGCTGCCACCTGGCGCCATCTCGTTCATGTCGCGCCCCAGCGCGACGCTTGCCGCGGCGCCGCCGAGCCCGCTTCCGGCGACCGGCGGCCCGGCCACGAGCGGTCCCGCCGACATCTCGCAAAAAATGCTCGGCGCCCTCGACAAGTACGTCGCGCTCCAGAAGCAGAACACCGCGAACCGCGAGTCCCGCGGCGTACAGGTCGACGTGAGCCCGTAGCATCCGGACCTCGCTCCGCGCTATACCGGCGGCGATGGACCTGGTGGTGGACGGCGACGGCTGTGCGGCGTGGGGCGCTCAGGTGTTTCGCGCGGCGCTCGGGCGCGCGGGGATCGCGCGCCGGAAGCGCGAGGGCGACCACGCCACGCCCCAAGGCGCATTCCTGTTGCGCGAGGTCCTCTACCGGTCCGACCGGGTGGGAATCCCTCGCACGCGCCTGCCGTTCCGCGCGCTCAAGCCCGAGGACGGCTGGTGCGACGCCGCCGAGGACCCCCGTTATAACCGGCGCGTGCGGCTACCCTATTCCGCGAGCGCCGAGCGGCTCTGGCGCGAGGACCACGTCTACGACCTGCTGGCGCCGCTCGGCTACAACGACGATCCCGTGGTGCCCGGCCTCGGCAGCGCGATCTTCCTGCACGTGGCGCGGCCAAATTACCTCGGCACCGAGGGTTGCATCGCGCTCGCGCTCGAGGACCTGCTCAATGTGCTCGAGGAGGCCGACGCGACGTCGCGGGTGGTCGTGCGGGATTGAAAGGGGCTCAACGATGTGCGGCGCGTTCACTACGGTGCGGTTGGTCGTTGCGTGTCTCGCCGCGCTGACAGCGATGGGTATCGCAAGCAGCGCAAGGGCCGAGGGCGAGTATGGGCCCGCCCATGCCGCGCAGACGCTCAGCGATATTCGGCTGCCCTGCATGTTCATCATCCGTTGTCCGCTCACCCCGTCGGTCTACGAGACTTTCCGCCGCGCGGTGGCGGGCGAGCGCGATCAGCAATACGAGCTTGCGAAGCTGCTGGACCGGGGCGATGGACTGCCGCGCGACCTGAACGCGGCGACGGGGTGGTACGGACGCGCCGCCGAGCAGGGCCATGTGCCCGCCGCGCTCGAGCTCAACCACCGGCGCCATGAGGGCCAAGCGATCGAGGCCGACGAGGGGAAGATCGCGGCGGCGCTCCGCGCCGCCGTCGATGCCGGCAATACCGAGGCCATGCGGGCGCTCGCGGACATGACGATTTACGGCCGTGGCGGTCCGCGCAATCCGCAGGAGGCGCTCGCCCTCCTGCATCGCGCGGCGGACAAGGGCTCGGCGCTCGCCGAGCAGGATCTGGGCGACCTTTATCTGCTTGGCGCGCCCGGCGTGCCAATGGACGCCCGCGAGGGCTTCCGCTGGATGGCGACCTCGGCGCGGCACGGCAATCTCGAGGCCATGGAGCAGCTGGGCTCGCTCTATCTCCACACGCCCGACTCGTCGTTGCAGGATCCCGCCGAGGCCTATCGATGGCTGGTACGGGCGTCGCTGCTCGACGCGGCACGGTCGCAGGAGGCGCTGAGCACGCTCTTGGCCGAAGGCGCCATCGTGAACGGGCGCACCGTGATCGCGCCCGATACGATCCAGGCGGACATGTGGTTCCGCATCGCCGCGCGCTCGCCCTTCCACGACAATCCCAGCATCCGGCACAGCATCGAAATGAACATGACCTCCGCCGAGCTCCAGCAGGCGAAGAAGCTCGCCGCCGACTGGCATCCGCGCACGCTCCAGGAGGTGCTTGCGATGACCATCGACCCGCCGGCGGTCAAGGCGTCGGCACAGCGGCCGTGGCCGCCGGGATTGATGGGCGCGGCGCTGCAGCAGTTCCAGGACGGCGTGGACAATCCCGAGCCCTGGCAGCGCCTTCCGGATTTCGACCGCCCCGAGGAGGTGGCGGCGGCGATGACGGCAATAGCCGAGCATTGCGAGCAGAAGGGGCTCGACCGCTGCGCCGCGCAATGCCGCGACCGGCTCACCGATTTGACGCCGCCGGAAAAGCCGGGCGGCCTCACCGTCGATGAGATCGCCGATCGCCTGCGAAAAAATCCGGGCCTCTCGCCGGCCGCCTTGATGCGCAAAACCACGCCCACCGCCGAGGAGCAGATGCAGGGCTGGACCTGGTGCGCCGCCCGCGTCGCCGATCATTGAGGGCGTAGAGCGTCCGAGCGTCGTGCGTCCTTCGACGCGCTCCCTTCGGTCGCTTTCTCAGGATGAGGTCATTCGATCGTGCAGCACTCGATGCGCCTCGTCCTCAGCAAGCGAAGCGCGTCGAAGGATGCACGCTGTCAGGCGCTCGGCGGCCGCGGCCTCTCGCCGAAGATCGCGGTGCCGACGCGGACGTGGGTGGCGCCGAGGCGGATCGCGATCTCGTAGTCGGCGCTCATGCCCATGCTGAGCTCGGCGAGACCGTGGCGGCGCGCGATCTCGCGCAGCAGCGCGAAATGCGGCGAGGGCTCCTGGTCGAAAGGTGGAATGCACATGAGGCCGACAACGGGGAGGCGCCAGCGGTCCCGGCACTCCGCGACGAAGGCGTCCGTCGCCGCCGGCAGCACGCCCGCCTTTTGAGCCTCCTCGCCGGTGTTGACCTGGATGAAGCAACGGGGGCGGCGGCCCGTGCGCTCCATCTCGCGGGCGAGCGCCTCGGCGAGCTTGGGGCGGTCCACCGTCTCGATCACATCGAAGAGCGCCACCGCCTCCTTCACCTTGTTGGTCTGCAGCGGGCCGATCAGGTGCAGCACGAGATCGGGATACGCGGCCTTGAGCGCGGGATATTTCCCCTGCGCCTCCTGCACGCGGTTCTCGCCGAAGACGCGCTGGCCCGCCGCGATCGCGGTGGAGATGGCGGTGGCGTCGTGGGTCTTGCTGACCGCAACCAGCGTGACATCCGCGACGTCCCGCGCCGCGGCGCGCGCGGCCGCCGCGATCCGGTCTTTCACGAGGCCCAGGCGTTCTGCTAGGCCTGCTTGCAAATCAAGGGCTTGCCCGCTCATTGCGAGACCTTGGCGGCTGCCACCAAGGGCGTCAAGCCCGCTCGGCTGCAGCCCGAAGAACTAGCGGAATTTCCCGTCGCTCCGGTGTAGGATGCGGCCCCTCGGAGGGGGTCATCCCGGGAGTTTCTAGGAGCAGGGCCAATGGCGTTGTCGTTTCGTATCGTCGGGTGCGTCGTGGCGGCGGCGCTGTCCGTCGCGGGTTGCGGGATGTTCGGCGGCAGCAAATCGGACAGCGGCGATACGAAGACCGTCCAGACCACCAACGATCCCTATCACACCGATCCAGGCAAGATGGATCCGAAGGATTTCAATCCGAGGATCCAGAGCGACAACGATCCCTCGACCCTGACGCTGATGTCGGCGCTGTTCGGCGGCGGCGGGAGCGGGCAGAACGGCAACGGCCCGGCCGGCGTCGGCGTCAACAGCTTCCTCTGGCGCGCCTCGCTCGACACCGTCAGCTTCATGCCGCTCGCCTCGGCGGATCCGTTCGGCGGGGTCATCATCACCGACTGGTTCAGCCCGCCAGAGACGCCGGACGAGCGTTTCAAGGTGAACGTGTTCATCCTCGGCCGCGATCTGCGCGCCGACGGCGTGCGCGCGAGCGTGTTCCACCAGAGGAAGGATGCGATGGGACAGTGGGCGGAGGCGCCGGTCGACGCCAACACCGCCACCGACCTCGAGAACGCCATCCTGACGCGCGCGCGACAAATCCGCTTGAGCGCGGTCGCCAACCAGCAATAGCCCGCCGCCGATAGCGCACCTCGATACCGGGAGCACGAGACCGCGCGATGGCGCGCTACAACGCTCAAGAAACCGAAGAGACTTGGCAGAGGATTTGGCGGGAGCGCCGCGCCTTCGAGGTCGCGACGGACCCGGCCAAGCGGAAATACTACGTGCTGGAGATGTTTCCGTATCCCTCGGGGAAGCTCCACGTCGGCCACGTCCGCAACTACACCATGGGCGACGTGGTCGCGCGCTACAAACGCGCCCAGGGCTACAACGTGCTGCATCCCATGGGTTGGGACGCCTTCGGCCTGCCGGCGGAAAACGCCGCCATCGCCGGCAAGGTGCATCCGAAAACCTGGACCTACGAGAACATCGCCGCGATGCGCGCGCAGCTTCAGCGCATGGGCGTGAGCTACGACTGGCGGCGCGAGATCGCGACCTGCCATCCCGGCTATTACAAGCACGAGCAGAAGATGTTCCTCGACTTCCTGGAGGCGGGCCTCGCCTACCGCAGGGAGTCCTGGGTCAATTGGGACCCCGAGGAGAACACCGTGCTCGCCAACGAGCAGGTGATCGACGGCCGCGGCTGGCGCTCGGGCGCGCTGGTGGAGAAGCGGCTGCTGGCCCAATGGTGCCTACGCATCACCGCCTATTCCGACGATCTCTTGGAGACGATCAAGACTCTCGACCGCTGGCCGGAGCGGGTGCGGCTGATGCAAGAAAACTGGATCGGCCGCTCCGAGGGCGCGCGGGTGTTCTTCAAATTGAAGGGCCGCGGCGGCCGAAGCGAAGCCTCCGGCTCGCCCGGCGACGATTTCGAGATCTTCACGACGCGGCCGGATACTCTCTACGGCGCGTCGTTCATGGCGGTCTCGCCGAACCATCCGCTGGCGCTCGAGCTCGGGGCCAAGGACGCGCGGCTCCAGGAGTTCATCGCGGAATGCAACCGCATGGGCACCAGCGAGGCGGTGCTGGAAACCGCGGAGAAGCGCGGCTACGACACCGGCCTCAAGGCTCTGCATCCGCTGGTCGAAGGCTGGGAGCTCCCGGTCTATGTCGCGAACTTCGTGCTGATGGAATACGGCACGGGCGCGATCTTCGGCTGTCCCGCGCACGACCAACGCGATCTCGATTTCGCCCGGAAATACGGCCTGCCCGTGAAGCCGGTGGTGCTGCCCCCGGGCGCCGATGCCGCGGCTTTCGCCATCGGCGACACGGCCTATGTCGAGGACGGCACGATCATCAATTCCGATTTCCTCAACGGTCTCGACGTGCCCGCGGCCAAGCGCGCGGTGATCGATCGCCTGCAATCGCTCGGCGCCGGCAAATCCAGCATCACCTATCGGCTGCGCGACTGGGGAGTCTCGCGCCAGCGGTACTGGGGCTGCCCGATCCCGGTCGTGCATTGCGGCGATTGCGGGATCGTACCGGTGCCCGAGCGCGATCTCCCCGTGCTGTTGCCGGAGGACGTGAGCTTCGACAAGCCGGGCAACCCGCTCGATCATCATCCGACCTGGAAGCACATCGCCTGTCCGACCTGCGGCAAGCCCGCGCGGCGCGAGACCGACACCTTCGACACCTTCTTTGAATCGTCCTGGTACTTCCTGCGCTATTGCTCGCCGCGCGCCGAGACGGCGTTCGAGCGCACGGACGTCGACTATTGGATGCCGGTCGACCAGTACATCGGCGGCGTCGAGCACGCGGTGCTGCATCTGCTCTACTCGCGTTTCTTTACCCGCGCGCTGACGCAGTGCGGCTATCTCGACCTGAAGGAGCCGTTCGCGGGCCTCTTCACCCAAGGCATGGTCTGCCACGCCACATATCGGAACGCCGACGGCGACTGGCTGTTCCCCGACGAGGTGACCGAGACAGAGAACGGCTCGCTCGTCGACGCCAAGGGTCGGCCGGTTCAGGTCGGCCGACTCGAGAAGATGAGCAAGTCGCGCAAGAACGTGGTCGGCCTCGAGTCCGTGATCTCCGAGTACGGCGCCGACACCGCGCGTCTTTTCCTCATGTCGGACAGCCCGCCCGAGCGCGATCTCGAATGGACGGATGCGGGCATCAAGGGCGTGTGGCGTTACGTGAACCGGCTCTGGCAGCTGGTAACGGAGGGCACGCGGCCCATCGCGGAGATCGGGGTGGCGTCGAGCCCGCCGGTAGACGACGGCGTCAAGGCGATGCGGCAGGAGGTGCACCGAGCGATCTTCGAGGTCACGCGCTGTCTGGATTCTTTCCGGTTCAATAGCGCCGTGGCGCGGATCCGCGAGTTGTCGAACGCCATCGAGGATTTCGAAGCGCGCGACCCGGCCGCCGCGGTCGCGCGACGCGAGGCTCTCGAGGTCCTGTGCAAGCTCGTTGCTCCCATGATGCCGCACTTGGCCGAGGCGCTCTGGTACGAGCTCGGGCACCGGACGCTGATCATGAACGAACCCTGGCCCGAGGCGGACCCGGCGCTGGTCGCGGAGGAGCGGGTCACCATCGCGGTGCAGGTCAATGGCAAGCTGCGCGGCACCCTGGAGTTGCCGCGAGACAGCGAAAAAGCCGCGGCGGAGAGCGCCGCGCTGGCACTTCCGGCGGTGGCGCGCCACCTCGATGGCCGCGCGCCGCGCAAGGTCATCATCGTGCCCAACCGGATCGTCAATGTGGTGGTGTAGGGGTGTACTTAATAACAACATCAATGAGCTAACCCAGAACAATCCGATAACCATTGCGGCTTTGGACCCAAGTTGGACCCAAACTGGCATGGGCCCGTTGCGGGCACGGTCGCCGAGCGTTCCAATTGCTAAGCAGGATCTGTCTCAGGGGGCCGCGACTGGCGCCCGTTCCTATCCGCCGAGTACCCCCTTTGACAAGGCACCGATGACCGCGGCGGCGCTCATGTCGGCTTTCTTCGTCCGCTTCGCATAGCTGCGCAGCAACACCGCCGGATCATGGCCGCAACGCGCAGCGACGACATGAACCGGCACGCCAGCGTCGAGTAGCAACGTCTCGTGTGTGCCGCGTAGGTCGTGAAAGCGCAGCTTGGGAAAACCGAGCCCCCGTGCCTTCCGACCAAACTCCTTGGTGACAGCATACGGGTTCCGGAACCGCGTGAAGCTGAAATCGTCACCCGCAGGCGAGGGGAACATGAGCGCGTCGGGCGGCAGCCTCACCAGCGACAGGTCTACCGTGTCGCTCTCCGGCACTCCAGCTTTGATGCGCAAGTGTTTCTCATGGACCTGGACGAGCAATGCGATCAATCCATCATCGATTGCAATGATCCTTGTCCCGCGCGCAGTCTTGGGCTCCTTAGTGCCTCGGCCATGCTTTTTCGTCTGTTCGAGAGCCCGCCTGATTGTGAGTGTCTTGTTGCTGATGTCGAGATCGGACCACCTCAGCGCGAGGATTTCGTTGCGGCGAGCGCCAGTGAAGGCGGCGACCGACACGATAGGGAATAGTGTCGAATTGCGAAATCCTTGCACAAGTGCTGCCAATTGCTCCTGATCGAGCACGGTGCCTGCATCGCTGTCGCCTAGTGACGGTGCCTCCGCTCTCGCAACTGGATTGTGGATGATCAGCTCCTTGCGAACAGCGGCATTGAGACATGCACCTAATACGACATGAAGATGATGCACAGTGCGCGGTGAGAGGCGCTGTTCAAGCGTCGTGTAGAGGGTGTCAATCTCGGTCGGTCTGATCTGTTGGAGCGGGCGCGCGCCCAGCGTCGGCACTGCATGAAGGCGCAGCAATTCCTCATAGCGCTCTAGCGTCCGCGCGTTCACGAGCCCGCGCTTGCGCCTTGGCGTATCTTCGCTGTCGGGTCCGCGACGCTCCAGTAACGCGATCCACTGGCGCACCCACTCCGCGAGCGTAATTCTGCTTGGCGCGACATGCTGGTTGTCTTCTCCACTCTTTAGGAGGCGGCGCAGTTCCTTCCGTGCGTCACCGATGCTGCCGCGAAACGTCTTGGTGAACCGCTTGCCGCCGACGCGATACCGCAAGCGCCAGCGATCCTTACCGCGCTCGTCAATCCCGCCGTCGCCGTGATCGCGTTTGTCATGTGCCATGGTTACGTCCTACCTCTAGTCGCCGATCGCTACGCCGGCTCATGTGAGGGCTTCTTCCCAGTGCGAGGACGGCGCCGCGTCCCTTTCGGGCGGCGGCGCTGCTTATGCGCAGCCCGCCGATAAAAATAGATACGGCATTTATCCGAGCAGAACTTCGCGTCGCTGCGTTTCGATCCCGGACCTCTCGGCATGGGCTTCTCGCAATAGAGACAACCAGGACCGTTCCAATCGACGCCGTTACAAAGGTCCATTCCGATGCGCCAGTACATCCAACCGAGCAGCGTCTGAGGCGCCAGTACAATTTGGTAACGGCCACCGTACCCCTTGACGAGGCGCGGGCGCATCGCCGGCGCAAACGAATTGAACTGCTCGTCGAGCGGAGCGCCTTCCGCGTCGTTCTCCAATCCAAAGCCGAGGAGGAGAGATAGATCTTCTTGTTCCCGCCTCAGGTACTCGAGCGGTTCCTCGGACGCATCTGCACCCCACACCGGTGACCCGAGGAACCCGTGCTCGCGGACAAACCCTAGCAACGCGCTCTCGATGTCATCAAAGCGTCGCTTATGGAAAGTCAGTCCCTCCTCCGCGTATCCGGTGCGATCCTCGTCCGGAAACCAGACCTGTGTCCACAAGTTGCCGAACGTGCGGTGAAGAGGCGGGTCAATTGCGGCGGGATCGACCGAGCGCATCGACCCCATTCGCCGCACAATGCGCTGCCGGTCCGGCGATAGGTCGTATCCGGAAGCATCCTTTTTCCACGCGAAGGAGAAAAGCGACGCGCGGCGCTCGTATGGGTCTGCGTAGAGCTGATGTGACGGTTTTCGGTTTATCATACGTTACACTTGGTCCCCGTTCGCGGCCCCTGTCAAGCTCGTGGTTGTTCTAAGCCTGTTAGTCACACGCCCGCCCTGTATCGGATGTGTAACGGGTACTTATGTTGTAAACGTGACAGGACCGTGGTTCTGTCCGCATTACGGCAACCCCAGATGGGACCCGCCGTGCCTCCCAGCTTTCATGCGGGATGCGGACACGCGCGAAACGTTTAGACAGGAGTAGACGGATGACTAGGTCGACGAACGACGTGGCTTCCAGCGTGAGGCTCACCCTGAGCGTCGCAGAAGCTGCGAAGCAGCTACGCATTTCACGAAACTCGGCCTACGAGGCGATCAAGGCCGGAGCATTACCGAGCATAAGGATCGGCCGGCGTGTGCTGGTACCGTGCGCCGCGCTTGCGTTGATGCTGGCGGGAGAGGGCGCGCCTCGGGGCGCTAACCGATGATCCGCTTTAATCGGTTCGAAAGCCCAATACCGAGCCGGCGGTTCCGGCAAACCGATCTAACCGCCGAGGTAAGAGCCTGGGTAGCCAGTCGAGCAGCCGACCGTGATGCGGCGGCAGCGGAACGCAGTCGGCAAGCGCGTCGGGGCATGCAAACGCGCGACCTTCACAAGAACCGGAAGGCCGTGCCACCTGGAGCGGCGCTGTGAGTGCCTCCTTCGAGAACTACGCCGAGGCCGGCTACCTCGGCGAGTTGATACCCATCTTGCCGCCCGACGCGAAGATGAGCGAGAAAAGCGCTGTCTCGCCGAAGCAGCGTGGCAAGATCCCCGGTATCTACCATCCGAACCGTGGCGTCTGGACGGGGTTTCCCGACTGGTCCACCGCGACGTTCACGATGGACGACGTGCGCAAATGGGATCGCTGGCCCAAGGCCAACAAAGGACTGCGCACCAGGATTTATCAGGCGGTCGACATCGACACGGAAGTGCCGATGGCAACAGATGCCATCCGGGATGCAGCGTTCGGGTTCTTCGGTCGAACACTGATCCGCGGCCGCAAGGGTTCACTGCGCATTCTGCTCCCTTACCGCATGCGCGTCGGAGACGCCCCGATGCCCAAGCTGCGCGTGACGTGGACACACCCGCTGGCCCCGGACGAGGGCTCAGCCTGCGAGTTCCTCGGCAACGGACAGCAGTTCGTTTGCGAAGGCATCCACCCGAGCGGCAATCCGTACACCTGGGCCGGAGGCGTGGAGCCGCATGTATTCGGACCGGACCCGCTGCCGCCGATCACCGCCGAGATGCGAAACGCGTTCGTCAAGCATATCGTCGAGCACGTGCTGCCGGGGCTCGGCTGCACAGACATCGAGTGGGGCGCGCATGGCACTGATACGACAGCTACCGAATTCGTCGTCGGCGATCCAGCTCTTGCGGGAGATCGAGGACTACTGGCGGAAGCTGTCAACCGCATTCCTGTTGCAGAGCTTGACTACGAGCAGTGGATCACTCTTACCCACGCCATCAAAATGGGCTGCGGCGGTGAAGAGCTGTTCTACGAAACGGTCTTCGAGCCATGGTCCCTCAAATGGCCTGGCTCAACTCCCGAATACATACGCGCGAAGTGGGACAGCGTCACCGGCGCCACCATCGGTGCGCAGTATGTGCTCGACCACGCGCGTGCTTACGGGTTCGTGGACACGTCGGGCTTCGAAGAGGTGACATCAGCTGATGTCGCTCCGCCTACTGATGAGCCGCTCCATCCGATGCTCGAAGGAATGAACCGGCGATATTTCGTGGCACAGGACGGTGCAAGAGTCGCGGTTTGCGAGTTGAGGCATGATCCAGAGCTGAACCGTCAGGTGCTCATTCGGCAGCAGCCCAAGGACTTCCTGACGCTCTGGCAGAACTGCCGCCTGCCGGACGCAAAGGACAATATCGGAAAGACTTGGCTCCGGCATCCCCGCCGGCGAACGTACAACGCCATCGTTTTTATGCCTGGGCAACAGGAGCCAGCTGGAACATTCAACTTATGGCGCGGATTTGCGGTCGAGGCCAAATCAGGGGACTGCTCGCTCTTCAAAAAATTCGTACTCGACGTGATCTGCGACGGTGATCGCATCCGCTTCGAGTACCTTTGGTGTTGGATGGCTCGCACCGTCCAATACCCAGCAGAACCGGGAATGGTTGCACCAGTCCTTCGCGGCCGACAACGCATCGGCAAGGGCTTCTTCGTAAATCAGTTCGGGCGCATTTGGGGTCCACACTTCATGGCGGTCTCAAACGGCCTGCATCTCGTTGGCAAGCACAACGCTCACCTGGAGAACGTTTGCGTGCTTTTCTGTGACGAAGCCCTATTTGCAGGTGACCGATCGATCGTTGGGCCGTTGAAGAGCCTCATCACAGAGAAGACAATAACGATTGAGCCGAAGTTTTTTGACGCGAGGCAGGCTCCGAACCGGCTGAAAGTCATCATGGCGAGTAACGAGGATCACGTCGTCCCAACCGACCGAAGCGGAGAGGCAAGGCGGTTTTTCGTTCTCGACGTGAACGATGCTCATGCCCGCGACAAGGCGTACTTCGGTGCGATCTCAAAGGAGATGGATGAGGGTGGCGTTGCTGCGCTCCTTTATGAATTACAGCAAACGGACCTGTCACAATTCGATGTGGAGCGGGTGCCGGTAACTGAAGCGCTCATCGACCAGAAGGTTAAAAGTTTGGAGGATGTGGCGCAGTACTGGCTTGAGGCGCTCCATCGCGGAGAACTGCCAGTGCCGGAGGCCGGCGCAGAGTTCCTCGAAAACGAGGAAGCACGGTGGATAAGCGGGGCAACGGTTCAAATCAACCATCTCTATGACGATTATGTCCGATGGGCGCAGACGCATCGCGTACATAACCCGAAGGTCGAGCAGGAGTTTGGCAAGTGGCTACGACGTTTGCTTAAAGGTGAGGATTTAGAGGTGACCCGCCCTACCGGAGCACCGGCGCGGCCAAGGTGCTACGTGTTGCCGCCGCTAGAGCGGTGCCGCGCCGCGTTCGAGCGGTTCCTAGATGCACCCATCGCGTGGACGCGATTTGCCGATTAGCCCTGTACCGCCCGCGGTTTTTGGGACACCGGATTGAACCCTACGCAGCGATGGGCTTGGTTTGAAGCTGCTTGTGTCGAAAGTCGGCTGGCGTGAGAAAACCGTGCCGCTCGATCAGCCAGGTTGTTGTAGGTCTCCTGGAACAGCAGCAAAGCCTGGCGCAGTTCCTCGATCGTCTCGAAGCTCCGTACCCACAGCAGGTTTTCCTTGAGCATGCGGATGAACCGCTCGGCGCAGCCATTGCCCTCCGGCGCGCGGACGAAGGCGGGGGAGCTTTCGATGCCGAGGAAGGCGATCTCCTTCTAGAAGTGGTCCGACATGTATTGCGATCCGTGGTCGTGCCGCACGGCGAGACCATGGGCGATGCCCCTGGCGAAGCCGCCGAAGTGCCGCCGTACGCCCTGTGGCGGATCGGTTCCAGGGCTTCGAAGCGGGTGGCCCGCGCATGCGCGTGGACCCCCACACATTCGGCGGAGTAATGATCAACCGCGATGAACACCGCCGCCGGGCCTTCGGCGGTGATCGTCGTTGTCAGATCGGTGCCCCACATCGCGTCGACCGTCTCGGGGATGATGGTGCCGTCGTGGCTGCGTGGCCCGCGCGGTGAGCCGACCCGTGCCGGCGCCAGCAGGTTGTTCTGTCGCCTCAGCCGCAGGACACGTCGCAACGACGTGCGGGTTGCCGGTGACCGGCGAAATGGTGTGGCTCATGGCTTGCGCCTCGGTCGGGCTAAAGGGCGGTTGGCCTCCAGGATGGCGATCTTCTCGTTCAACAGGTCACACTCGATCAGCGCCGCCCCGAGCTTGGCCTTCAGCCGGTC
>Ga0209517_10004237_pt1 | contig 18959 bp, 18 predicted proteins | sample PeaSoiMetSII2010_FD_187695 | JGI IMG/M metagenome (GOLD analysis project Ga0209517, IMG submission 187695) | Peat soil microbial communities from Weissenstadt, Germany - SII-2010 (SPAdes) (version 2) | ecosystem: Environmental > Terrestrial > Soil > Wetlands > Peat | place: Germany...
GCAATCGCCCAAGTGCGATTTTTCTGACCGAGCCGTGAACGCCTTTGCAGAAATTCGACTGCCGGTTCGAGCAAATAAGCAAACAACAGCGACAGCAGCAAAATGAAAAAGGCACCGCGCGCTAGGTAGAGGATGGCCACCGCAACCAGGAAGAGTGCCACGGTTGTGACTACGTTGCCGGTACGATCGTCGATTGAGAACATGCTGCTCTACTTTCGATGTTTGTCATTCGCGCTATTCAATACTCGATCATCGACCTCGCTACACCAAGACAGGTGGATCGACAGGCTGGTCGGGGCTTAACTCTCCGGCGCGGGCACGAGGAGGGGTCTCCCAGCTCCAGCACGGGCTGCGCGAGCCGCTACCAATTCTTAGTCTTCCACGTCGGTAGCGTTTTTCTCCGTTCCTCAAGAATCCGGTTTCGATATCCGTGCCGATCCACACCAGCGAAGTAATGCACCCCAGGAGGGTTCAGGCAGCCTTGTGCCTGATTGTCCGTTCCCCCTGTTCGTGAAAAGTAACTCGTTCGCGAATACCGCTCACGATCAGGCTGATTCCGCGAGCAGCGGCCGCAATACCAACGACAGCACTGACCAGGACCGCACCCACGAAGGCCCACTTCATCACGCCGACGCCAATGACGATCGAAGCAATCGCGGCGATGACGAGCAGTGCGCGACTCTTTGCATCTCCACCCGAAGTTCTCGCGAAAATGAGTTCGAGCACTCCGACCACGATGGCCCATAATCCGATCAGTTCCACGGCAATGTAGACCGTCCTTCCGGGCCAAAACACCGCCGCGATCAAGGTTGCAACTCCGATCACGCCACGAATTCTGGATGCGCGCTTGTCCATCACGCCCGTACCGAACAGGTTTACCAGGCTGTCGACCGCAACCAGCGCCACCAGCGCGAGCACGGCCGCCACGGCGGTCATGCTTGCGGATAGGGGCTTGGCTACACCGAAAACCACGTCCAGGATCCGCCCAAACATAATGCCGGCAGGAAGCACAACGGCAGCGATTCCGAATGCGATCGCCAGGAAGCCCGTCAATACGAGCTTCCACCAACTGCGCTGCTCTCTTGAATTCTGAAGCGACATTGTCTTACCTCCAGTTCCAACCTCGCCTGCCATCAGGCAGCTCTGTCTAACGCTTTCGGTCCCGGCAAACTGTGAATGGCGCCCGCGAAACCTACCAGAGCCGACCCGTCAAAGATGAGGTCGATTCCGATCGCCAAACCAATGAAGTAGGTGGTTGCTGCAGGCCAACTAACCAAAAGGTAGACGCCGAGAACGACTGAGACCAGTCCCGAAAACACCGTCCATCCCCACCTGGGAAACTGAATAACACTCGCCCCGACTCCGCGGAACAGCCCGCCGACGATAAAGAGTGCAGCGAGCAGCATGGTCACTCCTTGTGCGCCTGCGTCCGGGTGACGAATCAGGAGGTATCCAGTCACTCCCCGGATGATCGCGTTCAGCAGGTACAGAAAGAACCCGTGCCAGCTGAAGGCGTAAAACGAGTTGACAAGCCACAACACTCCACTGATTGCAAGAACCCAGCCTAACGCCAGGATTGAGAAAGTGGTTGCGGTCTGTGCTTTGGCGACGCAGGCGACGCCGAGAATTATCAGCAGAATGCCGAAGACGAGGAACCAGCCCCAGGACTTTCTGACTTGATCGAGTCCAGCGGCGAACAAATCACTAATTGTGGTCATTGTGTTTCTCCTTTTGCGCACTGCCGTCATTTGGTTTTCACCGATTCGGCAGCACGGATGAATTGAATTCTCAGTGCAAGAAAACCTCCGGAGCGTTCTTCGGCACGACAAACGGCGTAGCCGATTTTGGGTCCGGGTTAAACTTCTTAAAGACCGACGGGTTGCGGCGGAAGTGCCGCTCTAACGCATTAACTCGATTTTGGTCATTGGGGTGATCCGATAAGAGCTGGGGAACCTCTTCCGTCCTGGCGCTCTTGAAATCCTGGAATAGCCATACTAGTCCCCACGGGTTGTATCCGGTGGCGGCACACACGTCGGAGCCGGTGAGGTCGGCTCGGGATTCCACATCGCGGGAGTAGCTGAGGGAGTGCAGCTTGCCCAGGAGAAGCATGGCTAGGAACTGCGCACGAGAAGGGCCCAGAAGAATCGTGGCTCCGATTTCCCGCTTCCTGATTTTCTCCTCCTCCTCCATCAACGTCACGGTGTCGTGATGGATGGTGTGGGAGACCTCGTGGCACAACGTTCCGGCGAGCTCGTCAGTATTCTTCACGAAATACAGGAGCGAATCGACCACATACACGTTACCGCCCGGAGTTGCGAACGCGTTCGGGTGAGCTTCATGAACCAGGTAGAACTTGAACGGGTGGTTGTATCGCGGTTGCGCCGCGCGGGTAATGGCGTCCGCAATCGGCTTCAACTGGTCGTACAGAGGGGACGATTCGATGATCTCGCCCTTGGCTTTCAGTTGGTCGAAGACCGACTGGCCCATCTGCACTTCATCGTCCTGGTCTTGCGCCGCTATTGGAATTGCGTTCACAAGGCCCACGAGGCACAACGCAGCAGCGGTGGTGCACAAAATCACTTTTCGACGTAGTTCGAATACATTCATGATCCATCTCCTCCGAGCAGCGTTGGTCGTCGCTACGTACTGCCGATCAAGCATCCATTCCGTTCCCTGGGCATGGAGTGTGTCCACAACTACACGTGAGCACGATTTCAGCCACATCATCGGCGTCTGAACAGTAGTCGCTGCAGTACTCCTGCGTGGATGGAACTTGACACCTGCACTGCTCTTGAGGGCATTTGTGCCGGCTTTCCGCGTCAATGATGTCTTCCATGGCCTACCTCACTCTTTCGAGAGTTGTCGATTCACGCCGCTTGGAGCACGTGGTTATTCGCAAATCGTGTGCGAGACATGCGTTTCTGCCGCCTTGGCCTCTGCCTCGCGCTCAAGGTCCTCCGCTTTGGCCTTTGCCTCCCACTCCGCTTCGTCGCGTTTGTCTTTCGCCTCTAGCAACTGCGCTTGAATTTTGGAGTCGAGCTGGTTCATCTTTTCCTGCAGCTTTGCTTTTCGGTCGGCGTCAGCCTTGGCCCACTCCGCCTTCATTTGGGCGAGGTCGGCTTTCATGGCGGCGACGTGCTCCTCGTGGAGTGTGTGTTTTACCTCTGACAGAGTGCGACGGAATACGATACCCCCGATACGCTCCATGCAGGTGTCAATCGGAGTCGTCGACTCCTCTTGAACCTCCGCGACTACCGCAAAGCGATTCGGTCGCAGTTCTTTGGTCAGAGCATCAATGAAGTCGTCGCCAATCCGGAGATCGTTCAGGTCCGCCGCGCCGCCGGCCAACAGCCCCACAACAGCACCGATCGCCATGCCGGGCGGTCCGCCGAGCATGCCGATGAGACTTCCAAGTTCGGTTCCGAGAAGAGTTCCGAGCGGCCCTCGGTCATTCTCCTGCTCTATGGTTGCCCTGCCATCTGCGTGCTTGGCAAGCACAACATTGGCGTAGAGGTTGATGCGACCTTCATCGTCCAACCGCAAAAGCGCGTTCTTGCCCTCATACGCTTTTGTTTCAGTGTCAAAGACGACTACCAGGATTCTGTCCATGACGGTTTCGCGCCTCTTGATTTGACGCTCTCCATCTGAGCGTAATGAATGCAATGCAAGCGCCATTGGTAAGTTCTTCAAAACGCTCGGGCTCGGATGTCGCAGAGTCGGAGTCCCTCCGCGAATTCGCGAAGTTCGTGAAAATCGACGATGGGTCTTGAATACCGATGAGAGCCAAACTTGGCAGCCCGCCTCTACCACAGGTGGACACAATGGTCACCATCGTGCTCTGAGGTAACGGTCCGGCCGATGCGGCATGCAGCGATTGCACCTAGTCGGGGTAGCAGCCTTTTGAAATGAAAACAAAACTTCTCGTTCTTGTAATGCTGTCGTTGACCTTGGCCGTAACCGTTGTGTTCCTATATCGACTTGCTGCGACTTGGCGCTGATGGATCTCGTTGTCGAAGATCGGCATGTTTCGACAAGGGGCTCGTATAGCCACTCGAAACTAAGAAGTAGGAGATGAGTTATGCGTGGCATACTGGTGGTCGTGTTTGACGATGAAAGCAAGGCAACCGAAGGGGGGGAAGGACTTTGGCAACTCGACCGCGAAGGCAGTATCAGCATCTACGACTACGCGTCGGTTGCGAAGCGCGCCGACGGCACCACCATCGTAAAGTGGGCGGATGAGCATCGTCCATTCAACACTTTCGCCGGCGTTCCGCGATCTGCGACGGAACCTTCAGCCGATGCGATAGCCTCGGGCCTTGCGGCTCCTACCCGGACGCATGCAGGCGAGCTAGCAGAACTGCACCCTGCCGTCATGGACGAAGCCTTTATCAGTGATGTGACAAAGGTCTTGTTGCCAAATAGGGTGGCACTGATCGCAGACATTGAGGAAGAGTTCGCGACACCAGTGGATCGCCGGATGGAGTCGCTAGGGGGAATTATGTTCCGGTGGGTGATAGGGGAATAGGAGAAGTCTCCCGAGATTATTTTAAGCGCGTTTGGCTCGCCGGACTGCGGTTTTCGGGTTGTCGAGGATCGGACGAATCATCGGCGCTGAGAGAAATGTTTGTCGAAGTGGCTCTTCTGCGGGCAGGGAATTTGCCAACTTCATAATCGTGTCGCGGCTGAGCTCCAGATGGCGTTCCGCCAAGTCCCAATCGCTTGAGTTCTGGTAGAATTCCGCGGCGGTTGCGTGAACTCGCCAGTGGGCGAGCGGAACTTCATAACCCTCCATCGTCTTCAGAGCTCTAGCGATAAAATCTTGAGCGCGATCAAAGTCCTGTTCGGCGATGGCGAGCCGGGCGTTTGCTTCAAAAGCCAGTGCCCGGGCCATGCGATCTTGGACAATTAGCGTAATTTTCAGAAACTCCTCTGCTTCTGCTCGCGCCTTCCCTAAGTCTCCTTTCGATAACCAAGCTTCCGTCAGAGCCCGTTGGAGTGTCAGGCGGAAGTGCCAGTCGGCCAACATCGGAAGTTGATCCATTTCTTTCCTGCACGTCAGCAAGTGCTCCAGGGCGCGTTCATGATTTCCGAGACCTGCTTCAGCCCATCCCGCCAAGATCAAACATGTGCGATGAGGGAGAGGGATGGCGGCAAGTAGAGGAAGGGCTGACTCGATGATCTGTTGGCTTCCGGCAAAGTCCATCGCCTCGATCAGTATCCACGCACGCTCCATTTCCGTAATGGCCGCATTCTCGCGATTGCCATTCTTCTTGGCTACCTCGGCACGCTGTCGGTTTCTTCGCAGCGCCTCGCCCCACTCTCCAAGAAGAAAAAGACACTTGACTATGACATGCTCATAGGATGTGAAATCCCACCCTAGGTAAGGGTTCTCCTCGCAGCACTCCAGCGCAATTGCCAAGCTTTCCTCCGCGTTCCCGCACGCTTCCCGATATTCGGAGGAGTTGATAAGAACATAGCAACTCCAGTGCAGAAGTTCCCGCAACAACCTTTGATCGGCGGATTCACGAACCTTCGCGACCAAGCCCTTGAACTCTTGCAAATCTTCGGGTTCCCAATCGTTTGCGCGATCGCGGGGTTTGAGGATCACGCGCATGGCCGCCCGATAAAGAGTATCCCCTTCACCAGAGCGCGATAGTGCGTCGCGCGCACGCTCCAGCGTCTGCATGTACTGATCAACTCCAGAAAACTGCGCTATGGGCAAGACCATCTCCGGCAGCGCACGTGCCTCCACGTCGGCCCTACCGTAGTGCGCTGCCCGGGAAGCCAGGGCTTCGTAAGTCGCCACAGCGCGTTGATCGAATAGGTTTGTGTAGATCGCCGCCAGCTTCTCCCAGAGGTCGATTTCGCTCGTGGCACGCTCCGCCTCCGGCAATCTGCTCACCAATTCCAAAGTATGCTCAAGGATCGCTGCAGCTTGCCGCGGTTCAAACCGTCGGCCAGCCGTGTCCGCTGCCGACCGGAGGTACTTTATGGCACGTGGCCAGTCGCCGCCTTCCTCGAACTGGTACGCCAATTCGGCGGCCGCGTCTGCCTCGGTTAAAACATGCAATGCCTCGGCCTTTTCGGCCACACTCTGGTGCAGTTTTCTCTTTCGTGCAGGCCCGATTCGTCTGTACAAGACCTCGCGATACAACACATGCACGAATTCGTAGCAGAGGGATGTGCCAGTTCTGTAATCCCGAAAACCCGCCGCACGGATCATCTGATGCCGCCTCGCCAACCGCTCGAGCAACTCTTCAACCGTGTCCGGCTCAAGGTTGGACACTGCGGCTCCAATCGTCACCGACAATGAGAATTTCCTGAGAACACTGGCGACCTCGAGTAAGCGCTGCTCCTCCTCGCCCAGCCGCTCAATCTGGAGTTCGATCATTTGCCGCAAACTTTCCGGCGCTTCCAGGTCGATCTTCTCCAGGGGCACCTTAAGATGCCAGGCTCCATTTTCGAGAGCGATCAGACCCCGGTCTCGCATGTCATCCAAGGCAGCGACCATGAATAGCGGATTGCCTTCAGTATGCAGATAGATCAGCCCCGCCAAGCCTTTAGGCACTTCTGCTCCTCCCGACTCAGCGGCCACATACTCAGCAACGTCGGCTTCTTCGAGCGGCTGCAAGGCGATCTCGTGGCACAGGTGATGAATCAGCAGGTCCTGCTTGACTCCCTTCAGCGGATGCTGCGCAAGCGTCACGTCTACGGGACGATACGTGCTAATCAGCATCAGCTTGGCTGGCGCGCGGCGGCGAGCCAGGGCCGAGATGAGATCCACCGTGGAGGGGTCCACCCAGTGGAGATCCGAGAACACTAATAGGAGCGGACTCCCGGATGCGATCATCTCCAGGGCCTCGCTGATTTCGCGCAGCATGCGCTCGCGCGTGGCGCCCTGGATCTCCCGCTGTAGCATTTCTCGTTGTTTGGGTTTCACAAATGCGGGGAACTGTACTAACCAAGTCGGCGCTTGTGTCGCCAGGATTTGAACGACTGAGTCTCCTTCCGGCCCATGGCACAACTGACCCAATGCTTCGAACATAGGGTAATAAGCTTCCTTGCTTCCATACCCTTCGACGCATTGGCCGCGAGCGATCACAATACCGGGAAATTTGGCTGCGGTTTGGCGCTGGAACTCGTCGACGAGTGCGGTTTTACCGATGCCGGGATCCCCCGTGACAAAGACGATTTGCCGCTCGCTACGTTGCGCTCGACTAAGATAGCCGCCCAACTCCGCCAGTTCCGATTCGCGGCCCACGATCTTTCTCGTTCCCTCTGCGGGTAACGCTGCGGCAGCGCTTTCGTCGGTGACCGAAGCCACAAACTGATACCCCCGCTTCGGTAGCGTTTCAATGAACTGGGGCGTGTCGGGTCGGTCTCCTAGCACCCGCCGGATTTCCAGAACGTACTTTCTGAGCCCTTCAGGGTTTATATACGTGGCAGGCCAGAGTGCCTGTAAGATCTCGTCCGCGGTGACCAACCGGCCGGCGTGTTCCACCAGGTAACGCAGCACATCAAACGCTTTGGGAGTGAGCGCAACCCGCACATCTCCATCCCAAAGGCACTGGTTTGCGGTATCGAGCCGAAAGGATTGAAACCGCTTCATCGCCGAACCTACCTACGGATGCTTTTACCGCGTCGTGCAAGGCGCGACTGCCGGCATCAGCTGCGTAGTTAATCATACAGCTCGCCAGAATCCAAGCGGAACATTTTGAGGCTAACCCATTGCTGGGCAACGAAATGGCGGGGGACGGGATGTTCGCCGATCAAATCACCGTGGCACAATTCGCCTCCCAGAGGGGGCGCCTCGGTCGAACTCTGGCCGACTTGACCGAAGCGAAACGGTGACGTCACCAAGAATCAACGGAAACGACACACCTTTTCTTCTGGCGAGATCTATTCTCAGCTCGTTATGAATCGAGCATTTGTTGTGCGACTTGGACCACGAACGGAATCTGCACAAGGCTGGTTCGAAGGATGGGTGGAAGAAGTAGATACAGGCAAGGAGTTGAAGTTCCGGTCCGCGGAAGAATTGCTCAAATTCCTAGGACAGCGCTTCGATGAGGCACTCCGCCGCCAGCGAGAAACTGATCTGGCGAAGAAACCAGAGACAGTCGGAGCTAGATCTGCATGTTTGGAGGATCGTCATGAATTTGACTGATATCTCGGATCTCGACTTCCGCGATGGCAACTCGCAGTTTGCGAGTGTTGCTGCGAGCAGTCTCAGCATGAATAAGAAACCCTATTTGGAGGAAGAAGGCCGTTCTGAGGCAGGCTTTCCGGGAATCGTGGGGCAGAGTCGGGCCCTCCAAGAGGTGCTGCAACTGGTCGAAATGGTGGCTACAACGGATTCGACCGTACTCCTGTTAGGAGAGACGGGCACGGGCAAGGAACTCATCGCGCGTGCGGTTCACGATCGCAGCCACCGGAAGAACCGGAAGCTGGTATCGCTCAACTGTGCTGCCATTCCCAGCGGTTTGCTCGAAAGCGAGCTCTTCGGCCACGAGCGCGGTGCCTTCACCGGCGCGATTACTCAGAAGATTGGCCGACTTGAGCTGGCAGACCAAGGTACGTTGTTTCTGGATGAAATTGGTGATATCCCGCTAGAGCTACAACCGAAACTCCTGCGTGCCGTGCAGGAGCGGGAATTCGAGCGGTTGGGCAGCACGCACACAAAGAAAGTTGACGTTCGGTTTGTAGCCGCGACCCATCGCAACCTGGAAGAGATGATCTGGCAGAAACAGTTCCGTCAAGACCTCTACTATCGTCTGAATATCTTTCCGATTTCCATTCCCCCTTTGCGCGAACGCCCGGAAGACATTCCGCTGCTGGTACGGCATTTCGTCCGGCAATTCGCTCGGCGGATGAACAAAAACATAGAGAGAATTTCCCCGGAAACGATGCAGGCGCTGACGCGATATCCATGGCCCGGAAACATTCGTGAGCTGCAAAATGTCATCGAACGATCCGTAGTCGTCTATGAAAAGGGGAACCTGTCCGTCAAGAAGAGCTGGCTCTCGCGCGAATACTTCCCAACCGACCCGGCAACCCAGCCGCTCTTTAAAAGGTCTGCCATGGAGGGTCGAGAAATGATCGACGCTGCCTTGGCGGAAGCGAGAGGCCGAGTGTCGGGACCGTCGGGTGCGGCAGCCAAGTTAGGTATTCCGCCATCGACCCTGGAATCGAAAATCAGATCGATGAACATCGACAAGTATCGCTTCAGGGCTACGAGTACTCAGACCGCATGATTGCGCGTGGCGCCAGAGAGGTACCATCGCAGAAGGCCGGCTGATGCCGATCATCGAACGAGCTACGCGCCCGCGCAAGCTCTCACCACGTTCGGACGAACAGTGTCATAGCGAGGGACATCAACAGTACTGCCTCAAAGCTGCTAGCTAAAGCGGCCTCCAACTCCGAATCCACAATGCACCATAGTTTTTCACGAACTTCGCGAATTCGCGATGAGATTGCGACTCCTGCAATGCTCGAGCTTGAGCGTTTTGAAGAACTTACCGATGGCGCTTGCTTTGCATTCGAAAGCTTAGCAAGAGAAATCCAAATAAAAGGAGCGAAACCATCATGGACAGAATGCTGGTAGTTGTTTTTGACAACGAAACCAAATCGTACGAAGGGAAAAGGGCGCTTATGCAGCTCGATCGTGAGGGTAGCATCAGCGTCTATGCCTACGCGGTGCTTACCAAACACTCCGATGGCACCACAACTGTGAAGCAAGAGGACGACTACGGACCGATCGGGACTCTGCTCGGCACCTCGTTTGGAAGTCTGATCGGGTTGCTCGGTGGACCGGTGGGCTTGGCTATCGGCGCTGCTACTGGTCTTACTGTCGGCGCGGTCACCGACTTGACCAACGTTGGCATCGGCGAGGACTTCATCCAAGACGTCACCAAAGTGTTGTTGCCAAACAAGGTAGCCGTGGTCGCCGAAATTGAAGAGGACTGGACTACGCCCGTAGACACCCGCATGGAAGCGATCGGCGGGACCGTGTTCCGCCGGGCTCTTTCGGACGTGAAACACACAATCCACGAGGAGAACGTCAACGCCATGAAGGCGGACCTCGCCCAAATGAAGGCCGAGGCTGCCAAGGCTCACGCCGACCGGAAGGCAAAACTCAATGAAAAGATTAACCAGCTTGACTCCAAGATTCAGGCGCAGTTGCAGAAAGCCAAAGAAAGACGCGAGGCTGCGGAGCGTCAGGCTCAAGCAAAGGTCCAGGTACTGAAGGCCAAAGCAGCGGCCGCCGAGGCCAAGGCGTCGTAACGCGAGACAGCTCAGAACGGCTATTTCAGCACCTGTTCGAAAGGGAGGTCGAGAAGACCTCCCCTTTTGAAAACAAATCGGCAAGTAAGGAGGATCGAATGTCCGCACAGAACTTAACAGAGGAAGTCAAGAAGCGTTCCGCGTGGAGCATTTTCATGGGCGTCTTGACCGCAGCCCTGGGGGCGTTCCTGATCGTTTACCCGCTGGCGACGGCGACGGTCACGACCGTTTTGCTCGGTTGGGTATTAATCTTCGTCGGCATCGCCCAATTCGTCTTCGCGCTGCACTCTCAGACGGTTGGGAATTTCTTCCTGAAAGTGTTGCTAGGGGTGCTCTCTGTAATCGCCGGAGTTGCGCTTGCGTTCTTTCCCATTGAAGGCGTCGAAGTGCTGACGGGACTGCTTGGAACATTGCTCCTGGTCCAGGCCGGACTGGCAACGGTGACGGCTTTCCAGATTCGACCGGTCGAAGGGTGGGGATGGTTCCTGTTCGATGCTGCCGTCAGCTTCTTCATGGGCATCCTGATCCTCGTCAGATGGCCGTCCAGTTCTGTTTGGGCGATCGGCACGCTAGTCGGTGTTGCTGCGCTGATGGGTGGTATCTCCAAGATCATGATTGGGGCGAAGATACGGACGGGTGCTGGCACTGTTGAACGCGCCCTTCAGCGAGCAGCATAGGCCACCACTCAGAGCTTGAATAACTGGAGCTGGTTTCTTTTAGGGGAGATTGCGGATGCAGGCCAACATCAAACTCGGAAGAATCTCAGGAATTGAGATCGGGCTGCATTACAGCTGGTTCATCATCGCTGCCCTGATCGTGTTCTCCCTCGGCGAACACTTCCGTCAGGCAAATCCGAATTGGGGCAAGGGCGAGATCTGGATCGCTGCGCTGTTCACCGCTGTACTGTTCTTCGTCAGCTTGCTGCTGCACGAACTGGCTCATTCACTGGTGGCCCAGGCTCGCGGGTTGAAAGTCCGGGCGATCACGTTGTTCGCGCTGGGCGGTGTTTCCCAAACCGAGGGCGACGCCACCGACGCAAAAACAGAATTCTGGGTCGCAATCGCCGGGCCGATCACCAGCCTGATTATCGGCTTAGGCTGCCTCGGCATCGCGCTCGGCCTTGGCTGGCAACGTTCGACGGAACCGCACACTGCGGTGGCTGGGGTCCTGGTCTGGTTAGGGTATATCAACATTGCTCTCGCGGTCTTTAACATGATTCCCGGTTTCCCGCTCGATGGGGGCCGGGTGCTGCGCTCGATCGTGTGGGCAATTACCAAGAACGGAGATCGCTCCACCCGCATCGCCGCGGGCGTCGGCCAAGCCGTGGCTTTTCTGTTCATTCTCGATGGGATATCGAAATGGTTTTCCGGCGACAGCTTTGGCGGCCTGTGGATCGCGTTCATCGGCTGGTTTCTGATGGACGCGGCCAAGGCCAGCTACGCCGAGGTGGGGATTACGGCTGCGCTTCGCGGCATGCGAGTCTCCGAGGTGATGTCGCGCGACTGCGCGATTGTTAATCGCGGAATGAGTTTGCAAGAGTTTGTTGATATCTACCTTCTGCAGACCGGCCAGCGATGTTTCGCCGTGGAGGACCAGGATCGACTGGTGGGCCTCATTACCCCGCGCGATGTTGCCAAGATCCCGCGTGACCGATGGGACAGGACTACAGTGCGCGAAGCGATGCGCCCGCTGAAGGAGTTGCACATCATCACTCCTGACACGCCGGTGCTGGATGCGCTGAAACTGGTGGCTGGCAACGATGTCAACCAGCTGCCCGTTGTAGCGAACGGCACCCTGCAAGGAATTGTCTCCCGTTCCCAGCTGGTGCAGTTGCTGCAGGTGCGTTCTATGTTACAGCTCCCGGCCGCGTATCGTCCGACGCTGCAACGGAACGGTCGAGAAGTGAGACGCAGTGCATGACTGGATCTCCCCGCAACGGTGAAAGTCAACGAATTCTGAGGAGATTAGAGATGGTGGTCCCGATCACTGTAACCTTGATAGATCCTGACCAGGTTCGGTCCGTTGTGACGATAAGTGCGGACGCCACGGTGCGCGACGTTGCTACATCCAGATGCGATTTGTTTTGGCGGACTATCAAGAAAAACGGGACAGCCGTCCCGTTCACTGCGAGTGTCAGGGACGGCGATGTCGTGGCGGTAGAGAGCGAGAGAATTGATCAGAGCTAAGGAGTCATCGACAAGCGAGTGTCTCCTGGCCGGCTTTCGTTCAAGAAATCTTGCGATCAACGCTGCTTTCCCCGCTGTATTTCTCGCGAGGTTCGCAGACTCGCAAGGAAATCGCGGCTTTGTAGTTCGCGCGTGGGGAGGCGTTGAGGAGGCTGCAGAAACGGTAGGCATCTGTCCGCTCAAGGAGCCCGCACGGAGGAATCACGATGGACAGCGGGGTTTCTGATAAGCCTAGTGGGCCGGCTCCATTCCAGGTTGAGGCCGGATCCCCCCACCCTTTGGGGGCCACACCTTCGCCTACGGGAGTGAATTTCTCACTTGCTTCCTCAAGTGCTACAGGCGTCGAGCTGCTCCTATTCTCAGCGCACGACTCATTAGGGCCATTTCAAACGATTCGGTTCGATCCCTATGTCAACAAGACCTTCCACTGCTGGCACGCCTTTGTGCGCGGTCTGAAACCGGGGGTGCACTATGCGTACCGTGTCGATGGCCGGATGGACTCCGCCGGGCAGCGATTCAACAGAAACAAGGTCCTGATCGATCCCTACGCCCGCGGCAATTCCAACTCTCTTTGGGATCGCGGCGGCGCCTGCACGCCAGAAGATAACGTGGGGACTTCTATCCGCTCCGTTGTCATCGATTGTTCCAGCTACGACTGGGAAGGCGACAAGCCCCTCAACCGTCCGATGGAGGAAAGCGTCATCTATGAGGCGCATGTCCGCGGCTTCACGCAATCTCCGACATCGGGCGTTCAGCATCCCGGGGCTTTCGCCGGCCTCGTCGAAAAGATTCCCTACCTCAAGAATCTCGGTATTACTACAGTGGAGTTGCTTCCTGTTTTTGATTTCGACGAGAAGGGGGTGCTCAGAGTCGTCGATGGGAAGCCTGTCCGCAATTTTTGGGGATACAGCACCTTCGGCTACTTCGCGCCCCAGTCCTCGTATTGCCTCGATCCCGAATCCGGCGGCCATTTGCGCGAGTTCCGGGATTTGGTCAAGGCTATGCACAAGGCTGGCATTGAAGTCATTCTTGATGTGGTCTTCAACCACACCGATGAGGGCAACCACCAGGGACCGACGTATTCTTTCAAAGGCATCGATAACCGCTCTTACTATTTGCTCGTGCCTTGGGCGCTGCAATACTACATGGATTTTTCCGGGTGCGGGAACACCTTCAACTGCAACCACCCGCTTACCCAGAAACTGATCGTGGACTGCCTCCGCTACTGGGTTCGGGAGACCCATGTTGACGGCTTCCGCTTTGATGAGGGGTCCATTCTTTCGCGCGGCGAAGATGGAATGCCAGCCGTTCATCCCCCTCTAGTGTGGCAGATCGAGTTGGACGAAGAACTGGCCGATACGAAGCTGATCGCGGAAGCGTGGGATGCTGCCGGTCTCTACCAGATCGGGCATTTCCCAGGCGACCGATGGGCCGAATGGAACGGGTGCTATCGAGACGACGTGCGTCGCTTCGTAAGAGGCGATCCCGGGCTCGTGGGCGCAATTGCGTCGCGTCTGGGAGGCAGCGCTGATATTTATCAGGAACGGGGCGGCTCGCCGCTGAATAGCGTCAATTTCGTGACCTGTCACGACGGTTTTACCCTTGGCGATTTGGTCTCCTTCAACCAGAAGCACAACGAGGCGAACGGCGAATCGAACGCTGACGGCATCAACAATAACCTCAGCTGGAACTGTGGCGCGGAGGGTGATTCCGGCGATCCCGGCATCGAGTCGCTCCGCAACCGTCAGGTGCGCAACTTCATGGCGATCCTGCTGCTCTCGCGTGGCATTCCCATGTTTGTGGCTGGCGACGAAATACGGCGTACACAGAAAGGCAACAACAACGCATACTGCCAGGATAACGAGATCAGCTGGTTCGATTGGACACTCGTGAACAAGCACTCCGACCTGCTCCGCTTTTGCAGGAGCATGATCCGTTTCCGGATGATGCATGCGGCAGTCCGGAGTGATCAGTTCTTCAACGGCTCGGTGAACGAGCGCGGCTTAAAGGACGTATCGTGGCACGGCACGAAACTCAACCATCCTGGATGGGACGATTCAGGGGCGCGCGCGCTTGCGGTGACGCTGGCAGGTTTCGGCGGAGACTCCGACTTGCACGTAATGTTCAACATGTTCTGGAACAGCCTGGACTTTGAACTGCCCGTTGTGCCTGGCCGACATTGGTGCTTGGCCGTGGACACCGCCCAGCCTTCGCCTCACGACTTCGCCGATCCCGGCTCAGAGCCCGAGGTACTCGGACGCACGCATCTTGTCGAGGCAAGAAGTGTGGTAGTTCTGGTGAATCGGGCGTGAGAACATTATTGCAGTGGCTACTCGTGGGGCTCCAACGCAGCACGATCAAAAGCATCGCTTCAAACTCTCCTAGCTACCACACCAACATTTCCCGCTGATTGTCGCTGGTCATTTTTCACGAAGTTCGCGAATTCGCGAATGAAAGCACGATCCTGCTATCCACGTACTCAAGCGTTTTCAAGAGCTTAGGTGTGGCCTTCGCGTTGCTGTAAGAGAGGATGTGATAGCAAGAGAATCGTGCAGTACCCAAATCCAACACGCGAAGGAGAAACGTATGAGCACCGATCTGAACATTGCAAAACAGGCAATCCACGACAAGCTTGAGTCCCAGATCAAGGCCGCTGAGGCGAAGCTGGAGACACTGAAAGCACGGGCGGAGGCTGCGAAGGCAAACGTCGAGATCAAAGCGATCGCAGAGCTGCTGCCCAAGAAGGTGGAGATCCAGCAGAAGCTGGAGCAACTGAAGAAGTCGGGCGGCGACCGGTGGGAGCAGGCGAAAGCCGATCTCGAGGGGCGGATCGCAGACTTCGAGAAATCAGTAAAGGGGATTGAATCGAAGGCGAAGGCAAAAGCGAGCTGACGTGCGGTGGTGCTCGTTCAGCGCATCATTGGAGAATCTTCGCCTTCGCACGCGAAGAAGGCGGAGGAGGAGGTTGTTGTGACTCTTGACAACCGGAAGCGGTTCTTCGCCCTCGCGGTGGCGTTCGTAGCGTTGGTATCAGCTACTCCGCTAGCGCGCTCGGGCGACGATCATGAGGCGAGAGTAAAGGAAGCGGCTAAGCAGTCTGTCAAAGCTGGGAAGGCCTTCGACGCGATTATGCAGACGCCGGATAAGGCTATTCCGCGGGATCTACTTGCGCACGCCAAGGCAATCGCCGTGTTCCCCCAGGTTCACAAGGCAGCGTTTATTTTTGGCGGCGAAGGCGGACGGGGCGTCGTGAGCCGTCGCACGGCGGCCGGCTGGAGCGATCCCGTGTTTTTCCGCGCCGGCGGCGGCAGCGTGGGACCTCAGATCGGGGCTTCAGAGACCGACGTCGTTCTTCTGTTCATGAACGACGAAGCCGTTTCCAATTTGATGAAGGACAGATTCGAACTCGGAGCAGAGGCCGCCGTCGCTAGTGGTCCGGTTGGGCGCGAAGCCAGCGCCGGGACTGACGCGCTGATGCACGCAGAGATTCTGTCCTATTCGCGCAGCCGTGGGTTATTTGCTGGGGTCAACTTGAAGGGCGTGGTCATTCGGCCCGAAGACGATCTGAACCAAGCCGCATACGGCAAGAATGCACGTGCACTGCTGGGCGACGATGGGCAAGCCGCGGCCGAAACGGCGGCTGGCCTCCCCGCGTTTCCACAGGCAGTTACCCGGTACTCAGCAACCTCTGGTACCGATCATTAGCCGCCGGGACAATTAGGCTCGGGGCTGCGCTCTTAGAGGCGGAGTGAACTTCCCTAGGGATGGGAGGACGTGTGCTCCTCCCATTTGACGGAACATCTGCAAGGAGAAGGAAACATGACCGGACAAAGCACCACGGGCGCACTCAAGAGTGCGACAGCGATGTCTATCGGCGGTGGCGTCATGATCGTACTGGGATTGTTGGCTGTGTTCCTTCCCTCTGCGATGGGCATTGGCGTCTCCGTTGTGCTGGGTTGGATTTTCGTCTTCAATGGTCTCGCATATTTCGCTTATGCCTTCGCCGCCCGGAGCGACAGAGAACTTCTGTGGCGAATGCTAATAGGGTTCATCTACGTCTTTGGAGGTTTCTATCTTTTTCTAGTCCATTGGGAACTCGCATTGGAGTCTTTGAGACTCGTAGTTGCGGCAATCGTCTTCCTGGGGGGCATGTTGGAGATTGTCGTCTTTTATCAGATTCGCCCTCTGTTGGGCTCCGGATGGATTCTGTTTGACGGCATCGCGACCCTTCTTCTGGCATGCCTGATCTTGCTTCCCTGGCTGTCCAGTTCAACATGGGCCATCGGAATTCTTGTCGGCACGAAGATCATTGTGAGCGGTTTCACCCGGCTTATGTACTCGGTGGCCGCCCGCAAGACGCTAAAGACGGGAGCCTGATGAGAAGACTAGTCGCGTGTACGTAATGGGAATGAAACTGTGCCTTGTCATCGCCATGACAATGGCCGATTTAGGGAGCGAAAGGAGAGCTGACAATGTTTAATTCAATCCAAGTGATGGTTGGTGCCACCCCGGAGATGATTCACAACTGGGGATGGTTCCTCGCTTTTGGCATCGTGTTGTTGTTGCTTGGCATTGCCGCGGTGGCTCGGTCCGTTACGGCCACGGTGGCCTCGATGGTGTTCTTTGGATGGCTGCTGGTGTTTGCGGGTCTCGCCGAGTTTATCAATGCGTTTATGGTCGGGAAGTGGGCGGGATTTTTCTTGCACCTGCTGGCCGCGATTCTCTTCGGAATAACCGGCATACTGATACTAATGAGACCGGTGATCAGCGCCGAGGCTGTGACCTTTGTGATGTCGTGGTTCTTTCTGTTCGGCGGACTGTATCAATTTATTGCGGCGTTGTGGACTCATCTGCCGGGCTGGGGTTGGCACGCCCTCAACGGAGCCGTCGCATCGGTGATGGGCGTTCTTCTCCTGGCGCAATGGCCGGTCTCGGGGCTTTGGGTGATCGGTCTTTTCGTTGGAATTGATCTGATTATCTACGGTTGCGCCTGGATCGCACTGGCTCTTGACCTGCACAAGATGTGAGCGGAAGCACGAAGAGCTGCCGGGCCATTCCGAGCGGGAGTTCGGAAGACCGGGCGTGGCCCCGTTGAAGTGGGTTTCCCCGCAATCGCGCGGGAAAGTGATTGGCTTCTACTCACAGATGAAGAAGTCGTCCTAGGGCTGCCGCGCTAGGGCGAACAAGACGTCCGTTGCGCCACGCTGCGGCACTGTGGCAACGTGCACAACGACTACAGGAGGAAAACAGTATGAATCGCATGTTGGTAGTGGTTTTTAGCGAGGTCAGCAAGGCCTTCGCCGGGCGCGATGCCCTAAAGAGTCTTGATCGGGACGACAGCATAACACTCTACGCCTACGCAATAATCACAAAGAACGCTGACGGCACAAGCATTGTCAACGAGGAAGATGACCCCGGTGGGCTTCGAACCCTGCTCGGAACTTCCGTGGGGAGTCTGATCGGTCTTCTCGGGGGCCCCACCGGAGTCGCCATCGGCGCGGCAGCCGGATCCCTGGCTGGCATCACAGCAGATCTGGACAATGCGCGCATCGGCGCTGACTTTGTGGATGACGTTTTGAGGCAGCTGACCCCGGGCAACTTCGCGCTGGTGGCGGAGATTGACGAGGAGTGGACACCCTGGGTCAATCTGCCCATGGAGGAATTGGGGGGCGTTGTTTACCGCCGCGCACTTTCGGAAGCAAAGCACACAATCCACGAAGAAAACGTCGCCGCCATGAAGTCGGACCTCGCCCAAATGAAGGCCGAGCATGCCAAGGCTCATGCCGACCGGAAAGCAAAGCTCCAGGAAAAGATCAACCAGCTCGACTCCAAGATTCAGGCGCAGTTGCAAAAGGCGAAAGAGCGACGCGAGGCCGAAGAGAAGCAGGCGCAGGCAAAGGTCCAGCTCCTCAAGGCAAAAGCAGCGGCCGCAAAGGCCAAGGCGGCAGAGACACACATTTAGCACCCGATGCCTGGAGGAGAATGAAAGCGCGTTGGAGGCTCGTGGGGCTGGCGATCGTGGTCGTGGCTTGGACTGCCAGCGCGTGGGCGGAGCCGGTTTCCCAGTTGCAGCTTACGGGATATGTCAACGACTTCGCGCAAGTTCTCGATCCGGACACAAAGGCGCATATTGAAGACATTGCGCGTCAGATTGACGAGAAGGCGCATGCACAGATCGCAGTGGTGACGGTCCCCAGTCTGGACGGAGTGGACATTGAAAGCTATGCGGTCGATCTGTTCAAGAAGTGGGGAATCGGAAGCAAGACGACCAACCGCGGCGTCTTAATTCTGTACGCGATCCAGGACCGGCGAGCGCGGATTGAGGTTGGCTACGGGCTGGAGCCGATCCTGCCCGATGGAAAAGTGGGGAGCTTTCAGCGGGAAGCAGTCCCGTTGATGCAGAGCGGCGACTACAGCAAAGCCATACTGCTGGTGACTAGCCGGGTTGCCTCGGTGATTGCACAGGACGCGGGAGTGCAGATCACGGGGGCG
>Ga0209517_10004238_pt1 | contig 18956 bp, 19 predicted proteins | sample PeaSoiMetSII2010_FD_187695 | JGI IMG/M metagenome (GOLD analysis project Ga0209517, IMG submission 187695) | Peat soil microbial communities from Weissenstadt, Germany - SII-2010 (SPAdes) (version 2) | ecosystem: Environmental > Terrestrial > Soil > Wetlands > Peat | place: Germany...
AGCAGCATCTCCCTGTTGAAGACGAGCTTCTCGCGCGGGAGGTCGGCTCTGTTCTTCCTGTAGAACCCCCTGATGACCTTCCCGATGGAGTTCTTCGTCTCCTTGCTCGCCTTCCACGAGTTGAGGAACTCTCCCATGATGTCTATGTGGCGGTACCTTCTCTCCTCGTTCTTCGCGTTCTTGTAGTCCTCCAGCAGCTCAGTGATCGAGCCGAAGTATCCCTTTTCCTTCAACCACTGCTCGTACCTGAAGAGCCTGCGCACCCAGGGGTCCCTGGTCTTCTCGCTCGCGAGCTTCGAGGCCATCCTCTGGACGCCCGGTACCCTCTTGAACTCCTCCAGCCCAGGCGTCCGTTCGTAGCCCGTCACCTCGATCCTGAGAGAGCCCGTGTACTTTTTGAGGCGCCAGAGAATCGTCTCGACATAGTGGTCGGCCTTGCCCATCCGGTCGGCGATGTCACCGACCGTCAGGCCAGGATTCTCCCTGACGATCTTGAACATCTGCTCGATGAGCGCCGGATGATGGAACAGGTCTGCTCGCCCTCCTTCGCGGGGAGGGAAGACGGGCTCCTGGACGTAGTACCACCGGGCTATCCTCATCGCTCTTCGTCCCCCAAGGACGATGGTGTGAGCCCGGAATTTAACGGAGGATGGTTGGCGGGCCCGGTGGGATTTGAACCCTCGACCTACAGCTTAGGAGGCTGTCGCTCTATCCGTACTGAGCTACGGGCCCGAATCCAAGGGCCTTCGCAGCACCAATATACTGTTTTGCTATGTCCGAGCCGCCCATCATAGGAGATGGAACCTGATCACGACCTCCTTCGCCGCGTCGTCGAAGGTCGCTCCATCGATCCTTATCGCCCCTATCGAACCAGTGCTCTCCGCGTGCGCGTGCGGGCAGTAGCTCGCCTCCCAGTCTTGCATCCTCACGATTTTTAGCAGTTCGCCCGGCCCCGGAGCTGGGGAAAGGTCGTAGATGCCGGTCCCGAAGTGCCCCTCAGCTTCCTGCCTGTCCATGTCGAACTCCAAGATCTCGGCGTCCTCGGAGATCTTCCTGTTAGCGGCCGCCCCTATCTTTCCGACCTCCTGGGGCGTGGGCGGACCGTCCGCCTTGAGCTTGAGCACTCCGTTCTCCCCGAATACGAACCGTCTGGGCCCCAAGACTTTCGTGACGGCTCCCTTCAGGACGTGGACGGCCGAGTGGGCGCGGACCTCTGCATCGCTCTTGTGGCTAGACGTTGACAACCTTGAGGATGTCTCTGAGGTGGGTCTCTAGGCCGTACCTCTTCTCGTTGCTCCTCATGTGCCAGTAGATGGACGCCATATCGGGCCACTGTCTGAGCATTGAGAAGTTCCCGTCCATCTTCGCCTTGATGAACCTGTAGACCTTGGCGTAGACGTCGAAGTGCTTGAGGACCGCCTCTGAATAGGCCTCCATGTCGTCCATGTGCTCGACGAACAGGTTGACGCACTGCATGCTGGGGATAATCCCCTCGCCCAGCAGAGGATATACGGTCCCTATGCTCTCACCGACGCCAACTACCAGTGGTCCATCGGGCCTCGGGCTCGAACAGTCGCACCGGCCATGCCCGTTGAGAGCACCGGGTCCGCCGTTGGGGTGTGTCGCCCCGTCCCCAGAGGGACTTCCTCTCTCTTCGAGGATCGTCGTCGCTAGCTGCCCTCCGGACGAACTCGAGCTGGTTGTGCCCGCGGTCTGGCGGGCGCTGGTCGTGTTCGCGTTCCTCAGGAGCTTCTTGTTGTTGATCGTCTTGTTACAGTTTAGGCATTTGGGTTCCGTGTAGAACGGTCCGATGTATGCCGGTGGGAGGATTCTTACCGGCCTCCCGATCCTCCTTACGACCTTCCAATCGTACTTCTTGATCATCGCCTCAATCTCTCCCCTGTATTGGGCTTTGAAATCGCCCGCTCCGATGTGCCCCCTCCCCTCGCCTAGCGGGAAGTACCAGAAGTAGCCGCTCAGGCCCGGGTACGGCTTGATGTAGAAGTCGTCCCAGGGGAACTTGCCCTCCACCTCAACCTCGAAGCAGGGGATCGCCGCGTCGTGCTGGAGCTTCGGCATCAACGACCTGTGGAAACCGGTCGCGTCGATGACCATGTCGAACCCTTTCAACTCGTTGATGTCCTTCGGGTGAGACCCCCAGTGGATGTTCTTCCCATTCTTCATGTCCCCAAACAGCCGGGTCTTGTCGAAAGTGACCAGCCCATTGAGCTTGATGCCGAAAGTGTTTCCGTTGCCGGGGTCGACGATCATCCTCTTGCCGCGGAATAGGACGTAGTCCTCGAAGTTCAGCCCCGCCTTCTTCACCAGGTCCGAGATGAAGGGCTCGCTGGTCCCCCAGGCGCATACGGCCCACCACTTGTCCTTCTCCCTCATCTCGAACGCCTCGACCTGATGCTCCGGTGGAATCCGATTGAGCAGATAAGCCCCCGCCACACCGCAGCCGACGACCGCGATTTTCAAACTCCCTAACTCCGAACGGAGCGCGACTAAATGTGTTTCGCTTTAGGGTGATCCGCGAGCCATCTGGCGTCTCTGAGCACGACCCCGCCAATTTGACCAAGAAGCCCGCCAAGCTTTAATATGCACTCTCGCTCGTCGGAAATTCTGGAGGACTCGCACGGGTTGGCGATCTTTGGAGACATCGGGTCCGTCTTCATGATGGGTCTGGTGGGCGTACTCTTCACTTCCATCATGCTGGTAGTGCCGAGGCTGATAGCTCCGAAGAGCCCCAACCCGATAAAGAACGCGACGTTCGAGGCCGGGCAGGTCCCGCGCGGAAGGGGGAAGATGCACTTCATGATGCAGTACTACGCCTACCTCCTGATGTTCGTGGTCTTCGACGTGATGGCCATGTTCCTCTTCGCTTGGGCCGTCGCCTACCGGCCACTGGCGCTGGGCCAGCTCTCCAGCTGGATGATGCTCGTCTTCGTCGGGGCCCTCCTGGTGCCCATGGGTCTGACTGTGCACATGGCGGGGAAGCGAGAGATATGGTAGAAGCGGCGCAAGTCCCCAAAACGGGCGAGGTCAACGTCCTGGTCGGAAAGGTCAACGAGATCCTCCAGGACGCCATCGGCGCCCCTCTCCGATACATCGTGAACTGGGGGCGCCTCTACAGCCTCTGGCCCGTCCACCTCGAGACGGCCTGCTGCGTCCCGCCCGATACCTTGATTCTAGGCGACAACAAGCAGATCTCGGAATACGCGGTAGGCGACAGGGTAACCGGGACCACGGGCCTCGTCGACGTAGTCCAAACCTTCGAGCGTCAGTACGACGGCCGGCTGGTCAAGATTACCGGGCGCGGAATGCTCCCTCTCTTCGCGACACCAGAACATCCCATCCTGACAGTGGAGAGGCGCGTGTCCTCGGGAAAGGGGACTTATCTTTCCACGAAGACATGGAAGAACGCAGGTGATCTAGCGAGCGCCCCTCCGGTGAAACGTGACGGTAAATTCCTTTTTCCAACTGGGTCCCATGACTGCCTGCTGATACCTCGCTCCGGCGGGTTCGTCGACTCTCACGCAATCCCGCTGAGCGAATTCACCACCCGCAAAGGCATGAACATCGTCCGGGGTCGGGGCATGAACCCGCCGACCGAGTTCCCCCTCACGCCGGATACCGCGTGGCTTCTAGGGATCTACGTCGCCGAAGGCTGGAACACTCTCAACCACGACGTGTATTTCTCCCTTAATCACAACGAGGCCGACCTCATCAGCCGAATATTCGGGATCTGCGAGTCGCTGGGCTACTCGCCACAGGTTAAGAAGAGGGAGACGGCCACGGTGGTGAGATTCTCGTCGGCAATGATGGCACGCGCTCTCCGCGAATGGTGCGGTAGCGGGGCCGAAAACAAACGGATTCCTGACTTCGTGCTTTACCACAAGGACTTGGAGCTGCTGAAGGCATTCCTGAAAGGGTATCTCGAGGGCGATGGATGCAAGATAACGGACGAAAGAGGCCCAGAGTTCCTCCGTTCAGACACGACATCGAAGATGCTCGCCCTGCAGCTGCAGCGCGCGTATGCACGGTTGGGAGAGTTTGCTCGAATCAACAAGAAGGCGAGCGGCGGCCTCCAGAGGTTCCTCGGCAGGACGGTGATGACACACGACTCTTACACCGTCTCGACATTGGCCTCCAAGCGAAAGGTCTCAGACTTCCAGGTCACGCCCGACTTCATCGTCGTCCCGATCAGAAGAATCGAGGAGGTCGAGTATTCGGGAAAAGTCCACAACATCGAGACAGGAGATAATACTTACTTGGTCTCCAACGCCGTCGTCCACAACTGCTCGGTCGAGGTCGGTGCAGCGTCAGGCTCGAGGTTCGACGCCGAGCGCTTTGGGGTCTTGGAGGCGTTCGGCTCCCTGAGGCAGTGCGACCTCATCATAGTCATGGGCACGGTGACGCGGAAGCTCGCGCCCCGGCTCAAGCTGATCTACGACCAGATGCCCGAGCCGAAGTGGGTCATCGCGATGGGCGCCTGTTCGATCACCGGGGGGCTCTACTTCGACTCATACAACGTCCTCAGGGGGATAGACGACATCATCCCCGTGGACGTCTACGTCCCGGGTTGCCCCCCGAGAGCCGAGTCGCTCATCCAGGGCGTCGCCCTCCTCCAGGACAAGATCAGGCACTCCACGAGCCTTCGCGGGACATGAGAAGACCAATCGGTCCAAGAGAGAGGTTTTCGATTGCAGCCCGCTGACTCAGAGAAGAACGCAGGCACGAGCGCAGAACAGAAAGGCGCCGTCGCAAGAACCCCGCCTGTGACGCCGGCCTCCGCGGTGATTGAGGTGGGTCCGTCTGTGCCCACGAAGGGGCCTGCCCTTGCGCCCGATACTTCGAGGACCCTGAACTTGGCCGACGAAATCGCCGGAAGGTTCCCTTCGGCGAAGGTCGACTACGTCAGGCCCACAAGGGTCAAGGCGACCGTCCCTCCCGACAAGATCAAGGCGGTCGCGGTCTACATTAGGGACACTCTCGGGTTCGACCACCTCAACGTCGTCGGGGGGACGGACTACATCCAGCAGAAGGAGTTCGAGGTGACATACTTCGTGGGCTCGATCTCGACGCCGGGGCAGCAGGACCTCGTGATCCAGCTCGCCGAGCGCGTCGATAGGGACTCCCCTAAGGTACCCTCCCTCACCGATGTCTGGGCCGCCGCGGAATACCACGAGAGGGAGGCGTTCGAGATGCTGGGGTTAGTCTTCGAGGGGCATCCTGACCTGCGGCGCCTCCTCCTCCCAGAGGACTGGAACGACATCCCGCCGCTGAGGAAGGACTACGTCTCGCCGGGGAGATAGGAAGATGTCCACAGCCTTCGAGTACTCGCCCGACGCGGACAGGATAATGAGCGTCTCCCTGGGGCCGCAGCATCCTGGGGCCGGGCACTTCCGGATTCGGCTCTGGCTCGACGGGGACCTCGTCGTGAAGGCCGACCCCGACCCCGGGTACGTCCACAGGGGCGAGGAGAAGATGAGCGAGTACAGGAACTACATCCAGAACGTCCCGCACCTCGAGAGGCCGGTCATCCTCGACAGCTCGGGCATCCTCTTCGCCTACTCGCTGGCGGTCGATCAGCTCATGGGCAACAAGATCCCGCCGAGGGCGGAGTACCTCCGCGTGATCATGGCTGAGATCAACAGGATAATCTCCCACGAATACTACCTCGGGATCCTCGGCCTCTTCGTCGGGCAGACCACCATGATCACCTGGATGATGGGCGACAGGGACCTCTTCATCGACCTCGGCGCGAGGATAGCGGGCGCCCGCGTCACCTTCGCCTACATCATCCCCGGGGGGGTCAGGAACGACATGCCCGAGGGTCTCCAGGTCCAGGCGTTCGAGACCCTCGACTGGTTCGACAAGAGGATGGACGAATACGAGAAGATGTTCTTCAGGAACCCGCTCTGGGAGGAGAGGTCGAAGGGGGTAGGGGTGCTGTCGAAGGAGGACGCGATTCATCTCGGCGCGACGGGCACAGTCCTGAGGGCCTCGGGAGTGGCGCACGACATCCGGAAGGCGGAGCCCTACAGCGTATACCCGGAGTTCGATTTCGCCGTGGCCTCCTTGAAGGAAGGGGACTGCTGGGCGAGGGGCTACGTCGCGCTGCAGGAGATGAGGGAGTCCGTTAAGATACTGAGGCAGGCCTTCAAGAACATTCCCCCCGGCCCGGTGAGGCTGAAGCTCGGCCCCCAGCCGAGGGTCCCCGCAGGCGAGGTCTACGCCAGGACCGAGGCCGCCCACGGGGAGATGAGCTACTTCATCGTGAGCGACGGAAGCCCCAAGCCCTACAGGCTCAAGCTGGGGGTCCCGAGCTTCAAGAACATGAGGGTGATCCCCCACCTCCTGAAGGGGATACACATCGCGGACATCCCCCCGGTGTATTGGGGATTGAATTACTGGCCTGTGGAAGCGGACCACTAGAGCCTGTTTCGAGTCCAGATTGTCAAGTGGGGCTCATTCCTATCTTATTGTGATGTTTCTGACGATGTTTGGCCTCCCACGCGATTCTGGCGCTGGCTATGTAATTCTGACATTCAATGTGTATGTTTCGAATTAACGTCTGCCAGTCCGCCAAGATTGAGACACGCATTGCAGAGTTCACTTCAAGGGCGAAGCGCAGAGCAATCTTCATTTTGACTATCTTTTCAGGGTGCCTAAGCGCGAGGGTCTGCAGCAGGCCACTTACATCCTTGTTTCTCCAAATCGTTATTCTCCACATGAACTCAGATGGATTTGTCATTCCACTTTCAATCGCCCTTTCGCGATTGACTCGAACCTTCCTTAGAACGGAGTGGAATCCGAGTTGGGTCAATCTCGTGGCTATTTCCTGAAGCAGCTCGAGACTTGTGTTCGTGACTGAAAGCTCGAACGCGCCTCTCTTTCCTTTCCTGTGGAAGTAAATTGAGCCCTCCGCATCAAAGAAACCAGCAAGAAAACTCAGGAACATTGCGTTGTCCCGAACCATTTCCATCGGATTCCTTTTCGCAGCTAGGAGGAATTCGAAGCTGGAATCTAGGTCGCAATCGAACGCCCATTGGTGACCTACAATTTCATTCAGTCGTGGATATCCGTATATCGGCCCGCTGGCGGAGAAAAGGGTTCGGAATAGTGCTCCCATCGCCGGGTGGGTTGTGCTTAGCTTTGCTCGCACTGCCCGCCCATGTCTGCCAATGCCCAGGTCGCCCACGGCAAACCCCGATAGATACGCAGATTCGAGCAGCTCTCCCGAGAAATGCTGCTTCGGATGAATAGTCACTGCCTGGATTTGCGCCTCGACCCTGTCCCTGAGCTGAAGGCCTCGCTTGCGAAGATGGTTGAAGACGGTGACTGTGTCTACCGCGTCGCCAGCAATCTGTTTCAGTGACTCGCCATTTTGGTATCTGACAATCCACTCGTCAACCATCGTTTCGGTGACCTTCCTTACATGTGCTGCCGGATCTCTCCGAGAGATCCCATTTTTCTTCAGATGATAGAGAATAGTCGATTCTGCAGTCTTCGCGTTCGCATACTTCAAGCCATAGGCGGTCGCAATCTTTGAGGCCGAGAGTTTCTGTTCAAGGTAGAGTCGTTTCAGGTCTTCTGCTAGCGGAGGCCAGGCGAGCCTAGCCGAACCCGCATCGCTCCTCTCGAAGGCCACGAAGGGGTAGCTTGATAGATTATAAGAACGGCCACATGAAGAGTCCTCGAGACCGCAACTACGCAATGGTGGTCAGGACTCTCGAGCGACCCCTGACCATCCTCCATAATGCCAGACACCGATTTCCTGCAGGTCGCCGACACAACTACCCCTCGGCGGGCTGCGGACCTTCAAGGACTGCCAACCACCCTCACCACCGGCTAGAAGAAATCAGGAAGGGGGTTTCCTTCGTCTTGTGGCAAGGTATCCCGTCGCCACAATGAAGATCACGGCCACCGCAGAGATTCCGTACGCCGTTGTCGTGCTGACTCCGACCGACGCATTCGAGACGGTTACCGTGGTTTCCGAGCCCGTTACTGTAATCGTCGTTGCGCCCGTGACCGTCGTGGCGGTTACGGTCGCTCCAAATTGGTTCGAAGGGCAGAGCTCTCCACATGTGTTGTTGGCGAGTCTCCAGCCTAGGGACTCGTGGCCCCACTGGGGGTCCGCTGCTGTCGCGGCGCAGTTCCCCGGGTCAATGCCTCCGGTGTCTATTACATGGCCATCGTCGACATAGGTCGTAGGCGCGTACCCCAGCGCCGAGAAGGTGATTTGGGGATCGGACACCGTGTCGGTTGTCGGCGTGCACCCGCTCAAGAATTGCGCGTCGCTTGTGTCAAAGTCGTAGGTTGGCTTTGGTGGGCCCGCAGGGTAGTTTCCCGTCGGGCATGTGTACGACCCGTCGCTGCTGGTCCCGGCAAAGATTGCCTGTCCCCCGGAGGGGACGACGATCGGGCTACCGAGGTACGCCGGGTCAGACTTGTTGCCAAAGTAGTATTGCTGCCCGAACCAGAGATTGAAGGCGATTGGCCTCGGAGGCTCCGGGCAGAACGGCGAACCGCGGTTCCCTGAGGCGGGGAGGGGGAGGACGACCGTCAGGTTTGTCAAGGTTATGGGTGTCTCTCCCGTGTTGGTGACGAGGATGCCGCCGCTGTCCCAATCTCCTCCTGAGCAGTTACTCGTGTCGGTCGGGTACCCGTTGTAGTCCGTCGACGAGCCTATGAACTGGATGTCGTGGGAGCCGCACCAAGGGCTTGGGAAGCAGTAGGTGCAGTTCCCCGAACTGTTGCTCCTGCCCTCAGTGTCCGCATAGCTTACGGCTACCGTGACGGAGGAGGGGATCTTCGGAAGTTCGGCATGGGCGGCCATCGTGAAGTGCTGACCGATGGCTAGGATCACCACGAAGGAAACCGCCAGCAAAGTGGCACGGCCCAACTTTTTCACGGGTGCCTGCATCGACCTCTCACCAAGACAACGCCCGTGAACCGTGCGGCAGGCTTATTATTCAAGATGCCACGGAGCAACCATGGCCAAGCGCGAGAGCCATTTCCTCTTCGTCTGCGTCCATAACGCCGGGAGGAGCCAGATGGCCGAGGCTTTCGCTAGGAGGCGCGGCCTGGTGGCTACCAGCGCCGGGACCATGCCCTCCACGACGGTCAACCCCACCGTCGTCCAGGCGATGAAGGAGAAGGGCATCGACGTCTCATCGAGCACGCCGAAGCTCTTGACGAACGAGATGATCAACAAGGCGACCCTAGTCGTGACGATGGGCTGCTCCGTCGAGGAGGTCTGCCCGAGGCCGATGCTCGCCAAGATGCAGAAGAAGCTGGTCGACTGGGACCTGGAAGACCCGAAGGGGAAGACGATTGAGGAGGTCCGGAAGATCAGGGATGACATCGAGCGTAGGGTTGCAGTGCTATAGACGAGCCGCTTGACGCGCCCGACGAGGCAATTAGCACGTCGACGGAAAAAACGAGAATTTCCCGGGTAATACATATATAAGCTCCCATGAAGGCGAAACGGTTCACGTGGAGACACTAAAGGACGGAAAGGAAGAATTTCCAAAGGTTTCTGTGGACGAAGCCTACGACACCCTAAAGTCCATGCGCGTCCACGGGGCAGGGCGGATCGCTAGGTTCGCCGCCACGGCGCTGAGAAACTACGCGGAGGAGGCGAAGGCGAAGAACTCGAGGGAGTATTGGGCGCTCGTTCTTAAGGCCGGAGAGAAGCTCAGGTCGGCCAGGCCCACTGCAGTCTCGCTACCCAACGGCGTCAACTACGTCCTCTATGGCGGGAGGACCGCCTTTGAATCCGGCGGGTCGGTCGAGGCTGTGAGGACCGCGACCGTGAACACCGCAGACGACTTCATCACATCTAGCCTTGAGGCCGTGAAGATCATCGGAGAGATAGGCGCGCGGCGCGTCAAGAACGGAGACGTGATCATTACTCACTGCAACAGCGAGGCCGCCATGAGCATCCTGAAGAAGGCCTACGACATGGGAAAGGGCATCAAGGTCTACTGCGACGAGACGAGGCCAAAGTTCCAGGGGCACAAGACCGCCGCGGCTCTCGCCGCCTACGGCATAGACACCACCCTAATCTGCGACTCGGCCTGCAGGGTGATCATGTCAGGAGCCGACCGGGCGATAGTCGGATGCGATGCAATCTCGGTCAACGGCGCTCTGGTCAACAAGATAGGCACGTCGCAGGTCGCGACGATGGCTCATGAGGCGAGGGTGAACTTCATCGTGGCCGCGGAAACTTATAAGCTCGACTTCAAGACCTTGACGGGAGAATTGGTCGACATCGAGGAGCGGGACTACACGGAGATCGCCTCCAAGGAATGGAGCGCTCACAACCCCAAGGTAAAGTTCAGCAACCCGGTGTTCGATGTCACACCGCCGGAGTACATCGACTTCTACGTCACCGAGAAGGGGGTTGTGCCCCCAGGGGCGGTCTTTTCGCTGATGAAGGAGCTGTACCAGTACACCGAGGGCGCTCAGGCGAGACCGAGCACCCATTAAACGGAGCACGAGTAAGATGATAATCTTTGGCGGTTCTGCAGGCGAGACTCTCGCAGTAAGGGTCTCGCTCCTGACGGGAGCTAAGCTCGGGAAGGTCAAGAGACAGAGGTTCCCAGACGGCGAACAATACCTCAAGATCGAGGAAGACATCAAGGGGCAGGACATCGTCTTCATCCACCCGCTGGGCGGGAGGCCGGACGAGCTCATCATGGAGTACCTCCTTACCATCGACGCGTTCAAGAGCGCGAGCCCCAAGTCGATAAGCGTCGTTATCCCGTACTTTGCCTACGCCAGGCAGGATGCCAGGTTCCACCCCGGAGAGCCCCTGAGCTTCCACCTTGTCGCGAAGCTTCTCGAGCAGCCGGGCGTGAGCAGGATATTCACCATAGACGTCCACCTCCAGAGGGTCCCGTCACTGAAAGAGGTGTTCAAGGTCCCGGCGACCAACCTGACGGCGGTACCCTACATCGCGGAGTACATCAATAGGATATTCCAGCCCAAGAACCCGATCATCATCGGCCCCGACGACGAGTCCGAGCAGTGGGCCAAGGTCGCAGCCGCGAAGATCAAGACCGACTATGCCATCCTCCAGAAGACGAGATTCTCCTCCACCGAGGTCAAGGTCAAGGTGAAGGGCAACGAGAGCGTCAACGTGAAGGGGAGGGACGCGATAATCATCGACGACATCATCAGCACCGGCAACACCATCGTGGAGGCCGCGAACCTGGTGAAGAAGGCGGGCGCGCGCAAGATATACGTGGGATGCACCCATCCCGTCCTCAGCCTAAACGCGCTCCCATTGATGTACAGCAACAACATCGAAGGCGTGGTCGGGACGGACACCTTCGCGGGGCCGATAAGCTTCGTGACCGTGGCTCCGGTCATCGCCGAAGCGCTGAAGAAGAAGTAAGAGACTCCGCCCAGTGTCTTCAGAACGAGGGGCAAATCCCTCTTGGCCGAGCGGATGCGAAGTTCAGGCCCGCCGTCAGGCAGTCTCCAATTGGAGAGTTCCCCAGCGCGCCAGAACCTGAAGGCGTGGGCCTGAGACCTTTTCAAAAATCTGGATCTTGAGGAAAGAAGCGGACAAGGCCCCTCGCGGGGCCTGCGGCAAAAAAACCGACTTGGGTTCTCAGAAGTTGGTTGCTGGGGCGCCGGCGCTCTTCAGGTAGTGCAGCTCGTAGGGCTTGCCCGACTTGCCTTGTATGCAGCAGGTGCACCCGTAGTCCGCGCACTGCAGCGAGTTGTCGTGCGGGCAAGAGCCGCACTCGCAGAAGATGTCGCCTTTGGTGTGGTTCTTCATTGGTATCGCCCTGTCTACTCCGAGCGGAACATGTGCCGGTAGTCGCTCTCCTTCTTCCCTAGCTCAGGCACGGCGGTCATCGCCGAGGCGACCGCGTACTTTTGCCCGAAGAACTGTAGCGCCGCTCCCAGCTCGGGGTGGTCCTTCGCGTAGTCGTCGACGGGTATCTTCTTCATGTACGCGTCCACCGCTTGCCTCGCAGCGGTCGCGCCAGCCTTGGTCCCCCATGGGTGTCCGTGGACGCTCCCGCCGTTCTGGAGCTGGATGTCAAGCCCCATAAGGTCAAGGGAGTAGTGGTAGTTCTGTGGAGTCAGGCCGCCTGACGAGACGCCAAACATCGGCTTGATGTGCTCGATAGGCGACTGTATCGCGTCCATCACCTCGGGTATCTCTACGAACTTTATCGCGTCTCCCAGCTTGCCCCTGGCCGTGCCGACGTGGATCAGGTCTCCGCCGGCGATCCTTCCCAGCGCCGCTACGACCTTGAAACTGATCCCGTGCCTGGGATGGCGTGTCAGGGCGGCGTGCGAAGCCCTGTGCAGGTGGATCGGGACGTTGATGCTCGGGTCCTCCGCGAGCGCCCTGAGTGCGGGGTACCAGGTCGCCATGATGTTGAGCATCAGGCCCCTGGCTCCATGCGCGATCATCTTGTCCGCGACCTCTAGCGACTTTTCCGAGTCGACCGTGACCTGTGGCGCATACATGTAGTCGCCCTCTGGGTGGGCGCCCTCCGACTTGGCCTTGTCGAGCGCCTCGTAGACTTTGGCCACGCGATCGAGGAGAGGAGAGCACCACTGGTTGAAGTAGGTCTCGTCATCTTTGAACGTGTCGACGCCGCCCATGGCTGCGTCGTAGAACTGCTGGGCAGCTCCCTGGTCGGTCACGCCCATCTTCGGTTTGATCGTGATCCCTACATGCGGCCTTCTGCTCTTTTTCGTCCCGACAATCTCCCTTAGACCCTCGACGCCGAACTTGGGCCCCTTGAACAGCTTCAAGACGTCCTTCGGCAGCTGGAAATCGATCCACTTGCAGTTTGGAATCGGCGTGAAACCCATCCAGTTCCCTGTCACGAAGGTGAAGAGGTCTGGAATCCCACGGTTGTCCATGTCCAACAGGTACGTCGGGAAGGCCACCTTGACCCAGCCCGAGTGCTTCATCGACCCTGAGGGGTCCTCGTACTTCCAAGAGTAGAGCTTTGCAGCCGTCTTGGTGGAAAGGTCGGTAGCGGTCGAGACGTCCGTAAACGTCCCAACTGATTGCTCCGCGGCTATGATGACACCTGCTTGCTCGATCGTTACCCTAGGGTCGCAGGTGATGAAGAAAGTCGCTAGGACGTTCTTGTCAACGTCTACCTTCTCGGGAGTCGTGGAGAACAGGTCCCCTCTGTCGTGCTCGACGCTTGGGGCGCTCCATCTCCTCTCAGACACTGCTTCTGTGGTCATTTGAATAATTTTTTGGCCTCTCGCAGGTTATTTATGTTTTTGTCGTTACGTGGCGATTCGCAAGACCTCTACCACGACACCAGTCGAAGCCTAGGAGGCCCGCGAGAGCTCGAGCGCCGGGGACCTTCAAGCCTGCCCAAAAGATATGGACCGCAATCGTCCATCGGCGTGTTTTCGCCTTCGTTAAGCTTAAAACGGGGCCGCAATTTGGCGCCTCGTGGCTCAAGGCTTGGCGAGTCTTTCACCCGAAGGTTTGAACGGACTCCTCAAGAAATTCCAGGGCAAGCGGCTTCTAATCGTCGGAGACTTCCTCGTGAGCAGGTTCGTCGAGGTCTCGGCGAGAAAGCTCGCCCGCGAAGCCCCCGTCCCCGCAGGCGACTACGTAGGGGAGACCCTCCTGCCTGGCGGAGCCGCCAACCTCGCCAACGAACTCGCATCCCTCGGCGGCTCGGTCTCGGTGATAGGGGCGGTAGGCGAAGACAACTACGGCGTCTGGCTCAAGGAAGACCTTGCCAGGAACGGCGTGGGGACGGACGGGATCGTCGTGGACAAGCTGAGACCCTCCTCGCTCAGGACCTGGATAATGGTAAACAGGCTCCACTATCTACGCATCGACCAGGAGGTGCGGAAGGAAGTCCCGCTGACGATAACAAAGGCGTTCGCTTCCTCCGCCGAGAGCAAGATCCCGGGCGTCGACACGGTGGTCTTCTCAGACTACGACAGAGGGGTCATAACCTCCTCGCTCATCAGCTCGGTCGTGGCCTCCGCGAGGAAGGCAGGGAAGATCGTGGTCGCCCAGCCCAAGGACAGGCACTACATGGACTACAACGGGGTCACCTACGTAAAGTCGAACCTAGGCGAGGCCACGCACGCCACGCAGATGGCCATGGTGAACGAGACCAGCCTCAGGAACATGGGCGTGAACCTCATGGGAAGGCTCGACTGCAAGGGGATCGTGATCACCCGCGGCGAGGAGGGGATGACCGTCTTCGACCGTGAACAGATAACCAGCTTCCCGCTCCCGTTCGGGAGGAAGAGCTTCTTCAACAAGGTCGGGGTCAGGGACGTCATGACCGGGGTGTTCTCCTTGGCAGTGGCGGCGGGCGGCTCCATAACCGAGGCCGCGTGCCTGAGCAACATCGCGGGCACGGTGCGGAGCGAGAAGCCGAGGACGTCCACGCTGACGATTCAAGACCTCGAGAAGAGGCTGGATTCGATGGGAGACTTCCTGAACAAGGTCTCCCAGATGCCGGTGAGGCGTTAAGATATGGGCATGGCAACTTCGCAGGAGATCACGAGGCTACAGGACATCGCAAGGAACACTCGGAAGGTGATACTGGAGACCCTGGCCGAGGCCGGCTCTGGCCACCCGGGAGGCTCCCTCTCCGCGGTTGAGCTCCTCGTAACGCTCTACTTCTACAAGCTCAGGCACGACCCCAAGAACCCAAAGTGGCCCGACAGGGACCGGTTCATACTCAGCAAAGGGCACGGGGCCCCCCTCCTCTACTCGATACTCGGCCAGGCGGGATACTTCCCGATGTCTGAGCTAAAGTCCCTCAGGAAGCTCGGGGCGCTCCTTCAGGGCCACCCTGACATGGACATCCCCGGCGTCGAGATGCCCGCTGGGTCAGAGGGCATCGGGCTCTCTGTCGGCGTCGGGCAGGCACTGGCGGCCAGGCTCGACGGCAGGCCTACCAGGACGTATGTCCTCATGGGAGACGGAGAGCAAGGCGAAGGTGAGGTATGGGAGGCGGCGATGTCGGCCTCGAAGTTCAAGCTCGACAACCTAGTCGGGATGATAGACCGAAACGGGATCCAGCAGGACGGGCTGACCGAACAGATAATGCCCCTCGAGCCCCTCGCGGCCAAGTGGCGGGCTTTCAACTGGAACGTCATCGAGGTGGACGGCTACGACTACCTACAGCTCATCGAGGCGTTCGACACCGCGGAAATGACCAAGAACAGGCCGACGATGATAATCGCTCACACGGTCAAGGGCAAGGGAATATCCTTCATGGAGTGGTCGCCCATGTATCACGGCACCGCTCCCACGAAGGAGAAGATGGAAGACATCTACAAGGAGCTAAAGTAGGAAGGGATGTTGGTGGAGAAGACCATGCGGCTCGCGGAGATCAAGAGGCAAATCAAGATCGCACCTTCGATACTCGGCGGGGACCAGGCAAACTTCGCCGCGGGGCTCGACATCGCGGTGAAGGGAGGGGCGGACCAGGTGCACCTCGACGTCATCGACGGCCACTTCGCGCCAAACATCACCTTCGGTCCAGGGACCGTAAAGGCCCTCCGGAAGAGGACGGACATGAAGTTCGACACTCACCTCATGATAGACGAGCCTGAGAAATTCGTCGACAAGTTCTTGGACGCGGGATCAGACCTCTTCTGCTTCCACGCGGAGGCCTTGACCGGGGAGCGCTTCGACGCCCTCTACTCGAAGATTCACGCCCGAGGGAAGGTGATAGGGCTGGCATTGAAGCCCTCCACCGAGATGCCCGCGTGGGTCGAGCAGAGGTTGGACAAGCTCGACACCCTGTGCGTCATGACGGTGAACCCCGGCTTCAGCGGGCAGTCGATGATAATGTCGGTCATGCCGAAGCTGGAGAAGATAACGCAGATGCTGAACGACAAGGGCCTGCCCATCGACATCGAGATCGACGGCGGGGTGGAGCTCGAGACGTTGGAGCACGTGGTCCGCCGTGGAGGCAACGTCCTCGTGGCGGGCGCCGGCGTTTACTACAAGCCCGACCCGATCAAGGCTGTAAGCGTCCTGCGGGACAAGGCGAAGCAGGCGATGGCAATGGGGGCCGTTTAAGATGCTAGAGAAGATGGGGGCAATGCGGTCTGCCTACGGCGAGGCTCTTGTCGAGCTCGGCGCGAGCAACCCTCGCATAGTCGTCCTCGGCGCGGACACGACAGAGTCGATGAAGTCGGGGATGTTCGGGGCCAAGTACCCCGACAGGTTCTTCAACCTGGGCATAGCGGAGCAGAACCTAATCGGCGTCGCGGCGGGGCTCGCGTTCGGAGGGAAGGTCGCATACGCCGGCACTTACGCCATCTTCGTCCCCGGAAAGTGCGTCGACCAGATACGCAACATGCTCTGCTACGCCGACCTAGACGTCAAGATAGTCTGCTCCCACGCCGGGATCACTGTCGGGCCTGACGGCGGCTCGCACGAGCAGGTCGAGGACATAGCCCTGATGCGGTGCGTGCCTCACATGAGGGTCGTCGTCCCTGCGGACGCGGTGGCGGTCAAGGGCATAATCAGGGCAATCGCGGACATTCCCGGCCCGTTCTACGTCAGGATCACCAGGGGCGTCATCAAGGGCTCGAACACCCCCATCGTCTACGAGAACGGCTTCGAGTACAAGCTCGGCAAGGCCAACGTGATCAGGGAGGGCGGCGACGTGGCGCTATTCGGGTGCGGGATAATGCTCCCGGAGGCGGTGAGAGCGGCCGAGTCCCTCGCTACGAAGGGGATCCAGGCCAGCGTCATCGACATCCACACCGTGAAGCCCATCGACCAGGATGCGATACTAAAGTACGCGAAGAAGTGCGGTGCCGCCGTCAGCGCGGAGGAGCACAACGTCATGGGAGGGATGGGCTCGGCGGTAGCGGAGGTCCTCACCGACCAGTATCCGATACCGCTCAAGCGCGTCGGCGTGATGGACACCTTCGGCGAGAGCGGCGAGGCGCAGGAGCTTCTCAACAAGTACGGCCTGACCGCCGGCCACATCGAGGAAGCGGCGCGACAGGCCATCGCGATGAAGCGATAGCTTTATTAGAAAAATCTCGGGAAGAGTGCTCGAATTGAAGTTCTATCTCGACACCGCGAACTTGGCTTCGATCAAGAAGTACAACGCGATGGGCCTGGTCGACGGGATCACGACGAACCCCTCGCTGATCGTCAAGGAGGGCGCCGACTTCGAGGAGACCATCAAGGCAATAGCCAAAGAAGTCTATCCCCACCCGGTGAGCGCCGAGGTCATCTCCACAGACTACGAAGGCATGGTTGCAGAGGGCAAGCGCAACAAGGCCTGGGCAGAGAACGTGGTGGTCAAGATTCCCATGATACCGGAGGGGATGAAGGCGACGAAGACCCTCAGCTCCATGGGGATACCAATCAACGTGACGTTGATCTTCTCAGCGGTCCAAGGATTGATCGCGATGAAGGCCGGGGCGTCTTACATCAGCCCGTTCATCGGGCGCCTCGACGACGTCGGCCAAGACGGGATGGGCCTCATCAAGGACCTGGTGGACATAAGGAACAACCAGAACTACAAGTTCAAGACGGAGATACTCGTCGCTAGCATCAGACACCCCATCCACGTGCTGGAGGCGGCCAAGATGGGGGCGGACATCGGCACAATGCCCGCCGACGTCATGGAGAAGATGTTCATGCACCCGCTGACCGACATCGGCCTGAAGCGATTCCTCGACGACTGGAACAAGGCGAAGAAGGAAAAGCCCTCCATCACAGTCTGAGAGCCGGGCAAAGACGGCATCGCCCACGGGGCGCTAACTATTTCGGCCTAGCGATAGCTCAATTCTCGAGAATAGCTGCGCGGCCACGCTTCGCGTAGAAGAAGCTAGACGCTGGGTGTCTTTGTTCCCCAAAGCTATTGGACGCCTGGTCGGGAGGCGTCTCGCCCTAGGCTACTTCGAAATGACGCTCTTGACGTCAGAGATGTAGACGTTGAGCCTGCCTACCTCGTACCTCAGCATCTCCAGGTCCAACGTGCTAAGGTAGACCTGGTTGTTCCTGAGGTAGTTGGTCAGCGCGCCGTACCGGTCGTAGAAGCGTTTCGTCGCGACCTCGGGCCACTTCGCCTCGATGTCCCTGAGGGCGAGCCGCCTCTCGTAGCTCCCCTTGGGAACCTTGTGGAGCAAGTGCTCGACCATGATGTCTGTCACCTGAGAGAGAGCGATCCACGCCCTGTCTGAGGCTTCTCTGAACGGTAGCACCCCTCCGGGGCCGCCCCTCGCGTAGGTGAAGGTCCTCCCCTCGTACGAGGTGTTCTCCGCCGCCTTGAGAAGGGCTGGAATCTCCCCCATGAGCGTCTCGGTGTTCTTCCACAGTTCAGGCATGCTAACGGCGTACTTCTGGGTGTTTAGCTTCTTGCTCACGAGAAGATTCGGTCGATTCGCGATGTTTATCAATATTGCGACGAACCAGGGGACGGGCCGACCGACGACTGCCGAAAACGCCCGCCGCTAGCATTTAAAGCGCCGCGGCTCAGTGATTGCCCGAAGAGATGCAGAGACCAACCGGAGCGCAAGACGGACCGGCGACCGAGGTCGTCCAGAAATTCCTGAGCTCTCTCCGCGACCTTCACGTCGAGGGGCACGTCACCAGGAGCGAGGCCGAGACCACAGAGGCTTTGCGGGGGATAGTGTCGAAGGGCGAGTGCAGGTCGGTCGTCGTGGCCGGGATTCCTCCCAGATACGCGGCAGCTGTCAGGGCCGGCCTCGCCGGAGCGAAGGTCGACGTCGTCGAAGACCTCAAGGCGGTCTCCCAGAAGGAGGCGATCGGGGTCCTCGCCGCCGCGGACGCGGGGGTGACCTGGGCTGTCAACGGCGTCGCGCTAGAAGGCGCGATGTTAGAGGTGGTCTACGACGACTCCGCCAAGCTGGCGTCCTCTTTGCCCCTAATCCACGTGGCCCTCCTCGAGTCATCCAGCATCCTCCGAGACCTGGCGGAG
>Ga0209517_10004239_pt1 | contig 18955 bp, 24 predicted proteins | sample PeaSoiMetSII2010_FD_187695 | JGI IMG/M metagenome (GOLD analysis project Ga0209517, IMG submission 187695) | Peat soil microbial communities from Weissenstadt, Germany - SII-2010 (SPAdes) (version 2) | ecosystem: Environmental > Terrestrial > Soil > Wetlands > Peat | place: Germany...
TGGACCCCATCCCCGCTCGCCAAAATCGCAGAAAGGAGCCCCGCCAGCTTGCCTATCCTTCAGGCTCATCCTTCAATGAGAAAATGCTGGCAGAGCTCCGTGGCACACTGAACTATGCCCCTGACTCTCACCCTCGGCCCTGACGGCGAGCGTCTCGTCGCGGCGCAACTCCGCACCGGTCGCTATCGCTCACCTGAAGAGGTAGTAACTCGCGCCCTAGAAACGCTAGCCGAGAAGGAATCACCAACTGTGCCTTCCGGGACCCTGACGCCAGCCGAAGCCGTGGCCGATATCCGCGAATTGCGCAAAGGCGTCACGCTCGGCGGTCTCCGCATCAAGGATCTGATTAACGATGGGCGCAAACACTAATGCCCGGTTTCGTTGTCGATGCGTCGGCGACGTTACCTTGGTGTTTTGAAGACGAAGCCACACCGGCTACCGAGGCCCTATTGGAGCGTCTTCGCGCGGGCGAACCTGTGGTCGTGCCCGCTCACTGGTCTACTGAAGTGATGAACGGCCTCATGATGGCCGTACGCCGAAGCCGTATTGATCTCGAACGGGTGGCCCGGTTTGCTCGCGATCTGGCTGCACTGCCGATCCTCATCGAGCCGCCGTACGCTCCGGCCGCCTGGGAAGCCGTGATCCGAGTGGCCTCCCTGCATCAACTCACCATTTACGATGCTGCTTATCTGGAGCTCGCTGAACGGACCGGTTTACCCCTCGCGACCTCGATGGCGATCTGCGAACAGCGGCGCTGGCCGCAAGCGTGGGTCTGGTGGAAGGATGATTGCATAATCGTATTTCATGCCCGCGATTAGGCAACAGAGATCTGCAACATTCAAGAGCCTGTGTTTACGGGCTTTCCAACAGCGTTGCGCAACTTACCGATTGTGAAACGTGTGCTTCGCAAGAGTAGACTAAAATCGGTTACGGCCGATGAATTGGAAGATCTTCTGTATTTCGATGACCATCGCGAGCGTGCTTGCGTTCGGATTGCATGCCCTAAGTGGCCTGAACTTCTGGATCTGCGTTGTAATAGTTGTTTTTGGCATTCTGCTCAACGGGTACATCGCCACGATCGAAGACTAGTGGCCCGGCGGCTTCAACAACCCGGAGCCGGGAATCAGCGAAACACAACAACGGGTCGCCAAAGCCACTGAGAAACTATTACGCGCTCTAATCCCTCGGCGTTCGAAGCCTCGCTGATCCTGAACCTCTGAGTTGATGTGCGCGGAACAAACTCGACCGCAATTGTGACGTGCAAACTTACCCCTAGTGAAACAATGCTAAACGAGCTCCGGCCGTTTCAGTTTCAACGGCCCGCGCGAACGTGGGCAAGATCGTACTGCGCCTGTTGCACGAGCCAGCTTTCGGCGTTGCCGCCAAACACCTTCGACAGCCTCACGGCCATCTCAGGCGATATGCCGCGCTTTTCGTTCACCAGTTCCGATAGGGTGTTGCGCGTGACGCCAAGCGCGGCGGCGGCGTCCGTGATGCTCAGGCCCAAAGGCTCAATACATTCCTGAAACACTACAAGGCCGGGGTGAGGCGGGGTTTTCATGGTCATGGTCTCACAGCCTTCCGCTAACGCAACCGGTGTAACTGCCACAGGAACACGGCCGTCGGGATCGCCAGCAAGGCTGCGGCGCCGGCGGCGAACAAGAGCGCCAGCTTCCAGAGCTGGGCCGACGACACGCTGGAGCCCTTCGCTGGTGGAGGCTCCGCGGGGCGTGGCGGGGTCTCCACGCGAATGGGCTTGGCCTTGCCATCGCGCAGCATCGTGGCGAGCAGGACCCGGTCGGCGCACTCCTGGCAATCCACCAGATGGGCTTCGAAGGCGGCGCGTTCGTCGGCCGGAAGCGTCCGCTTGACATAGCGGTCGGCAACGGCGTAGCGGTCGATGAAGGCGTGGTCCATGCTGGGTCAGCCGGCGGGCAGCGCGTAAGTTCGAGAGTCTGGCAAACCGCTCCTTGACAGTCGCGGCTCGGTGCGGGCCGCCGTGACCCGATTATATCCGCGCTCCGCCCGTTGTGCTAGACTGGGGCTTTGGGAATAGTACTAGGAGTGTGCTTCGCGATGGCGAAAGTGTGTGACCTCTGTGGCCGCGGACCGCAATTCGGAAACCGTGTGAGCCATGCTCATAATGTGACCAAGCGGCGCTGGAACATCAACCTTCAGAACGTTCACGCGATGGTGAAGGGCGCCCCGAAGCGCATTCGCGTCTGCACGTCCTGCCTGAAGACGGGCAAAGTTCAAAAGGCGGCTTAGGCTTGCCGGAATTGGAATGCACCGCGACTCCCCCGGAGCCGGGGCGTATTCCGTTTTCGTTTGTTCGCTGAATATGGATCATAAGATCCGGGTGTTGGTAGCCAAACCCGGCCTCGACGGACACGACCGTGGCGCGAAGGTCATCGCTCGCGCACTGCGGGATGCCGGTATGGAGGTCATTTACACCGGTTTGCGCCAAACCCCGGAAATGATCGTAAACGCCGCGCTGCAGGAAGACGTCGACGCCATCGGGCTGTCGATTTTGTCGGGAGCGCATAACGCCATCGTGCCTCGCGTGATGGAACTACTCAAAGAAAAAGGGATGAGCGATGTGCTCGTCCTGGTCGGCGGCATCGTACCGGATGAGGATGCCGCGCAATTGAAAGGGTTGGGAGTGGCGGCGGTGTTTCAGCCCGGCGCTTCCCTCCACGAAATTGTGGACTTCATCCGCCGCTCGGTTCCGCAGACAGCGTGAAACGAGCCCCGCACCACACATGACATCCGAATCGAATGGCAGGCGTGGCGCTGAGAAATGGAGACAAGATTAATGCAGGAAAAATTGAACATCGCGGTGTTTGTCGACTACGACAACATCGAGATCGGATTGAAGTCCACGCTGCGGCGCGAATTTGACGTGTCGCTGGCGCTGGAGGCGCTCAAGGAGCGCGGAGATATCGTGGCCAAGTTCGCGTACGCCAACTGGGGCCGCCAGGATGGCGCGACGCGGCAGATGGCCGAGAACGCGGTGCAGATGGTACAGCGGATTCCTTCGCCGCGCGGCGACAAGAACGGCGCCGACATCAATCTGGCGCTGGATGCGCTGGAGATGGCCTTCACCCACACCCATGTGAACGCCTTCGCCATCGTCAGCGGCGACAGCGATTTCATCCCTTTGGTGAATAAGCTCAAGGAGTACGGCAAGACCGTGTTTGTAGTGGGCGGCAAGGCCTTCACCTCCACCATCCTGCAGCAGAACTGTCACGAGTTCATCAGCTTCGAGTCGTTACTGTCGGACGCCCCTGCTTCAGTGTCGCTTCCAGGCGAGCAGCGGCAAGTGCTGCAACAGCAGGCCCCGCAGCCCCAGCAGCGCCAGCGTGGCGACCGTGGCGACCGCGGCGACCGCGGCGATCGTGGAGACCGGGGCGATCGCCCCGACCGCGGCGACCGCGGAGAACGCCGCCAGCGCCCGGCTCCCCTCGAACTGGAGCAGGCCATGCCGCTGGTCGAGCGCGCTCTCCAAGTGCTCGAACGCCGCGCCGTGCAGCCCCAACTGGGATTGCTCAAATCCACCATGCTGCAACTGGATTCGGCCTTCAACGAGCGGGCCTACGGAGCCTCCAGTTTCTCCGACTTCGTCGAGAAGCTGAAGCGCGCCGACATGGTGCAGGTCAGCGGCTCCGGGGGCCGCTATATCATCGAGCGCAAGGGGTCGGCACAACCCGAGCGTTCCGCGCTCAAGCCCGAGGATTTGTTGCCGCCGCTGCGCGACGTGCTCGAAAACCACCGCCTGGAGCTCGAAAACGGTTGCCCGGTGGAGGATCTGGCGGGCTGGTTCAAAACCGAGCAGCCGAATTTCGATCACACCGCTTACGGATTCCAGCAGTTCGTAGAGTTCCTGAATTACGCGCAGGACAAGACCGTGGTTCGCCTGGAGCCGCACGAAGATCAGGGCACGATGCTGGTGAGCCTGGGCGCGGAGTTCTATCCGCCGGCCGAGCCGCCCGCTCCGGAGCCCGTGGCTGCCGCCGAGGAAGAAGTCGAAGAAGACGAGCCCCAGCCCTATGTGGAGGGTCAGCCCACCATCTTCGAGCCCAATCCGCCGCCGGCCAAGGCCAAGAAGATGGCCACGCGGAAGCGTCCTACGAAGACTGCAGGGGGCGGCGGCGCTGCACGGCGTCCGCGCCGCAAGAAGACTCCCGGGAACGGGTGACCGGTACCGATGAGCGGCATCGCATGAGCGCCCAGACATGAGCATCGAGCGCGTATTCCCCCACCATGCACCCACACCCCGGGGACCCTATTCTCCGGCCGTGCGCGCGGGCGATTTCATTTTCGTGAGCGGCCAGGGGCCCATCGACGCGGTTACCGACAAGCTGGTGGAAGGCGAGATCGAGCGGCAGACCGAAGTCACGCTGGCCAACATCCGCAACATTCTGGCGACCTGCGGCGCAACGCCCGCCGACGTGGTCAAATGCTCGGTGTTTCTGCGCGATATCGCCGACTTCCCGCGTATGAACAAAGTGTATGCGGAGTTCTTTGGCGAAGCGCGGCCCGCGCGCACCACCATCGAGGCCAAGTTTCATCAGCCCGCCATGTTGGTAGAAATCGACTGCGTGGCTTACAAACCTCGCTAACGCGGTGGGGTAGCCCGACCCGCCTCGCGCGCACGTCAGCCGGGTTAACCTTTAAGAAGGAGGCCGATACGATGCCAGCTCTCGATTGGTCCCAATGCTCCGCCGTAGAAAGCGTGCCGGGACGATTAAGCGGCGCATGGGTGTTCCGCGACACCCGGATGCCGGTGTCCGCCGTCTTCGAAAACCTTGGAGCTGGAGCCACCGTGGATGAGATCGCGGAATGGTTTGACATCTCGAAGGAGCAGATAATCGAGGTCTTGGAGTTTGCCGCCCGCAGCGTCACTGCCCCGGCGGCTCCCGTTGAAACGGCCCCTGCACTCGATGCTCGTCCTGTTTGATCACAGTACCCCGGCTCCGCTATCTGCTTACCTGACTGAGCACATAGTCACAAAGGCCAAAGACCGGGGATGGGACACTCTGTCCAACGGCGATTTGCTAGCCGAAGCGGAACGGGGCGGGTTCGACGTGCTTCTTACGGCCGACAACAATATGCGCTATCAGCAGAACCTCGCTGGCCGCAGAATAGCGCTGGTCGCTTTGAGCACGCCGCAGTGGCCGCGCGTCCGCCTGCACATCGGACGAGTTGCGGCAGCGGTCAATGCGGCCGCGCCGGGCAGCTATGCCGAAGTTGAAATTCCGTACAAATCCTGATGCGGGTCAGGAGCAATTCGCCAGGCCCCTTTGCCGCGTAATTCAGCACGTTAGTTCAATTGCCCGGCGGCCTTCAGCCGGCGCCCCTCGGCTTGCACCACCACCAGGCACATCAAGGTCCCCAGCGGATGCGCACCGGCGTCCACCAGCGGATGGGGCTTCAGCGACCGCAGAGCGTCCACACCCTCATCCTTCAGCGTCTCAAACGCCACGGCTTCCTTCTCGTTCAGGCCGAAGTCTTTGGCCACCGACTTGGAATCCTTGAAGAAGCGCAGGCGCAGGTCCTGATGATGCCGCAGTTCGTACAGCACCTTGTTCAAGTTGTAAGACTCCGGCGAGGGGTGCTTGTAAAACTCGAAGCCGCCCTGCTGGAAGTTGTACGGCGGCGGGATCTCTCCGGTGGGCGGGCCCTTGCGCTTGTCGGGGAGGAAGCGCATCACCGCGTGGCCGTGGTGCCAGGTGGGCTGATAGGTGATCAACTCCGCGGGCACGGCGCCCAGGGCCCCGAACATGGGATACCATGGCAGCATCTCGGTGTTGCCCACTTCATCGAGCTGCTCGGCGCTCAGGTTCAGTAACGCATCGGTGTGGCCGCGCTCCAGTTGCGCGATGGCCCAGTAGTCGAAATCGTAGGCCGGCTGCGGGTACTTCCAGGTGCCAGGATAGTGCGACATGCCGCCGCTGGCGATGATGGCCACACGCTCCGGGCGGCCGGCGATGATCTTGGCGAGTTCCTTGCCGAGCTTCTCGCAGCGCCGCGGCGTGGGCAGCGGCGGAAGGTAGGTGTTCAGAAAGATGGGCACCACCGGAATCTGGCGGTCCTCAATGATCCACTCGTACACCGCCGCGAAGCTGTGCCCCATCACCGCGTCCTGCGAATAGGTGATGTCGAATTCGGCCTGCACCAGCTTGTCGAGCATGTCCTCGGCGAAGGGCAGGTGCGTTTTCAGCTTGTAATCCTTGCCCGCGAAGCTGGCCCGCGAATAGTCTCCGGCGATCACGGCGAAGGTCGGAACGGCGCTCAGGAAGAATGTCTCTAAGTGATCGCTGCCAATGACGATGATCACGTCGGGCTTGACCTCGTCCAGGTCCTTGCCCATCAGCCGCATCGCGGCGATGTCGGCGTCCATCTGCTCTGGAACTTCACTCGGCGGGCGCACGAACAACTGCGGAGCGTGCACGGTAGCGATTGCGGAAACGATCTGTCCCATCGATTTTTTCTCCTGACCCTAGTGTAATGCGGCTCCATGGGGGGGAAGCCTTTTGAGGCTGCCGCCGGCTTTTTGGCGCCCCCCGGATAAACGTCATTCTGCCTGCCGCACCACGCTAGTTTACTCTTCGTCGATGTAAACCACGCCCAGGGCCGCCAGCTTTTCGCGAATGCCGTTGAAGTTCATGCCCAGCTCGCCGGTCTTCAAACGGGCGCGCGTTTTCTCTTCCTTGGCCACGCGATCCAGGCCGGCCTTGGCGACCGCGGCCGCGGTCTCGCGCGGCACCACCACCACCCCGTCGATATCGGCCATGATGACGTCGCCGGGCCGCACCAACTGATTGGCGCACACCACCGCGATGTTCACCGACCCGGGCGTTTCCTTCACCGTGCCCTGCGCCGAGATGCATTTGGACCACACCGGAAAATCCATAGCGGTCAACTCGGTGACGTCGCGGCAACCCGCGTCCAGGATCAGCCCCTTCACTCCGTGCGCCTGCAGCGACGTGCCCAGCAGCTCGCCGAAGTATCCGTCGGTTGAATCCGAGGTCACCGCGACCACCATCACATCACCGGGCTGCGAGACCTCGATGGCCGCGTGAATCATCATGTTGTCGCCGGGCTGGCACAGCGCGGTGATGGCCGGGCCGCACACCCGCGCGGCGGGATAAATGGGCCGCATGTACGGATTCAACAGGCCGCGGCGGCCCTGGGCTTCGGAAATGGTGGCGGTGCCCAGCGTTTCTAAAATCTTAACCACCTCCGCGTCGGGGCGTTTGATCTTGCGGACAACTTTGTTCATGATGGCGACGATCTCCTAAGGGAAATTGCCCTGCGGTTTGGGCTTTTTGAGCCACGCCCGATGGGAACGGCGGCGGCCGGGCAATTCATCAATATCTCAAAGTGGCAGGCTTGCGGTCAACCCTAAAGGTCTGATATTTAAAGGTAACTGACATTGCAGCCTGGAGCAGTGGACCGCGCACGCGGCGGATACGGAGGACCATGCAGCGTAGAGCGGCAAATGCTAGTACATCGTACGGATAGTTCTTTATAATAAGAGGGACTTCCTGTACACTGGGGGCATGTCCCGGGTAGCCCTTCCCATTCGATTGAACGCAGAGAGTCGCAGCACACTCAAGAAGTTTGTCTCTTCGGCCTCGACACCGCAGGCATTGGCGCAGCGTAGCCGAATCGTGTTGGCGGCAGCGGAAGGGTTAAGCAACCAGCAGATCGCGGCCGCACTGAAGATGCCAGCGGTGACGGTAGGCAAGTGGCGTCAATCGTTTGCCGCACACGGCCTAGAAGGGTTACGCGATGCACCACGCCCTGGGCGGCCTCTCAAGCATGATGCCGAAGTCCGGCACAGGGTGCAAACGCGTGCTTGTCAGCAGCCTGGCGAGCAAAGCCGCTGGAGCGTACGGACGCTCGCCGCCGAGCTTGGGTTGCCCTCCAGCACCGTGCACGCGATGCTGGTCGCCGCCAAGTTGCAACCGCATCGCATTCGAACCTTCACCTTCAGTCCCGACCCTGATTTTGAAGCCAAGCTGCTGGATATCGTGGGGCTGTATCTGAACCCTCCGGAAAATGCGCTGGTGCTGTGCGTGGACGAGAAACCGGGCATTCAAGCGCTGGATCGCACGCAACCCTTATTGCCATTACGCGCAAAAGCTCCGCGCGCCTGGACCAACGAATATGTCCGTCACGGCACCCAAACACTGCTGGCCGCGCTGGAAATCGCTACCGGCAAAGTGGTCGCGCATGTCCGGGATCGCCGCACGACACAGGACTTCTTGAGTTTCATGAATGACGTGGTCAAGTCCTATTCGCTGGACGAACTTCATGTGGTGCTGGACAACCTGAACATCCACAAAAATGAAGCCGCCAAACAGTGGCTTCTCCAGCATCCCCGAGTGCATTTTCACTACACCGCAACGCACGCTTCGTGGATGAACATGATCGAATGCTTCTTCAGCATCCTCACCAAGCAGGCGCTGGCCCACAGCGTCCAGCGTTCCAAGAAAGACTTGAGAGACCTGCTACTTCGGTACTTAAACAAGTACAGCCAAAACCCAACGCCTTTCACCTGGACCAAGGGGCCGGAACACTTCCAGCGAATCATCAAAGCCACCAAGGAGTACCAAGCGGCACACCCTAAGATGCCGCGGCAGAGAAAGAACTCAGCTAATACTATAAAGAACTAACTGAACGATGTACTAGTCTGGCCCGCGAGGCCTACCTGATCGTCCGGCAGAAGATCATGCGGGGGGAGCTGGGGCTGGGTGAACCGGTCTCGCGCCGCAAGCTGGCGGGCGAATTGGGCATGAGCTTCGTGCCCGTCTCGGAGGCCCTGCAGCGGCTGGAATTTGAAGGACTGGTCGAAAGCCGCCCGCGCGCCGGCACGCGCGTACGGATTCCTTCGCGGCAGGACCTCATTGGCCACTACGTAGTACGCGAAGCGCTGGAGGTGCAAGCGGCGCGCCTGTTCGCCGAAACCGCTAGTCCGGAGGAGTCCGCCGAGTTGATGAAGCTGGCCACGCGCCTGGACACGTTGCGCCAGCGTTTCGAATCCAGCCGCTTGCAGTTTCTAACGCTGCACGAAAAACTCCACCGGCGCATCGCCGAGTACGCGCATTGCCCGGCGCTTTCCGAAGCCATCGAGAAGACCCACGCCCACGCGTCGATCTGGCTGGTGAGCTGCAAGGCCACCACTCGAGCGTCGCGGCGTCATCGCGAACTGGTGGAGGCGCTGGTGCAGCACGATCCGGATGTGGCCGCCGCGGCCATGCGGCGCCATGTCGAGCACAGCCGGCAAAACGCGCTGGAGCGGCTGGAGCCCTACTTTCGCCTGCGGCGCCGAGCCAGCACATATACGCGTGCGAAGGCCAGCTAAGCGCCCCGGTTTCTTCCAGATATCTTCCGCATAGAAACTTTCGATTGGACGCGGCTCCGGCTGTGTCGTAGACTGCAAGTGTGAGCGGTGTTGAAGCCGCTTCACAGTAACTCCCCGCCGAGACGTTCTGTCCGCCAGCCCCCGTTGAAGCCGCACCGAATCAGTATGCGTGCGGTTCCGTCAGCCGGGTGGCGCGCAGACATCCATTCCACAACTAGACACAGAAGGAGACTATCTTATGAAGAAGTGTTTGCACCTTGTTGCGCTGTTGAGCAGCGTACTCGGCAGCGGGCTTGCGCTGCGCGCGGAAACCCCTGTCACCATGCATGCTCCGTTTGAGTTCGTCGCCGCCGGTAAGACCATGCCGGCGGGCGACTATCGTATGGAAATGCTGACGCCCGGAGTGGTGTTGATCGCCGCCGAGGACTCGGGCATTCGGGTCCTGGCGCTGGTGACTCTGTCGACGGGAAATTCCACTCCCGCGGTTGCGTTCGATAGCAGTGGCAGTGAGCCGGTGTTAACCCGCGTCACCAGTTCGGCTGGGACCTGGAACCTTTCAGGGTCAGGGCCGTCGCGCGTCGCGGTGGCGCTGCGTTCAAAGAAGTAACCCGGTCCAACCCTAAACCAGCGGGCAGGGTCTAACCCAGCGGGCGGCCTATGTTGCGAGCCACTGCTTGCTCATACACATGGGCCGCCGCTGCCACATCTTCCAGGCCCAGTCCCAGCGATTCGAAAACCGAGATACGCTGTGGCTCCCATCCAGCGTCCACATCCTTCAATTCCACGACGCGAGAGAACCCGTCGGCGCCGGAGCCTCCCGCCCCGGAGTCGCCAGCAAGGATCAGGTCGCCGGCCTCGATGCGGGCTTGCTCGATCGAATCGACCACTACGAGACCAGCGGCGGCGAGCAAGTCGGCGGGCAACTCGCGGCGATTGCCCTGGTTCGATCCGATGGCCGCAACGAAAGCGCCCGGCTTGATCCAGGCGGTTTCCAGCACCGGATCTTTGGCATTAGTGGCGGTGATGACGACATCCGCCCCGCGAATGGCAGCTTCGGCCGTCTCCGCGGGAGTCGCGTCCATTTCTTGGCAAAATTGCTCCAGCGCATCGCGGCGGCGGCTCCACACGCGCGCCGTCTGAATCGAGCGAACCGCACGTACCGCTTCCAGTTGGGTGCGCGCCTGGCGCCCGCTGCCGATTATGCCGGCCACGCTGGCGTTTGGGCTCGCCAACAGATCGGCGGCATACCCGGTGGCCGCGCCGGTGCGGATCTGGCCCAACTGCTCGGCTTCGATCAGCGCTAAAGCTCGTCCGGTAGGCGCGTCGAACAGCAGGACCAGCATCTCCCGGAGTCCGTAACGGACGTTAGTCGAATAGAGCTTGGTTCCGAAATAGTTTCCGCAGGCCCCGGCCAGCGCATGTAGCACGGAGCCGGCGGGAACCGTGAGCCGGCGGCGCACCTGGTTCTGCGCCTTGCCCGCGCGGAGATCCTCGAAAGCGCGGCGCGTCAGGCCGACGCAGACGTTCATGGGCAGCAGTTGCGCGACTTCGGATTCGATGAGGTAGAGCATGAAGGCAATCGTACCCGATCCGTTGCGATGCTAGCGCTTCCCCGGTGGTGTTACCGTGGGACTCTAGGACAAAGGCTTTGGACAACTTCTTCGGCAACCAGTCCGCCGCCGACGCTCTAAGCGGCATGATCCGCCGCGAGCAGATCGCGCAAACCTTGCTCCTTTCCGGTCCCGAAGGCGTGGGCAAGGCGACCCTGGCGCGGCGCTTCGCGACGCAATTGCTGGCCCACGGCACGGCCCGACACGACGCGGCCAAAATCGAGCAGGACGACCTCAGCCTTCCGGCCAACGCCGAGCGCATCGCCGAGCGCGAAAAGTGGCCCGCCGAAAAACGCAACGACGATCCGCTGGCGTTCAACTCGCATCCGGACTTTATGACCTTCGCGCCCGACGGTCCCCTGCGGCAGCTCACCATCCCGCAAATGCGCCTGTTGAAGGACCGCGCGCAGCTCAAGCCCTTGCGCGGGGCCTGGCGCGTCTTCCTGATCGACTCCATCGATCGCGCCAACGAGCAGGCCGCCAACTCGCTGCTCAAGACCCTGGAAGAACCGCCCCCGCATCTGGTCCTGATCCTGACCGCCCGCAATCCGTACGATCTGCTGCCCACCATCCGCTCGCGCGCCGTGCCGCTGCGTTTGGGCCGCCTGACGGATGCGGAAATGCGCGCCTTCGTCGCGTCCCGGCGTCTGGATCAGCCGGAGCGGCGCTCCAAACTCGCGGAAGGCTCCCCGGGGGTGGCCGTGTCCATCGACCTGGAGGTTTACGACCGCCGCCGTACGGCCATGCTGGCGCTGCTGCGCACGGCTGCGGGCCTGGATCCCTTCGGAGCGTGGCTGAAACATTCCGACGCCATCGCGGTGCGGCGTTCGGAGAAACTGGAGAACTACGTCGAAGTGCTCTACGGCCTGCTGGAGGACGTGGTGCGCTTGGCCAACAGCATCTCCACCATCCGCAACGACGACATGCGATCGGAACTGGAGGCGCTGGCGCGTCGGGTGAACTTCGAGTGGCTGCGGGCGGCGGTGGAGCGCGCCGGTGAACTGGTGGAACTGGCGCGGCGCAACATCCAAAAACAGTTGGCCTTCGACGCCTTTGCCGTGGCCGGGTCCTCTGGTTTCGCGGCGGGTTTCGCGCCGGTTTCTGCAGCGGGTTCTTGACTCCACCGGCAGCGCGTGTTACACCTTCGTCATCAGCTTGGTTCTCTCATGAAGATCCCGCCCATCTCGCTCGCGGTATTGGTGATTTATTCCGGCGTCCCGGCGGGCGTGATGGCGCAGTCGTCCAACCCCCGCGATCTGCGCGCCGGCAAGTTTCTAGTAGCGGCGCGCAAGTTCCCCGACCCAACCTTCGCCCAGACTGTAATTCTGCTGACGGCCTACAACGAGGACGGGGCCATGGGGTTGATCATCAATCGCCAAACCACCGTGCCCATGGCGCGCGCCGTGCCCTCGGCCAAAACGTCCGACCCGGTATACTCCGGCGGTCCCGTCTCGGCTCCCGCGGTCTACGGATTGCTGCGGTCTCCCTCCAAGCCCGAATCGGCGACGCCGGTGGTCGGCGATGTCTACATGATCGCGGAGCGGGCGCTCCTGGAAAAAACCCTCTCGGCCTCGCCGTCGGCGGAACGTTTTCGCGCCTATCTGGGCTATTGCGGCTGGGGTGGCGGCCAATTGGATCATGAGGTGGAACTGGGCGCCTGGTATATTTTCGCCGGCCGCGCCGAGATGGTGTTCGATACCGAGCCCGAATCCTTGTGGAACCGCCTGGTGGCGCTAACTGAGAAGCAGATCGCGCGCACCGATCCGCACACTCGCATGACCCCATGGCCGGGAGCTAATCCGCGTCTGTTGATAGAATCGAAATATGAAGGACGCATCGCGCCCTGAAACGCCCCCTCATGATCGAGACCCCGTGGTGGAGGCTTACAAAAAGGACATCGACCGCACGTTGCTCCGGGAGAATCTGAAGCTTTCCGTGGAGGAGCGCTTCCGCAAAGCGATGGCGCTGGCGCGCTTCGCCGAGGAGATGCGGCGCGCGGGTAAGGAAGCTCGGTCCCCTCGTCCGTGACGGATTTTGAAGGCGCGGATTGAACTTCACGCTCGTCACATCGCTGGGCGATATCGATCTGTTGGGCGAAATCCCCGGCGGCGTAGCGCCGCCAGCCACGGCCTGGCCGCGAATGAGAGATGGCCGGGAAATTGCTCCCACGATCAGTCAGATGGTGTTCAGAGACCGCCTTCACGCTGCCCGCCTTCTCGCCGAGGAGTTGATCCGCCGCGGCGTCGGTCGCGATGCGCTCGTGCTAGGGCTGCCCCGTGGAGGAGTGCCCATGGCGCGCGTGGTCGCCGACGCGCTGGTTGCTCAGGTGGACGTCCTGCTGGTCCGCAAACTCGGGGTACCATTCCAGCCCGAGCTGGCCTTCGGTGCGGTTGCCGAAGGCGGGGTCCGGGTGCTCGATCGCGCCATCATGGATGAGTGCGGCATCACCCCGCGCCAGGTGGAACAGGCCGTAGCTCGGGAGCAAGACGAAATCGCCCGCCGCAGCCACCTGTTTCGCGGCCCCCGCGGCCCCGCCGAGGTGAAGGGCCGGGAAGTGATCGTCGTTGACGACGGTCTGGCAACCGGCTCCACCATGCTGGCAGCCGTTCGCGCCCTGCGCGCGCAGGGGGCTCGCCGGGTCGTAGTGGCCGTTCCCGTCGGCAGCGCCCAGGCGTGCGACCTGCTGGGTGAAGCCGCCGACGAAGTCGTGTGCCTCTCCACCCCCACGCCGTTCGACGCCGTCGGAAATTGGTATCGCGACTTCACTCAGGTAACCGACAAAGAGGCGATGGCCGCGCTGGCCGGGCCCCTGGTGCGCCCCTAGGATGCGCCATCTCGCCCAGGTTTCCGGCCCAGGTTCTGCGTCACCCACATGAAAGGCGCGTGCAGTGGTAAGCAAAACCGCGGCGAAACACCGCATTCATCGCGGCAGCCCGCGTGCCCTAGACAGCGGTGGACGGAGGTGTTGAGCGTTGTTTAAAGTAGTGTTTCAAGAAGGCAACGCCGTCGGCTAACAGCCGGACCAGTGGATAGAAGCGAGGTCAAATTATGCTCCCCTTTCACAGAATTCTTTTCCCTGTGGATTATTCGGAACCATGCAAGGCGCTGGTTCCCTACGTGCGCGAGATGGCGGACCACTTTTCCGCGCGATTGACCCTGGTACACGCTTATAACCTGGGCTCTTTCGCGACGGCGGAAATCGACCTCGCCGAACCTGGGCTGATGCACGAATGCCGCGTGATCGAGTACAAGCGGCTGAACGATTTCGCGGCGGAAATGTTGCCTGGCCTGGCCGTGGACACGATCTCGGAGGACAGTGAGCCGGGCAGGCTGATCGATGAAATCGTCGCGCAGAAAAACAGCGACCTGGTGATGATGCCTACGCACGGTCACGGCCCGCTACGCCGCCTGCTGCTCGGTTCGGTCACCGGCAAGGTGTTGCACGATGTCCGCGCTACCGTGTTCACGGGCGTTGGCTCGACCTTGGCCGGCCACCAGCCTTTTCTGCCGTACCGCTCGGTGGTATGCGCCGTGGCAGACGGGCCGGAGACCGAGAGCGTGGTGCAGGCGGCCGCGGCCTTCGCGGCGTCCTATCAATCCAAACTGGCGCTGATCCACGTGATGGAGTTGCCCCCCAGCTCCTGGGAGGTGGACATCACGCCCTATCGCAAGGATCTGATGGAAGCGGCCCAGCGACGGTTGACCGAACTAGTGGAGAAGCTGAAGATCGACGCGCCGGTGCATGTGGTCGATTTCGTGATGCCGGACGCCATCCACGATGAAGCCGTGAACCGCCAGGCCGACCTGATCATCGTAGGCCGCGGCCACGCCCACGGAACGTTCAGCCGGATCTGGTCGCGGCTGTACTCGGTGGTCCGGGCGGCCCCCTGCCCGGTGATGAGCATCTAGCTTTAAGGCAGAGGCGGTCCGGTCCGCTAAAGTACTCCGCGCAACAGACGATGTAGCGTCTGGGGTACTCTTCACCGTGGCGGAAGCGAACCGAATTCATTGGGATCCGAAGCAGCGCCAGGCCAATGCGAACCCGATCGTGCGCGCGGCCGCATCAGTTGTCCTTGTGCTCGCGGCGACTCCGCTGCGGGCCGAGAATTTCATCAAACTCGAAGTGGACGGCAGGTCCTTGGTGCTCGACATCGATAGCGACAAAGTCCAGCAAAACCTGAAGCCCGCGAATCCCCAGGCCGGCCAGGTGAAGTTGCCTGCGTGGCTCTATCCGACTCCGGGCCAGGCTCCGCTCCGCTCCAATTACGATGCGCGCACCGGGATCGCGTCGGCGGTATTCGCCTCGGGCGGCACAGTGGACCAGGTGGTCGCGTACTACGGACAGCTTCTGGCGTCGAAGGCCTACACCACCGGAGCGCCGATGGGCTCACCCACGAGCAAAATCGTCTCCGGCAAAAACGCGTCCGCGACCATCTCCGTCAGTGTCGGCGTGCCTTTCCGCAATCCCGCCGGAGGCGCGGAATTCACCGTGACCTATGCTCCCGCGCAAAACGAGGCGAATCGGAAACACTTTGAAGCCGCGTGGTTCGATCAGGCTCGGGCGCTGCTGTGCCTGCGGGACCTCGCGACCGGTGAAGAGTACTATCTCGACGCCCGCGGCATCGGGGAAGCCAATCTGAATCGCCCGGGTGCGGTGAAATCGCAGGACGCGCCGTATCCGGCTTGGTTTCCGATCTATCCAGGGGCTCAGCGGACTACTTTCAAAGTCTTCATTCTGCTCGAGCCGACCGCCACGTTTCGGACTCGCGATTCCATGCGCGCGGTGTACGATTTCTACCGCACCGCGCTCCCGAACGCGGGGGCAAAGCTGCTCAATCAGAGTTTCTCGCGTTCCGGAACCCCGCCCAAGGACTTTGGCGCCGAGATTAAGGCGCAGAAGGGCGATGACGTCGTCGAGATCGCGATCGGCGAAATCATCGACCCGGATCCGATCCGCGCGCTGTCGAGCGAAAGAGGTATCGGCTTCGGAGTGCGCTACACGGTTCCCATGCGCTGAAGCGGGCCTACCCGCAGGCCGCTTCGAGGGCCTGATCCAGATCCCACAAAATATCGTCCAGATCCTCCAGGCCCACCGACAACCGGATCAGATCCGGAGTCACTCCCGCCGTAGCCTGCTGCGCCTCCGATAACTGCTGGTGCGTGGTCGAGGCCGGATGAATCACCAGACTCCGGCAATCCCCCACGTTGGCCAGGTGCGAGAACAGCTTCATGGAATCGACGAACTTCTTGCCCGTCTCGCGGTCACCCTTGATGCCGAAGGAGAACACTGCCCCCGGCCCAGCGGGCGTGTACTTCTTCGCGAGCTCATGGTAGGGGCTGGAGTCGAGTCCCGCGTAGCGCACCCAGCGGACGTACTTATGCGCTTCCAGGTGCAGCGCCACGGCCTGCGAGTTCGCCAGGTGCCGGTCCATGCGCATCCCCAGCGTTTCGATGCCTTGAATGAACAGGAAGGCGTTGAACGGGCTGATGCACGGCCCCATGTCGCGCAGCCCCTCGACGCGCGCGCGGATGATGAACGCCAGGTTGCCGAAGACCTCGAAGAAGTTCATGCCGTGGTAAGCGGGCGAAGGAGACGTCAACTGCCGGTAGTTGCCCTTGCTCCAATCGAAGTTCGCGCCCGTGACGATGATGCCGCCGATCGAATTCCCATGCCCGCCCATGAACTTGGTGAGCGAGTGCACCACGATATCGGCGCCGTAATCCAGCGGCCGGCACACATACGGCGTGGCGAACGTGTTGTCGATCACCAGCGGAATGCCATGCTCGTGCGCGATCTTGGCGACGGCTTCGATGTCCAGCACGTTGCCGCGGGGGTTCGAGATGGTCTCGCCGTACAGGCAGCGCGTCTTGGGCGTGATGGCCTTGCGGAAGTTTTCCGGATCGTCGGGCTCGACGAAGATCGTGTTATATCCCAGCCTGCGAAACGACACGTCGAACTGCGTGTACGTGCCTCCGTACAGCGTGCTGGCGGAGACAATTTCATCGCCCGGCTCCAGCAAGCTGTTGATCGTCAGCATCTGGGCCGCCTGCCCGCTTGCGACCGCTAGAGCCATCGCGCCGTTTTCGAGCGAGGCCACGCGCTGCTCCAGCGCATCCTGGGTGGGATTCATGATGCGCGTATAGATATTGCCGAACTGCTGCAGCGCGAACAGCGCCGCCGCGTGATCGGAGTTCTCAAACGTAAACGAGGTGGTCTGGTAAATCGGGACCGCGCGGGCGTGCGTGGTGGGATCGGGCGAGTACCCGGCATGCAACGCGCGGGTGTTGAAACCGTATTTTCGTTCTGGTTGTTTGTCCGTTGGATCAGGCATAAGTTTTTCCAGTATTGCATGCCGCCAGCCGGACAGCGAGCCGGGTAAGGCCTGCGCGAAATCAACGGGGAACGCTGCGGCTCTGGGTGAACCGGCGCAAGCCTTGCAGCCGCATCCGCACAGCGCCAAGCACTTATCAATTGGCAAGCGGCGTGCATGTATTAGCGGGGTAAAAGGAGATCCCTTCAAGATGGGGAAAGTCGTCGCCGCCGGAGCCACCATGCACGCACCGCAGCTGTTCACGCGCCCGCCCGAGGAAGATCTTAGGCAACTCGACGCCGGGGTCGCGGCCATGGGCCGGCTGGGCAAGGTTCTGGACGAAACCAAACCGGACGCGCTGATCGTGTTTGCCAGCGATCACCTGGATACCTTCTTCCTGAACTCCGCGCCGACCTTCGCCGTCATCAGCGGCGAGCGGGTCAACTGCAAATTCGCGGGCAAATCGTGGGATCCCCCCATTCACCAGGCCCTGGCTGAAGAGATTCTGGAAGGCTTAGTGCGGCGCGATTTCGACATGGCCTACTCGCAGGACGCCGAGCTCGGGCATTCTTTCGCCGCCGTGTTCGAGTGGGTCCTCCAGGACCGGGCCATTCCCGTGGTGCCGATTTTCATAAACACCTACCTGCCCCCGCTGCCGAATCCGCATCGGGCCGCGGCGCTGGGCAAGGCCATCGCGGAAATCGTGGCACGCCGGCCGGAGAACGTCGCCGTGCTCGCCAGCGGCGGAATGTCCCACTATCCGGGCACCTGGAAGTATTACAAGCCGGCTTACGATTTCGACCACTGGTGCATCAAGGAACTGGAAAACGGCCATAGCAATTCCTTCCTGGACTTGACCGTGCAGCAACTCGATGAAGTGGGCAACACCGAAATGTTGCCGTGGGCCCCGGTGCTGGGCGCGGTTGGGACGCAGCACATGGAGCTGTTCTCCTACCAGGAGACCTCTCACCACGGCCACGCGGTGGCGCGGTTCCATCCCGGACCGAAGGAGAACTCGAGCGCACCCACCAAGTTCCAGTTCAAGGAACACGCCTACGAATTCTACAAACACCCCGCGGTGTCGGCCTATAAACTCAACAAACTGCTTTTCGATTCGCGCTACAAGCCGATCATGCGCCAACGCATGCTCGTCGATGTCTCGGTCGTCGCCGCGGAATACGGCTTTCGGAGCGAGGAGATCGCAGTACTAAAGGAGGTCTGCAAACTGTCGCATAACAATACCGATCAGCCCGCCCTCGACGCCGATCCTTTGGTGAAGTTGGGCGCGCATCCGGTCGGAGCCTTGATGGCGATCCATGTTCTGCAAGCCGAGCAGAGACGCATGCAGAGAGCAGCGGTCCTCAAGGCATCCTAAAAATCGGCCTGCGCGGAGCGTGGCGGACCAGCAACGGAAACAGCGCTTCGCGTAGCGCACCAATTGACATCCCTCCAATGTGCAGCCAATGCGGTGCGGGTGATCCGGGCAAGCCGGGGACCCGCACCGCGCGCTTTTTTGTGGAGCCGTCCTAAGCGATGTACTACTAGACCCTGGTTTCTTTGTAGCGCGCGAAGATTTCATGCGGCCAAAGTTGTAAGCTGCTGAGCGGTGGTGCGTTGCGCCGAGAGCAAGGCGTTCAGAATGAGCCTGCCGTGGTCGGTGA
>Ga0209517_10004240_pt1 | contig 18953 bp, 18 predicted proteins | sample PeaSoiMetSII2010_FD_187695 | JGI IMG/M metagenome (GOLD analysis project Ga0209517, IMG submission 187695) | Peat soil microbial communities from Weissenstadt, Germany - SII-2010 (SPAdes) (version 2) | ecosystem: Environmental > Terrestrial > Soil > Wetlands > Peat | place: Germany...
CCGGCCTAAACCCGGATATCACCGTCTCTGCGACTTACCTCGCGGACGGCGCGAATCCAGGACGCATCACCGCCCTGGTCACTCTCGCCGGCTCGGAGGTACCGGACATCTCTAACAACGTCGGCTCTGTCAAGAGTTTTTTGAGCGCACTTCGCCGTTCACTCCGAAGAGTGTCTTCCTTCGTCGTGTTCTTTGGCCCAGTGTCGATGACCACGGCTCGTCTGTAATCTTTCGGTCGGTTTCGGTCCGACCTAAACATCTCTCCGATCAAACTTCGACCATGATTACTCGTTCAAACTCCCTTTGCAGGGAGCGGGATGCCCAATCAATGAGACGACGTTTTAGTTCACGCCATGTCCGGTACCGAGCTGTCCCGCGTGCGAACCGAACTCTAACGACTGCGAATACTCACATCCATTCCGCCACATCCAATACAAGCGAACTGCCAATCGGCGCCCCATCGCTACCTTGGCAATGCTTTTGTGCCGCCGTATCGCCAGGTGGCTGTACCGACGTCGCCAGTCAGGATGGACCCGTGCTGCCGCCTGGGCTGCCTCCACTAGCAGGAAGCGCAACAAGGAACTGCCTTGCTTGCTGATGTGCCCCAGCCGTTGCTTGCCCCCACTGGAGTCCTCACTGGGAATCATCCCGACGTACGTGCCGATCTGTTTGCCCCGTTCAAACCGTGTCGGAGTTCCGATGATCAACACGTAAGCGAGTGCCGTGAGCGCACCCACGCCCGGATGGGTCATCAGTCGCAGAACCTCGGGCCGCTTCCTGGCTTCCCGCTCGACCGCGGCCGTCAGCTCTTCAATCGTCGGATTCAGACGGTCCAGCAGTTCCAGCAACTCTTGCCGGCGCCGACTGGCCCAGGGAGCCAACGCGAGCTTTTCCAACTGCGCTCGCCCCTGTTCGCTGAACAGTTTCTTCTTCCAGCGATGGCCCTCGTTCATGGCCAACGCCTGCAACTGATTCATGATCCGCGTGCGCATCTGCACCAACCGATGCCGGTGCCACAGCAGTTGCCGCAAATCTCGGTTCTCCGGGCTCGGTACCCAGATCTGCGGGAAGTTATTTTCCAGCATCAGCCTGCGTAGGAGTCGAGCATCATTGCGGTCGGTCTTCTGCTTCTTCACTCGCTTGGCCTGGATCTCCGCTGGATCCCCAATCCACAGCTCGAATCCCAACTCTGCCAGCAGTCGCTCGAACCAGCGTGAATAGCCGGTAGCCTCCATTCCTACCCGCGCACGGACTCCTCGCTGCTTCAGCTCCCGGTAGAACTTCTCTGCTTGTCCATCGCTGTGGCTCAGTTCCTGTTCACCGCATTCCCCAGTCTCCTCTACACAAAATGCAATCGTCTGAAAGCTCGGGTGGTAATCTACGCCTATAATCATCAAGTTCGGCTCCTCTCTCCCGAGCCTGTGGTCTTCGACAAACCAGAGTCTACTCGGGTCGAGGAGCCGACGTTGTTATGCAATCAATGAGGGCGAGTTTCCGATATGTGCATTTATCCGGACTTGCGCGATTGGTTCCGAGTTGCCGACAATTCTGTAGTTGGCAAGCCCACTCAAGACACACGCATTAGCCAGGCAGGTAGATTACTTCGATTGCTGTGTCACTCGACCGATGGACCGGCCTGCTCCTTCCATCGTTGTTCGTTCACGCCCATCACGAGGAGCCACAGCATTAGCGATTCTTGCCCGAGGATGCCGAGGGCCAGATTGTAGGGGGACAGAGATTTTGCGAGCGGCGGTGAGAGATAGGTCAGCCAACCCAAACCCGCGATTGCCATCAGTGCGCCCAGTATTCGGGGCAGAAACTTCGACCTGAAAATGAGGTAGCCGATCAGGAGGCAATAGAATCCGTCAAATACCACGGGGATGTCCACGCCCCGCGGATTCCATCGAAGAGCCCCACAGGTGAGTCCCACGAGGTTGAAGGATGCCGCGAGCAAAGAGAGGCCCCTGTTCACCGGCTTAAAAATGCCATAGAGGAGCAGCGTCACAACGATATTGCCTGAAACCGCTATGAGATCCCCTGCGATTTCAAACCTGCGAACGACAAACTCGCCGAATACTGCCGCCAGTAAGCTGAGCAAAGAAAGGACACCGGCAATCCGGGCCTTGAAACGAGGCGACGCTGCTGCAATCCGTCCCTTCATCTCATAGCCTCCAGGAGGGGCCCTTTCAGGTTATGTTATACCATCGCCGCTAACGCCTGGTAAGCCAGCTTATAGGAAGGATCTCCGTCGACCCTGGGCGGATTACGGGCTAACCGGAAGTAATCCGTTGAAGTAGAGTCCCACCTCGCACAAGGCTTGGCCTGGGAGCCGCTTTCCCTCGATGATCCGATTCCACATGGACGGTTAGTCGGCTAACCGGACAAGCCCGGACTAGTACCCAGATGCTCGGTTCTCGCGATTTTCACTGAGCCCTTTGTTGGCGATAATTTCCTTGTCGCCAGGCATCCCGGATATTATCGCTCGAGCGTTGAGTAGGCTCAACGACTTGAGGCCGGAATGAAACTGCAGAAGCAGGTCGCAGTTCCGAAAGTTGAGATCGATCTGTCAAAAATTCAAGTGCTTTCACACGAGCACGATGACGAAAACTGGGAATTCCGATCGTGGCTAAAGCAGTACGCTCCAGATGACATCGATGGCCTTGTGAAGACCTTGAGCCAGAAATACTTCGCCCTCATCGATTGCACGCAGTGCGCAAATTGCTGCCGATCGTTGCACGTCGAATTCAAGAAAAGTGAGCTTCACGCTATTGCAAAAGCACTGGGCCAGTCGATAGAAGCATTCCAGAAACGATCTATGTCCGAAGGCGAGGTGAATCCGCCCTGTCCGATGCTTAACGGAAAGCTTTGTTCCATTTACGAGAATAGACCAGAGGTTTGCCGGTCGTTTCCTCACCTAGAACAACCAGAATTCACATCCCGACTGATAGGCGTGATTGAGAATGTTGCCATTTGCCCGATCGCGTTCAACGCTTTTGAGGAACTAAAAGAGAAACTTGCATGGCCACGCCATGCACGATGCTGTTCGAAATAAATACAATTTTGTAAGGAAGGAGGTCCGTGCCAGGACCGGCTTTTCTGATTAGTGCGTTTACCAGGTATGTGGATTACATCTGAGTACGCCGCCATCCAGATACAATCGCGAGAACGCCGGCAGACCACGTCGCCGGCTAGTCAACTTTAGAACGGCGAAACACCAATGTTTCAGCGGTTTGCCGGCCCCTTAATGTGTTCTAAATGAGACAGACAGCCCGAACGCTCATCACTAGGATAGTGATCGGTTGATTTGTCGCCGAGAATCGTTATCCGTCACTTGGCTTGGCTCGCCGTCTCTGATGGCACAGCAAGAAGTGATCGCGAAAAGCGTATGAGAAGGCGCTGCCCGGCCGGACACACGGATTGGATTACCGGCTGAATCCCTCCTTGGCGGTTCGTTCTCCTCTCAAGGAGCAAAACACATGAAGCGGTACCGAGTAGCGCATCTGCCGATTCTTATTTTTGCGTTCGCTCTGACCTCCCCAAAGGCGATGGCGCAGCTGGTGCCCGCTGCGGAAATTCCAACAGCGGATGCGACCACGATCCGTCCGCCCTCAAGAGTGGAGCGTCCAGGTCCGATTGTGATTTATACGCGGCCGACGGAAAGAGAAAAACTGCGGCTATACGAATTCGATGCGGTTGGCCCGTATGCGTTTTTGGGCGCAGCGCTGGCCGGCGGATTTCAGCAGGCAAAGAATTCGCCGCCGGAGTGGGGCGGCGGAATGGGCGCGTTCGGCGAGCGCACCGCGAGCAACTTCGGCATCCAGTTTGTGACCACAACGACGCGCTACGGCTTGGCGGAAATTCTTCGCGAGGACACCGGCTACTATCGTTGCCTGTGTGAGCGACTCTTTCCCCGCCTCGGCCATGCCCTGATTTCCACCGTTGCGGGACGTCACGGCGAAGACGGGCACATGACGATTTCCGTCCCGGGATTGGTTTCGCCCTACGCTGGTACGATGACGGCACTCGCGTGGTATCCAGGCCGCTATGGTGTGAAGGATGGATTCAGAATGGGCAACTACAACCTTTTGGGTCAAGCGGTTGGAAATCTGGCTCGGGAATTTATCTATGGAGGACCACACACTCTGTTCCGCAGCGTCGGCCGCTCCAGATCGCCGGATCAGATCGCAGAGGCTCGAAACCCGTAATTGAGAATTGGTCTGTCGCTCAATAGCTCTCTCTTCCGAACTCACACAGGCACAATTTGGGCCGCTTGGAGTCGGAATTGGGTGAGACTTGGTCGCCGATTCGGGCTTACGCGGGGGTAAAGATCGTCTTTCATGGAATCAACGGCATCGACGGGGACAATGATCAACCGCTCGCTCGAGTGGTTTGGGGATCTGGGGAGTTTTTCGTGGAAGGTGATGTGCACGGCCGTCACAAGACCATTTGAACTCCGTGAGATCTTCCGGCAACTCGACGAAATAGGCTCGAAGTCGCTACCACTGGTGGCTCTGGCTGGTGCCGCTGTGGGGACCGTCCTGGCGCTGGAGAGTCGCAGCAGTCTCGTGCACTTCGGAGCGAAGTCCATGCTTCCCGCTGCCATCGTGTACTCGATCATCCACGAGATGGGGCCGATCGTGACTGGATTGGTGGTGAGCGGACGCGTGGGAGCCGGCATCGGCGCTGAGCTGGGCTCGATGAAAGTGACGGAGCAAATCGACGCGATTGAGGCGTCCGCGGTAAATCCGTATAAGCTGCTGGCCTTCACGCGCATCCTGGCATGCATCGTGGTCCTGCCGCTGCTGACCCTGGCGACTGATTTTTGCGGCATATTCGCGGGGTGGGTCGCGGAAACGCTGGCCGACCCGATTTCCTTGCATGGCTTTTTGAACAAAGGGTTTTCGGGCGTGAACTTCAGCGATTTTCTGGCGCCGACGTTTCGAACCTCGGCGTTTGGCCTGATTATCGGCCTGGTGGCTTGCTTCCAAGGAATGCGCACGCAAGGTGGCACCGAGGGCGTGGGCCGGTCGGCGACGAGTTCCGTCGTTCTGTCTTCCCTGTTTGTCATCTTGGCAGACGTGATCCTGGTCAAGTTGATTCTAATCTTTTTCCCATGAAGAACACTCTCGCCGAACTCAATTTGGACAACACGCAGACAGCGGAGAAACCCGGTGAGCCGGTATTCGTGCTTCGCGATGTGCACAAATCGTATGGCACACAGAATGTTTTGAACGGAATGAATTTGACGGTCGTTCGCGGCGAGACGCTCGCTGTGCTCGGCCGAAGCGGCACCGGAAAGAGCGTTTTGCTGAAGCTCATCATTGGCCTCGCGCAGCCGGATTCTGGTTCGATTTGCATTCACGGGCAGGAGATAGCGGGTCTCGGGCTGACTGAGATGAATCAATTGAGGATCAAGATGGGGTTTTTATTTCAGCATGCGGCGCTCTACGACTCGCTGAATGTCGGGGAGAACGTTGCGTTCCCTTTGAGGCGGCACACAAAGATGTCGGAATCCGAACGGAGCGATCGCGTCAAGGAGCTGTTGGCCAGCGTTGGCATGGAACACGATCTCAACAAGATGCCGAGTGATATTTCGGGGGGCATGCAAAAACGAGTCGGCCTGGCTCGCGCGCTGGCCTTGCAGCCTGAAATTCTGCTTCTCGATGAACCAACAGCTGGGCTCGATCCGATCACCGCCAGCGAGATCGACGATTTGGTTCTGAGCCTGCAAAAAGAACACGCCCTCACGTCCGTCGTCGTCACGCACGATCTTCAAAGTGCCAAGACCATCGCGGATCGGCTGGTGTTGCTGGATCAGGGGGAAGTGGCGATGGAAGGCACGTTCCAGCAACTTGTCGAAAGTAAGCAAGATTTTGTTCAGGAATTCTTCAAACGGGATTCGTAGGGAGCACATATGTCACGAGCGGCGCGGCTGGGGGCTTTCATCATCGCAACACTAGCTATTCTGGTGTCAGTCATCTTCATCATCGGTGGCAAGCAATATCTATTTACATCGACGTATCGGCTGAGCGCCCAATTCAGCAGCGTCGTGGGCCTGGATTCGGGAGCGGAAGTTCGCGTGGGCGGCGTGCACAGCGGATCCGTTCGCAGCGTCGACCTGCCAACGAAACCAACCGACAAGATTACCGTGTGGATGGACCTTGACCGATCGACTCACAACATCATCAAGCAAGACTCGATCGCCGCCGTCGAAACCGAGGGGCTCCTCGGCAACGAGTACATTGCCATCTCGTTTGGATCAGCCAACAGCGCAAACGTCGTCGACGGCGGGACCATTGGCAGCGAGCCGCCCATTGAAATGTCCAACCTGATTAAGAAAACGGACCACATTTTGGATACCAGCCAGGAAGCTCTCAAAAATGTTACTCGCGCAACCGCCAATCTGAGTTCGATCAGCACCAAAATTGACGAGGGGCAAGGCACGGTCGGCGCTCTGATCAACGACAAGAGAATCTACACTCAGCTGGACGAGACAATCGCTGGGTTGCGTGACACAGTCATCAAAACCCAAGCCGGAGTTACCGACTTCCAGGAAAACATGGAGGCGATTAAAAAGAATTTTCTGGTGCGCGGGTTTTACAAGAATCGCGGCTATGAGGATTCTGCCGATTTGGTGAAAAACGAGATCGCAAGTCTTCCACTGGCTGAGCCTTTGAAAACATTCACCTACGAACCACAGCAGCTCTTCGACAAAATCGATACCGCCAAACCCAAGAACCAGAAATCCTTGCGCGCCGCGGGACAGTTCCTGGCCGACAACGAGTTTGGCGTCGCGGTCGTTGTTGTTTCCACAGGCATGTCTGGAGATACGGATAAAGATTTGATCTTGACGCAGGCGCGCGCCTCGGTCGTGCGCGGCTACCTCGTCGACAATTTCGGTTTCGACGATTCCCTGCTTAAAACTTTCGGCATTGGGAAAAAGAACGGCATCGCCACCGACGCTGGCTGGGGCGTCGTTCAGATCATTATCTACTCCCCCGGCACCGACATTCCCACCGGCCCGCTCTCCACCACGAACCATCAGTAGGGCGCGCCGCTTCATGACGGCGCGGTGTTGGCCTGTATGCGCTATGCCGCGTTGGCGGGGCATTTTAATCGCGCTCCTCGGAGGTAGTGTCTGTGTCCCGATTAGAATGGGGCGCAGTCAGTTGTTTTCCGGGAGTTGCGGCGGATTCTAATTGTTGAGGTGTCCCAATTGGGATTTTTTCGCGACGAACAGATTCTGGCGCTGGCGGCGGACATCGGGCTTCAACTATTTTCGATCGGACCGGAGTAGGAACCTACGACGGAATCCAACCTATCTTTTCGGGTGCGCTGATACACGACTTCGCCGTCTTCAATAATCCGTCCAGCCCATTGAATTTTAGGTTTGCCAGCGTCATTCAAGTGCCCGCATTTTATGCGGACGGATTCGAGCTCCTCTTCCCACGAAATCACGGCAGCGCCCTAGTCACCACGCCTGTACTGTCGGCCAGTTGCCGCTAGCCGCAGCGACTGCAAAGATGGGTCGTGTAAGAAAGTATAGTTCTGCGGCCCATCTCCCGCGTACTGGAATCTATTGCCTATCTGCAGATGCGCATGGGGCACCCCGACCCAGAAAGTGCACTGACCTACACGCACGTCTTGGATATCGAATCGGCCGAGGTTGCTTCTATTCTGTTGGGAGAGGTGTTCTCATGACATCGCTACGGCTCGAAAATCTCACGCGCTGGAACCTCTTACCGGCCAAGGATGTGATCCACATTCAATTCCGCTTCCACGACTCGCCCACCGTCCAGACAGAATGCTTCCCGGCCGTCAATCGCTTCGGTTACGTCTCCGGTGGGAACAATACACAAGAGCACGCGGAGAACGTGGCGAAGGCGCGACAAATGGCCGATACGTTCCAACTCACCGTTGCGCCTTTCGCCGATTTTGGGGAAGCAAAGCCATGAGACGCGCCGGCCCACAAGAGACTCACTGACGGCGCATGGGCACCAGTTAAAGCGGCAATCGCTCCACGAATCCGGTCAGGCTGTTTCTGTAGTTTCGCTTCTTCCTGATTCAACGCCGCCAATATGTCCATGAATCGTCCGCGAAGCATTAAACACAAGCGGCGCTCGAAGCGCGGGGTTTTGGAACCCGATAGCCTGTTCCTGGTACGGCAGGAATTCACCATATCTATCGTCTCTGGATCGCAGCAGCATGCCGAGCTGAGTACCTAAGGACTGATGGAGGGACACGAGTCCACTATGACCTTGACGTACTCAGTTTTGCCAGGAACTGCGGAAGTGGCAACTGGGGTGGCCGTTGCTGACAACGTCCGGGCCTGGCCTCCGGGATGAATGACACCATGGGCGAATAAGTCTCTTGTTATGTGACTGTTGGGTACGTTACGTCACGGACGGAAATGCTAAGCGCCGGTCGGCGCGAATTGTTCACTCTATTGAACGGCCGTTTGGGTTATGGTATTATGTAAAGAATTCTCCTAGGTACATCGACATGTCTCCGCAAAGGTCAATTGTTCCTTCCCAAGAAGCGAGGTCCCAGAATCGCGCTTTCAATGTGAAATTGTTTCTCGACTCGACCGGTCTGGGGAGAAAGGTTGGCAAGTTCCGAAAAGAAGAAACCGTCTTCACGCAGGGAGATTTCGCGAAGAATGTCATGTACATTCAAGAAGGCGGTGTGAAGCTTACAGTGGTCAACGAGTCCGGCAGAGAAGCCGTTGTGGCGATTCTGGGACCAGGTGATTTTTTTGGGGAAGGGTGCCTTGCGGGCCAATCCATTTGCATTGCAACTGCGACCGCGATTGCACCCACCACCGTACTCGTCATTCAGAAAAACGAGATGATTCGCGTGCTCCACGGGGAACACGAGTTCTCCGACCGGTTCATCGCCTATATGCTGGCACGAAACATCCGAGTCGAGGAGGATCTGATCGACCAGCTCTTCAACTCCAGCGAGAAGCGACTGGCGCGCACGCTGCTACTGCTCGCGCGCTATGGGAAACCGGGCCATCCTCAAGACGTGCTTCCCAAAGTCTCGCAGGAGATGCTTGCGGAGATGATTGGCACAACGCGGTCCCGGGTCAATTTTTTCATGAACAAATTCAGGAAGCTGGGCTTCATCCAATACAGCAACAGCCAGGTCCACATCGACAAATCCCTCCTCAGTGTTGTCCTGCACGACTAAATTAATTTTCGCGCCATATGGAAAGATACCGCCCTTCCGAAGGGATAGCGGCTAATACAGAGAATGTTCAAAATTGGGCAGTTTCGCAGCTCGATGTTGTGGCATTCTTTCTGTGTGAAAAGGAAAGAACTCACGCCCAACCAGATTTCCTCGGTGCCCTGTCCTACATGTGGTGTCGCCGTCGGTGAGGGTTGTGTGCTGCATTCAGGTGGTCCACGCTCAGAACCACACGTAGACAGGGAGTTTGCCGCTGCTGAGGCCATCGAGAGGAAATCGGGCTAACTTTCGATTAGCCGTGCGGGCTCAACCGGTCGATCCAACACCATCTAATCCGGTGATCTGACAACACTTCCTCTTGAGAATGGGTCTGTACGCCACGAACCAATCAGAACTTAAGCAGGACAGTGTTCTTTTTGAATCAGCACTCGCGAACGAAATCAGCCTCGTAGACACCTACAAGAAGACTTCGAGCAAGTGTTGCGTCGACCCATTGAATCCACCGCGTTTATCATGTGAATTGCTTCCGAATACGCTTTCACCCGGGATTTCGAACTATTCTTGCCGAGGCGCTGGTAGACCCGTCGTCCTTAGCGTCTGTCTAGTCTCCAGCACAATGAATTGAAGAACTTTCTCTCAGGGTGCACGGAGTGTGACAGGTACCGAATCACTGGCCTAGCGAAGCAGCACGTGCAAGATAACTGCCAGAGCGCCGAGACGATGAACGACCGCCCGCAGAAACCGCTCTCCCGTCTCGTGCTTCATCGCGCTGCGATTCATGACGTCCTCGCGGTGAGGCTTTGGGTCACATCGTTTTCGTTAAACGAAGTGAAAGTGTTGGACTGAGAAGCGGCGGTTGGAGATGGCCGCCCGGCTGGTGGAGGAGCCGGGCGGCGCCCAGCGACTAGCAGGTTGCACTCATGCCCTGAGCCGCGTAACTATCTTGGTGGCTGAGGCCGCCCTGTCCGATGCTCTTGAACCGGCAAAGCCTTCTTCACACCGGTTTCACTATCGCGGTCTTCATCCACCGGGGTGATAGCCGCGAACACGCCATCAGCATAGTTGTTAAGCCCCGCCACGATGAAGAGAGTGTTGCGTCTTCGGTCCTCGTCACCGCCGCCGCTAAAAACCATCCCCCACAAGCCGGAATTGATGAGCACATTCCCCTGAGAGTCCGTGAGTTGGCCGAGAAACTCGTGGGTCTTCCGATCGAAGGCGCTGATGTGCCCGTCGTCCTCGTTGCCGATCAGAATCGCGCCACTGAACTGGCCGAAATCCTCAGGAGCGAGGGCCACAGGCCAAGGAGCCTCGAGCGGCCCCCCCGGAGCGCTTACCGCGAAGTGTGCCGGAGTCAGCAAATTTCCGTCCCGATCAAAAACGTCAACCACTCCGCCGGCCAAGGAGGTGAAACCGGCAAACGTGACGAAGAGCCTACCGTTCACGTTCTGAACGTTGTAGACGGTCATTCCAGAAGTACCGTTCAGATCGGTAAAGCTGCCGAGCGATTGGAAATGGCCGCCGAACATGTCGATCTCGTCGTTGGAGAACGTGGGTGCGAAGCCCGAATCAGCGGCATAAATGACGTTTCGGCCGTGACCGTCCCGGCCAATGGTCAGGCCGGTGTAGCTCGAAGGGATAGGCGTCTTCGTGGAATTGTCGACCATAATGATCGCGTTGGTGGCGTCAACATCGGGGTTCCAGCCGCTGATGGTGCCGTCCAACGAGGCGAACAGAAGCACAGCGGGCTCCGATTTGCCGCCCTCGGTGATGACAAAGTCGCGCGTCGTGTTGAAGACGATACCGGTCGGCAAACCGATCGGTGCCAGCGGCACAGCTGCGGGCGGTATGTTTATGGTTATGGGGATTTTGTTGCCGGAACGGTCATAGACAGTCACGACTCCCGCAAAAGCGTCAGCTACACAGAAGAGGCTGTCGTCACCGTGCCCGCGGACGTTCGATAACGCGGCATGTCCTTCGTGATTCTCGAGTTGGCAGAGCGTGAGACCCCAGGGGTTGATCAAGGCTGGGTCTATATTCGCCGCGGCTAGGCCGGTCGTATCCGCGACTAGATTGGTCTGAACGTATTGTGCTAACGCGGTATTCGCAAATAGCGTTAGCGTGCCAATAAAGACACACGCAGGGACGAGAGCTTTCCAGTTCATAACGAACCTCCTAGGCGGCAATACAACCGCGCCAAGGTGAATCCCGTCGCCCGATATCTTTTTTTGGCTGGAGTTGCTGAGTGACCGCCTGCGAGGCTCATACTCTCGGTATCATAAGAGGTCAAGTCACATTCTTTTTAAAGTACTCCTAGTACTTAATCGTAATAGGCGATTTCAGCTTCAGCTTGGGTTAAACCATAGGCCGGCCGCCCTTGCGCGTCAAACCCAGATGGCCCTGGCCGATTCGGGTGCCAATGGAGGACAAGTCGGGTTACCGGAGACTTGAGGTTGCACTTCACTTCTCCGGTCAGTGCGTTAATCAGGAGTTGCTGCCAGTGGTGGAATAAATCGGCTCAATTTCTTATGATAGTCGCCACGGTGACAATTGGCAGGAGAAGGCACTCACGGTATAGCGGGTGCAAGATTCAGTCGTCTTATCTGCTTCATCCCTAGTTTTCTGTTTCTAGTGCCTGTCCACCTCGATGCCCAGAACGAAATCGTTGAGATTGAAAACGTACAATTGGCGCGCTCCCTAGCGGCAGTGGTGCATCCCATTGGTCCGCAGCCGTGGAAACTACTCTTAGCGGCGCAGTCCTGGTTACCGGCGTGCGTGTTGCGCTCTCTTGCCAAGTGCAATCAGGAAAATGGCACTTTTGCCTTCCGCGTGAGGCGAGAAAAACTCGATAACGTCGTCATCGTAGAACGTGAGGCCGGTAGCACCCAGGGACTGCGCGTAGGTCGCCAAGTATAGTTTCCCGCCTAGAATGCCCGCCTCGAGTTGGACGGCCCGATATCCTCGGTTCCCGAACTGGTCTAGAATTCGCCGCAAATCCGCAAGGAAGAAAATTGCTACGCTGGCATCACCGGGCAGGTCCTGATCGAGCCCAAGACATCGTGCCTCTTCGCGGAATCCGCCTTCTTTCAAGCACTCCAGTTCCTTGCGCTCACGATGGAACACATAGGCGCCGGGTCGGAGCCCATCGACGGCATTCACGATCAGGTACAGGTCGTTCAGAGATGTACCGAGTGGATCAAGGAAATCAGCTGGGATGCCGCGGGTAGTGAAGTCGAGCATCGTCGAAAGCTGCGCAAAACTGATCGATGCGCGGCTAAAGATTCGTATGGAGCCGCGACGGAGGATCACTTCCTCAATCGGATCGAGCGAATTCGCCCCGTCTTCATAAGATTTGAGCGTGGTACACGCTCCTCGAATCGCTGGTAACTCCCTCATCTGCATATGTCTTCGCCACTCGGCGACTTCCGCTCCCGATTGCAATGATGAAGATTCGTGCATAGCCCGCATCACCGCATAATCGACCTCAGTTTTAGACAACGACACTGTGTCAAGCTTCAGCGGCTCGATTTCTGTCGGCGGCTCTGTCGGCAACTTTGCTGTGTGCCCTATCGGGAAGAGAGAAAACGCCACTTCCCGCTGTGTATCGAGGTTTAACAACCGGTTCACCTCGGCATCCACGAAACCGAGCACCGCACGAGCCGGCAGCGCGAGGGCCGCGCACATCGCCAGCAAGTTGGCGAGAATCGTTCCGTTGTCCCACCCAAAATGCCGATACGTTCGGGCCTGATACTTCCAGGCGTTGCGCCAATAGGTTCCCGTGCAGATAACCGTCAGTGGGGCGTGCGAGACAGCCGATTCAGCACCTGTAGCTCGGACGAGGATTGCACGATAGTCTCCACAGCGCAGCTTGCGGAGCGCAAAATCGCCTGGTCCAAAGTGGTATACGCCAGCCGGTAGGTCTGGCAGGTCACCGCAGACCAAGTACAGCTCAATCTCGTAAAGAGCGCCGGTGCAGGCCGCCGCGCGGTAGTAAATCTCTCCGCCGGGGTATGTCCGCCGTTTCGTGATGCCTGCGGAAAAATAGAGCAGCGCTCCGAGGCGACTCAAATCGGGCACAACATCGCGTTCAGTCTGGGTTTCCGTCTGCGCGATCGCACAGAGTGCCGCCGAACCGGTCTGCGAGAAATCTCGGGGAAGAACTAACGGCTCCAGTGTTGGGTAGAGTTTGAAAAGTAAGGGCTTGTTCGCCCAATCTAGAGAATGGGGGTCGGTACGAATGCTCGAGAAGGAGTGTTTCGTGCTGTTGTGATAGCTCCACGCACTCCCCACGTCTCGGTTGCTCATCCGCGTGCCTCTTGAGCGTAGCTGAAGTGGGTGACGTGCAACGGCGTGCCACCGTCCGCCGTCCCCTGCATTCCTAAGTTGTTCGTGGACGGCATTCGTCCCAAGCCAACGCATACATTATCGCCGCGCACACCAGTCGCTACAAAACACCTAGATATGTCTGAATGCCCCTGACGCGCCTCAGTACATCCCACCCATGCCGCCGCCATGTCCCACACCTGCGGCAGTCTTCATTCCTTCTTCCTTGATGTCGGCCACTAGGGCTTCGGTGGTCAGCATCAGCGCGGCGATAGACGCAGCGTTCTGCAATGCCAGGCGCGTGACCTTGGCCGGGTCGATTATTCCAGCTTTGACCAAGTCTCCGAACTCGCCCGTTTCCGCGTTGAAGCCGAAGTTCTCATCCTTTGAGTCGCGGATTCGGCCGACGACGACGGCGCCTTCGTGCCCCGCGTTCTGGGCAATCTGGCGCGTGGGCTCCTCGAGGGCGCGCTTTACGATGTTCACGCCGACGGCTTCGTCCCCGTGGAGCCTGAGCTTATCGAGCGCCGAGATGCAACGCAGCAAAGCTACGCCACCGCCGGGCACGATGCCTTCCTCGACCGCTGCGCGAGTGGCGTGCATGGCGTCCTCGACGCGAGCCTTTTTCTCTTTTAGCTCGGTCTCGGTTGCTGCGCCCACCTTGATCACCGCTACGCCGCCAACCAGTTTGGCCAGGCGCTCCTGGAGCTTCTCCTTGTCGTAGTCCGAAGTGCTTTCTTCGACCTGCGCGCGGAGCTGCTTGATGCGGCCCTCGATCTCGCTGGCCTTGCCGGCACCTTCAATGATTGTGGTGTTGTCCTTGTCGATGGTCACTTTCTTGGCGCGGCCCAACTCCTCGACCTTTACGTTTTCGAGCTTGATCCCGAGGTCTTCAGTGATGGCCTTGCCACCCGTGAGGATGCCAATATCTTCCAGCATAGCCTTGCGGCGATCGCCGAAGCCCGGAGCCTTTACGGCCGCGCACTGCAGCGTTCCGCGAAGCTTGTTTACCACCAAGGTCGCCAGGGCTTCACCCTCGACGTCTTCTGCGATAATCAGCAACGGCTTGGCCATTTTTGCCGTCTGCTCCAGCAAGGGCAGCAAGTCCTTCATCGAGCTGAGTTTCTTTTCGTGGATCAGGATGTGAACGTCTTCCAGCAAGCACTCCATCCGCTCTGGGTCGGTTACGAAGTAAGGCGAAAGGTAGCCGCGGTCGAACTGCATTCCTTCGACCACTTCCATTGTCGTCTCCATCGTCTTCGATTCTTCAACGGTGATGACGCCGTCCTTGCCGACCTTCTTCATGGCCTCGGCAATGATGCCGCCGACCTGCTTGTCCGTGTTGGCGCTGATGGTGCCCACTTGCGCGATCATGTCGCCCTTGACGTCCTTGTGGAGTTTTTTGATCTCTTCGACTGCGACTTCTACGGCCTTCTCAATGCCGCGCTTGAGCGCCATTGGGCTTGCGCCTGCGGCAACGGTCTTCACACCTTCGCGGAAGATGGCCTGTGCCAGCACGGTGGCGGTGGTGGTGCCATCACCGGCCACATCCGAGGTTTTGGACGCAACCTCGCGCACCATCTGCGCACCCATGTTTTCGAGCGGGTCGGGCGGCTCGATTTCCCTCGCGACAGTCACACCGTCTTTCGTGATGATCGGTGCGCCGAACTTCTTCTCGATCACCGCATTGCGCCCCTTCGGGCCCAGCGTGATCTTCACCGCGTCGGCCAGAATGTTGACACCGCGCAGAATCGCCTGACGTGAGTTCTCTCCAGTTACGATTTGTTTTGCCATTGGACTTCACCCTCCTGGGTGCACAGGAATTTTGTCCCCTCCAAAACCTTCGGATCGGGGGAAATTACCTCTTGCCAGCTGCTGCTTTGGCCATCCCGCTGAACTTAGCCAGGATTTCCTCCTCGCGGAGAATCAGGTACTCCTGGTCATCAATCTTGATGTCGTTGCCGGTGTATTTGCCAAATAAGATTCGGTCGCCGACCTTCACATCGAGCGGGACCCGCTTACCCTTTTCGATCTTGCCGGCTCCGACGGCCATCACTTCACCTTCTTGAGGTTTCTCTTTGGCCGTATCGGGGATAATGATCCCGCCCTTTGCAGTTTCTTTCTCTTCCAGTCTGCGTACGAGGACGCGGTCATGCAGAGGAGTGACATTCACAGGCATTTTCTTTGACCTCCGTTCAATCTAGTCTAAGAGCTCGAGCACTTAACCCTTTATAAAACTACAGGCCGAAACTACGGGCGGAAGGTTTTCTGGTTCTTCTGCCGCGTGGCTTCGAGGTCGTCCGCTTCCTTTTTCTGGCGGTCGACTTCTTTCTGTGGAGCCTCCTGTTTGTCCAGCCTCACGGACTCGGCTATGGCAGCGTCGGCCTGTGCATCCAGCCGTTTTGAAAAAACTGCGAGCCGGTAGGAGGTAAGATCGCCGGAACGGAGAAGATTTACCGCGTTCTCTGAATCTCCCCAGCGAGCGATGATCATCTCTGGCGACGCATACACAATGTTTGTTGGGAAGTTGATCTCGGGATAAAACCTCGTTGCAGTTCCGTACCGGGTGGAGATGGCTTGCACCATATCCTCTTCAGTTAGGCCTTCGATGGCATCCCGCTCATAAGTCACCATTATTCTGTAAAGCTCGCCATTGCAGAAGCTGAACAAAATCTGCGAAACCGGTTCCAATCCGACCGCAGAGCGAGAAGGGCTCAGCGGCCAAAACGTCATCTCTTGTATGACCGCGGGGCGCTGGTGAGCTAGAGTCGTTTCATGCGAGTAGGGGCCGACCTGCTTCGAGAGGTCTGCTAAACTCGTTCCGAGCGAGAATTTTCGATACCTGGAAAGATCCTGGCCGGAAATGATGGGAGTTGAGAGCAGAACTAATCCAAGACAAATCAAAAATTTGTACATTATTTTCATTTGAGCATCTCCTTTGTGATGCCCGAGATGAACAAACTCACGTTTTGAGAGCGACTTGCTTCAGGCATACCAAATCCAGCCATCGAATCATTTTGCGAGAAAGTGCATTGGGCACGATGGGGTTGAAGAACCACGAGCAGCGTCGCAGTGGAAATCCATTCATGATTTTCGTGACCATCAGCAACCTCGTTTCTTCCTTCAGCTTCCCTTCGCTGGGCAAGTGAAGGGCGGACTGCCTCCTTCCAAACTAAAGGTCTGTCCGTTCTCAGCTGCTAAGGAAATTCGGACCGTCAGACGCGGAGTCTGTTGTCCCGCCCGTGGTACTTGCGAGATAGGATCTTACTCATACGTGGGCCGTTAATTGGACGTGTTTCGACCCGCTTGGGTGGCCTTCGTTTTCGATGGTCCCACGACAGGTTCGTCAGTCAGCTCCTTTTCGGCTCTAGCCCAGTCCTCGACATCCGTTCCGTGTTCGCCGCCGCGTTTCAGATACAGCTCTTGAGCCAGGCGAGCGATCTCGTCTTCCAATGGTTCTCTGTGTCCAATCATGGCAACCTCCTTGTTTGATTGCGGGGGCCGGAGCACCGGCCTCCGCATAGGAGATATCGGATTACTTGCCGTTTGCTGAGACGCTGATCTTTATCTGCTTTGGCTTAGACTCCTCAAGCTTCGCCATATGCAGGGTCAAAACCCCATTGCGATATTCGGCCCGAATTTTCTCGGAGCTGACCGTGTTCGGCAGGGAGAAGCTCCGCATAAACGAACCATAGGAGCGTTCAATTCGGAGGTAATTGTCCTCGTTGACGTTTTGCTCGAACTTCCGCTCTCCGCGGATGGTCAAGGTATTGTTTTCGACGCGCACGTCTATGTCCTTGTCTTGGACATCTGGCAGGTCGGCCTTTATGACCAATTCGTTCTCGGTTTCGTATATGTCCACTGGTGGCGCCCAGGTGGCCAGGTCGGCATGACCCGAGCGGTCGCGCGTAAAGTTGTCTTCGAACAAACGATTGACTTGGTCCTGTAAAGCTGTCAGACCGCGGGACTGGTCCCAACGGGTAATTGTGTTCATGGCAACCTCCTTGGTTGTCTCGCTCAAATAAGTATAGAAAGTCTTGTGTGTTTTGTAGTTTCCCTTCGCCGGAGAAGTGAGGGGCAGACTCAGCGCGCCCCTCACTGAATGAAAAGAACTGCCGGCCCTAGGCTGCTACGGCAGCAGCGATCTTGGGGAACGTGGAGTTGGATACCTCATAGGTCTCAACCTGCGGAGCTCCCTCGACCACACTCGCGAGGAGCTTCACCACTTCTGGATAGTTCGCGTGGTTGTAAGCTTCCGCGTTCTCTGCCTTGTCCCACAAACTGATTCCGAACGCTTCCTTTCCGCCCGAAGCAATGAACGTGATTTCGTCTTGAAATCCTTTCTGCTTCCGAAGCAAGGGAAAGATGTCCTTCTCGATCCTGTTGGTGAATTCCGCACCGCTATTGGGCTTCAGATGCATCGACACTCTGCGTGCAAACATGTCAACCTCCTTGGTTGTCACGGCCAAGGGGAACTCAGATAACTGCTACTAGTTCAACCAAGCTGAAGACCCCCTCAGGCTCTTAACCACCGTAGGTTAATTAACTTGACTTGTCAAGGACAATCTAGGAATATTTTATTGGATTAATCTACTAAGTTAAGCGAATGGAGGCACTCCGTGGATGTTTGTCTAGTGATCAAACAGCGGCTGGGAGAATTGGGCCTCGAGCAGAAGGACTTGGCTACCGCGGCTGGAGTTACGGAGTCATACGTTTCCCAACTCCTGACTCGGAAGAAATTGCCTCCTGCACCAGATCGAACAGACATTTACGACAAGATGGGCAAGTTTTTGAAACTCCCCGCCGGCAAACTCTCAGAGCTGGCCGAACACCAGCGCAATGAGAAATTGAAAAGAAGCTTGAACGAACCACCCGCGCCCTTATTGAAGGAAGTTCGGGAGCTGGTCCTGCGCAAGTGTGCAACCGACAAAGCAGAGATAGTACGCGCCATTTTTGAGAAGCAGCCCTTCGGCGAACTCGAACGCCTAGTCACACAAAAGCTCTTGGACGTGGTCAAGAGAGTCGCCACGGGAGAATTGGAAAGTGAAAACTGGCTGCACCTGGTAGCTCGACTGAGTGGTCGAAGCTACGAGCAAATGCGGGTGATCATCCTCGAATTTCTGGACACGGATGTCTTTACTGTGTCCGTTGAAAACTGCATTTCTTTCCTGGATCCGCTGATCGAATCCTGGGATATCGACCTCGTGACCTTTTCTATGGAGATTGTGTTAAGCCGAAGGTTAGCCCCGGGGGACCCCAAGAGATTTGAGTTTGTTGAAAAGGAAGCCGAGGAACCTTCCGAAGGAGAGCCGGGGCTCAAAGAATTCCTTCGGGATCCTTCCCTGAGCGGCGATGCTACCGAGGAAGAAATCGAGTTTCTAAAGAGGCTGAGGTTCAAGGGAAAACTACCCACTCCGCTCTATTATTACCGGGAACTACAGGGA
>Ga0209517_10004242_pt1 | contig 18951 bp, 12 predicted proteins | sample PeaSoiMetSII2010_FD_187695 | JGI IMG/M metagenome (GOLD analysis project Ga0209517, IMG submission 187695) | Peat soil microbial communities from Weissenstadt, Germany - SII-2010 (SPAdes) (version 2) | ecosystem: Environmental > Terrestrial > Soil > Wetlands > Peat | place: Germany...
TCTGATTTGCTCGCTGTGCTTCTTCCGCGAGGTATTTCGTCATCGGCGTATCGGCCAGAAAATCCGCCCCGGTCCTTGTGTACATTTCGGCCAGGAGTTCTCTTCCGCGCGCATCCATGTACGTCACCTCTCGAAGGTCAACCCGCAATTTCTTCGACCCGAGGGAAGTGATTACAGACTGCCAGGTTCGATCGCATTCGTTCACCCAGGGCCCTGCGACTCTTCCCTCGAGTTTCACCGTCGTACTTCCTGGCTCATCGCTGACTGTGATCTTTAGCGTAGTTTTCTTTCGCCCCGCGCTACAATTCCATTTAAGGCACGTCGGAAGCCAACGTGCCATTTTGGAATCAGGTGGACCGATGCGCAGAAATACAAGGAGTTACAGGGGATACCACTTTTGGTGAGTTAGAACACAGTTCCGAAGTGACGACGGTCACTGACGAGATGTCGTCAGTGATGACTACATGTAGTCATCACGCTCGATTCCCAGTTTCTTGAGCTTGGAGTTCAGCGTCGTTCTCTTAAGTCCAAGCCGAGCCGCGGCTCCGCCGGGGCCGGCGATCACGCCTTTGGTTTCACGCAAGACACGAAGGATATGTTCTCTCCCGCTCGATTCGAGGGTCACATCGTCGGACGCGGATGGCTCCTCAGGCTTTTCCAGCTCAGCTAAGGGAGCGCGCAACAAGGGTCCTTTTGAAAGTATCACGGCTCTTTCAATGAAGTTCTCAAGTTCCCGAATGTTTCCCGGCCAGTGCCAGCGTGTAAGCGCCTTCATTACATCAGACGGAATGGTCTCGATTTGTCGATTCAAGCTCCGCGCGTGTTTGTCAACGAAGTAGCGGACCAAAAGGGGGATGTCTTCGCGCCGCTCGCGCAACGGGGGCAGAGTGATGGGAAAAACTCTCAGACGATAGTAAAGGTCGCTCCGGAATTGGCGGTCGGCGACCATTTGCCCGAGATCGCGGTTCGTGGCGGCGATGAGCCGGGCGTCCACGGGAATCGTTCGCGTACCACCGAGCCTCTCGAATTCCTTCTCCTGCAGGGCCCGCAGAATCTTGGGCTGGAGTTCCAAGGGCAGGTCCCCGACTTCATCGAGAAAAAAGGATCCCTGGTTGGCTAGTTCGAGACGGCCGATCTTCTGTGAAATGGCACCCGTGAACGCGCCCCTCTCGTGCCCGAAAAGCTCGCTTTCCAGCAGCCCGGTTGGAATCGCCGCGCAGTTCAGCTTGATGAGACTGCGTCCGCTACGCGAACTGAGCTGATGAATCGCCCGCGCGATCAGGTCCTTGCCCGTGCCAGTTTCTCCAAGGATCAGAACAGTTACATCCGTCGTCGCGACTGTTTCGACCTGTTTCAGAATGCTTCTCAGCGCCTTGCTCTCTCCGATGATGTCCTCAAATCTGTGCTCGGTATTGAGCTCCTCTTCAAGATAGCGTTTTTCTCGTTCCCTCCGCCGCAATTCTTCCTGAGTTCGCACCTTTTCCGAGAGGTCGCGGACCACGGTCAACACGACCTTCCCTATCTCCGTGTCGACCGGACTGAGCATGATATCCACGGGGAATTCGGTGCCGTCTTTTCGCCGGCCGTAAAGCTCCAGCCCGGCTCCCATCGGACGAATGCGGGCTTTGTCGGTGTATTCTTTCCTGTGATGCGGATGAGCGTGTCGGAATCGTTCGGGTACCAAGACCTCGATTGAATGGCCGAGGAGTTCGGCGCGGTCATAGCCGAAGAATTTTTGGACTTGCCCATTAGCCTCCGTGATCTTTCCTTCTCTGTCAGTCACAATAATGGCATCCGGCGAATACTCGAAGAGCGACCGAAAACGGGTTTCACTTAGCCGCACCGCTTCCGCAGCCCGTTTGCGTTCCGTAATGTCGCGAATAACGCTCAGCACGACCCTGCCTTCCGCTCCTTCAACCGGGCTGAGCATGATATCCACGGGGAACTCGGTTCCATCCTTGCGAAGGCCATATAGTTCTGTCCCGGCGCTCATGGGGCGCACGTGAGGATCGGTGCTGTATTCCTTGCGGTGTGTAAGATATACGTTGCGAAATCGTTCGGGGACCAGAGTTTCCACGAGCTGGCCAAGAAGCTCGTCGCGGGTGAATCCAAAAATGCGTTCGGCCTGCGCGTTGGCCTTCGTGATCCGCCCCTCGTGATCGCTCACGATGATAGCATCCGGAGAGGATTCAAAGAGCCTCTCAAACAAAGCCTTAGGGTCGAGGATCACGCCTTTACCCTGGGAAGTCGCATTCATTTCGCCGGACCTTTGTTCCAACCAGACGCCTATGGCGTACGTGTTCCCGTCGGCGATGCGGCACAGTTCCGAGCTGGAACGGGGGATTAGGCGGAATCGATGCCCTCGGAATCTTGAGCCACCGAGATGATACATCAGCTGGGCTGATTCGAGGGAACTCGAACGGTAGATCGGATCGAGTGCACAGGACTCCGACTCGTGAAGACGAGGCGGTGCCCCACTTCATTCAATGAACGGGTGGCCGTGACTATTTGGCTGTCCCTGCCAGTTCAAGTTGTGTAGGATTTCAGCGGTCCGACCGTGAGCTCCTCGCCCATTGCCTCGCTCGCCCCACAGCCGGCTGTTTCGATGGGACTATCCTCCCAAGAGGCAGTTGTGCGCCTGTCGCAATACGGCCCGAACGAACCAGCACCAGTCAAGCACGGCGCCGCAATCCTTGAGTTACTCCTTTTGTTTGTCAATCCGCTCGTCGTCATCCTGCTGATTGCCAGCCTCGTCTCATTTATTCTGGGAGACGCCGCGGACGCCGCCATCATCCTGGTGATGGTCCTGCTTGGCGTCTCGATCAATTTCGTACAAACGTATCGTTCCCAACAGGCCATCAACAAGCTTCGCGAAAAGGTCACGCCGACAGCCACCGTGCTCCGCGATGGGACGTGGCAGGAAATCAATCGGCGTGAAGTCGTGCCCGGAGATCTGGTGCGCATCGGAGCCGGAGATTTGATTCCCGGCGACGGGCGGTTGATCGAATCGCGAGACTTGTACGTCCAGCAGGCGGCTTTGACGGGGGAATCTTTGCCGGCGGAGAAGGACGCGCGTGCCGGCAAGGGCGATGCAGCCGGAAGCGCCGATTCGCCGAATCTGGTTTTTCTTGGAACGTCGGTCGTCAGCGGGACCGGGACGGCGGTGATCCTTCAGACGGGCCCCCGAACCGTCTTCGGTGCAATCGCGGCACGTCTCGTGATGCGCCCGGAAGAAACCGAATTTGAGCGGAGCATGAAGCACTTCGGCGTACTCATCATGCGCGCCGTCTTCTTCTTGGTGCTTTTTATCCTGGTTGTGCGGGTGGCGCTTCACAAGGATGCGTTCGAGTCCTTTGTATTCGCCGTTGCCTTGGCCGTCGGCCTGACGCCGGAGTTTCTTCCGATGATCACTTCGGTCACGCTGGCGCGCGGCGCTGTTCGTATGGCCCGCGATCATGTTGTGGTCAAGCATCTTCCTGCTATTCAGAACTTTGGCACGATCGACGTGCTGTGCAGCGACAAGACCGGTACGCTCACAACAGGGCAGATGAGCCTAGCCTCCTCCGTGGATTACCTCGGGAAGCCATCCGACCGGCCGCTTGGACTCGCTTACCTGAACAGCAAGTTCGAAACAGGCATCCGCAGCCCGCTCGACGTCGCGATTCTGGCACTGAGCCGTTCTGACGCGGACTCCTACGGGAAGTGCGACGAAATTCCATTTGATTTTGACCGGCGCCGTCTCTCCATCGTCGTTGAGAAGAAGGGGGACGGTATTGGCGGCCGTCTGCTCGTTACGAAAGGCGCTCCGGAGGGCATTCTCGACCTCTCCGAATCATTCGAAACGGATGGGAAAGTCATTTCACTGGATCCGGATACGCGTCACCGGTGCCGCCAAACATTCGACGACCTCAGCGCGCAGGGATTTCGTGTACTGGCGGTCGCTTACCGCAGTGTGGATACGCAGGGCGGTTTCACGACCGCGGAGGAACGCTCGCTCATTCTGGCCGGCTACCTTGCTTTCGCTGATCCCGCCAGTCCCGATGCCGCCGATTCCCTCGCGGCGATGAAGCGCGACGGCGTGGAAGTGAAAATCCTCACCGGCGATAACGAACTCGTTGCTCGCCACATTTGCGAGCAGGTGGGACTCACAAATCCGACGATCGTGCTAGGCGACGAACTGGAGAGCATGACCGAGCCCGCGCTTCAGCATGTGGCCGAGCAAACAACCGTGTTCGCGCGGGTGTCGCCGGCCCAAAAGCACCGGATCATTCTCGCGCTGAAGCACCGCGATCATGTGGTCGGTTATATGGGAGACGGGATCAATGATGCGCCATCGCTGCGTGCCGCGGATGTGGGGATTTCCGTCGCGTCTGCCGTGGACGTAGCGCGCGAAGCCGCCGACATCATCCTGCTCAAACCGGGGCTGCGGATCTTGCACAACGGCATTATCGAGGGGCGAAGGGCGTCGGCGAACGTCATGAAGTATCTATTGATGGGGACGAGTTCAAATTTCGGCAATATGTTCAGCATGGCCGGCGCATCCGTTTTTCTTCCTTTTCTTCCCATGCTTTCAACACAAATTCTGCTGAACAATTTTCTGTACGATACCGCGCAGATCACGATTCCGTCCGACAATGTGGACGAGCAATACATCCGTTCGCCTCGACGATGGAATATGAAACTGATCCGGAATTTCATGATTTTCATCGGCCCGATCAGCTCGATCTACGATTTCCTGACCTTTTACGTTCTCCTTCATTTCTTCCATGCCAGCCAATCGGAATTTCATACCGGTTGGTTCGTGGAATCGCTCGCCACCCAGACGTTGGTCCTCTTCGTGATCCGCACCATGGGTAACCCTCTGAAGAGCCGCCCCAGCATTCCGCTCGCGATCACCACGGTCCTGATCGTCATCATCGGAGTTCTGCTGCCGTACTCGCCGCTCGCGGGGCTCCTTGGTTTCACAACACTGCCCGGACCGTTTTTCGCATTCCTTGCAATTTCCACGGCAACATACCTGTTGCTGGTCCAACTGGCCAAACGCATCCTTTTCGCGCAAGCGGTGATCTGAACTCCGCCCGGCGCAGATCCACTGCCCCGACGCACACATCATGGCGCTCTGTGACCGCCGTCACTGTGCTTCTTCTTCCGCCGCGCGAAGCTATTGTTGGAGCGATGGACTTAGTGGTCGTTACCGGGATAGGCGCCGGATGGGGATCGGGTCGTCGCTCCAGGATCGCCGGCGCAAACAATCGTTGTGAGGTTCACAAAATGCGAAAAACTATGGCGGGGACTACAAAGGGGTCCGATGTCGCTCCAAGAACGAAAAGAGCTCAGCGAACGAGACGGAAGCTGCGGAGCAAGAGGGCGCCCGAGCTCCAACTCAAGAACTATCTGCTTGAATCGCATCCTGAGCTAGGTGTCTGACCAGTGATTGGATTGGTGTAGACGAAGTCTCCGTAGATTGCTGCGCGTGCCGTAACTCGAATCGCCCGAGGCTTCGTGGACTGCTGAGAGGAGAGGAAAAATGAAAGTTCAAGACGTGATGATGAGGACGCCGGCTACTTGCAGCTTGGGAATGAATCTGGGAACCGCGATTGAAATCCTATGGAATCGCAACTGCGGGATGCTTCCCGTCGTAAATGCAAAGAACCAAGTGGTTGGTGTGGTGACGGACCGGGACCTCTGCATAGCCCTGGGAACGCGGAATCGATTGCCGGGGGAAATAACGATCGCCGATGTGGTCTCGGGAAAACTGTTTTCTTGCAAACCGGGCGACGAGATTCAAAGCGCACTGGCCACCATGGCGCAACAGCAGGTTCGCCGCCTGCCCGTGATCAATGCGGAAGGCAAGCTCGAGGGAATCCTCTCGATGGACGATGTGACCCTCCACGCCGAGCCGCGCATCTCGGGTAAGCATACCGAGCTCTCCTTCGACGACGTCGCGGTGACACTCAAGAAACTGTATGCTCCGCAGCTTCCGCAACTCGTGAAGAAGGGCGTTGCGGCCTGACGGCGTGATAGGTTTTTCTCCTGCTTCCCCGGCGCGCCCCTGGAAGAGCGCAAGGCGAATGGTGGTAACCGGCCGTTCACGTTGCAATGAGAGCTGGTGGGGTATGATGTTTTCTGCTGATCTATCCCGCGACGAGCGCCGATAGACCTCCTAGGGGGGGTGCGCCCGCATGGCCTCTGCATCGTTTATAGGTTCGACGAGTCGCTCTCAGTCTAACCAGCCTTTATCCGCGGAAGAGTTGCGCAAGATGCATGCCTATTGGCGTGCCGCAAACTACCTCTCGGCCGGGCAAATATATCTCTACGCCAATCCTCTTTTGCGGGAGCCCCTCAAGCTCGAACACATCAAGCCACGGCTTTTGGGCCATTGGGGCACGACGCCTGGGCTAAATTTCATCTATCTTCACTTCAATCGGCTGATCAAGAAACTCGACCTGAATGTCATCTACGTGGCAGGCCCCGGCCACGGCGGGCCCGGGCTGGTCGCGAACACGTTTCTGGAAGGCACTTACAGCGAATTCTATCCCCAGATTTCGCAAACCGAAGAAGGGATTCAGAAGCTGTTCAAGCAGTTCTCCTTCCCGGGAGGTGTCCCGAGCCATGTCGCGCCGGAAACTCCCGGCTCGATCCATGAAGGCGGGGAGCTCGGGTATTCCCTCGCGCACGCCTATGGCGCCGCGTTTGATAACCCGGATCTCGTGGTCTGCTGCGTGGTCGGCGATGGTGAATCCGAAACCGGCCCGCTTGCCGCCAGTTGGCACTCGAACAAGTTCTTGAATCCCGTGAATGATGGCGCCGTGATCCCCATCCTGCACCTGAATGGCTACAAGATCGCGAATCCGACCATCCCGGGCCGCATGACGGACACCGAGTTAACTCAGCTCTTCACCGGCTACGGCTACAAACCGTATTTCGTCGAAGGGCATGAGCCAGAGATCATGCACCAGCTCATGGCGCGCACGCTCGATACGATCATCGGCGAAATCCGCTCGATTCAAACCGCCGCGCGCGCCGGCCAATCTACCACTCGGCCGATCTGGCCCATGATCATCCTGCGAACACCGAAAGGATGGACAGGGCCAAAGGTGGTTGATGGGAAGCCGGTCGAGGGCACTTGGCGCGCGCATCAGGTTCCCGTTACAGATTTCGCGTCGAAGCCGGGCCACGTGAAGATCCTGGAAGATTGGATGAAGAGCTACAAGCCGGAAGAGCTCTTCGATAAGCACGGGAGACTAATTTCGGAGCTTGCTGAGCTGGCACCCACAGGCGAACGTCGCATGGGCGCGAATCCCCACGCGAACGGGGGACTGCTTCTCCGCGATCTCGTCATGCCTGATTTCCGGGACTATGCGGTCAAAGTGACAAAACCAGGAACCGAGATCGAAGAATCGACTAGGGTCCTTGGAAATCTCTTGCGCGACGTTATGAAACTGAACGCCGACGCCAGAAATTTCCGCGTCTGGGGGCCCGATGAAACTGCTTCTAATCGCCTCGACGCCTTATTCGAGGTAACTGACAAAGTCTTCATGGAGCCGCTTCTGGCCACTGACGAACATCTTTCGCCGAATGGCCGCGTGATGGAGGTCCTGAGCGAGCACATGTGCCAGGGTTGGCTCGAGGGTTATCTGCTGACGGGTCGCCACGGATTCTTCTCCTGTTACGAGGCCTTCATTCACATTGTGGACTCGATGTTCAATCAGCACGCGAAATGGCTCAAGGTTACGCGAAAGATCGCTTGGCGCCGCCCCATTGCTTCTTTGACCTACCTCCTCACCTCGCACGTCTGGCGCCAGGACCACAATGGCTTCTCTCATCAGGACCCCGGATTCATCGATCACGTCGTCAACAAGAAGGCCGACGTCGTTCGCGTGTACCTGCCTCCTGACGCAAACACGCTGGTCTCCGTTGCCGATCACTGTCTGCGCAGCCGCAATTACGTGAATGTGATTGTTGCCGGGAAACAGCCTGCTTTGCAGTGGCTCGACATGAAATCCGCGATCGAGCACTGCACCGCCGGACTCGGAATTTGGGATTGGGCTTGCACGGACGACGGAGGTGAGCCGGATGTCGTGATGGCCTGCGCCGGAGACGTTCCAACCCTCGAGACTCTTGCGGCCGTGGATCTGCTACGCCAGCATTTTGCGGATATCAAGATACGGGTCGTCAACGTGGTGGACTTAATGACGCTCCAACCTTCGAGCGAACATCCTCACGGGATTTCGGACAGCGATTTTGATTCGATGTTTACAACCGATAAGCCGATCATATTTGCCTATCACGGATATCCGATGCTGATTCACAGGCTCACCTACCGCCGCAAGAATCACGACAATCTCCATGTCCGTGGATACAAAGAAGAGGGAACTACGACGACTCCGTTCGATATGACCGTACTGAACGATCTTGACCGTTTTCACTTGGCGAGCGACGTGGTGGACCGCGTGCCCCGGCTACAGGGTGTAAGTGGACACTTTAAGCAATTCGTGCGAAACAAACTCGTCGAGCACAAGGAGTACATCCGTGAGCATGGGGACGATATGCCTGAAATCAAGGACTGGAAGTGGCCTTTCTAGGGTATGAAGATCCTCGTTCTCAACGCTGGTTCGAGCAGCCAGAAAACCTGCCTTTACAGGATCGAAAGTGTACTGCCCGAACATCCATCTGTGCCGTTGTGGGAAGGCAGGATTCAGTTGGATGGCGATCAGGCTGAAATACGCGCGAAGGACTCGCGGGGAGCGACCTTCGAGGACTCCATCAAAGTCCAGCAGGGCACCAGCTCTGTCGCGCAGCTGCTCGACAATCTTTGGTCGCAAAAGGCGCAAGCAGTCGCAGCGCCCTCCGCGGTCGATGTGGTCGCTCATCGCATCGTGAACGGCGGGTCGGAATTCAAAGACCCTGCCTTGATCACTCCCGAAGTGAAGACCGCCATCGCGCGCATGGCGTCTCTCGCGCCGCTCCATAATTCCGTCGAGCTGGACGGAATCGAGTTCATCGAGAAACGATTTGGTTCCGTTCCTCAAGTAGCCGTCTTCGACACCGGGTTTCACAGCAGCCTGCCGGAGCCCGCATACGTATACCCAGGGCCGTACGAATGGCTGGCACGGGGCATTCGACGTTACGGATTTCATGGGATCAACCATCAATATTGCGCCGAGCGCGCGGCTCAACTGCTCAGCGGGGAATTGGGCTCGTTGAAAATTGTGACTTGCCACCTGGGTAATGGATGCTCGTTGGCGGCAGTTCACGCCGGACAAAGCGTGGACACGACCATGGGATTCACGCCCCTGGAAGGTCTGATGATGGGGACGCGATCCGGATCGCTCGATCCCGGCATTCTGACCTACTTGATGCGCCAGGGCTTCACGGGCGCCCAACTCGATGAATTGCTGAATCGCAAATCCGGCTTGCTCGCAATCTCGGGAATTTCGGGCGACATGCGCGAAATCGTGAATGCGATGAAAGAAGGCCACCCGCGCGCCAAACTTGCCTTCGAGATCTTCGTTCACCGTTTGCGGTCGTGTATTGGCGCGATGATCGCAACACTCGGTGGAATTGATGCCTTGGTCTTCACCGCAGGGATTGGCGAAAACTCACCGGAGGTGCGCGCCGAAGCTTGCGCCAAATTCGGCTTTCTGGGTGTCGAGCTTGATTCCGTAAAGAATGCGCAACCATCCCAGGATCGAGACATCTCCCAATCCGATTCGGCCGTCCGGGTATTCGTCGTCCGCGCTCAGGAAGACTGGGCGATGGCGAAAGCAGCCTGGAAACTCCTATCCACAAAAGTGGGCGGTTAGCCAATCCTGAGCCAGGTGAAGCCTGAACGCGAGAGTGAGCGCGGAATTGAATTTTGTTACAGGCGCAATATGCCGACCATGACGCTCGGGTCGTCTGACTTGCGAAGCTGGAAGCCGTAGCGATTCGCCAGGGACCACATCGCCGTGTTTTCGGGAAGTATGCTGGCAACAAGCTCTTGAAGTTTTTCGTCGCGGCCTACTTGGATCAACCTCCGCAGTAATTCCGCCCCCAAACCGCGATGCTGGTAGCTGTCGGTTACAAGTACGGCCACCTCTCCCTCCTGGGCAGTGAGTGACTTCGTCAATCGGCCGACCGCGACCAACTCGTGTTGGCCGGTCTCCGGCACGACGTGGTCCGCAACGATCGCCATTTCGCGGTCGTAGTCGACGAAACACTTCCTGATCAGCCGTTCGTGGGCCACGCGAGAGCTCAGTTTCTCCATGTGAAAGTACCGCAAGAAGACGCTTTGGTCGGAAAGCGTCGCGTGGAATTTCACGATGAGCGGCTCATCTTCTGGGCGAATTGGCCGGAGCAGAATCTCTGTACCGTCCTTCATTTTCCAGCTGGCAACGTATTGAGCCGGGTAGGGCCGGATGGCTGAAAACGGAAGACTATCGTCCGCCACGGCTGGGCCGTGAAGCACAATTCGCGCGTCCAGAGCCAGCAAACGGTCCGGCGATGCCAGAAGTGGATTAATGTCGATCTCTTTGATCCGGCGGTGTTCCACGACGAGCTGGCTAAACCGCACCAGGATTTGTTCGAGCGCGCCGATATTCACGGCCGCGCGGCCCCGCACCCCCTTCAACGCCTCGAAGATTCGCGTTTGCTCCATGAGCCGCTCCGCCAAAGTTGTATTCAAGGGCGGCAGCGCGAGTGCCCGGTCGCGATATACCTCGACGAGCTGCCCTCCGGAGCCGAACAGAATCACCGGGCCGAATTGCGCGTCGACGGAACTCCCCAAGATAAGTTCGTAGCCGTCCAGTCGCACCATCGGCTGAACCGTAACGCCCAGAAACGCTTTCACGCCAGCCTTGGCCGATACAGAAGTGTGAATCGCTTGATATGCCTGCCGAACCGCATCTTCGTTCTGCAGATTCAGTTTCACGCCGCCCACGTCCGTCTTGTGGGTAATCGTTTCCGAGTGAATTTTCACCACGACTGGAAATCCGATTCCGCGCGCGAGCGCGACGGCTTCCTCGGCACTTCGCGCCACGCTTGTCGGCGTTGTGGGGATGTCGTAGAGCGCCAGCACTTCCTTCGATTCCACTTCCGTCAACAGCGTGCGGCCCGCGGCCATCACTCGCCCGAGAATCTCGTCCACCTTCCGGCGGATTGGTTCCCCCGCTTCCGGCTGATCGGTAGCAGAGGGCGTTTCATAGAGTCCGCGAATGTTGTAGCTGTAGCGCCACATGTAATTGAACGCGCGGGCCGCGGTATCCGGATAGGCGAACGTGGGAATTCCGGCTTTGTTGAGAATCGCCTCGCCTTCCGCAACGCTCTTGCCGCCCATCCAGCTCGCCAGCACCGGTTTACCCTTTGTCTTTGCATGCGGGGCCAGCCGTTCAGCAACGCGCGCAGGGTCTGTCATACCTTGCGGAGCCAGAATTACCAGCAAGCCATCGCTATTGGGGTCTTTGACCGCGATTTCCAGCGCGCGGGCATATCGCTCCGGATCGGCATCGCCAAGGATGTCAATTGGGTTGTTGTGGCTCCAATGCGATGGGAGAATTCCGTCGAGTGCATCCATGGATTCCTTCGAAACAGGAGCGATTTGTCCTCCCGTCGCGATCAGCGCGTCCGTGGCCAGAACCGCGGGGCCTCCCGCATTCGTCAAGATTGTCAGCCGCGGTCCGTTCGGGCGCGGCTGCTTGCCGAAAACTTCCGCCATGTAAAACAGGTCCGAAATGTTTTGGACTCTCAATCCACCGCACCGGCGGAATGCTGCATCGAAGACCTCATCGTTGCCCGTCAGCGCGCCCGTATGCGAGCTTGCGGCGTGCGATGCCACTTCCGAACGCCCCGCCTTGATCACGATAATCGGCTTAGTGAGCGCCACCTCGCGAGCCGCGGAAAGGAAGGAACGCGCATCCCCGATGGATTCCATGTAAAGCAGAATGCTCTGTGTCTGCGAGTCCTCTCCGAAATACGAAATCAAGTCTCCCCAGCTCACGTCCAGCATCGAGCCGGTCGAAACGACCGCGCTGAATCCGACATTTGCCTGAAAACTCCAATCCAGAATCGCCGTCAGCAGGGCTCCACTCTGGCTGAGAAACGCCACATTCCCCGGCTGCGCGATGTCCCGCGCGAAGGTCGCGTTGAGCCCCAGACCCGGATTCATCATTCCGAGGCAGTTCGGTCCGACTAGGCGCATCTCGCCCCGGCGAAGTTCCGCTCGAATCTGGCGCTCGAGTTCCGCTCCTTCGGGACCTCGTTCTTTGAACCCGGCGGAGATAACGATAGCCGATCGCGCCCTCGCATCAACGCACTCGCGGATCACACCAGGAACCGTCGGCGCCGGCGTCACCACGACGACAAGGTCCACTTTTTCGGGAACCGCCGCGATATTCGCGTAACAACGAAGGCCGAGGATCTCCGATCGCTTGGGATTGACGGCGTAAACCCTTCCCTGGAATTTTCCGTTGCACAGGTTGGCCACGACCGTTCGCCCGACGGTCCCTTTCCGGTCCGAAGCGCCAATTACAGCGACGGAATCGGGCGTATAGAAAGACTCGAAAGCCGTGCGACGACTCATCGTCCCGTAGCCTTTCGCGTCATCGAGCAGTCCATGTTCTCCGAATCTTACGAGAGGGCGGCCAGGCTTGCACGTTAGAAATCTGTAAGAACTTCGAGAGGTATGACAATTCGGATGGCGTTTAATACTGCCAGGAGATCAATCACTTCCTGAGCGATCGCACCCTCGATGGGCGGAAGATAACCAAGCGCCGCCGCCAGCATCCCCAGCAGGCTGAGGGCCATGCCTCCTATTGCGCTTTGCAGCGCGATGTTTCGCATACGGCGGCCGATGTGCATCAGTTCATCGACCTTTCCAAGGGAAGCTTCCAGAAGGACCGCATCAGCGGCTTCCGAGGTGACGTCATTGCTGACTCCAAAAGCCACGCCAACGGTAGCCGCCTGCATCGCTGGCGCATCGTTGATGCCATCGCCGACGAAAAGTGTCTTCTTGCGGCCTGTCTCCGCGCGTACGATCGCGACTTTTTCTTCCGGCGTCTTCGAAGCGTGTACCTCCGTGATGCCAACAAGTCCTGCCAGGTAGGTTGCTTCGGACGCACGATCCCCGGAAACGAGCATGACCTTGCTGACTGCGTGCCGTGGTTTCAGGTGGGCGACAAAGCCGCGGCTGTCTTTGCGCGGCGCGTCGTGAAAATGGAAAGCGGCTGCACAAGAGTCACCCAGAAATAAGAGACACTCCAAGCCGGTTGTGGCTGCCGGCAACGCGCTTTCTCGGTCAGCCAATTTGGAACGTCCCGTGATCCATATCTCTCGGCCCCCGACGATTCCTCGCAAACCCTCGCCCGGGCGCTCGCTCATTTCGGAAACGGGCTCGAATGCCAGACCTGCCGTTCGCGCCGCCTCGAGAATTGCGCTCGAAAGTGGATGCTTCGAGTAGACCTCAAGGCTTGCCGCCAATCGCAACACTTCGTTTTCGCTATAGCCGGGCGCGCAGGCGATGCTCGACAATTTCGGCCGCCCGTACGTCAGCGTTCCGGTCTTGTCGAATATGAGAGTCTGGCACTGGTCAATTTCCTCCAGGACGCTTGGATTTTTGATAATGATCCCGCGCCGAGCGCAGAGTGAAATTGCGCCAACTACTGCCACCGGAATCGCAATCAGCAGCGGACAGGGAGTGGCGACGACGAGCACCGCGAGAAAGCGATGTGCCTGGTGAGAGATCGCCCAGGCCGCGATGGCAAGCAGCAGTGCCATCGGCGTGTACCACGCGCCCAAGCGGTCGCCCATGCGACGCAGCCGGGGCCGTCTCTGCTCAGTCTCCTGCATGACCCGCATGATTCGCGCATACCGGGAATCAACCGCGAGTTTCTCCGCACGAATCGTCAGGGCCGAGTCGCCGTTAATTGCGCCGGAGAGAACTTGAGAACCAGGAGTCTTCGATATCTCAAAGGGTTCGCCCGTAAGGTAGGCTTCGTCCATCTTTCCGTGGCCGTCCACCACGGCGCCGTCAATCGGGCAAATCTCATGCGGGAAGACGACCAATAGGTCGCCGACGGCTACCGCCTCAAGCGATACCTCCGAAATATTCTCCCCAATTTTCCGGCGGGCGGTTCGAGGCATGCGTTTGGCGAGTGCGTCAAGTACGGACGTGGCGCGACGCGTTGCAAATTGCTCGAGTGCCGTGCCGCCTGAAAGCATCAAAACCACGATCGAGCCGACCAGGTATTCGCTCTGCACCACCGCGGTCACGATCGAGATCCCGGCCAACAAATCCGAACCGAATTCGCGCGCCACGGCCTTCCTCAGTAGCGTAACGAGAAGCGGTATGCCGCCGCCGACCAGCACGGCGTAGAGGGGTAGGAGATATGTGAGACGTTGTGTGCCCAGGAAGTACCGGAAAAGGATGTGCGCCGCAATGCCCGCGACCGCTAGAATCGTGATCGCGCGTGCAGGCGGTCGGAGGTCGAAGACGCCCCAACTCCTTCGCTTCCGATCGGACTTCGAAAGGGACTGCCGTTTAGCGGGATTTGCCCCTTTCAAGTCGGGGAACGGGCTCGCCACTGATCGTCCTCCCCGCTTTGGCCGCTGAAAATCCTCTTTGCCTTGGCGCGATTCGACTCTATCCTCGCACAGTAAGGACCGGGCACGCTGCGTGAGAAACGAGTTTGTGCGCCGTCGCTATCGGCAAATGAGTTGCCGCGCCCGGAACACCGCTGGCGCCACGCACGCCGAGAACGATCAAGTCCGCATGTTTTCGCTGAGCAACATCCAGTATCTTTTCCGCTGCGGGGCCTTGTTCGACCTCGAATCGCGGGGTGCACCAGAGTTCGGTTTCCGGCCCCACCAGTTCGCGCAGGCGATTTAGGGAAGCGGTCTCGAGTTCTTCGGCACGAACAAGCTCGCCCACCTTCGGATTCTCGATTACATGCAGGAGCGTGAGGTTTGCTTGGAACTCCTGCGCCAGCGAAATCGCGTACGGCGCGGCAGCCAGAGATTCTTTCGTGAAGTCCGTGGCGAAGACGATCTCTGTAAACTCGCCGAGTTTTGGCATCTCCGGTGCTTTAGGACCGACTGTCAACACTGGGCACGTCGCTTGGCGAAGGACTTCCTCCGCCACGGAGCCCAGCAAGATCTTTGCTACGCCCGAGCGGCCCCGCGTCCCCATCACAATCATGTCGATGTTGTCTGAGGCAATGAGTGCTCGCAGGCGTGGCAGCAGCGCGCCTTCCTTGATCAGGACCGTCGTCTCGATTCCCGCGAACGTCTTGGCGAGTTCTTTCTTTTGCTCGTTTTCTCCGATCGCCGCGGCTTGCTCGAGCGCGGGCCAGCTGGCAGGCGGCGTCATCGGGTTGACCACGGGTCCGTGAACGTGCAGCGCGTAAAGTTTTGCCCCGTAGCGCTTCGCGAGCGCTCCGGCGTATGGAGCAGCGAGGGCTGCGGGAGCTGAAAAATCCGTCGTAAACAAGATATTCTTCAGCTGGATTCGCGTTCTTGCCTGGACCGCTTTCATGGGCCACCTCCGTGACTTCCCTCCCAGTTAGCCCCATCGTGTAAGTGAGTGCTGTGACGCGCGTCACCAACGCAAGTGACAAACGACGTCTGAGAAAACTCGCGACCGTCATAACTGTGCGGCCCGCGAATTTCGTTCCTCGCCTCATCGCAGAGTCTCCTGCGTCACGCACGCCTTTGGAAATCTTTGCTATCGTTTCGTTCCGGCAATCCGCCCTCTTGAAAAACGCTGCGTGACGGCCATCACGTCGGGGCGTGAGACACGTCACGGCGGTCTGGAACGCTTCGGCGCATGGTCTATTCTTCGGAGGTGAGCCATGAAACCTACGGCGGCGCTGGCAGATGTAAAATTCAAGAATGTTCTTTACCTCACGGATTTCTCGGAGCCATCGGAAGCAGCTTTCCCATTCGCGGCGGCGGTTGCACGCGGGTATGGCGCCAAGGTGTATGCGTTCAACGTCCTGATTCCCGCTCCCTATGTTTACACCACGCCCGACCTCACAGAGCTTGCAATCGAAGCCGAGGAAGAAGTTGCACTGTCTGAAATGAAGAAGGTCGAATCGCAGCTCGCAGGCCTGCCGCATGAAACCGCAGTCGAGCGAGGGGCGGGTGTTTGGGAGCCGGTCGAACGCGCCATCCGGGAGCATGGCATTGACCTCATCGTGCTTGGTACGCATGGCCGCACCGGTGCGCAGAAGTTCCTGCTCGGGTCCGTCGCCGAGGAAATTTTCCGGCGTTCGCCGGTACCCGTCCTAACCATCGGCCCGGGCGTGCTCAGCGGTTCCCACAACGCCGCGCGATTCCACCGCGTGCTCTTCGCCACCGATTTCGCGCCCGAAGCTGCTGCCGCGATACCCTACGCCATTTCGCTCGCGCTGAAAGGCAACGCACGATTGATCTTGCTGCATGTGGTCCGGAAGATCGGCGCACGAAATGAACGTGAGGCAGGGTCGGTTGAAATCTCAGTGGCTGAGGCCATTCACCAACTCTATGAAATTCCTCCGAAGGATGCAGGACTCAACTCGCCGCCCGAAGTCGCCGTGGAGTTTGGGGAGCCGGCGAATAGGATCGTTGAGGCGTCCAAAGAGCGCGGAGCCGACATCATCGTGCTTGGCGTTCGCGATGCCGCCGGCCGTCTTGGCGCGGCGACGCATCTGGAGCGATCGACCGCCCACAAAGTGGTCGCGCATGCGTCGTGCCCTGTACTGACCGTTAGGGGATAGACATCCCACGAAGGCGGGAAGCGGCAACGTGAATCATCGCCGCCCGATACCTCAGAACGGTGGAGGCGGGGGGAGTTGAACCCCCGTCCGAAAAACCTTGCCACCCGAAGACTACATGCTTGTCCCGTTCCGATGGTTTCACCGAGGGAACTCAGAGCGGGCAAGACGCGCCCCCGGCTAGTCCGATGATCTCGCCGCTGCGTTACGGACCGAAACGCGACGGCCAGCCTACTGTGTGACGCCTCATCCCAAACGCGTAGGTGACGCCTGGGGAGACGCGCAGCTTACTTTTGGTTAGGCTGCGAGAGCCAACTGTGAGTTGCCAGTTGTGTTGTTCCACCCGATTGCGGGCAGGTGGGGCCCGGCATGCCTTCGAGCAGCGGCAGTTTCCGTCGAAACCGTGTCGCCCCCGTTATAGCTATTAGAATACCACTTCGCGCGCGGGAGGGGCAAAATGCTGTGCCAGTCGCTCCTTGCTAGAAATCCTACTCCCAGCCGGTTTTAGAGTTGTACGGCATCATGGTCCCGATGGCTTCGACCTCGTGGATTTTGCCGCTGCGAATCTTGAAGATGTGCGCCGCTGGCAGGTCGAACGCCTTGAGGTTCATCGCGTCAGGAAAGCGATCAGCGGGGCGTAATTCGGGTATCGAGCGCTCAAATCGTCGCGCTTGCCAAGCTCGAAGTCCTGCGGGTCGAAGCCGGGGGCCATGGTCGTGCCCATAAGCGCGAATTTGCCACTGGGAGCGAGTCGCGAGCCTTGCCACGTACCTGCCGGAACCGCGTGTTGCAGGCGCATCCCCGCCAGGATGTCGTGTCCCAGCAGCACGGCTTCCGCTGCGCCGTCCGGCTTCAGCATGAGCATCTCGACGGGGTCGCCCAAATAGAAGTGATATACCTCGTCGCCCTTCAGCCGATGCATCGCGGAGAACGTGTCCGGGGTCAGCATGTAATAGATGGCCGTCGAAAGGACACGCTCGCCCGGATAACCCGGCGGGAGCGATGGCTGTACCAGCGTGAATTTCGACCGATAGGACTCGACGAAGTAGCCCCCCTCGACGGGCAGCGGCTGTAGTTTCAGAAAGTCCTGAATCTGCTTCGCGGTCAACATCGAGGTTGAAATTCCCCCGCTCGGAGCCTCGAAGATACGAACCAAAGTCACGGAAGGCAAGCGGAACCTCCGTCTGGATCGGTCCTGCCGGGAGCAAGCGCACCTGCTGCATGGGCAGGAACGCCTTGTCGGAATGTCAGTTGACACCCCCGGATGCCGTTTCCATAATCTGAAAAGGGTAGGGAATCGCTTGAAAGAACGCCAACGATCTCTGGAGCAAGCCCTCGAAGAAGCCGTTTCCCGGGCTTTGCGCGATAACCTGGCGCCGCTGCAGCGGACGGCGGACGAGCTTCACCAGGCCTACGCCGACCTCGTGGCGGCCTGTTCCTCCAGCCGGCCGAGCAACGCGCTGCCCGCGATGCTCCGCGCGCAGACGGCTGCTTCGGCGCTCGCCGCGGGGCTGTCCGTTCTCTCGAATTTCGTTGCCGTCGCGTTGAATCCACGCGATAGCCATGGCTCGGACGAGCACGCCGGCGCAAAAGCCTCTGCCGTCGCGGAAATGGAACCGGAAGCGGCTGAACTGGAATCCGTTGAGCACGTCCCAGCGCCGCTGGAAGCCACGTCGGATTGGGATGAAGGACCTGTCTCGGAAGACTCCACCGAGATCCCGATCCACGCGGCCGTAATCGAAGCGTCGGCCGTTGCCGAGTCCGAACCTGCTGCGGAAGCCGTATCCGACGTGGCGATGTTCGATGTTGCCACGCTTTCGACCGAGCTTCGCGAGCTGCATCGCCGCGCGAATCGCGTGGCCAAAGTGGCCATGCAGGACATCAAACTACTCAGGCCCAAGGACGTTCGTCTCGGCCGTGAAAACAAGGACATCTGTCATCGGTTGCGCAGCGACATTGACAAAGCCCGCAAAGAATACGATCGCCGCTTCCGCGCGATTCAGGATCATCCCGTGGACTACTTCCATCACTGGCTGCTGGAAATTCTTGCCGAGGGAGATGCGCAAGCCCTTGGAGAATATCCCTATCCCTCGCCCGTTCTGCGGCACTAAGATCATTGCGATGAGATTCGCTCGCCGGCTCGCTCGCGCTGCGGGAGCCCTGCTTATTTTCTGTTCGATTTGCTCGGCACGCCCGAACATGGGGGCGAAGCCCGCCCCCAAAC
>Ga0209517_10004247_pt1 | contig 18937 bp, 14 predicted proteins | sample PeaSoiMetSII2010_FD_187695 | JGI IMG/M metagenome (GOLD analysis project Ga0209517, IMG submission 187695) | Peat soil microbial communities from Weissenstadt, Germany - SII-2010 (SPAdes) (version 2) | ecosystem: Environmental > Terrestrial > Soil > Wetlands > Peat | place: Germany...
TCAGCATCACGCAATCGCCGGCGGCAAGCGCCGCCATCAGCGGCAAAATCGAAAGCTGAAACGGGTAATTCCACGGGCTGATGATGCCGACGACACCGACCGGCTGACAAATGATGCGTGCCCGTCCCGGCATCAGTTCCAGGCTGACCGGAACCCGCTTTGGCTTCATCCACTTGCCGAGATGACGGCTGGTATGGCGGATTCCTGCGAGGGTAGTCCAGATCTCGGCAAACCGGCTCTCATGCGTCGAGCGATTGCCGAAATCCGACGAGATTACCTCCGCGATCCGTCCCGTATTTTCCTTGATCGCTTGTTTGAGCCTGGCGAGGTCCGCGCGCCGCGCTTCGAGCGGGGGCGCTCCGTTGCGAAGAAACGCCCCGCGCTGGCGGGCAAGGATCGCGCCGAGATCGCCTGCGCCATTCGATTGCGGGAAGTGCTGTATAGCTGTGGCCGTCATGGCCCTGATTATCGATCTTTCCCGGTTCGCAAGCGAGAACCAGAAACTCACTGCGTATGCAATGTACTCGCTGCGTCAGTTTGATATGTTGCCGATCGGAGAGCTTGCCCGAGAGTCGAGGCACTTCCGACAACGCATCATGGCAGAACGCATGGCCACCGCGGAGCCAGCGCAGACCGTCGTGAAAGTCGGCCCCGACTACTACGTGCTGGCCTCGTCGCTGGCATCGCGCCGGACGAGCCAGGTGCTTGCAAACGGGCGAAGTTTCGCGGTCTTCGAGGCAGCCGGAGACATCGTAGATTCCCCGCTCGAGGCACTCGGATTTTTCAACTCCGATACGAGGCACCTGAGCCGTTTCGAGCTGCGGATCGCGCGCGCAGCGCCTTACTTTCTGAGCTCCTGTCTGAGCGACGATCGCGCGCACTTCCGCGCTACGTTGACCAACGCCGACCTGGGAGAGCGGGGGAGTCCGACCTGGCTGCCACGCAACTCGATCGGAGTGGATCGCGGATGGGTCCTCAACGGCGTCGCGCTGTACCATCACGTCACCCTGCGAAACTACGTCCGCGCGGCGGTCGAAATCGAGATCGATTTTTTCTACGGCGTCGATTTCGCCGATGTCTTTGAAGTACGCGGCCTTCGTCGCGCGCGTCGCGGTCACATGCTGAATCCATCCCTCGATGGCAGCCGGGTCGAGCTTCGCTACCAGGGTCTCGACAACGCAACGCGTTCGACCGAGATTCTCTTTGATTGCGCTCCAAACCAGATCGATGCGCAGCGCGCCGTGTTCGTGCTGCGCCTCGAGCCGGGCGAGAAGCGCAAGCTCGAATGCCGGATCATGGCCGGCGGGACGTTGCTCTCCACCCGCGCGACGCATCGTGCCGGCAACTTCCGCGCGGCGGTTGAAGAACGGCAATCCGAGCTCTCACGGCTTCGCGACGGTTGGGCGGGCATATCGGCGAGCAATAACGAGTTCGCGTCGATGATTCGGCGCGCAGTGGCCGATCTAACGTCGATTGTCACGCACGCGGACGGCGGCGGCGCGTTCATCATGGCGGGCGTTCCCTGGTTCGCCACGCTCTTCGGACGCGACAGCATAATCACTGCGCTGTCGATCTTGCCTTTCCATCCTGAAATCGCGGCCGGAACCCTGCGAACGCTTGCGGGGCTTCAAGGCACCGCGGTCGACGATACGCGCGACGAGCAGCCGGGCAAGATCGTCCATGAGATCCGAAGCGGTGAGATGGCTGCTACAGGCGAAGTTCCGTTCGGCCGCTACTACGGCAGCGTGGATGCGACCCCGCTTTTTCTGTGGCTGTACGGACGCTGCGTCGAGTCGACCGGCGACCTCGAGCTCGCCAACCGGCTCTGGCCCAACGCCGAACGGGCCATCGAGTGGATCGAACGATGGGGCGATCGCGACGGCGACGGTTACGTCAAATATATGCGCGAAACTCCGCGCGGCCTGGCCAACCAGGGCTGGAAGGATTCCGCTGACGCGATCTTTCATCACGACGGCGAGCTTGCGCGTCCACCGATCGCACTTGCGGAAGTGCAGGGCTACGTCTACGCAGCGTGCTTGAGCGTGGCATCGGTCGCAGCACTTCTCGGGCATGGTCACGTCGCGGATCGGCTGGTCACGCGCGCAGCCGCGCTGAAGCGATCTTTCGAGCGCGACTTCTGGCTCGATCGCGAGGGAATGATCGCCCTGGCGGTCGACGCCGACGGACACCCCTGCCGCGTGATGGCGTCCAATGGCGCTCATTGCCTTGCGACCGGGCTGGTCGATGGCGAGCGTGCGGCCGCGATGTGCAGACGATTGCTTGCCGACGATATGTATTCCGGATGGGGAATCCGCACGCTCTCCCGCAACGAACCGCGCTACAATCCGATGAGCTATCACAACGGTTCGGTGTGGGCGCATGACAACGCGATGGCGGCGCTCGGACTTGCGCGCGCCGGCGATCGCGCGGGCGTCGTCAAGGTGCTCGAAGGTCTGTTCGACGCATGCACGCAGCTCAACACTTCGAGTCTGCCCGAACTATTCTGCGGCTTCGGGCGCGAGCCGGGTCTGGGCCCGGTGCCATATCCGGTGGCGTGTTATCCGCAAGCGTGGTCGGCCGCCAGCGTCTTCATGATCCTGCAGGCGATGCTTGGGATGCGCGTGCTCGGGTTCGAGCACCGCGTTGTAATTGACGCTCACTTGATTCCATCGTGGTTGGATTGGATCAGCATCGACGGGCTAAGGGTCGGCGATGGCCGCGTCTCGTTCGTGCTGCGACGGTCTCCCAACGAGGCTACGATCGAAGTGAAGAAAAACTCGGGGGACGTTCGCGTCGAAGTCTGACTGAATCGGGAGATTCGTGAGTTGATCCGGCAGATGAGTGCGAAACGCCCCGGCGTGCATCGTTGTTGGCAGGCCCGGACCTCGGGCGTCCGGGGCTTTCGGCAAGCGGACGAGTTGGCCGGCATTGCAGCTTGAACAAAGCATCGGTACTTTGTCGTGACCCCGATGGCTTCGAGTCGCGGTGACGCCCGATTCGTTCTGGAATTGAATTGCGGCGATGTAGGGACTAGACAGCTTTCTGTATGAGCAAGGTTTCGCCGGCTCCGATTGAGTGCGGCGTTGTGACGACGCGCCAGGAGGTTCAGCGTGGCAACGATTCCCCCTTGGAAGATCGAGGCGGACTATATCGAGTCCTGCAATTGCGAGTTCGGATGTCCGTGCAACTTCAGCGGCATTCCGACCGGTGGAAGATGCGAAGCGCTCGTCGGCTACCACATCGGCAGCGGCAGCTATGGCAGCGTCAGGCTCGACGGTCTCGACTTCGTCTACGCAGCATCGTGGCCGCGCGCTATTCACGAGGGCGGCGGGACGCTGCGGGTGTATATCGAAGAGCGCGCTTCCGCCGAACAGCGCGCAGCGCTGACGGAAATCACCTACGGACGCGCGGGCGGCACCGGATGCTTTCCGGTTTTCAGCACGACCATGCGCTACTTCCTCGACCCGCAGTTCGTGCCGGTTCAGATCCGCGTCGACGGCAAGCGCAGCAGCTTCTCGGTCCCCGGAGTGCTCGAAGTCCAGCTCGCTCCGCATGTCGATCCGGTCTCCGGCAATGAGCAGGACGTGCAGATCTCGCTGCCCAAGGGCTTCATCTGGCAGTTGGCCCACGCGGTCAAGACCGCGGTAATGAGGATCACGACGCCCAACCTCAACTTCGATCACAGTGGTCGGAACGCGTTCTGGACCACGATCGAGTTCCACGGTCCCTGAGGCGGATCGAATCGCCGAAAAAGCAACCTGTGGCCATCAGCCAGAATACGCCAGAGCGCATGATGGAAATCGACGACTTGTCGTTGCTCGACGACGCGGTCCGTCACTGCTCGGTTGGGCGAACAGCTGAGGCAATCTGATCCACGTTGACAACCGGAATCACATCCGAGGCGCTCGCAGATCTGCGCGGGGTACAGCTCCCGATGCGCGACCGGTTGGCTATCTGGCTGGGACTTGCCGCGATCAGCGCTATCGCGTGGGCCGGGCTCATCCGGATGCCAATGCTGACAGCTGGCGGGATGGCGACAATGCAGATGGCGATGCCGATGCCACATCGCTGGAGCGCGGCGGACCTCGGGCTCAACTTCCTGATGTGGGCGGTGATGATGGTCGCGATGATGGTGCCGAGCGCGGCGCCGATGATCATGACCTACGCGTCACTCGCGCGGCCGCGCACCCGCTCGCCTCAGGTGTGCACCTGGCTCTTCACTCTCGGCTACTTCTGCGTGTGGACCGGCTTCAGCGCGGGCGCGACGCTGATGCAGTCAGCGCTCCAGCAAGGCGCGATCGTCGGCGACCAACTTCGGGCGACGCCCATAGTCGGTGCGCTGCTCCTGGCTGCGGCGGGGGTGTTTCAATTCACGGCGCTCAAGGATCGATGTCTCGCGCACTGCCGCTCTCCGATCGGTTTCTTCGCAACCCAATGGCGCGAGGGTCCGCGCGGCGCGTTCACTATGGGGCTCCGGCACGGGAGCTATTGCGTGGGATGCTGCTGGATGCTGATGGCGCTGCTGTTCGTGGCGGGCGTGATGAACCTGCTCTGGGTCGCGACGATCAGCGCCTTCGTCCTGATAGAGAAAGTGAGCCGCTTCGGACGTCCCGTCGCGCGTGCCGCGGGAATAGTGATGTTCGCGGCGGCTTTGCTGGTCGCGATCAAAGGCTGATCAGAATCGCGCCGAAGTTTGATCTGCAAAGCTCTCGAAATATCATTCGTGAGACCCAACCTTCGTCGCCTGGCACCGCAAGGGCTTCCGCTTTTTCTGGCGTTGGAAGTCCCAATCTGGCCGCCAGCCGATCCCGGGCGACCTCCAACAGCTGATTCGCAAGCTGGCAGACCAGAACCGCTCCTGGGGCGAGGAGCGGATCGCAAACGAGCTGCTGCTGAAACTCGGTCCTGCGCGTATCGCCGCGGACCATACGCAAGCATCTGCCGAAGTTGCCGGCCACACCGCCCGGCAAAACCTCGCGGCGATCAGCGTTGGTCAACTTTTCTTGGGAATCACGCGCGGTGCATCGTCGCCTGTGATTTCTGCGTCGCAGCGACCGCCACTTTTCGAATCCTCTACGTGTTGGTGGTCATCGAGCATGCCTCGCGCCGATTGATTCACCTCAACGCGACCGCCCATCCCAGCGCCGCCTGGACGCTCCAGCAACTGCGCGAAACCATCCGGAAGCCGCCGCGCGCAAATGGTCGGGACCGCACCAATGCCCTACTTCGCGCCGGTCAACCCGTCTGCGCGCATTCGCAGGACCTCAGGACGTGGCCACACGTAGCGGCAACTTGGTGAAGATCCTCCACCTGGGTGCTCGCTTTCCATCGTCTCAGCATGAGCGGCTCCAAGTCGTTCATAGAACGATCGTGCTGATTGGTTTGCTGCTAGTACCCATAGATAAACGCCCGACTGTCCGTAGTGCGAAGCGAGCCAAGTGCCAGCATTTTGCATTAGCAAAGAGCCGATACCACTTCGCCTGCTTTCGTGCGACACGTGCAAATTGTCGATCAGTGAGCCCCACGTGAGGTCTTCATTCCCAAAGACGCAGATAAAACCGAGCAAGTGCGAATCGCCTTCGGCAACGTATACAAATTGATCCCTCCTGTCGCGGGACAGACGGCTGCGCCAGACCTCAAAACGGTTTGCCACCACATCACCATCCAGGAACGCGTCGCGGTACGCACCCCGATAGGTTCGTCTCCAACTGTCGGCATGAAGGAGTGCTATGTGTTCCGCGTCCGTCCTTAGGGCCGTTCGATAATGCACCACCACGTTTCCTTATGATTGAGAATTCCTCGCCGAGCAACTTGGACTCCGGCCACGCCTTCGATCCTTCAAGTTCGAAAGCCTCTACATCTCAACGACCTTGATTTTCATAGTCGCCTTTGCCAGCGATTGTCAGTGCGTGGTGCGCGCGCGCGGTCGCCGGCGAGGACGGCTTCAACTCGAGCCACTTCTCGGCTACCGACTCTACTTTTGCGCGCGAATAGAAAATTGGAAAGTATTTTCCATGCGCCCACAAGTCATAGAGATCGCGATAGTGCGAGTCGTTTACGTCGCCAGACTGCCCCGGGTTGTTCAATCCGACCGAGTTGTCCCAGTCCGCCAGGTCGACAACCGTCTTAAATGATCCGCCGGACACCTGGTTGTCGCCGCTACCCGTTGCCGTAACGGTGTAGCTGTCCCCGCCGCGCGGCAGATCGCCGACGTCGAACTTCGGGCGCAACTCAGGCTTCATCGCGGCGCTCATCGCGTGCTGAATCAGGGCGTGATGATAGGCGCTCAGCCGCCACTTCTCCGTGTCGGGCCCAAGCCGCTTGGCGAGTTCGGCCACTCCTTCCTCCAGACTCTTCGACAACAGCGCGTTCCGCGCCGCGATCGGATTTGCGCCGAAGCGTCCGTCCGGCGCCTGCAGCCATCCGATGATCTTCGTCATCGCGAGGTTGCCGATGAATGGCTGTGCTTTCTCAGGAACCATCAGTTCGCGCACGTTGGTCTGCAGCCGGCGTTGCCACGTCTCGTAGATTCCGGCGGCCACGGAATCCTTATCGAGCACGTAATTCCAGTGCAGAAGCCGGTCTTGTGCCTGTGAGGCGGGACCGGCGATCGGCAGATCGCGCAGCAGCGGCACCAGGGCTCGGGCGGGAATTGACAGATCGTCGTTCTGCAGGTCGATCATGTCCGACACCGCGAACATTCGGCCCGAACCCAGAGACTCTGCGACGCTGGCAGCGCGGAACGGGTCAGCCCACATGTAGTGCAGCGCCTCCTTGTGGGGCCAGCCCGGCGGTATCAAATAGTTGTTCGACGTGTTCCAGAAACCCTTCTGCGGGTCGATCACGTGCGGCAGCTGCTTGATCGCAAGGTAGCCGTCCCATTCATAGCGGCCGTCGCCGGGTACCGGCACCAGTCCGCTCCATCGACGCCGCAGCGGCGCGATGCCGACCGCCTGATAGCCGATGTTGCCATCGACGTCGGCCCAGACCATGTTCTCCGCCGGGATCCGGCTGTAGCCGCACGCGGCGCGGAACTCTTTCCAACTGCGGGCTTGATCCATCCGTAAGCTGGCGAGATATGGTGCGCTGCCAAATTCTCTCCACGCCGCGCGGACGGCGTAGGCTTTGTGATGGATCCTGTCCTCATAGACTATCGGCCCGTGCCGCGTGAATTTCAGTTCGACCGGCGCCGGCGGCCCACCTTTAATCGGGATCGCTTCTCTGATGACCGTCATCGGCTCCCATCCGCCCGCGTATTTGTATTGCATAGGATTGGCGGGGTTCGTGTCGTAGACGTAAAGATCCTCGCAATCGGTCCCGAAGATCGTCAGTCCCCATGCCCCGTGCTCGTTATGCCCGATCGAAACGCCGGGGAGCGACGGCTCTCCTCCGCCGATAACGTTCCAGCCCGGCGCAACCAAGTGTACCCAGTAGCGAAGCGAGGGGACTTCCTGAGCGCGATGCGGATCATTCGCCATGAGCGGAAAGCCGCTGGTCGTGAGCTGGCCGCTGACCACCCAGTTGTTGCTGCCAATGTCCTGGCGGCGCTGGCTCAGATCGATCGCTGGCGGCGCCGCAGTACTCCGATCCAGTTGCGCCGCCACCTTCGAATCGCCGCGGTATACCTCAACCAATTCGTCAGGCGTGAACCGGATGGGCTCCCTGAAGGCGTGGTACAGATCGAGAATGTCCTTCGACAACAGCGATTGGTCGATCGCCGGATCCATCTCCGGCTTCGGATTTGCCGGCTGAAAGTACTCGAGGTCCTCGACCTTCTCGACCCCGATCGCCCTGACGGCCAGCGCCATGTTCAACTCCTCGTCGATGTTGGCGAGCAAGCCGTTGAACCGCGTTATGACGACGGCCGGTGTCCATCGGCCGGGCGTAATCCCGAGCATTTTGAACTCGGGCGTCAGCAGGTTCGGATTCTGCCGCGTCTCGGCTATGTACGCATTGATTCCGTTTACGAACGCTCCGACGATGGCGGCGCCGTGCGGGTGATACCAATTCAATTCACGCGTTAGATCGCCACGAAACATGAAGAGCCGGTTGCCGATGTCGCGCCGGAGCTCCTTGCGCCCCAGAATCTCCGCGACCGTACCGGTGGCCTGACGCCGCCACATCTCGAGCTCGAACAGCCGGTCCCGCGCGACGCTGTAGCCCTGCGCGAAAAAGAGGTCGGCCTCGGATTTCGCGTATATGTGCGAGATCCCCCATCGGTCTTTGATGATCTCGACGGGTTGACTCAACCCCGGGACGACATGTGTTTGCGAAACTGGCGCTCGCGCGTTGGCCACGATGACCGTCGGCATCAGGACAAGCGCCGCCAGGACAAACAGTCGCTGTCTAATCTTCATCGATTCTCATCGCTGCGCGAGGCGCTCGAGTACGGCACTCCCTCGAAGCCATCCGGATGATCAGGTCGCGGATCTCGCTCCTGGGGAAAAGATCGCCAGACCATATCGGGCCACTGAACTCCCGGCGTTTCTCTGTTCAAACGGTCAAGTTCCTCGGCAAACTTTTCGAGCGGGAAGATAGCGCGAATGGCGAGGATGATCCCCAGGGTCGTGGTTGTATTAGCAACGCCGGCCGAGCGCGCAGCGGGGGTTTTCGCAAGTGTCTTCGCGCGTCCAGTCCGTTGGCAGGCGGCGCGAAATTGTTCCAGGTCCATGCTCTCGCACACATCTATGACGGCGGCCAATGCGTCGGCAGGAACATCAACAGGGCCTGCCTGATCGCCCCCGGTATCAGACGTGGAGCAGAATGACGCTTCCAAAAGTCTCTGTTTTGTTCGACTCACGATCCGTCGCGAATCCGGGCGCCGCGAAGGCCAGCCCAAGAAGGCGGTTGAGAATCCGATTGAGTACTGAATTGACAGCTGCGCCGGTTGCTGAACCAATTTCTTGCCCCGGCTTCGTGTATCTCTTCAGATAACCCCATTTCGTCAGTCTGCTGGAATATCGAGCGCTGTCCGCCATTGAGCTTCCCGTAACTGCAAATGTCCCGCGCTCATATCGAACCTGAGCCCCGGCCACCGCTCCCGCATCCGCGCGAGCGCGATCCGAGGCGACCAGTCCTCGCTGAGGAAGCGGAACACTGCGACCGGCTTCAGGCCCGACCGCCCCTCGCGCCGCTGCTCCATCATAAACTTCACTCTCCCGATCGGCCAGCGCACGCCTCAGTTCGCCCACATCCACTCCTGCCCGGCCTCGGCGAATCGCGTGCGCAGCACGCGCCTCGGAATTGGTCGTTTGAGGTTCCGGATCGAACACTCCGCCCACATGCACCAACACCCGCGACTCGACGCCGCGCACAGACCAGAATCCTCTTGACCCATGCATGTATGTGCATATATGCTTCGATGGGAATGAGGCCGCATGCGCCCATACCCGCTCCCACCCGCCGCAGCCGTGAGCGCGCCGCCCACGAGTTGGGAGCGATTGTCGATTCGGAACTGTTCCGCGCACTGTGCGAACCGGTGCGTATCGAGATCGTGAAGTTGCTCACCGCCCGCGGACGATCGGACGTGCAGACGATCGCGGCGCAGGTGCCGCAGGACCAGTCCGTGGTCTCGCGCCATCTTGCCGTCCTGCACCGGGCCGGCGTGGTGCGGCGGGAGAAGGTCGGACGGCAAGTGTTTTTCGAGCTCGACGGGAGCAATGTCGTGACGCGTATGGAGCGGATGATCGAACAATTCCGGTCGATCATCCCGTTGTGCTGCCCGCCGCGTCGCGAACCGTAACGCCAGACATGACGACGGGAGAAAGGAGACCAGTATGAGCACCGCACAAACGAAACCACCCGAACAGGTCCGCGAACTGGTGCGCCAGCGCTACGCTGAGATCGCACGCGACGGCAGCGTGAATCCCACTGCCGGCTGCGGCGGCCCGCAGCCGGCGCAGATTGCCGAGCGTATCGGATACTCGGCCGAGGACACCGCGACGGTTCCCGAGGGCGCCAACCTCGGCCTGGGGTGCGGCGCGCCGCTCGTCGCAGCCGCCTTGCGCGAGGGCGAGACCGTGCTCGACCTCGGATCGGGCGCCGGTTTCGATGCTTTCCTGGCGGCGCACGCGGTCGGCCCCACCGGGCGGGTGATCGGCGTCGATATGACCGACGAGATGCTCGCCAAGGCACACGCGAACGCGCGCCAGACCGGCGTGAGCAACGTCGAGTTCCGCAAGGGTTATATCGAGGCTTTGCCGGTGGAAGACGCCAGCATCGACGTGGTGCTCTCCAACTGCGTGATCAACCTGGTCCCCGACAAAGCGGCGGTGTACCGCGAAGTCGCTCGCGTGCTGCGCCCCGGCGGGCGGATGGTAATCAGCGACGTCGTCCTCAATCAACCGCTGCCCGAAGCGGTCGCCGACGATGTGGCGGCGCTCACCGGGTGCGTCGCCGGCGCCGCGTTGCGTGACCAGTACCTGGCGAGTATCGCTGCCGCCGGCCTCTCCGATATTGAGATCGTGAACGACAAAGGTTACGGCGCGGTGGCGCTTACCATGGTGCCGGAACAGATGCTCCGCCAGGCGGAGGCCGCCGGGATCGACGTCCAGCGCGTCGCCGACACGGTCCGCTCACTGACCATCCGGGCGCGGAGGCCGCAACGCGCCTGACAACTGCCAGTGCTCGCAATCCCGAGGAAATCTGATGGAGATCCTGCACGCGCGCACTGACGACGACGGAGAAACCCCCTTGTCGGTACAGCCGCAGCGGGAGTTTACAGTGCAGATAGATTCCGCCCTCCGTCGCAGCCAGCCATGAACCCGACGTCCGATCCGGCCCGGCTCTACACGGATAGAAACCAAAGTTACGTTCGCTTCGTCCGCTTCGCAGGCTATCCGCAGGGACTTCGGGCCTACTTCCTGGCGTCGCCGCTCCTCCGTTCCGGTCTCCGCGTTCTCGATGCGGGCTGTGGGACTGGAATCGGCACCCTCGCGCTACGAGAGGCTCTGCTCCGGCGTGGTTTCCATCCTGGACCCTTTCAAGGCTTCGATCTCACTCCGGCGATGCTCGAGCACTTCCGTCAGACCCTTCACACGCGGGAGATCGAGGGCGTCGACATCGTGCAGGCCGATGTCCTCCGACTGGATAAACTGCCGGAATCCTGGAACCACTACGACCTCATCGTCTCCGCGTCCATGCTCGAACATCTGCCGCGGGATCGGATGGTTGACGCGCTGGCCGGCTTGCGTGGACTTCTCAACCAGGAAGCGAGCTTCGTGCTCTTCATTACCCGTCGCAACTGGCTGATGCGGCCACTCATCGGCCGATGGTGGGAGGCGAACCTCTACGAGGCGGCGGAGCTGGAGGAATCCTTTCGTCGCGCGGGCTTCTCGAACGTCGCATTTGGGAAGTTCCCGGCCCCATTCCGCCAACTCGCTCTGTGGGGCCATATCGTCGAGGCGCGACGCTGAGCGAACAAGTACAGGAACCGGGCCATGAGTGCTTTCGTCCGTACCCGCAAGCCAAGTGCAGGGAGGAAATCGTGAAATCCATAAGCGGTATCGGAGTGGCGGATGTCGTCGCCGTCTATAGCAGTGCTCCGGGCGACCTCTTTCAACTTATGTTTGGGCAGCAAATTCACATTGGAGGAATGAAGGCGTCGATCGATCTGGCGGATCGCGCCGGCATTGCAGCCGGGATGAACGGGGTCGATTTGTGTTGCTGCAACGGCGCGGACATGCGTTTTCTGGTGCGGTTTCGCGATGTCGCCTCGATGGTCGGCGTCGATGTAACCGAAGCAATAGTCGAGCGCGGGCGGCGGCTGACCCACGAAGAGGGGCTCGACGATAAAATCCGATTCGTACTCGCCGACGCATGCCAAAGCGGCCTGCCGTCGGCCAGCGCGGATTTCATATGGAGCGAGGATGCGTGGTGCTATGTCCCTGACAAGCCAAGGTTGATAGCGGAGGCAGCGCGAATTGTCCGTCCCGGGGGCGTGATTGCGTTCACCGACTGGGTTGAGGGCCCTGCGGGACTATCTGATTCCGAGGCCAAGCTCTTTCTGGGCTTGATGACGTTCGCGAACGTCGAGGACATTGCGGGTTACGCCAAACTGCTCTCGGGCAGCGGCTGCGAGGTGCGCACCGCCGAAGACACCGGGCGGTTTCCACGCTATGCGGATTTATATCTCGACATGATTGAGCTGCAGCTTATGTATGATGCCCTGCGGCCTCTCGGATTCCGCACCGACCTGTTGGAAACGTTCATCGCAGGGTTCCGCTCCCTGGGCGAGATGGCGCGCGCGGGCAAGATCGTGCAGGCTCGTTTCGTTGCACGTCGTCGCTAGAGGGCTTTATCAGGAGGAGCTTCGCGTGACATTCAACGTATTCGCATTCGCATCCAACGGATGGGTCATGGCCACGGACCAGGCCCCAATGGGGCGCAGCGGCTCTCCCCGTGAGGCCGTTCGGACCAAAGAGCGCACGATTAAAATCGAGTGGGACAAATCGAACGCCGTGGCATCCTGCTGCTCGGGGGACGAAGCCGCCCTACAGATAGCGCGAGCGATCGTGGCGGCGAGCAGGGCTGACGCCCTAAATAGACTAGATAGAAGCGATGTCCGAGGCGAGCTTCGACGCATTGCCGATGAGGCGCTGGCCGCTGAAGAGGCGCGCCTAGGGCGATCCTGGATGAGAGATTTGCCCCGAGACCTGGTCGTCGTCTTCGGTGCTGACTCCGCATGGAGGATTCGGGCGACGGGTACCACCGCAGTGCGCCCGCTGATCTCCTCGACCTGTTGCAGCGTGTATATCGGTGACACGGCCAATGCAGCGACATTCTTTTCGCAGCGGTACTACCGCGATTTCCTGGCGAAAAGAACCGTCAAGCAGCTTCTGACGCTTCTGGCCCATTCGGTCCTGGAAGCACATTCATTGGATCCTGAGTCTGTCGAAGGGTTGAACATGCTTTCCTACGAGAACGGTCGCGGCTATGAGTTTTTTGACGACTCGAAGCTCGGCCATTTGAAGACCCGATCGGGCGAAATATTTCGGCTGTTGGAATCCGAGCTTTTTCGAGAGTAGCCGGGCTGTTACGGTTCAGGCTATTGGGTCATCGGGTAACAGGTATAGTGTGTCGCGGTCGAACCTGGCAATCAGCCAATTGACCATAACGCCTTCGGCTGCCTTTTTCAGGCGCGCGATGTTCAGACAGATCCAGACTAACGGGATTTTCTCATGACCAATGCGCCCGCGTCCTCGACGCGCGATCGGCTCACGCTGGAGGGCCTGCTTAACCAGGAATGTTTTTGTATCGATGTTGACCCGGCGCGTGTCTGGCGCGCCGTGGAGCAAATGACGGCGGGTATTGTCCCCGGCGAGGTATTGGCCCGAGACCGCGCTCATCTCTTCTCCAACGCGCCGGTCTTCCTCTCGCTGGCTGATCTGATCGCGATGGGCGAGGTCGTGCAGGCCGTCGAGGCGCTCGGCCAGTTCAAGCCGTTCCAGGCCGAAGCACTCGCGTGGGCGCCAGAAATTGCCAGGATCGATTTTGGGCCGCGTGGCGTGTTCATGGGCTACGACTTTCACCTGACGCCGAACGGACCCAAGCTCATCGAGGTGAACACCAACGCCGGCGGAGCCTTCCTGAACGCGATCCTTGCGCAGGCCTGGGTCGCTTGCTGCCCCGAAGTGCAAGCGCTCGTGCCGCAGCCGCCGGCAGAGTTCGAAGACGCGGTCTGGAACATGTTCGAAGCGGAGTGGCGCCTTCAACGCCGCGCCGGTCGTCCGCGCGTCATCGCCATCGTAGACGATGCGCCGGAAGGCCAGTACCTGTATCCGGAGTTCCTGCTGGCGCAGGCCTTCTTCCAACGGCGCGGCGTGGAAGCGGTGATCGCCGATCCGAAGAGTCTGCGGTTTTGGCGGGGCCGCCTCATGCTCGGCGAGCAACCGATCGATCTCGTTTACAATCGGCTGGTGGACTTTGCGTTCGAAGGCCCGGCGGTCGCAACACTGCGGGAAGCCTATCTGGCCGATGCGGTGGTCGCGACGCCTAACCCGCGCTGCCACGCGCTCCTGGCCGACAAGCGCAATCTGGCTCTGTTGTCCGATCCTGCGCGGCTCGAAGCGCTCGGGGTCGAACCAAGACTGCGCGACACGCTCGCGCGCCTGCCGCGCGCCAGGCTTGTCACGCCCGACAACGCCGCGGCGCTCTGGGCCGAGCGCAAATCGCTCTTCTTCAAGCCGGCGGGAGGCCATGCCGGCAAGGCCGTCTATCGCGGAGACAAGCTCACACGAGCCGTCTGGGCGGACATCTTGCAGGGTGATTACGTCGCCCAGGCCTTCGCTGCCCCGAGCGAGCGGCGGGTTCAAGTCGAGGGCGATCCGCAGGTCCGCAAGATGGATGTGCGACTCTATACCTATGCAGGCTCCACGATCCTGGCGGCGGCGCGCCTGTACCAGGGACAAACCACCAACTTCCGCACGCCAGGCGGGGGATTCGCCCCGGTCATCACGATTGGCGGACCTGAGGTCAGCGCCTGAAAACCCACAACAATGACTGGCGGAGAGAGGCGGATTTGAACAGTCGAGACAACGCTTTCACGCGCGTTTGTTTTGTCCGGATGGAAACTCTCGCAGGCAAAACGAGATTCGTGCCCCAACTGGGGGCAATTCACAAATCGCGGTGAGCCAAAGTCAAACCCTGATGCTGGAAGCGTCTGGGACGATCGAACCGATCGAACCTGTGGAGACAGCCCAGGGGCCTCTCCAGTGCCCCCTGCGACTGCCAGAACCTGCGCACACGCGCGAATTTCGTGCGCTTCTCGGGAGCGTGCCGAAGATCGCAGACTCGTTGGCGGAGAGAGAGGGGATTTGAACCCCCGAGACCCTTCGGGCTTTTACGGGCGGAATTCTACCTGCGTTTGGCGCACTATTCGCAGCGAAAAAACGCGTCTGTGCCAGCAGAGATTTGTTCGCCAAGGATTCGGCTCTGCTTCGGGTCTCTCTGGTGCGCTTCGTTCGCCAGATTAAAAGGGCGAACCTTTGGTGACGTCGAAAATCAGACGAAGTCTTCGAGTTCGAATCCCCGCTCCTGGGCGGACAGTCAGCAACTCAACTTTGTCTCTATGGATTTGGGGCGTCGATCGCGCCTCGTCAACCGCCGCTAGAGCGTCAACCGATTGACAGCTAGCCGGAGAGCAGTTCGCATCGGCCTGCGTCCACCGCCACCGAGTCCCGGCTCTGCGCCAGCCGCATCAGTCGTGCGACCGGCTTTCAAGAGTGCCGAATCAGCTTGCGCAGCGGACGCGCGATTACCTTCGATGATCGAACGCAGCTCCACCCGCGGCGCCGAGTTCCAGGTATCGCCGCAAGATCTCGCGCTCTGCAATTGTCAATCGCGGCCGATTGCTTCAAGCTGACGATTTTGGAGAGCTGCCGAGTGGTAAAAGTGCAGGCGAATGTTTCGAAGCAAGAGCTGGCGTCGCATGGTTTACGGCATGGAGCAGACCGCGGCGTATACGAGGAATCAGTCGCCTCACCGATCCTTCTGCACGGTGCGTTGGCGGCCGGGCGTCTCATGCTCTGGGGCGAAACGCGCGCTGCTTCATCCGCTTCCGCGTCGCCCTCGAAGCGTCGCGAAGCCCCGGCGCTTGCTCATGCGGTGCCGGATCAGAACCGATTTGCGTTCTCACCCTACGACGCGCGCGAGGCGTTGGTCGCCGCGATTCACGCCGGTGGTATTCCGGCCGGGGGGCGCCGCACGGAAGGCGCGGTCATATTGCTGCCGTCGCTCGACCACCGGCCGCACGCCTCGAGTCCGCTGGTCGCCGAGCCGCTCGCGGACTCCGACAATCTGGTCTTGCGTCCGTGGCGTGTCACCGCGGTCACGCTTGATTGGGCTGCCACGATCGACTTTCTCTGCGCGTGCGCCGGCAAGCGGACGCTTGCCCCCGGCGTGGTCGTGGCCGGCGATCTGGCGTACTGGGTGGCGGCACTGCGGCTGGCCGGGGCGATGGTTGCGCGCCAGCATTTCCTGCCGGATCTCATCGCAGAGTGGGGCAAGTTCGTTGCGCGATGGCGGCCGGTACCGTCGCACGCTGAATCCAGGGCGATGGCGGAGCTCGCGGCGTCGATGCCGGACGCATGCCGCGCGATCGCCGCGGACCCAGCCGCGCCAGGGCCGTCGGCGGAGGTCTTGCTCTCGAGGTTTGTCGAAGGCGCTGTGGACCATCTGGTGCGATCGGCGGCCATGCCGGCGCAGTCAGCATCGCTTCGCGCACCGATCGACAGCCTCGACGAACAATGGCTGGCCGCGCTGACACAACCCGACGGCAGGCTCGACGGCGATCGCGCGGCGCTCGAGCAGCTCAGGCATCGGGTCCAGGATTGGTGGCGCCCGGTTGCACTCAACGCGTCCAGTCCTTTCCGACTCTGCTTTCGCCTGGAGGAGCCCGAATCGGCGCTGCCGGATGCGAATGCTGAGGGCGCAATCGATCGCATCACACACGCCGAAGGATCGTGGCGCATCCGCTATCTCCTGCAGGCGCATCGCGATCCCAGCCTCCTGCTGCCGGCTGCCGAGGCGTGGTCGGCCCGCGGGCAGGCCGCGAAGCTGTTCCGTCAGCAGAGCGGATTCAACGTCCAGGAGTATCTGTTGCAGTCACTGGGCGAGGCGGCTCGGCTCTGTCCGCTGGTCGAGGAAAGTCTGCGCGGCGCGATGCCGGAGAGCGCTGAAATCGACGCCGCCGATGCGGTCAGGTTCGTAACCGAGCACGCGAACTTTCTGGACCAGGCCGGTTTTGGCGTAATGCTTCCGGCCGGCTGGACCAGCAAGGGATCGCGGCTGCGCCTTGGTGTGCATGCCAAAGTAAAGTCGCCGGCGATGGCGGGCGGAGGCGGACTTTCGCTGCACGAGATCGTCGCGGTTGACTTCGAGGCCGCGCTGGGCGGGCAGGTAATCACGCGCGACGAGTTGCGGGCGTTGGCGAAACTCAAAGCGCCGCTGGTCAGGGCGCGAGGCCAATGGGTATTGCTCGACGCCCAGGAGATTGCGCGTGCGACCGCTCTGCTCCAGAGCGGAACCCGCCGGATGACCGCGCAAGACGCGGTGCGGATGGCGCTGGATGCGACCGCCGTCGACGGCATCGAGGTCGGCAGCGTGACTGCCGACGGCTGGTTGAGCGGGCTTCTCGCGCAGCTCAAAGGACACGGCCGCATCGAAAAGCTGCCGGTCCCGTCCGGCTTTAGTGGCGTGCTGCGCCCATACCAGGAGCGCGGCTACTGGTGGCTGGGCTTCCTCGGCCGATGGGGATTGGGCGCGTGTCTCGCGGATGACATGGGGCTCGGCAAGACCATACAGACCCTGGTTCACATCGAGCGCGAGCGCGAAGCAGCCCCCGCGCGAAGACCACCCGTTCTCCTGATCTGCCCCACTTCGGTAATCGGCAACTGGCAGCATGAAGCGGCGCGCTTCACACCCGCTCTGTCCGTGCTGGTGCATCACGGGACCGCCCGCGCCAGGGAGGAAGCCCGCTTCCTTGAGGCCGCCGGCGCGCACGACCTCGTGATCACCAGCTACAGTCTCCTGCACCGTGACTTCGCGACCCTGGCCAAGCTCGTCTGGTCGGGAATCATTCTGGACGAGGCGCAGAACATCAAGAATCCCGAGAGCAAGCAGGCGCGCTCGGCGCGCGCACTCAAAGGGGGCTATCGCATCGCGCTTACCGGCACTCCGGTCGAGAACAACGTTGGTGACCTGTGGTCGCTGATGGAGTTCCTTAATCCTGGCCTGCTCGGTACTCAGACGGAGTTCAAGCGGAATTTTTTCGTGCCGATTCAGGCCTCGCGCGATCAGGCGGCGGCGGAGCGCCTGAAAAAGCTGACCGCACCCTTTATCCTGCGCCGGCTCAAGACCGACAAAGCGGTAATCGCGGACCTGCCCGACAAGCTCGAGATGAAGGTCTTTTGCACGCTGACCAGGGAGCAGGCCTCGCTTTATGCCGCCGTGGTCGAGGATGCGATGCCCGAACTCGAGTCCGCAAGCGGCATCCAGCGCAAGGGGATGGTGCTCGCGACGCTCTCCAAGCTCAAGCAAGTCTGCAATCATCCCGCGCAGTTCCTCAAGGACAACTCCGCGATTCCCGGCCGCTCGGGCAAGCTCGCGCGGCTGGTGGAGATGCTGGAGGAGGTAATCGAGGGCGGCGAGCGCGCGCTGGTCTTCTCGCAGTTCGCCGAGATGGGCGCGATCCTCAAGCGCCATCTCGAAGCGACCTTCGGGCGCGAGGTGCTGTTCCTGCACGGCGGCGTGCCCAAGGCGCGGCGCGATGAGATGGTCGCGCGATTCCAGAAGGAAGACGGCGCTGGATCGCCGATCTTCGTGCTGTCACTCAAGGCGGGCGGCACCGGGCTTAACCTCACCGCCGCCAGCCACGTGTTTCATTTCGATCGCTGGTGGAACCCGGCGGTCGAGCAGCAGGCGACCGACCGGGCCTTTCGTATCGGGCAGCGCCGCAACGTCTTCGTCCACAAGTTCCTGTGCGCGGGGACGCTGGAGGAGAAGATCGACGCGATGATCGAACGCAAGCGCGCGCTCGCGGAAACGATCGTCGGAACCGGCGAGGATTGGATGACAAAGCTGTCGACCGCCGAACTGCGCGATCTGTTCGCGCTGCGTCCCGACGCGGTCGCGGATCAATGACGATACGAGGAGATGTGAAGTAATGGCGCGCTGGAACCGGCCAAGATCACGATGGGTCAATTTCGACCGTTTCTTTGCGCCCTCGATCCCGCTTCCCGCACGGGGAGGTATCCGCGCGCACAGCCGGATCGGCGAGTTCGCAACCAGTTGGTGGGGGCGGCGATGGATCCAGACGCTTGAGTCCTTTCAGGTCCGCTCCCGGCTCAACCGGGGCCGATCGTACGCGCGGCGCGGACAGGTGCTGCATCTCGAGATCGCCAACCACAAGGTGACCGCCACGGTTCAGGGCTCGATCCCA